>Ga0255336_100449_pt1 | contig 65483 bp, 71 predicted proteins | sample MeOH1_35cm_T3_17_FD_189102 | JGI IMG/M metagenome (GOLD analysis project Ga0255336, IMG submission 189102) | Sandy soil microbial communities from University of British Columbia, Vancouver, Canada - MeOH1_35cm_T3_179 | ecosystem: Engineered > Artificial ecosystem > Sand microcosm > Unclassified ... | reverse complement strand
CTTGACCTGCTTGACCTGCTTGACCTGCTTGACCTGCTTGACCTGCTTGACCTGCTTGACCTGCTTGACCTGCTTGATCTGCTTGATCTGCTTGATCTGCTTGACCTACCTGCTTGACTACCTGCTTGACCTACCTACTTGATCTACTCGCCTGACCTACCTACTTGATCTACTCGCCTGACCTACCTGCTTGACCTACCTGCTTGACCTGTGTACCCATTCAAAATCAGACCCGTCATGCTCCAGTCAGCATCGAGAGAAGAGGTTAGAGGAGCAAATCCGGTGGAGAACGAATCATGGCATGCTTGTGCTAAAGATGGCATCTCGACTACGGGCGGCTGGGCCCGAGGACGGACCAAAGGTGACATAGTAAAATCTTCCCCCCAAAGATCAAGTCGACAATAGTCATCATACCGCTGAAATTGGAGCACAAATTAGCTTTGTTGACATTTGCAAGACTCTTCAAAGCCTATCACGGCGCTTCGACTACTCAGTCACATTACATTAGATTCTCAGCGCTTTCAGACACATACGTTCCCACCAGTCACACACAGCCGTGTTCCCTTTACGTGGGCAGTGGCATGATATACTGTACGCCGGGTTTGTTCGGTTGCACGACGGGCCTTGCTTCTCCAGCACCTCCGTCCGGCTTGTAGAGAATCGTGGCGTGCGTGATGCGAGAGCAGGGAAGAAAGTTTTTGCATTGTGAAACAGGGGCTCGCCCGCGGCCGCGGCATCCTCGAACACGTTTTGGCCCCTGGTGTGTCGCACCAACACCACTGGCCGCAAATCATTTCATCAACCGAGCTTCTTCCAGCTTAGACGCCCTTGGATGTGGACAATTCTGATGTCTGGACTTGGGTACAGCGCTGGTGTCACGCCCAAGTGGGCTTCCATGTCGGCCAACCGAGCACGCCGCCAGAGCCTTCATCAAGGACGAGGCTAGCCCACTTCTCCCTCCCCCTTTCGAGTTACAGGAGAGCGGCTGCCATGTGGAGAGCTCCACAGATGCCGGGATGGGAGACCGACCTGTCTTCTTATCGAGCAAGAGTCTTTTAGGGCCCGGTCCGCTGCTGTTGTGATCGTGCTGTCGGTCTTCTCTGTTGATCACTCTCCTCTCCGTTGTGTGTTGGCAGACGATGCAAACCTTGACCCTTCGTTTCTAAAGCTTGCCTGGTGCGAGTGGTCGGTTGGCATTCTAGACCTCGGGTTGCCCTGTGCTGACCTTGTGTCAAGTGTGTGTTTCAAAGGTTGTTGCGTGGCCCGAAATCCGTCTCGACTTTGTCCCAGATCAATAGCACCAGGACCGGGAATCGAGGCGCAGAGTTCGTAACGCCTCGCCGCCATGAGTGCGCCACTTTATTACTACGACAAACCGCTGGGTCGGTCCAACACTACCACACACAATAATGCGCCCATGTACTACATGGAGAAGCCATTGGCCAGGTCGAATACGTCGTCAACCACATCCAGCTCGTACTCCATGACGGAACGAACCCGATCCACGCCGCTCTCGCGGATGCTCCTGTCGGGCGAGGTCAGCGGAGAGGAACCACGCGACCTGTCGTTGATGGAGAAGTTTGACCGATTCATGGTCAATGATGGCTCACGGCGATTTGTTCTGAGCGTGTTCGTGCTGGTCCACGGCATGGTCTTCGCCTTTGGTTTCATGAACTACTACTTGAAGGACAACCTGACCAACGCGAGAGCGACGTTTGGTCTGGGATATCCCATCGCTCGTTCCGCCGCTCTCGTCCTGCACTTCGACGTCGCCTTGGTCCTCTTCCCGGTCTGCCGGACACTCATTTCTCTCCTACGACAGACGCCACTGAACGGCATCATCCCGTTCGACAAAAACATCACCTTCCACAAACTCATCGCCTACTCGATCGTCTTCTTCACCTGGGTCCACACGATTGCGCACTTGCACAATGTTGCCCAGCTGGCGGCGAAAGAGCAGATTGGCTTCGTCGGATTTCTGAAGCTCGGCATTATGCCGGGCCCCGTCTGGACCGGCTGGATTATGCTCATCATTCTCATGGCCATGGTTTTCACGGCGCTCGAGAAACCACGACGATCAAACTATGAGCGTTTTTGGAACTACCACCACGGCTTCATCCCCTTCTTCGTCTTCTGGTCCATGCACGGCGCATTCTGCATGATCAAGACCGACACAGCGCCCTTCTGCGCGGGGGACGGCGCCTTCTGGGAGTACTGGATGTATGGCGGCTTCATATACCTGTTGGAGCGGGTGTTGCGAGAAATCCGTGGCCGGCACAAGACCTACGTCACCAAGGTCATCCAGCACCCCAGCAACGTGGTCGAGATTCAGATGCGTAAGGAAAAGACCAAGACGCGCGCCGGCCAGTACATTTTCTTGTGCTGTCCCGAGGTGTCCATCTGGCAATACCACCCCTTTACATTGACCTCGGCCCCCGAAGAAGACTTCATCTCCGTGCACGTCCGCATTGTCGGCAATTTCACAAAAGCACTGGCCAAGGCTCTGGGCTGCGACGACTCGAAAATGATCGAGCCCGGCAAGAAACAAAGGTCGGAAATTATGTCCATGGCCCCTGGGGGTCTTCAAAAGATCCTGCCACGCATCTATGTCGACGGCCCGTTTGGCTCGGCCTCCGAAGACGTGTTCAAGTTTGAGACGGCCGTGCTGGTCGGCGCTGGTATCGGCGTGACGCCGTTCGCATCGATCCTCAAAAGCATATGGTATCGGATGAGCTCGGCGTCGGCCGAGAAGACCAGGCTGCGGAAGGTGTACTTCTTCTGGATCTGTCGAGACTTTGGCAGCCTGGAATGGTTCAAGAGCTTGTTGATGGCCATCGAAGCGCAGGACAAGCAGCACGCCATTGAGATCCACACGGTAAGTCAATGCCACCTCGTCACCTCGTGTCAACCCGGTGTGCTAATGCGATCGGGGATGTAGTACCTCACCGCCAAGATCTCTTCGGCGGATGCCAACAATATCATGCTCAACAGCTCCGATACCGACGCCATCACGGGCTTGCGAACGCCCACCAACTTCGGCCGGCCCAACTGGGACATGGTGTTCCGCGCGATTAGGAAGCTCCATTCGCCCGGTGAGGCGGGCGTGTTTTTCTGCGGGCCCAAGGGCCTTGGGAGCCAGTTGCACGTCAAGTGTAACATGTATAGCGAAGGGCAAAAAGGCTTTCGTTTCGTGTGGGGCAAGGAGAATTTCTGATCGAGCCAACGGAACCAGGGAGCAGCGAATTGATCGAGGGAGTATGGACAGGTGATTTGGTGTTTTTATCTTCTTCAGTTTCCAAGGAACTACTTTACAACCTGTCGTTCGGTTGGTCGAGTAGGGCTACGACGCCATGCCGCTCGCTACATACACTCTTTTTTCCCTTCAATCGCTTCGACTGTAAAGGGCAGGCCGAGGAATTGAATTTCCAAGAGGAAATAGAAAGGCGAGATATATCAATACATGAGATACCACAATACAACAACGATCAAAATGATAGGCTCAGCGACCGAGGAAATGGCAACTCAGTACGTTCCTGATACGGGTCCTCCAGAGCCCTGACGGCATAACCGTGCTCAATAGATTGACTATTCTAAAGGTAGAGTCTTGAGCAACGCGACATGGGGTGGAGTGGAATGCTTTCTCATCACCCACCCGATTAATTAGTTTCCAAACTTTTGATGCCCGAAGGCGGTAAAATGCTCCGCAACCGAAATTGCCATTTGTCCCAGAACACTAAACGTTCTGCAATCTGGACTTGGGTTTCGAGGCGAGGCTATGCGAGGCTTTAGGCGAAGTTGCAGGGCCGGTTGATGGGAATGCATTATCAAGATGGCAAATTGCCTAGGGGTGTGACTAAGAAGTGAGTGGGTTGGCGCCATATTGTCCAACTATCAGCACCCACATTGGCAATGGCACAGCCATACTGCCGAAACGCCACGGAGCTATGGCGTTTGCCGTTGTAATAAGTTGGTTACAGGCCTGTGATACATCAAGGGGTGCCGTGTGACTGAAGTGGCGTTTCAGGACGGGACCAATGTTAGATCGGATCTGGAGATTATTCTACACCATACTGGTCGGAGGCAGCTAGATTCGAGTTTCCCAGTATATTCCAACACTTCAGCATAAGAGATTTCGCAGACAGATCTCGGGCATTTGTCGGGGGATGGAGACTTTCCCTTTTCTCTGTCCACGTGAGTTTTCCTTTGAATCGCGTCCAGCTGATCTGTAGTGGTCCCAGAACCCAGTCTAATAATGATACCCAGGCAGGACTTTGTACCCTTGAGAGAATGAAGGAGCATGAGAGCTGCTTTCTGATTGCCTCGATAAGGACTCCTATCCCCCCACAACTTAATTCCCTTGAAACGGCCGTCTTCACGTTGGGCATTCGGAAACACCTCTGGGTCTACGAATGAATATCATGGGATGGTTGTGGCAGGCACCCGTCAATACGACTTTTCGCCCCTGCACCACAGGCATCGACCAGAGCGTTCGGCGTTAAAATCCCACTGGCGTCGCGACAGGACCATGACCAGGACCATGACAGGACCATGATAGGACTATGACAGGGCTATGACCAGGACCATGATAGGGCTATGACAGGACCATGACCAGAACTGTGACCAGAACTATGACCAGGACCATGACCAGGACCATGGCCAGCACCAGAAGCAGAATCAGTTCCACATCTAGAGCAGGATCGATGTGCCATATCAAATCCAACCCTGAATTGCGTCGTCCGTGATGATCTGATGCCAGTCGAGAACCTCGTGATCCAGTAATGCGCTCTCATGGCCAGACCTCTCGTTCCCCAATTGCGGAACACTGCTTGGACAAGGCTGCAAGACGACTGCTGGAACATAGGCAGTGATTTCACTATGAGCGCTTGGCCTCTGGCACTCCTACACCACTGTAGGCAGCATCTTAGAATAATCAACCAATTCATATTGTTCGGTCAACCGAGGACATTCAAAGTCGTCGTGGCAGCAACTAACTCGATTGGCCTAATCTTTCATCCACAGCGGCTTTGCCTTTGCATCCTACCAACAACATGCGTTCGAAGGGTGTTGGTGTGTGAATTTGCCCGGTATCCCACAAGTCACAGTACTCTCGATAAGACAACAACTCGGTGTCATTTGTGGTAATCTTAGCAAGACAGACTTCGGATTCCCAGAGATGGGAGTTCCGGCCAAAAGGCAAAGACTCGACAAAGATGGTATGCATGAAGAATCCGGTGCGGAGGACCCGATAACAGCCCTGGATTTTATGAGACACTATGATCGTTCTTCGTACGGCTTCGGCGAGGACGTACGCTTCCTGCATCGACAATGTGTGTGGCAACTCGCTTGGTGCACTGGCCCATAATTTCTCGGTCCACGTTTTGAGTAGCTGTTGGCGCTGTGCACCCTCGGCCTGGATTTGTTTTGTTGAACCCGGCGAGAAAAGGGCGAGTATCTGAAGCAAGCAAAGACTCTGGACGAATGCCAAGGTCTCCCTAAAGTCGACAAGAGAGTCCGCGGTTGAGAGCAGAGCTTGAGCCGATGATCGGAAATGCCCTGACTGGGACTGCCTTTCTTGAACAGATGGGCCGGCATGAACTTGACAGATATCGGCGGCGATTTGTAAAGGGGCCGGACAGAAACTGCGATAAGAGCAAGGATGGATGAAATCTGTGCCGCCCTTTTGGACAAAGTCAACTGGGTAGAGGGTGAGATTCTTGAGAATATCTGTGAGAGAGTCGACATCCATGGGCAGGAAGACAGCGGGATCCGTTATCTGTGTGATGGTTGGCGCATCTATCCCGAGAATCCGCCCGTTTGGACGGCGCCAAAATCTCCGCCTATTAGGAAAGCCTTCATATGGCCCCTCTCTCGTTTGTCGTACGAAGCTGAGGTCTTTAGCCTCGCTGAGTTTGGGTCTCTCGGATGAAGGTCGAAGCGGTTCATTCAGATATGAGCATTCGATGCCCTTGTCGGTACACCGTAAACATCTGGGCAGGCCTCTATCACATCTCTTTTTAGCTCGAATACATGGTTTACAGGCTCGTGTTAGCGTATGGTTCATAAACAAAGGTGTCACTAGAGGATTGGATCTTGGCTGGAGCACAAGTGGCCAAGAAGTGGGCTCTTGGAAGGAGGTAACGGAAAGAAGGTGATATCACGAAGAAACAAACTCTCAATCACACCGGTGGTTTTGGTTAATTGCGTGAGTCATTGGCTTTCGCACGTAAGATCATTATATTAGAGTTCTTGGATCTGGCCTTGTATATAGAGTGGGTCCGAAGAGTGTCGGAGACTAATCCTCTTTAGTATTCAATGATAAATAATCAAATTGGGTCCATGCCCTGATGAGATTTGCAGAATGATTTCTGGCCTATGCTTTCTAATCATGTGGCACATATGCTCTCCCCACTCCAGTATGCACCAATATCAGCTCTTCAAAAGGCCCAAGGGTTGCCCAGTGACGAATCCTGGATGACTGTCGGAGACTAAACTTGAGGTGGGATATCACCTTTCCTGCGGAAAGACTGACTCACTGCTGCTCGGACATGGCATCAAAGGAAATCAGGCCCAGTTTCCAGACCGAATCCCAAGACGATGTATAAAGGGATGTTCCCGCACCCAAATGAGACCACAGAGAGTACATCGTGAGGGCATTCATTTGCTTCATAAATATCACTTCGCTTCTTAGTGAATCAAAGAGCATCATGCCAACTGAACCAATCAAAAGAGTTGCAGTCGTTGGTGGTTCTGGAGCGACAGGACTGCCCGTTGTCCAAGCGCTCCTCCAGGCCAATTTGGAGGTGTCTGTTCTCAGTCGCATATCCTCCACGGCCACCTTCCCTGAGGGAGTGAATGTCATAAAGACGGACTACTCCCATGAATCGCTTGTCAATGCACTCAGAGGCCAAGAAGCGGTCGTGTCAACCATCTCGACTTACTCGCTGGAACAACAAATCTCCATCGTCGACGCCGCCATCGAAGCCGGTGTCCGTCGTTTCCTTCCCTCTGAATTCGGCGTCGATACTTCCTCCCGAGCCCTGGGAGAAGGGGGTTTACCACCGGCGCTCACAAAGACCGAGACGGCCGCCTATCTCAAGTCCAAAGAGTACACTGGCATGACGTGGACCTGTGTGATCGTTGGCGCCTTCTTTGACTGGTCTTTCGCTTTCCCCGGCATCCTCGGCTTCAACATCCCAGCAAATACCGCGACGATATTCGATGGAGGAGATGTCGCTTTTGAAGCCACAAATCTTGCTCAAATAGGACGGGCGGTGGTGGCAGTCTTATCCCCGGAGCACCTGGACGAGACTGCAAATCAGTACGTCTACATCAACAGCTTCACCATCACTCAGAATCAAATATTGAAGCTCTTCGAGGACGTTGGACGCAAGCCATTCGAGATTAAGCACGCCACCGCCGATGATTTCAACAAAGCTGCATTGGAGAAGATGAACTCTGATCCAAAGAGAGGCCAAGTCTGGACGCAAGGCGTAGTCGCAGCGATCATTCTGATCATGATGAACTATCGGGGTTTCTGCCAATACTCCCAAACAAAGGGACTCTGGAATCAGAGGCTTGGATTGCCGGAGGAGCATCCCGAGGACACGATCAAGGAGATTTTGTCGACGCAGGCTGCCAATGCGGGCCAACAGTGATTTGAGACATTCCAGGATCTGTAATTAGCGTAGCCAATCAAATAGCGGATCCCAGTTCATTGGATCATGCCTAAATTGATTCAAATCAGTGCGTTGAATCAGCGGACTCTAATCTTGAGGAGTCGTTGTCTGCAAATGGACCTCTGGTGCAGGTGGTCTTCCCTTTCCGGCACAGCTCTCACTTTTCAACTTAAAGCGACAATCATACCTCCGCCGATTGCCCCTCCACTGATGGCTACGTTAAGTGTACATTGCCACCTTTTTCTCAGTGCATGGCAGCAAATTGAGCTGCAGTCAGAAAGGGCGCTTGGCATATATGTATCTATCACGTGATATTGAAGATCTATTTGACAGATGGCCCCTTGTCTGGTATGCTCCATGAACTTTGGGACGACAGCATCCTAGGCTGACACACGCCGCAGAGTGCTCGGCCTCGCCACAGACGTTGACTACCCAGATTTGCCCCATTGCTTGCATGGGATCATCCAACATGCTCCATCTGAGATAGCACTCTTGCGCATTCGGGTGCAGCCAAGTATTCTGAAATCACGGCTAGCGGTCGACGACATGCTCCTGTTCTCCCTCATCTCTCACCTGCTGCCTCTTTTTGCTCTCGTCAGTCTCTCTCTCGCGGCTGAAGACCTGTACAAAGTCCTCGGTCTTGACAAATCATGCTCCGACCGCGACCTCAAGCGAGCATACCGTACTCTATCCAAGAAATACCACCCTGACAAGTCATCAGGAGATGAGAAGAAATTCCTGGAAGTCGCCGAAGCATACGAGGCTTTGTCCGACCCGACAACGCGCAAAATATACGATCAATATGGCCATGACGGCCTGGCCAACCACAAACGTGGCGGAGGGGCCGGTGGCGCTCATGCCCATGACCCTTTCGACCTCTTCTCGAAATTTTTTGGTGGCCACGCTGGCGGCAGCGGCGTGCGACGAGGTCCAGATCTGGAAGTCCGACTGGACGTCCCGCTGCGCGACTTCTACAACGGCAAGGACGTCGAGTTCACCATCGAGAAGCAGCAGGTCTGTGACGAGTGCGAAGGGTCCGGCTCGGCCGACGGCCAAGTTGAAACATGCAGCAAATGCGGCGGCAGAGGGATGATTGTGCAGAAGCACATGCTTGCCCCCGGCATCTTCCAGCAGATGCAGATGCAGTGCGACCGGTGCGGAGGGCAGGGCAAGACCATCAAGCACAAATGCAAAGTGTGCGACGGCGCCAAAGTGGTGCGCCGGCCGACCACGCTCACGGCCAGTCTGGAACGAGGCATGCCAAAAGGTCACCGGCTGGTTTTCGAGAACGAAGCAGACGAACACCCAGACCACATCGCCGGCAACCTGAACGTGTATGTGATGGAGGCCGAGCCGACACTCAGCGAGGAAGAGGGCGCACGCACCGACGGCACCTTCTTCCGACGCAAGGACCACGATCTGTACTGGAAAGAGGTCCTCAGCCTGCGGGAAGCGTGGATGGGCGGCTGGACGCGTAACCTGACGCACCTGGACGGGCATGTCGTGCAGCTGTCGCGCCCGCGCGGCCACGTCGTGCAGCCCGGTCAGGTTGACACCATCAGAGGACAAGGAATGCCCGTGTGGCACGAGGGCCACGTGCACGAGCACGATCCCGACCTCGACGAGTTCGGTAAACTGTATGTCGAGTACGTCGTCGTCCTGCCGGATCAGATGGAGACTGGGATGGAGAAGGAGTTCTGGACACTGTGGGAGAAGTGGCGCAAGAAGAAAGGTGTCGATTTGTTTGAGGATAGTGGGAGGCCCGCTATCCCCGTCACCGAGGTCAAGGACGAATTATAGAAAAGGATTTAGACCAGGTAGAGCTATCCAGAATTTGACAAGCACGGCGATTTAATTGATCGATATATTCCGCCGTCCGTTTTTCAGCGTTTTCCCTTTTTCTTCTTTCCTCCGTGATCGAGCGGCAAAGACGATGGCACCGACGTAGACAACGTGTCCAACACCTGACGGATCTCAAATTCAGTTCACTTGCTCCCGCCGTGTTCATCAATCAGTAAGCCTGTGCCATGTCAGGCTGCACTGGGTCGGCGAGTAATGTACGGCATAGGCCCTTTTCTCTGCTTGTCTCTCGACGCTGGTGAAGCTGATGCTCTCCCGCTGCGCAATTGAAGCACCTCCGCCACGTCAGGAGATGCTCGGCTTTCGACATAGACACGTATTTGACTGTGTATGTTGGTGCGTGGGTACTTTGTCACTGCGGCGGCGGCGACAGACCGACTGAGGCGTTGCTGGGACTCGGACCTTGAAAGTCATGGCTCAACTGTGCCTGACCCTCAATCAAGTACGCCGCTCTCTCTCAACCCAGCCAACAGTTCCGGCTCCAAGAACCTTCTCACGTCCACATCTTCGCTCAAGCCTTTTCTCCTTCTGGTCTTGAGTACGAAATCCCTGGCGGCCTGCTGCGGGCCGGCCATCTCCAGCGGCCTGACTCGCACGGTCTTGTCCAGCGGATCCCCAGGGACGACGTCCCATCGATCAAACACCATCTGGACACTCGCGGCGCCCTGACTGTGAATGCGCAGGTCAGTCTCGAAGCCGAACGAGTCAATGACAGGCAATAGGGCTTTGGCCGCGTAGAGGGGTGTTCCGGCGACTGGGCCGTCGGAGACGACGTGGCCGCGCCGCTTCATGAGCACGGTATACAAGCCGGATATGGAATCTGCGGGGCCCGTCATGTGGACGCTGTAGATCGGTTCCATGAGTCGTGGTCCCGCCATGAGGAAGGAACTGTAGACGGCCCGTCTGGCGGTGGGGATGATTTGACCGCCCCCCCGGAAAATCGGCTCGGTGGCCAACTCGGCGCCAGTCAGTCTGAATTTCGCGTTGCGGATCGGCTCTTCACACAGAGGCCCTTCCCGAGTGCCCCAGCTGAAGCCCTGCTTGACGCTCTCCTGTACTGTCCTGAGCAGTTTTTTGTCCGTGGTGGAGGGAAGAGTGTCGTCGCAGAGAATGTTCGGGCCCATCTCTTCCGGACCAAAGGCCCAGATGGACCGCGCGGCCAGTTTGTCCCAGTCGTACTTCTCCTCGAAAAAGGCAGCGACTTTGCGGATGGGATCTCGGATCTTGACCGCACCGGACTCGATGTCTTGAGCGATTCCATCGTCGAGCGGTTCAGCAATCATGGTGAGCTTGTTCTTCTTGTTGGGGGTGATGGCGTAGCACATGATGGCGCTGGTCTCGGTGACGGTTTCACAGAACCGGGTGACCGGGTCGGAGACCTTGATGTCCATCTCGGCGTAGAGGGTGCGCAGGTCGTGCAGGACGCAATCCATGTACAACTCTCCGGTACCCAAGACGACGTGCTCACCGGATTCCTCGACCTTGGTGGTGATCAATGGATACGATTTATTGATCTTGCGCAGTCCCTCCAGCATTTTGGGCAGTTCGGAAGGATTGACGGGTTCGACGGCGACTTTGAGAACCGACTCGGTAAAGTGCCGAATGGGGCGGAAAATATATGCAGCCTCGTCGTCCGGAAGCTTCGGCGAGATGACCGTGGCCGTCTTGACGATCGAGTTGTCGATTCCCGAGAGGAGAACCAGGTTTCCCGCGGGCACGCCGGAGACAGGAATGTTGTAACGAGAGCACGCAATGTAGGTGGCGGTGATGGTCGAGGCCGCCGAGTCTTCTTCATCCTCGACCGTGTATGACTCTCCCAGGACGCGGACCGGTTGATCTGGAGAAGCCGTACCGGACATGATCCGGCCAAAAGCATGGAAGGACTTGACATCTGCCGCGGTGAACAACTTGGTGATTTGGACCACCAGCGGACCGTCCGCGTCACATTTCGACATGGCCTGACCGACGGCCGTGTCGAGAGGCCCGGTGTAGTATTTCTCCAGTTGGCGCTGGGCACCCTCGACCGGCGAGGGGAGGTGCCGCACAATCATGTCCACAAACCCATCCGCCGTACCGAAGAATTGTGCACACACGAGCTTGAGCAGCACCTTGGCATCCGACTTCAGCTGCGATGGTTTCAGAGAGATTCCCAACGTCGCCAACGTCGCTCCCAGGTCTTCGGGACTCTCGCTGATGGTGTGCGAGTAGAGCTTGTAAATCGGTTCGAGAACAAAGTTCACAAAGCTTCGTTTGGAGCCGTCTTCGATGCCCTTTCGGGTGAACTTTCGGCTGCGTGGGTTGAAGAATATATCCCCCCACAACCTCCTGGCAAATTCTCCCGCGTCGACTTTGGGATACGTTTCGGCGTACATTTTGGCAAAAGAGGGCAAGGTAAAGACCCATTCCATGGACGTACAGGCAAACGCGACATTGCCCTTCTCCGGCGACAATCTCTTCTTTTCTCCTCGGCCAGGAATGGTGTTCTCGATGACGGTGTTCACCTCTTCCACCACATGTTTCAGCTTGAAATAGGCGTCCGTCGGCGGAAGTTTGAGTTCTAACATTAACCGGTCCATCTTGTTGATGACCAGCACCATTGGTAGATCTTCCAGAACGGCGTGTTTGATGACCTGTTCGGTATTGATCTGGACGCCCTCCACCACATCGACCACCAGGACGACGCCGTCGACGAGGCGCAGACTTGATGCAACCTCATCCACGAAATTGACGTGTCCGGGTGTGTCAATGATGTTCAGAACATGTGACTTTCCTCTGGTGCCCTGCATGACCAAGCTGACCGGTGCCGCCTTGATGCTCACGCCGCGTTCTCGCTCGAGAAAATGCGTGTCCGTGTATCGCAACTGCTCATCTCGTCTCCTTCCGACTCTCTTGTCCAGCCTCTCCTGCAGGTCATGGGTCTGCATCACGAGCATATCCACAAAGGCCGTCTTTCCGTGGTGCAAGTGTCCGGCGACGGCAATATTCCGAATCCCTTCGGGAAAACTCAGCAGATCGGTCATGAATCCCCTCGAGTAGTAGACTGGCGGCAAGTCGGCTTCCTGCACCTGGAATTTCTTCTGCGTGACCGGGGCGATAATGGGCTGCGAAAGCGGCTGCGCATCCTCCTCCTGCACCAGGGTCTCCACATCTTCGCCATACACCTGCTGCGCGGTTGGATAGTACTGTTTGTCTTCGTGCAAGATGACTGCGTTTGAGGGACCGCCTTCCTCATCCACTTCCATCAACTGATCGTTCTCGGCCCCCGCCCCACCACCGCCGGCCTCTGACTCCTCGTCGTAGCCGTACGCCGGGCCAGCATCGCCATCCTGGCTGGCCTCTTCGTCGGAGACCGCTTCGCCAATGAAATTGCCGAACCTATGCGGTATATCAGACACTTAATCCACAACCGTATCAAGTATCACTTACTCATCATAGAGGTCATCCATGGTACGCGTTCTCGGTGGTGGTATCAGAGACGTTGGGCGCAAAATATTCCAACCCTCAAATCTTCGGCTAGCTCCGCACAATTCTGGCTTGGCAGAGGTGATGAAGTCATTGGTCACTAACAAGGCTGAGTTCAGATGCCACACCTTTTTGGCGAATTTAAGTCAGATTGTCTGCCCGATGGCCTAAAAGACGTGGGTGTGGTCTCATTGCCCAAGACTCGAGATTCTGCAGAGAAGATGGATTGCTCCCTTCCACAGCTCACCCACCGTAGTCGACGACCTCCCTCTCTTTGCGCCGACCTACATCAGCGACTCGATGACAATTGCGCTCGCTCCGCCACCGCCATTACAAATGCCAGCGCACCCGATCTTTCCCTTCTTCGCCTTCAACACACCCAGCAGAGTGGCGACGATTCGGGCTCCGCTGGCCCCCAGTGGATGGCCAAGGGCGACGGCGCCACCGTGCACATTGACCTTGTCGTCCTCCAGACCCAAGAGCTTCATGTTAGCCAGTGCGACGACGCTGAAAGCTTCATTGATCTCAAACGCATCGACATCGTCCTGCTTGATGCCCGCATGCTTGAGAGCCTTGGGAATGGCCAGGGCTGGAGCGGTGGTAAACTTGTTTGGCTGCTGAGCGGCATCGCCCCACCCCAGGATCTTTGCCAACGGCTTGATATTGAGCTCCTTCAGTTTGGCCTCAGATACCAGCACCACCGCAGCGCCGCCGTCGCTCAGCGGAGAGGCGTTCGGCGCCGTGACGGTGCCGTTGTCGGGAATGAATGCCGGCTTGATAGACCTCAGCCTCTCAATGTGGAGATTTTTGGGCTCGTCATCTTTGTCCACCGTCACGCCTGGCTTTCCTCTGGCGCCTGGAACCTCGATTGGCGCGATCTCAAAGTCAAAAAGTCCTTCTTTCTGGGCCGCTTGCGCTCTTTGATATGACTGGATCGCGAAGTCGTCTTGCTGCTCCCGATTGAAGTCGTGATCCCGCGCACACTCTTCGCCTTGCAGACCCATGTGCTCCTTCTTGCCATACGCATCCGAGAGGCCGTCCCTCAGCACGCCATCGATCAGGGTCTGGTTGCCGAACTTGGCTCCCGTCCTCATGGTGGTGAGGTAGTGTGGGCAGTTGGACATGGACTCTGCTCCGCCGGCGACGATGATGTCGGCGTTGCCCGTGATGATTGTTTGTGCTCCGAGGACGATGGCCTTGACCCCCGACGCGCAAACTTTGTTGACTGTCGTGCAGACGGTCGAGGGGTCGAGACCGGCACCAAGGGCGCATTGGCGGGCAGGATTCTGGCCCAGACTGAACTCTTGTGAGCCGAGCAGCATCGACGACCACGGTGTTCGCACTCACTTTGCAGACAACACATTGCCGAAGAAGACCTCCTCGACGTCCTGTGGTTTGATTTCGGGGACTCTGGCCAGGGCCGCTGCTTCACCGTCAGGGCAGGTTGAAGAGCGGTGAAGGGTTGGAGTTACATTTTATCGCATGTGCACCAAGTTGGGGGGCAGTCAAGGACGATAACGAGCTATGAGGAATGAGTTTCTGACTTGTACGACCGATATAAAGCTCTACTCACCCTAGGAACATGCCGACTGGCGTCCGGGCAGCAGCAACAATGTACACGGGCGGCAGAGAGGTTTTGGGGTGAGGGACGCCATTAACGCCATTCGTAGTAGCCATGGCCGGCGAGGGAACAGCGCAGAAGCAAAACAGAAGAAAGAGGTCAAGGACGTGCGAGCAGATGTTATAGATCTTGTGGAATAGTCGTATTTACAGAGGAGGAAGCGAAGAGAGAAAGGGAGTTGACCTGGCGCATCCTGGCGGCGCCATTGTCCCCTCCAAAAATCCGAGTCTACTGTGGAGTAATCATATGGGGCCACTCCGCTCTGGTCGGACCCGTGCCTTGCATATGGTCACGTGATAGACCTAGTCCCGCCTGGGGAAATTGTACACAAGGGCTAGCTGACTTTGACCTCTGCAGCCGAATCTTTGAAGCAGAGAGGCGATAGAGCTAGCCCGAGAGTCTAGATTGAATTCAGGCTTTCCTCCCCCCTCTTTGATGGCATGTCTTCTTGGGAGCTGATAGAGACCTCGCTTAGAAATTGGGTTTACCGAACCACGGTTGAAGATTGCAGCTTCGTCATTGGAAAGCTCTGATCTGGACGCTGTGAAATGAATGCCGTCCAGCGCCAGTGCGTCCCTTATCTGCAAAGGAATGAGTGTCATCATGGAGAGCAGCCAATCGACAACTGCGGGCTGGACAGATGAATCTGCTAGGTTCCGGGCGAAGCGCGGACCATGCGACAACAGGCAGGGGGATTTGTCCATGGCGTTGGATGGGACTGTCAGTGTTGGAAAGCGACGCTAATACTGGCAAGTACAACAATAGCTGTCGATATTTCGATGCATACTCATGCAGGTGATGGCTGTCGATAGGGTTTGAGTCTTGAGCCTATTCTCGTCAGTGGGCTGATGATTTGTTAGGCTGCGCCGAGCGTACATACAGCACCAAGCCTCGCACATGCGCCAGTGTCAGCCTCTTTGCGATAATCCATTTGAAGTTGAGTCCCTTTATTTCTCCTCTGTCATTCATGATCATACATGGCGACCAGCAGAGAAGATGATTGTGGAGTCGATGCACACACAATCAAGACGGCTGTGAACATTTACCCGGACGGTTTGAGGTGAGATGACGACCGCATGGCATACCATTACCTCCACCTACAGTGGGCAGAGGGCCTCTTTGCTATCTTGTTTACGCCTCGACCATTAACCAGTTTACACTCGACCATTAACCACCAACACGCCACTCTCTACCGTGAGAACATCCATAATCCGAGACAGACATCTGCTCATCACTACTGGCTGATCGCTGTCGTCCATCTTCCTCGTCTATCCCTGTGGTTTTTCACAGCAATGTGTATTCTCTCGTTTAGCAGCTTCATTCCATTTTGTCTCTCTGTTTGGTCGCCTGATTCGCACTGCGAGGACGAAACTGTCGCAGTTCCTAAGCCGGACATTCCTCTAAGACCAGCACCAGGGGCAAATTCGCCAATCCCCAGCTCATCGTCAACCCCCGGGGTATAGTCACTGTCGTCATATGGTTCACAATCGTCGTCAGAATCGGCTGTCAAGCACTTCTTCGCATGCATTGAGGGCGTTCCATGGACAGATGGTCCCCCCCTGAGCCCTGATCAATTCCTTCAACTTTGCCCGGCCCAAGGCCATAAGTTCGGTGAAAGATCTCTGCCTTATTCCGAACGGCTACGTGGTCGGCGGGATGGTCGGTCCAATTCTAGCGAGTCAGCAGAAACCTTTCCGACAGAGGTGGCCGAGGCTGAAGATTTTTCGACAGAAGTGGAGGCGGAAGATTGTTTGATGGGAGTTTCAGAGGCGGAGGCAAGATGCGGTCCACTGTTGGGTGCTGGTAGAGACATTCTGGAGGTTTTTGGTATCCCCGCTTGTGGTCCATAGTGGGACGCCTGAAAGCATGGCCATGAGGATATACCACATCTTATATCACGTGACTGGTCAACTATTCTCCAGTCTCAGCCGCTCAGGTTCCCAGGAGCTCCTATCCGTCCAATGTATCTTCCGTGGATCGCATCACCACTCGAGAAAGCCGATCGCCCCGGCGGATCTGACCCTGGAACCCCGGACCATGCAAAATCTCCCGTGGTCCACACCGGCGCCCGCCAGGTTGACGCCGGTCATGTCAACCGGCGAGATGGTGAGCTGCCGAGTTTCAAGCATCATCACGAGTCGAGCACGGTCGAGCTGTTCTACGACCTTTTCTTCGTTGCCAATCTCGCGACTTTCACCTCCAACCATGAGATTGTCGATGCAAAATGTTGAGGACAACTGTGACCACTGGAGGCATCGCTGACGTGAGAGCAGCGTTGAAAAACTATGTCGGGTTCTTCACCCTTCTGTGGTTCACCTGGCTCGAAACGTCGCTCTTCGACGTCCGCTTCGCCACCGACTCGGTTTTCAATCGCGTTTGCAAAGCCATCTCTTTTGGTGTCATGACTGGGTTTGCAGTCTCGGGAGCCATATATGACACGACCGACGTGGCCAAAAACCTGAAGGCCTTTCGCGCCATGAGCATCATTCTTATGGTGTCTCGACTTGCCCTGGTCGCGCAGTATGGCGTCGTCCTGTGGTACCTTCGAGCGTACAAGAGAACGGTGACGCCACTGGTCGGCACCATGGCTTGCCTGTTTGTCGCCGCCATCATCTTCTTGGGCACATTCTTTGGGTTGCATGTGAACGACCACACCGAGCACGACGGTGGACCCGAGACGTATATCGCGTGGTATGTCGTTGCGTGCGTGGAAGCCGCGGCGGTCATTGCGATTTCCTGCTTCTGGCGAGTCGTCAGCTTCAAGCATACTCATCTCGTCGAGCGGGTCGGACTCTTGACCTTGATCATTATGGGTGAAGGGATCATCGGCATGACGAAATCTGTCTCACAAATCCTTCAAAATTCCACCTCGACGTCGGGGAGCGACATCGGTATCATCGCCGCGTCTGTGCTGTTGATTGTAAGTTGCCTCGCAGCACCCGTGTTCGCGAGGACCACATCCTGACCGCGGCTTCTGCAGTACTTCATTTGGGTCCTCTACTTCGACCAGATTGAGCACGACAGATTCGGCACCATCCGTCAACAGATCTGGGCCATCCTTCATTTCCCGCTACATGTCGCCATTCTCCTCACCGTGGAGGGCAGCACCGCCTTGATCCTATGGAACATCATCATGCGGGATTTGTCGGTTTCCTTCCCGCTCTCTTTGTCCTTGTTTGTTGTCGGACCATCGGCAGCGTCGGCCGGCTCTCCAATGTTGGTTGCTGACTCTTTATTTAAACAGGTCTCAATGGCTTGCACTCCTGGACGCATTTGGTCCATTTTACGATCTGAACTATTCGGGTATTTCTCGAAATTTCAATTCGACCGTGGGAATCGTGGACTATTTACAAGGATCCCTGGACACATTTGCCCTGAGCTTCAAAGAAGGCGCCTTAGAGCAAGCCTACGACTATAGCGTCAACTTGACGTCGATCCAGAAAGTCACAGCGCCGTACGGATCCGACACGTACAACGACAGCGTCGGAGCTGTTGTCCTCGAGCTCTTCTTTGGCGTGACCAACTTCATCTTCAACAACTTCGGCGTCGAAGGCGCCGAGTCCAAGACGATGGAAGAAGAGTCGCAAGACGCGCTCGTGGAGAACGCGAGCAAACTAGAGGCGCTGGTCAACCTGTTCAACACCGTCTTCGCCTACTTCTTCATTGCCGCTGGCTGCTTCCTCATCATCCTGGCCGTGATGTACTGGTTCAGCAAGACGAAAAAGACCGGCGGCGAGTGGGCGTCGATCGTGGTCCGCGTGGTGGCCGGCATGGGATTGCTACCGGCGCTGAGCGTCGCGTTCTCTTCGAGTAATTCCAGCGGGAATTTCATGACGTCTCCCTGGCCCATTCCCGTCGTGATGCTGGGTTACTTGGTTGGTAAGTGACGTGCCTTTCCTTTCCTCCGTCGATTGGTTGTGTCGCTTTCCTCATCGTCGTCTTCTTCTTCTTCAACGCTGAACGTCGTGCCACAGTTATTGTCCTCGACCACTTGTTAGTCTGGCACACGAACCGATCCATCACGAGGCCAGCATCAGCAGAAGATTTGAACGATTCGACTTTCGCTATCCCAATGAGGACACCGGCAACGCGAGTCTCATACACGAGGGTTGGCGGCGACGATGGTTAGTGGCGCCGAGCGCGATTCCGAACCTGCTGAGACGGTATGAAATGACAGTCTGAACTGTCGCATTCTCGCACGTACCGGAGGTTGGAAAGGAGAGGAAATGAATAGGCTAGTGGAGGCCGATATGAAGGTATTAATTGGCTGGGCCGACTACAGCAAACTTGACGCCCCTCGCATCACTGTTGGTAAGAAACATTTTCTCGCAAGATCAGCCACGGACACAGCGGACTGCGTACAGCGGACAGGAGCGGTAGAAATCACTTCATGATCTTGTCGATCTTCTTGGTCCCTCCATCTCACTCCGCCCCATCCCTTTCTGTCACGATTTGGTTCCTTCCTCTTGTCTTTGTCTTGCTGCTTTCTCCCTCCCTGTCTTTCAACTTCAATCTCAAACTCAAACATGCACCGCGACTCTTGTATCTTCTCCTCCAGCTTTCTTGGGCGCCCTGATCTTCAGCAGGCCGGCGTCCAGTTTGACGGTGACTTTCTCGACGTCCGAGGGGAAGTTGAGGTACCGTCTGAACGGGCCGATCTTGCGCTCGCCGACCAGCAGATGCACACCGTGGGGTGTGGGTTCCTTCCACTGGCCCTTGCTGTCGCGCCTGCTTAAGCTTTCTTGGTCAGACGCCTCCTCTGGGTAGCCGTAGTCCGGCCTGGCAACGGTCCCACTGATCAGGATGCTGCGATCACTCGTATACGAGACGGAGACGTCTTTGGGATCCTTGATGCCCGGCACTTCAATTTCGACCAGGTACTCAGTCACCGCGTCCCGAATGTCAACATCGGGCTGGTTCGGGTGTTCTTCGGGCCGAGGATGCCGGTGCGACAGGTACTGGAGCAGCGATTGGTGCTGGTGTGGCCGTTCGTGCTGGTGGTCGACCAGTGGCGGTGGAAGATCGTAGTAGTATGCGTATGCCATACTGTCTGCCGTGATTATGGGGTTTGTGATGCGAACAGTGGGTGTGATGTTTCGCTTTGTCGCTTGTTTGAGGATTGCTTGCTTGCTTGTCGCTTGCTGCTTGTTACCGGCAGTTATGGAGCTTCGATGTTTGGTGGTTTGGAGATCGAAGAACAAAAGCACACGGGTTTGGTGAAGGAGCCTTCCTTAAATACAACAGTCGTCACAAATCCCCTCAATGCATCATCTGGACCTACCTCGGCGTGCCGATTCTAGATCAAGGCGGTTTCTGGCTCAACGCGATTTGTGGATGACGACGCCCGGCGAGCCCCGCCGCATCCACGCGCCTGACAAAAATGCGCATTTATTCGCTCGCACCATCCTGGGTGCGGAGCGCCGACTCGATTCGGTCTGGAGCATACCAGTATCTTCCGCGATCGCCTGCGGAGAGGCGATGAGGTCAGCGGTAAGGTGACGACGCGCTTGCTTAGTGACCTTGTGATCAAGGGGCGAGTGCAAGTATCAGGTGAGCTGAATACCACCTTTGTATCTGTCAGTAAGAGCCATGATACCGGTGAACGCTTTTTCTGGACATGAAGAACAACAAAGGTTGCTTCCGTTCATCAAAAGCATATTCTGTTGAGGTCATCAACTGAACCATGCGCACCCCTTTTTGTCAGAACTTTTCCTCGTCTAAGCTCAAGGACATGGCCAGCAGCCTTGAAAAGACGGAAACCCATTCAAGACGTCATTACAGAAGGACAATATTCAATCTTGGCATTAGCTTGTCGGTCGTCTTGGCATCGCGATTCAAGTGAAATCAGCTCAGGCGATTGCCGCAAACTTTGCCAAATGTTGTAGCAAGGTTCTAGCGATCCTGGAGTTGGCGTGATTCTCTCCAGAGGACGAGCACGTGTGGACCATGGCGGTTCTTTTTGGTGGCCAGGTGACCAGAGCATGGGCCTGTCCGTAGGCTCTTGTTGCGGCCAAGAACAGCAAGGTGTTGACGGCGAGGAGATAGCTTGTGTAGGTGAATGGCATATTAAGGAGCGGCCATGTTGCACGAAGAGGCTGAGAACTCCAAGTCAGTTCGATCGCAGACCAGAAAGAACATTGCAAGCAAGTAACCAACCAACAACATCTTTGAAGGCGCTCCTCTACCAAGGCATCCCCACAAATGGCCACGTTCAAATGCCTGTTGCACCCGCATCACGTCTCCCTCCTCGATATTCACTCGATCCGCGCCAAGCTCAACAACGTCGGCGACCCGTACTACAACATTGACATGTTGCCCTCGCACCATGGGGTTTTAGCGCCGAAGTTCGATGTCTTCGAAGCGCCCAATCGGTACATTATTATTGGAGACCTGCCGGGGGTAAAGCCGGATGCCATCGAGATCGACTGGCTAGACGGCCAAACTCTTTTCATTCGTGGCGAGATTGCCACCCATGCACTGGCCGAAGCGAAGGATACGGCGGACACCAAGGTCCTACACCGAGAACGACAGGAAGGGAAATTCGAGCGGTCCTTTACTTTGCCCTCGAAAGTCGATCCGCAGTTGCTGGAAAGGTCGTTCGCCGATGGGGTGCTGCAGATTACACTTCCAAAGTAAGGAAGCACTTGGGATTGGAGGGGAGAGGTTGTAGAGGGGCTGGCAAGAGAGTGGATGTAAAGGTCTTCCACTCCACTCGAGGCCTCTGACGTGTATCTATCGATCGCATAATCAGTCACACATAAAGTTCCCGCATGCCAGCAGGGAGTGAAAACAATTCGATGTCGCCTGGTTGGCGGTTCAACGGGTTTTGGTCCATGACGATCGCTCCAGTGGACCGTTTCTCGTATCGATCGAGAAGTCCGACGTCCCAGTCTTGGAATCTCCTCGCCGACTCGGGAAGAATGCTCGTGCCGTCCAGGAGCGTCTGGACCAAATCTCGGAAATCTTCGTCTGGGATGACCAATTCTTCGTGCGTGGTGCCCTTCCCGTCCAGCAGTTGCAGCGGATTCTGAATCGATTTGTAAAACACTTTCATCGCTCTGTGAGCGCTGGGGCCCTTCTTGGAGCTTGAGTAGTAGATGTCGGGATTGAAGATCCAAAGAAGCAAACCGGTCGTCTCCTGCTCCATGTCCGTGTGGACAATGACCTTGCGACTGACAGAGCTCTCGATGAGTGAGAGAAGCTGTGCACAGATAACGGTTGACGTCGGAAAAACCTCGCTCTCTCTGTCCCGACCCGGTCGCACAGCCAACCGGGACTTGAAGAGGCGATAGCTCTTTTCGGTCTGGCTGCCGGATCCTATGCCCGTGCCACATGAGGAGCAGCACAAGCGCGGCACTTGATTTCGAGTTTTCCCTGCGACCAGCTAGCGTGGAGTCAGCAAAGATGTGCCTCGCAATATCCCTCTGTGCTATGGAACTGGAAACACAAAGGTGAAATATTTAGGCCTTGGCCAAGCCAGTGGCAGGTCATTCGTCGCTGAGATAGGAGGTTGACTCTACCACGTGATGACTGGCCGGTGAGAACTTGATTTGTGGCGATTGTATCAGAAATCTAGTCAACAGTGTCCCGTGGAGAGAGACTGACGGGCTTCTTTTCTTTTCGCCGAGTTGCCGTAGCACCCAAATGGGTCATAAAGAGATGCAAAAGGGTGGGTGAGATTTACCTCGGCGCCGCAGCAATCACTTGATTCCACCAGGAAGGAGACCGTATCGACGAAGCCGACACCCGGAGCGGCCGAAACCTTGCTTTTGGAGGAGAAGCCCTTGGTTTCGGCGGCACGGTCATCGCCTTGGTCTGGTCCATGAGGTTTATGGCAGAACCAGAAATCCATCAATTCGGCCCAATTTTCGCTGGGGAGGTCCTTCCAGGTGGTCACCCTATTCGGCGGCAGAAGCTCTGCTTCACAGTTCTTGCAACGGACTGATGTCTCTCTCGTGAGGTCAGCCGCGCTCCAGGGGACATCGATGCCGGTCGTGTCCGCTGAATACGGTTTCAGTTGGTCGAGATCGTCGATTTGCAACCGACAAGAAAATTCGGTGCGCTTCTCTTCTGGAAAAGCGACGTCGGCCGTCCCGGATATTTGGGTGGGAAGATAGATGCTGGATGATTGGCCATCGTGAAGCACGGTGATGATCTTCTTGTCTGAAGAGACCAAAATCTGAGTCGGCGCGTCCTTGGGATTTTGGAGCGAGGCATAGAGAGTGAGTTGCTTGATATGGGTCAAAATCTCCGCATAGAGGTATATCTCTGGCATTGTATCGCGAGAAGGCCTCAGCTCGATCAAGTCAGCTACAGACACTCAGACGCGTCTGTCTATGGACCAGGTATAGAAATATGCTGGACGCCAACCGACTGCTGAGATTTCATCATCTGTTGATGGGTTCGCATGTCCCAGCATATCTGGCACCAGCTGTACCATGCATGTTGAGGATGGGCCTGCCAAGCACGCTTCACCTGGCCTTGGCACAGTCCTCCTCTACAGTCTGAGAGTGTTCAAGATAGCCAATTCAATGGCAATCCCGCTCGGCTAGGTCCATCACGAACCAGCGATGGGAGGTCTCTAGAGAGGTAACAGTACCATATTCGCATTGAGTTCCAATACTCCTCATTCTGTCGGGCATGATATTTGTACCAGTCGACAAGCAAAATGAGGGTCATCCAGCTTCAACACAAGCACGAGCTCCACACCCACCAGCGCTGAATACTCTTCAACTATCTGTATTCGATGTCTCATGCCTGCCCCTCCACAACCCCCCAAACCCTGGCACCCAAAGAAGGCATGTCGACGAGCCATCTTGACCATGGAACAGCTGTCGACTGGCAAGGTTAGTCGCTGACGTCTGCCAGAATATCCGAGTCAGACCTGGGACGTGATGCCGACACCTCAACACGGGTGGCCGCACTTGTGGCATCTGGTGCCCGGGATCACCCACACCTCTTGACCTTTCGCCTTGCACTTCGGACAGCGAACCCCATCCATCTAGTCACATCAATCAGCTCGAAAACTTGATCTGGGATCGCGCTGGGATCGATAACTTACTGGCCGGTTGCGAATTTCGGGAGGACTCTCTGTCTCGAAACGGCCTATCTCGCCCACGTCTGTCCTGGTTGAACTGATGTGGACACTGAATTTGGTCATTTCCTCGAGCAGACCGTCTTGGAGATTGAAAAGGAAGTTGGAAGGGTCCGTCAAAGAGAGGTGAGGAGGCCGAGTTGGTGGTTGTTGTCGTTCCATGTCTCGAGTTTGAACATCTCTACTTATATTCCTCAGAGGCTGCTGCCAAGTGCAGGTGGCACGAGAACGTGGTGCTGTGCACGAGCGGGTCGTCAACATCGGACACGTCCCAGCACGACTCGACTCGATGTAACTGCGCGTTGCCACCAGAGAGGCGAAAGACGGGTCTCAGGATCAATCCAAGATCGAGAACGACCAATGAGCTAAACATAACTCGGATCAGATAACAATGCGAGATTGATTGCAGTACAGACGGTGGACCGGCAGCAACACAAGCAAAACCTTGCAGATGAGCGTTAGAATGAGTTGCACCGACCGAAGACGGGCATGCCGAGACTAGTATCCAACTGCAGGCTTGTGGAACGGCCAACCGTCTTTGAACCGAGCCATTTCTCACTGCATCGGCATCTTCTGCTTGGACACGATCCTGGTCGCATCGAATTTGACAAATCGAGATGAGTGGCGAGAGAATGCCCGCAGTCGAGACCCAAGATATTCTCCCGAGTTCTATGCACTGGCTACTCGCTGCCTGGGATAAGACTTCCCGAATCGTTGACAGCCTCGTACGGAGTTGTGCGCAACGTGTGCCCTCTTGAGTGGCATTGTCTCGGGGCCATGAGCTTCGATCACGATTGGGAAAGATGGACGACACTGGACGGCATCATTCCGGGTTCACGTAATACTTGATGTCAAGCATTTGATCACCCAATCCGATCTGGGGTGTGCTTGGTGTATCGTGTCCTTGCCATAACCCCGGCTTCCCGTGGCCGCCAGTCGAGGTCGTTGCTTGCCCTGCATCACAACGGTGCCTGCGCCGCCAGGTCCCGCTGCGATGCCAGAGCCATGGTTCCTCCTTTCAATGGTGATACTTGACGGCGGCGACAGTCCGGTTTCTGACGGTCGTGACGGACGGACGGACGAGTCGAAATTCATCAACCACCTCTCTTCCGGTGAAGATGGCGGTCACGGCTTGTTTATTGACACAGGGGGGAGCACGAACAGGTGCGTGTGTGCATCCTTGATCGTGTCTGTCAACGCGCCCATGTCTGCACCACATGCGTCAGTTGACTCGTGACTGTCAACCAACGCCCTTGTCGACGTTCACGGAGTAAGGCTCCAAGAAGTGGGGTACCAGCTGGATCTGGCCAATGGCACCGTACAAGGAGCACAGTCTGATCATTTATCCCAAGCATTTTGATATCTTCACCAGGATCGCGCCAGACGACGGCATTCCCGCAGCATCCCGTAAATGAATGAAGCGGTAGCCGGGCCGCAGTCTGTCGAGACGAACGCATGTCCACGCTAGGAGCTGATCCTTGCTAATCGCCCGGTCATCTTTGACCATCAACCTAAGATGCACGTGCCTGGATTAGTATCTGTTTTCCATGGACACCAAAAGAAAGCCACAATATGACCTATCACATCTGTACGAGGCCAGTGCGAACAGCTGAGTCCAGGCCACCGTAACACGAGCGAAAGAGATTTGTGTGACACGATCGTACATGAGGCACGATGCACGAGATTCTGACCGTGCTGCGGACTAGGGATCGAATGGATCATGGGCGTGCCACCTTGCGCCGCCCTACCTCGACACACATGCCGCGCGGAATTCTTGTGTGACGTGGCTTCAAGAATTTCTCAATATTGGCCATCCTGTGTCCTTCAGCCGGGCAAGCCGGGCAAGCCGGGTTCAGTGGGTCTGATTCGGCTCGATGTTGATGAGAGATCCAGGATTTTGATATCAAAAGGTCAACACGTCACCTCTTTGGCAGAGACGAACACAACAAAGACGGTGAGGAAAAGACGGCTGGGCCGGGGGTACAAGCAAAGTACTACCGCACGAGGCAGAGATCTGCGGTGAGGATAGCTGGCAGACGTCTGACGTGGTCCCCTTTGCGAAACTGCATCACTCTGGTCGTTGGTGGTCGCCAACCTGGATTGGGGCCAAAGTGCATGCAGAACGAAAATGATCAAGCAAATGAAAGGAGAGGCAAGACCACGATCCTGGTGACATGAAACCGCCACGCCGCGGAGATATCGAAGAGAAAATTGCACATACCGGAGAAAGCTGAGCTCGTCAACGACATCTGGTACGTTCGACCAAGTCATGAGCTCGCCATCAAAGTCGAAGCCGTCCGATCGATAGGTCTTGGATCGGCGCTGATACATGCTTCCTTCTTTCTCTTCGTCACCGTAAGCATCAGATTCTGTTTGAACGGCATTCTTGCTATTGTCATTCCTGCCCTGGCCGGGTGGGCCATGAGTATCAATGTGCAGCTCACATTTGACGTACGGTTTCAGACGCGACGGCTCCTTCTCTGCGGGTGATGGTAGTTCCTGGGCCGCCAGAAGTTGGATTTCGAGGTCCAGCGTCTGCTTGTGAGGTCCTGTGGGGACGGGCAAACCGAGTGTGCCGTCTCTTCCCTCATTCTGCGAAGGACGACTGCCACGATAGCCCTCAGGTTTGAGAACCCAGCCTTCGTGGTCGGCAAACATGCCTTCATTCAGCATCATGCCCTTGTCCAGTTTCTGCCAATTCAAAGCCACCATTTGTGCACCTTGACGCCAGTGGAAGGAGGGGTCCACGTTGGAGCTGGCAATGCGCGTGCCTTTGGGAAAGATGCGCATCAAATAGTGCTTGTTGTGGTCAAAGAGCGCCGGGCCATCGATCGGATCGGAGTGCATATTGTGAACTTTGCTTTCTGACAAGCTGAAAACGTGGGTGGGAATGGAGGCCTCGGGTTGCGAGAATTGTCTGAAGGTATATGCGCGCGTGTAAATGCCCAGTTCGGATAATGCGGCCAGAACTTTGGATGCTTTCGTTTTCTTTCCAGCCGAGGAGGTGAGTGCGCCTTCTTCAGAGCCGGCGTCGGTCGTGTTGGAATTGACGGGATCAAGGGGATTATTCGATTCGCCCGTGGTCTGTGGAGTCCGCTTGACTTTGATCAAGATCTTATTTCGGAGAGAGTCTGGAGATGGCAGCGCAGATATCTCCGACTCCGAGGCTTGGGAGATGTCGACCAGATGCCCGGCCCAGAGATCGCGCATGATCTCCACCATGGTCTCCTGTTGAGACAGGGAGGCGTGAACCTCGAGAGAGACGATGATGGGGAGGTTCGTGCCCACAAAGGCCGCGTGCTTAACGGCATGGCAGACAGAGCGGAACGATACCGACTGCGTCAGAGTGTAGCCGTGAAGGACACGTGGTTCTGGTTTTTCCGGCAGGACAGGGGAGGGTTGCGGTGAGAGGTGACTGCTCGAAATCGCCGGTGGTCCTCCATCCAAAATGTTCTGCGGATGGGCTCCAGCTGTTGCCAAACTCGTGCCTGTCGTCGCACCTTGGCCTCGGTCGGGCGAAGAACGAGATCGAGAGCTTATCTTTGCGGCACGCTCTCTAATCCGACTCCAGCGTGATGGTTTGGATCCTTCCTTGCCATGCTTGAGAGGTCCATGTCCCCTGTCATCCTCGTTATCGGAGCTGCTGGTGCTGGTGCTGTCCCCTTCGCTATCACCGTCCCAGACATCGATCTCAAGACATCTGCAACCGCGCAGCAGAACGTGGGTGTATGCTTCTGTGCTTGCCTCGCCGTAGAGTTGATGGCCAGATAGATAGGTGTTGTGACTTGAACTGATGTAGTAAGATGAAAGAGGATAAGATAAGTCGTTGTGCTTTGGGGCAGATATGGCCGACGATTCAGTGGAGGCCATGTAGGCAAGGAAGGAGGCCACATCTGGGAAGCGGTGGCCATCTTGGAAAGCTTGATCTGGGTTGATGGATTTGTGGACGGTCAGCAGTCGCGAAAGGACTGGTCGTGAGAAGGAATGAATAGATTCGCTCGCAGCCGCAGCAGACGGCTGGCCGCCACTAGCAGCGCGAGTTGGGCTTGTGGCACTACCAGCCTGTGCGGCCGGAGCAGAGTCTGGGATGGACGACATGATGTTGAGGGCCAGAACAGTTCTTGCGATGTCGGTAGCAGTCCCACACGTGCTGTAATGATAGGGCAGAAGCCAGCACGCGATGGAGGATCAATCAACAGACTTTGTAGATGCTCGGCCAGGTCCCAACTCACAAGAGAGAACGAAGAGCGGTCAACATTCAAAAGGGAGCATTAGAGATCTGCATCTTTTGGTGCCCAAAGTCCATACCTTGAAGCGCTGGCGGCCTGGCTGGCACACAAAGGCCTATCTGCGATTGGGCCAGCCATCTTTGGCTGATTTGAAGGATTTCAGCTGGCTTGGGTCATTGGCGTCTGCAGCTGTTTCAAGGTATTTGAAGTGTCCCATAATCAGGTACACTATTTTCTGGGGGTGGGGTCGCTAAAGTAATTCCTGCGTCACGGTATTGCTGCTGTTATGACCCACCACGGCCACCGCAGAATGTGCACCTGGACCATCGTTCCTCAATATGAGCGCGAGAACGACTTCGAGGGCGCAAGACGAGAAGACTGTTAGAGGCTGGGGATTCTCCCACGTCTTCACCTGGACTGATGGGCCGTACGTCTGGTGTCTGAAGGTCCGGCATGGAATTTAATTGCTCACTGCTGCTGCTAGGAAGGCGTACTATCCTCCACATTCTCACCATGGTTTGACGACACACTTGATAAGAAGGGGCACCCTGACCATCACGTATCCAACCGACCCACATCCGACCAAAGAGACCTTTGGCGTAGGCGCTAGAATAGACGTACCTGCGGGAAAAATGCACGAAGTGTGGATGGGTGATGAAGGTTGGAATCCGGCATTCGACTTGAGAGACCACTGGCTGATATCATGCCCTGCGCAGGATGCGAGTATGTTGTTGGAGAATGATACGGACACATCACGAATAACAGGCCCCCCCCGGCAGCGGGATGGCGAAGACGTTTGAGTCATTGCATAACATTACACGTTGGCCCAAAAGCGCATCACCTCATAGCCCCTTGCGCCTATACATGTTCTTCAAATATCGAAGGGGGCAATTTTTGGCCTCTGTCCTGTTACTCTCCTGTTCCCCTTCCGGGTCGGCCTTTAGTAGGTCCGCTTGAAGGGCGGGACCGACTTGCACTCGTTCTCGTCCAGAGTGTGACTGACGACCGCCCTGTAGCCGAGTTCTACCTTGCCATGTGGCTCCTTCTGCCAGGACAACGTGTGCTTCATCCAATGCTCGTCATCCCGTTCGGGGTAGTCTTCGCGCGCATGGGCGCCCCGCGATTCCTTACGGTTGGCAGCGGCGGCAGCCGTCTGGGTTCTATAAGCACGGTCAGCATCGTCCAGAGGCCCATATCGGGGGAGAATAACATACGCGCAAGTCAGGAGATTCCTCAACTCGAGTGTCTCGACCAGGTCCGAGTTCCAGATCATGCTCCTGTCCTTGATTCCAACGTCGTGGAACAGCTGGTCCACTTCGTTGATCTTCTTCACTCCGTCGTCCAGGGACTCTTGAGTTCGGAAGACACTGACGTCGGCCTGCATGGTCTTTTGCATAGCCAATCTGACTTCGGCCGTGCTCTTCTTGCCTTCTGACGTTCGGATCTTGTCCAAGACGTTGATGGACTCGGCCCCGCTGTCGGCCGGGATGTCTGCATGAGGCGCGCCCGGGGTGAATTTGTCTCGGATCGTATGCGACACGGCACGACCAAACACGACCAAGTCGAGGAGCGAGTTGGCGCCCAATCGGTTGGCGCCGTGGACCGACACACAAGCAGCCTCACCGCAGGCGAAAAGACCCGGGACCACCTCGTCCTCACCTTTGTCGTTGACGCGGAGAACCTCACCGGTATACCTCGTCGGGATACCGCCCATGTTATAGTGGACCGTGGGCAGGACGGGAATGGGCTGCTTGGTGACATCGACACCCGAGAAAATCGACGCGGTCTCTGAAATGCCGGGAAGACGCTCATGAAGAATCTCAGGGGGCAGGTGACTGAGCTGGAGGTAAATGTGATCCTTCTCCGGACCGACGCCGCGACCTTCACGGATTTCCAGGGTCATCGATCGGGAGACGACGTCTCGCGAAGCCAGATCCTTCGCCGTCGGTGCATACCGTTCCATGAATCGTTCGCCTTCAGAATTGAGAAGATAGCCACCTTCGCCACGAGAGCCTTCGGTGATCAAGCAGCCGGCACCATAAATACCGGTCGGATGGAACTGAACGAACTCGAGATCCTGATTGGGGAGGCCAGCACGGGCGACCATAGCCATGCCGTCGCCGGTACAGGTGTGTGCAGACGTGCAGCTGAAGTAGGCGCGGCCATAACCACCGGTGGCCAACACCGTGTTGTGCGCCCGGAATCGGTGGAGAGTGCCGTCTTCCTGGTTGTAGGCAATCACTCCCTTGCACTGGCCATCCTCCATGAGCAGATCAAGAGCGAAGAACTCGATGAAATAGTTGGTGTTGTGGTTGAGAGATTGGCCGTAGAGAGTGTGCAGCAAGGCATGCCCAGTCCTGTCGGCCGCCGCGCAGCATCGGTACGCTTGTCCTCCCTTGCCGAACTTTTGTGACTGGCCGCCGAAGGCTCTTTGATAGATCTTCCCATCTTCGGTTCGCGAGAATGGGCAGCCATAACCTTCGAGTTCGATCACGGATCGTGGAGCTTCGCGGGTCATGTAATGGATGGCGTCTTGGTCGCCCAACCAATCCGAACCTTTGACCGTATCGTACATGTGCCATCTCCAGTCGTCCTCGTGCATGCTGCGAGCTCGTCAGTCACATCTCCACCGACAGGATCATGTACCCACTTTCCCAGGGCTGCATTAATGCCTCCCTGTGCCGCAACCGTGTGGCTCCGCGTCGGGAACAGCTTCGTGATACACGCCGTGTTGAAGCCGGCCTCGGCCAGACCGAAGGCAGCTCGCAGACCGGCGCCGCCGGCTCCAACGACAACGGCGTCATATTGGTGGTCCTGAGGATATCAGCTACCGCCGACCGACACTGAACCTTCCATGATCGTACAATGACAGGATACTGGGACGAAACATAGGGCGACGCCTCTTTCGCTCGCAGAGGCTGATTAGCAATGATTCGGGCTGGACGTCGGTCAGTTCCCACGAACGAATATCATCGACCAGCAAGCATACCAGCAGGTCTGGTGGACGAAAAGTGCCTTCGTGATTGCCGTAAGGTTCGCGAAAACTGCACGTCGTCAGTGCTCCATTGGACTCTCACCAGCTTGATCACACACCTTCGTCCGAGGAGCCAGGCTCCGCATGAACTGGGCCGAACTCATCTTGACCTGCGACGACGGAGTGAAGACAAAGGAGGGTGCGCACGACGGGCGAAAGAGGTGGGTGGCATGACAGTAACAAGCGGAAGGGTGGATGGATATGCTAATGATTTTGGACTAGCTCAGCTCCGGCAATAACGGGAACCAATCACACGACTTGTATTATTTGAAAGCAACACCGGTCTGGCCTGCAAGCTTTGGCTGTCAGCACGCGATATAAGGATAGCAAATTCATGAGGACATTTCCCGCTCGTATCGACAATTCCCATCATGTGTGGGCCGATCTTGTCGGCCACGAAGCAACGTTCAATTGACCCGCAAAAAGCCGAATTCCCGCTATGAGGAAGTAATCTTATCACTACCGGTGTCCATGGACTCAAAATCCTTCCTCCTGCAGTATCCTCTCTCCAACACCGTCTAGAATGCTGTAATGTTCTTGTACTTCTAGATTCTCCGCTTCTGCCAAAAACATCTTGTCCGGGTCCTGCCCGGGGCCAAAGGGGTTGGCGTTGGCGGCAGGATTCATCTGCGCCATCTGCTGCGTCATTTGGCTGGCGGCATTGTCATTTCCCAAGATGAAGATGAAGACGCTCTGCAAGCCGAAGAGACACAGGAAATACCACGACAAGCTCGACACCCATCTCACGTCCAAATCTCGGGTCATGACACCTGATTGGAGCATCGATTTGAATCGGATCGTCAGCGGAAAAGGGAGTTTGAGGATGACGAAACCGGCAAAGAACGAGTTGATCCACGACATGATGAGAGTCTGCGGGATCATCATGGCCATGTTCCCTTTCATCATGCCCATCATGCCCTCCATCGCCGCCGGATCCGTCATGGGATTGGGTGCTGCTTGACCTCGAGACTGAGGACCTCCTTTCAGGAACTCCCCCTTTTTGTAATTTTCGATCAAATATTCCTTGCGCGCGTTGAACGCCGCGGCCGTCAACGCTGCCGAGCCGTTGTTTCGCAGATTGACCCCCCTCAAAAGTGACTGCCGTTCCCGAGACTCCAACGTCGTCGCCGGCGGTTTGGGAGGACTGGAGAGCAGAACGGTGGCATAGTGTCGGAGAACGCCCGTCAGGACCATGACTACTGTGATGGGCACGACGATCCAGTAGCTGTTCAGCCGTCAGTATCAGCCATGTCGAGCAGTAGTGAGAGACGGTACAATAATGCCGGATCTCGATGGATCGTTTGCTCCACGCCTTGGATCGCCATGGCAGCAGAATACCCAGCGGGGCTGGATGATGGTTCAAGGCGAGCCGACCAACTGAAGAGGTTAATGATCAACTTGGTCCTGCTCAAGGTGGAAATTGTACCTGCCAAGCATTTTCCAGAGGCTTTGGAGATGTGTTCTCCTCCGCAATATATTCAATGCCTCCAATGACTGGGGCGATATGACCACTTGACTACCCTTTTGTTCGGACACAAAAATGGCGACTCAGCCAGTACAAAAGGTGTCCCTCTACTCGGTGAATGGTGAGCATGGTCAGAACTCCCTTTTCGCACCACTGACGCGGTTGGAGACCTGAAGAATGCCACCGATGATGCTATTGCTCCGTACTTGACCTCACTGCCAAAGCCGTACACATTCAGGCAGCAGCACTATGCGACCAACGTCCGTCTCGTTTTGGGTTACACGGCTGTCGCCATTGCAGGTGCACTGTTCTATGCCGACTACAAACTCGGATGGGCCGCGACAAAAGCCTACACGGCTCCCGCCTGTCTCGCGTACTTCCTTCTCAACGGCATTTTGACCTACTGGATCTGGGCGGTTGAAGCAGGCACGATCTTTGTTGGTGTCCGAGAGGGCGGGCAAAAGGTACGGCGGCGCTGCGGGACTTCAAAGGACACCAACTGACTCCACCCAGCTGACGCTGAAGTCATCGTCACAGAAGTACGAGCCCATCTACAAACTGAAGGTCCGGTATGAGGCACCATCGGGTCAGAAATGGGAAGATAAAGAGGTGGAAGGGACATTCATGGAATGGTTTAACGTGCACGGCTATCTACAGAAGAAAGAGCTGCAGCAGTGGTTGGCCAAAAACATCCAAGTGGTTGGACTAGCGGAGAATGAAGCTCACCGAAAGACGACGGACACGACTGGGGACGAGTTGCGAGGCAAGACAGTGACGGTGGCGTCTTCAACCGGGGTTGAGTCTTCATCAACGGCCGGCAAGAAATCGCGGAAAAAGAAGAAACCATGAAGACGGGACGATGATACCCATTCCCATGCCGCCCACGGGGAGATCATCCGACCGTCAAGTCGGCTCATTTTGACTCGGTGTAGTCATAAAACCCGCGTCCAGATTTCACACCCAACAAGCCTTGGTCAATCATCTTTCGCAGGTACTCCCGCGGTTCGAGCGGCAATCTCTGCCTCGACTCGGCGTAGTGCTCTTCGATATCCAGCACGACATCCAACCCCACGACGTCCATCTGCTCGCAAGGACCCTTTGGCGTCTTCAGCACGTCCTTAAAGATGGCATCGATCTCTTCGGGACTCGCGACGCCCTCCGAGGCCACCAGCAATGCTTCTCTTTTGATCGCTGCCCAGATCCTAAGGGAAGCATGGGCATCAGCTTGGGTCGCGGAGCGGACGGCAATCCGCTCGCCACCACCGAGAGGAGAACGAACCTGTTGTAGATATAACCAGTTGAGTCTCGCTTGACATGGAAAGGCGAGAATCCATGAGCCTTGCACTGTTCCATCAGCAGTGGAATTAAAGAAGGATCTGTGCCATCGTGGCCCATAAGCTCAATCGCTGAGAAAGAGATCAGTGCCCAATTCCGCGACATGAATAGAGTACGGACCAGAAGTCTCTGGAGGCCAGTCTGCAGGCGGACACACCAAATTAGCATCAATCTCAGACAGCTGTCCATGACACTCCACGGTAATCAAGGTCATCATCATCACGGGCATATTCCCTCACATACAGCAATGCGCGCTGAGCGTCCGACTCTGATTCTTCAACTTCAATCCTGCGATAATCTCCGAGATGGCATAACTACTCGAGTTGCTGGCGATAATGGTGTCGTTCGGAGCCAGCTCGTCGATCTGCAAGAGCGTTCTCTTCTTGAGAGCCAGTTTCTCCGGTACACACTATTCATTCCCGTGTCAGCCAGGTTCTGCGTAGCACTTTCCTCTTTTCTTTTCTTGCTGTTAATGACAAAAGCACACAGTCGTCAACTTTGACATCATGCCGAGTGCGAGAGGAAGCGCCATGGAAATACTAGAACTGACCTCCACAATCAGCCATGTGTCCTTGAACGAATCGCTCAGATTTTCCGCCAGATGCGTCGTGACGGTGCCCCATTTGTGGCCCGGCCCTGATCTGCCAGATAAAGCGCGCAGCTTCTCAATGTATGGCAAACTGTCTCGGAGCTGCTGCTCTTGCAGGTCAATGAGATTGACGGCGCCTCCGCAACTCGACCACTGTTGCGTTCACAAACGGTTCCGTCAGCACATTGTCAATATGAGATTTCAAATCTTCTTTGTCTCTTTATGTCTGAAGGGAGGGGAAGGGAGTGTGTGGGATATACCATATAAGCCAACCGTCGCCCCTGTGTTCCTGCACCCAATATCGCGACAGACTTGCCGGCAATGTTCCTTGTCTTGGTCGCTGTTGTGGCCATACTCGACTGTGCCTGACACAAACGATCGCCAGATCCAATGCTGAAGGAACTAAAATACAATATGTTAAACCGACTCACTGCACGGAACCGGTCTGCCGAGGCATAAGGACGGATCCGATACAACTAATAGTTACATGGCGAGGTACCACGAAGGTCATTCTGTGAGACAGTATGACGAGGGGATTATGAATCGTGCCTTTCAGAGCGAAGCGAATGACAGAACATCCAAGGATAAATGCTATTATGAGCCCACGAGTATGCACCAAGAAAGCCAGATGACCTTCTGTCCGATCCGTGGAACGACCTTCTGCCCCCGTCGCAATAAGATTGCTCCACTCGGCAGCAACACAAAACCATGCCCGGAGCTTTCGTGGCTATTTCTGTCATATCTATCCTGAGGTCTCATATTCTCATGCCGGTGGTGGTCATGCTAGACTGGCAACGACCGCGCTCGCCAGTCCTCGCTCGTCTGCTCGCACCGACGCTTTCACGGTCACGCCCGTCTTGGACGAAAATACCATTTTGATCATGGCCGCTACTCTTCCACCGGCAACAGACTTGCCATAGAGTTTCAAGGTGTGGGTTGTGTTGGAAAGAACGACGTCGGTTCCCTCCAACGGCTGTAACGACAGTGTTGAAGCCAACTGTTCTGTGGCATCTGCACACCGTTAGTGACACTCTCAAAAACAGTGAGGGAATTGAGCTTGCTCACCGGTCAGGTTCTTCGTGTTTGAAAGTTGTAGGGTCTCGCTGGCTTCGTCTCCATGAGCGCCCGTGCCTTCCCAGATGTGGTCGAAACTGCCGGCGAAAGCGGGAGAGACAAAATCAGCGCCGGTCAATTCCAGGTTTTCGATTTCATATTCGTCTTCATAACCCCTCTCTTCAGCTTCTCCCGTGGACGGGTCGACCTCTTTGCTCGTGAATTTCAAGACGTTCGTAAACGAGGTAGTGGGGAAGGCCTGTTCACCACCCAGCTTTTTGAACGCGACGTACACCACACCAGGTTCATTGGTTTTCAAGGTGGTGGCGGGGATGATGAATTCATCTTCGAGAGATGGCTCCTCATCTTCGGCCGGCGTCGCGAGCACCGTGACATTTTCCAAGACCGTGTGGTCGAGCGTGTTCTTGATGTCGTATTGCAAGACGACATGCTCTTTGAAGACATGCTTGACCGCGGACACGACATACTCGGTCTCACTCTCGGTCAGTTCCACCGCCGGGCTCGACTTGAGCACGGGGCCATAAGCCTCGATTTCAGGGATCATGGAGAAGATCTGGGTGTATTTGTGTGCCGCGGCCGCGGTGGCTGATGGTCCCTCTGCAGCACCGTTCACCTTGGCTTTGGTCGGGCCGGTGCTGGGAGCCTTGAGTGTGGGCGTCGCCGTCGTCAGTTTCTTGGTCCGCTCCTCGGCCAAAGCTTGCTCGGGAGAGACGATGGGCACGGTCGAGACATCGAAAGCCGTGTTGAAGACCGATTTGTTGTCCGACGTGACGTACATGACCAATTTGTGCTCGAACGTGGATAAGGAATACATGGATTCGTTCTTGACGAACCGTGCGGCCACGTCATCCTCTTCGTCCATCAACCGCAGGTATAAGGCGGCGCGGTCGCGAACCTCATCGTCCGTGTCGTCCAGACATCTTGTCAACAGAACCCGGACGCTCTTCTTGACTTCGGAATCTTTCTGGCCAACACCAAATTTGGCTAACGCGGTCACGGCGGCCGCCCGCACCAGCGCGTTCTCCAGGACCACCCGGTTGTAGATGTATCGAATGTACTTGGTCGGTTGCGGCGTCTTGGGTCCCTCCACACCGATCAGGTGGAGGATCCGGACGGCCAGCTTGGTGAACTCGCAATCCTCGATGAACTCACAGAGGTGGGAAAGAGTTTCCTCCTTGCTCCCCGGCACGAACTTGATGAGGTCAAACATGCTCTCCACGACAGCCCGCTTGAACTCATATCCGCCTTCGTCGCGAAGAATACCGCTGAGGAAGGTGAGCATACCGGCCTGTTTGCTGGGGAACTTCATGCACAGGGTGCGAATGGCCTCGACGATGGTGATTTTGAACTCATCCGTGATCTCTGCCATGAAACCGGAGATTTGCTTCATCAGCCGGTCAACGCTGGCTTCATTACCCGTCTTGAGCAGGGTCGTGATGGCGAACGTCGCGATGGAGCGGTTGCTGTTGGAGATCAGAGCTTCAATGTCGGGATTCGCCGAATGGACCGCGTGCGGCTTGAACGACGCAAAAGAATGAAGGAGGCGAATCGCCGCGAATTTGGTGACCGCTCTTGGAGAGGTCAAGAAGAGTTGCAGGAGATGGATGGCCTGTGCCGCTTCAGCGTCGGTGACGTCCGGCATCCCACAGATGGCCTTGGCCGCTTCAAAGTTGACCATCTCGCTCTTGTGGCGCAACCAGCCGTCGAGCATTTGCATCATCGGCTTCCTCAGGCTGGGGTCCTCTTCGGCCAGCCGGGCGGCCAGTCGTACCAACATCACCACTCCCGCTGGGCTCTTGACCGCCCCGGCGGCCCCGTACTGCTGCACCATCTTCACCAGGGCCATGCGATCGTGTGACCGCATCTGATACAACAGTCCGATCGCGTGATATTGGTTCATGTAGTTGGTATTTGCCGCGGCCAGCGAATGTTGTGGACCGCCCGCAAAGTTGAGGAAACCGCCGCCCGACTTGGTCGTCGCGGCCGCCTCCTGGGTCTCGCTCTGCCACCTCCGGACGACATCCCGGGCGATGGGCAACAGATGATACGACGACACGAGCGCGGCGGACGACACCGCGGGCGACTTGTCCACAATCGCCGTTTTGATCAGCCGTTCAATGCTCTGCACCGTCGTGGCGTCGATGATCCGGCACAACGCTCGGATGGAATTGGCCTTGTAGATGATTTCACTGCCCACGGTCATGTCCCTCATGATGATACTGGTGGACATGATGACATCTTCGGCCGTGTGGGAGAGTTCTTTGAGGATCAAGTACACCATTTGTCGTAGAGAAGGGTCCTTATTCTGGAATAATTTCGAGATGCCAAAGAACAACGTCGTCGCTTCGTTGGTCGGGAACTTCTCTCCCGTAAAGAGGAGAACGGCGAGTTTGGTGAGGAGGACACGACATTTCCGCGGCGAGATGGGAGACGAGTTGAAGAGTCGCGCTGGTCAATGGTCAGTGGTCTGCACACACCAACACAGACGTGAGAGCGAGCAAACCATCTTGAAATACAGATGTCCGATCCAGCTTGAAGCCGGAATGGTCGGCATCCTCGTCCTTCTTTGCGTAGCTCATCGTCGCTATGGCTTAACACGGGCTGAGAATCCAGAGTCAGGGTGAGAGGATGCCCCGGGTTGATTGGAGAAGGGGGAGAGATGGTGGTCAATTCAAAGCATTACCGAGGAACCATCGTGCATTGGAGGAAAATGCAAGCCTCGAAATATCGCGTGTACACGCAACAAGGCAAGTACACGCTGTTAAGAGAGGGGATATGGCCAAAAGTTTGGGTGCTTTGGCAACAACTGCGGTCCGTTGACTGTGTCCTCACTAACTAATTATGTGGGCTCCGTCAAGCCACACGATGCCGAGCTGGGCGTTCGCCACTTGTGGCTTAATGTCTGTTGCTCAAGGCTAGGCCATGATATTTCTGACCAGACACTGGAGTCCTCCATCACAAAAGGTCCCTGCATTGTTGCACCAAAATGGATATGCCTGTAAACGTCCCCGTGGATGATCCAAATGCCGATACGGAGTGGTGTGTATGATGACTGGCCGGACCCGTCCCGCGATCTAACGGCACAATACAGGAACGACATTCTACGGAAACATGGTATCATACCTGAAAAGCCACCGGATCCAGAACCGATTATTCAGGAAGCGCTGCTGGAGGCACAGAGGCGCGCACATGAGAACCGTCTTGAGGACAAGGACCTCGACGAGCTCCATCAACTGGAAGACGAAGAAGATGACGCTTTTCTCGACCAGTACCGGAGACGTCGACTGGCAGAACTCTCGAGTCAACAGAAGAAAAGCATCTACGGCCAGGTGTACCCATTGCAGAAACCAGACTACGCCCGAGATGTGACCGACGCAAGTTCACAGGCATTCGTCCTCGTCAATATGACCTCCTCTCTCGGCACCAACGTTGAATCTCGGGTCCTCTCGGAATTGTGGAGACCGTTGGCTGTCAAGTTTGGCGACATCAAGTTCTGCCAGATTCGAGCCGACCTGTGCATTGAGGGCTATCCCGAGCGGAACACCCCGACCATTTTGGTGTACAAGGATGGAGACATCAAGCGGCAAATAGTGACCCTGAGAGAATTAAATGGCCCCAGGACGAGCGTTCGCGATCTGGAGCAGGTTTTGGTCGAGGTGGGAGCCATCACAGAAAACGACATGCGACTGAAGCGACGTGATAGTGAGGAACAAGAAAAAGAGACTAATGGCAGAGAGAGTGATGAGGACGAGGACGATGATTGGGATTGAGCTGTCTCATTCTCCACCACCGACAGTCAGGAGGCCTTGTCACTCAACGGGGACAAGCTTGCACGCGAAATGATATTGGATGATCCATAAATGACAACGCTCTCTGGTGATAACTTTCCTGTTCAGGATCGAACTATCTTATGGTGCCGATGGCGGTCGCCAGCCATAATTTTGCAGCATTGTATCTCCAGTGACCAGCAGATCCCTTAACAGTCCTGCCGGAGATCACCCTGACCATTCAACGAACCGAGTCACAGCGACTGCAGGCTCTTCCGCGCCACCAAGTCAAAACATCACGCTGCCGCCTCTGCGTGATCCAAGACCAGGATAAAACAAACCAACGAAGATGACGGCGATGGCCACCAAAATGAACTTCCTTGGCAGAATAGAAAGCCAAGCTCAACTGCATCCCAGAGAGAATTGCGAGCCTGGATTGAAATTGGCCTTCGTCGACGGCTTGGTCGCAACATACATCTCTTGACGCAAACAACCACCATCGTCGAATCACCAACATCTTGACCGACATCTTAAAGAATTTGCCAACAGGGAGGATGACCTTCAGTGTCACGTTGTGGGACGAACACTCCACCAGCTAGCTTTCGTCAAGGTAGTCACAGATGGCCAAAGTTCAGTCGTAGCCGAGATCGCCTCCTTTCAAAACAAAGGGTAGATATGCCTTTCTTTTTTCAGACGCCCTGGACTCCCATAGTTAAGTATTTCTACTTCAGTAAATTCCTCTTCGGTGAATTCCCGCGTCAAATAGGATCCTCGACGCCAACGCTCAAGGCAAGAATGCCGATTTGCAGCGGTGTGCACATTGAAGCCATATTGAATGGCAAATGTGGAGCCAAATGGCCGGCCCCTCTCACATCTCATATCAACTCATCTCTTCCACCAGCCACGGCGCTCTCGGCTATGGCTTGTCGAACATCGCTCTCGAGAAATATAGGTCCTTGCCCGTCACAACGGGCCATCTTCTTTAACCGTTCGCAGACGTCACCCACGTCAACCAGCCCTTTGCGGAAGAGTTCATGAGCTTGAATGTAGTCCCAAGTGGCACCGGCTCCGAGTAAGGGTTCGCCGGAATCGTCGTCAATCGTCGTCGTGCGCAAGGTACCAAACTGGGCATATTTTGAACCACACATGTACACGCTCTTGTCGGTACCGTCCCGATCTTTGGAATGCCGATCCGTCGGACTATAGCCCAGAGGCCCGACCAACTCATCCGGGTCTTCTAGGAAGGGCGACGGGCCATTATAGGCCGCACCGGACGTGGCACGCAAGATCTCATTCTCGGTCGCAATCTTTGCCATCTCGCGGCGCAGTCGTTCATTTTCGCCATTGAGTGTGACCGATTGGTGTTGGAGGGTTGTGAGCTTGGCCTCTAGGTCTTTGACGTGCTTCTCCTTTCGTTCCCGGAATGCGCGCTGACTGGATTTCAACGTCAGCATGGACAACCACCATTCCCAGCCCTCAGGAACGCGTCAGGGTTGCAAATCTACGAACGCGTTAGGGTTCCAAATCCACTTACGCCGCTCGGTTTTGGGCCTTTCTCCTGCTTTGTTGCGGTGTTAAAGTGTCCTTTTCTTCGCTGCTGCTTCTGTTGTTGGCCGGCAGGTCTTCTGGCGTCAATTCGGTCGTCGGCGGTTGGAGGCTGTGGACATCCATCTCAGGCATCGAAAGGATCGACTCATGACGAGGTGGGCGTGGAGGGGACTGGCCGAGAACTTGGTGTGGCTGGGCGAGGAAAGTCGTGGGATCGTAATGGAAATTCTGCTGAAATGCGGCAAACGCGGCATCATACTGGTCCTACAACAGATGAGAGAAGTTTATGGTACACAGACAAGACTCACCGTAGATGGAGGAGCAGTTCGGTATTCTTCGAGCGGAGGATTTTGGCTAGTGGCTGGTGTTTGGGGCAAGCCGAAGAACTGATATGGCTGAGGGGCAGAAGTAAAGTACGAGAAGTCCATGGCTGATGAGCGGCGGTGAGAAAGTCGGTGTTGGTGTCGCTACAGCGTGCTTGCAACCCACCCACCACCCGACGGATGAACCAATCTTGAGGGTATTGGCCTCGAGAGGTTGTCTGCGCCGGCTGCGAGTTTGCTCCTTGTGGGTCGTCGTCGTCGTCGTCAGGGTGGATGGTGTAGTATTAGTGGTGATGGTTGTGGTGGTGGTGGCCGTGATTCTCCTCCTCAGCTCAGGTCCTTTCCGTCGCGCAAAAGTCGCAAGGGCTGAGGTGGGCGGAAAGATCAGCCAGCGAAAGGCATCACTGGAGAAATTTGGGCTGGTTTGGACAGCACCAGGCGGTGGTGAAACGGGCAGTCAGATGGAAGGATTCCACTTCCAACGATCTGCGAGTCTGCAGGGTCGAGGATGCTTACATCGCGGAGAGGGGGTCATTGCGAGCACGTTGCCACCTCCTTGCCGAGTGTCGGGCAGGGGAGCTGCCAATCGAAGAGAGCTGTGGTAGTTGTCCAGCGGCGTGTGGTAGCGCTGCCTGATCCTTGAGAGTCTATGTCCTGGCTCTTGGTGCCCCGTGGGCGTGTCATCCTGGAGCGGGCGCATGCACCCTACTGCGACTTTTCCCATCCCCCCGCCGAAAAATCATACCCACGCATACTGACTCAGCAGTGGCTGGAGCCAGTTCAGCCGCCAAGTCGTTTTACCCATCCGGCTGCCGAACCGCCTCCAAGGACGGTCATTTCGTGATGGAAAGACCAACGGCCATGCTGCAACTTCGAAATGAACCAGACGGAAAATTTTCCTCTTCGGCCCTACTGAGCGTCTGCTGTCCGCCCATGTAGGAGCCTGCGATCATGCTTTGGGCTCGCCTCGATCTGCATCGCCCGGTGGCAATGATGAGCGTGCTGCAGGGTGCGTGGGTCGGTAGTGTGTACCGAACGGCCCAGTGCTCAGGCCAGACCAGGCCAGGCCGGGGGTGCCCCATTCTTCTCCGTGTTGATGATATTCGGTGAACTGGGTGAGAGGCCTCGCCCGCCTGCATCCTGCTCTACAGAGGTGTCGATTCTCCGGCACATGCAAGCTAGTCGACAGAGTTCGTCGCTGGACCGCCATCATGTTCGTGGCGGCTCCCTTCCGCCTGCTTGCCTCAGCAAAAGTCGACATCTTCACAGGCTCGGTCGTTTCCTCTGGCACGCAAGGTAGGCCTGGATATCGGCCTCTAGGCGACCCCTCTTCCAATCCCGCGGCTGGAATGGCCGAGGGGTTACGAGGTTTGGAGCAAAGGGCTTGAGCCAATGCCAATTTTGCCGAGTCTTGTACCATGCCTATCAAATTCCTGTATCACCATTACGTTGCGTGCAGGCCGGGTTCGATCTTTTTGCTGACTGTCCGCAAAAAAGCGCCAAAAGTGGGTCACCACGTTGTCAAATGTGGGTTATTGCGCGCTTCTGCAGCTGTCTTGGGCCACCACTTTTAGCGTGCTCCCGTGCCTGGAGGGGGACATCTAATCGGCGTCGACTGGGTCCCAATCAGTGACCTGTGGGTGGGTGGGCACCGGTTAGCGAGGGGACGGATGGATTCATCAAGGATTGACCGCCCACCAGGTATTCGTCGAGACCGTCCATCTGCCGCATGTCCTCGTCTGAGATTTCAAAGTGGCTCACATTCCCGTTCGCCTCGATCCTCTCCTTGGACGCCGACTTGGGCAATGGAATATACCCATGTTGCAGGCTCCAGCGGATCAACAACTGCGCCGGCGTGCAGTGGTACTTTTGGGCCAGCGATGCAATCGTCGGGTGCTTCATGCGCAGTGCTCGCACAAGAGGCGCATAAGCTTCGACGAGGATCCCATGCTGTTGACAGAAAGACGTGATGTTCGTCCTGGTGTTGAAAGGGTGCACTTCAATTTGGTTCACCGCGGGCATGATCCTGGGTTGCGCAGCCATTAGCTCTTCAAGGTGCTTGACTCCATAGTTACTGACGCCGCCGATCTTGACCTCGCCGTCATTGATGGCGTCCTCGACCGCTCTCCAGCTGGCCAATCTCACATTCTTGCCTCCGTAAGGACTGTGGAGGAGGAACAAGTCAATGTAGCCAAGGCCGCAGGCTCTGACAGACTGCTGGATCGATCGCCGCGCCGCCGCGTAACTCGTGTTGGAGGCGAGTTTGGAGGTAAAAAATATATCTTCTCGTTTGAGTCCGCTTCTGTTGGCAGCTTTGTCGTTCAAGAAGGCTAAAATAGCCTGACCACACTCATGTTCATTGCGGTACATCTGGGCGCTGTCCACGCCTCGGTAGCCGACCTCGAGAGCCCATTTCACCGCATCGAATGCTTCACGGCCTGTCATCAAATACACGCCCAGGTGTATCTGTGGGATTGACAGACCATGGGGGAGACTGATGCGAGTCGACAGGGAGAAACTGTTGGGGGCCATGTAGCCGTTGACGAACAAACACAGTCCACCACACTTCAACTTCGTCCTGGCCAGGAATGTCGAGTCGTGGCGTGGATGTGGCGGGGATGATCTGTTGAGAAGCACAGCAGGATGCAGAACCGTTAAGCTTATGCAAGCTTCTTGACAACAGGACAAATGCCGACTTCTGGGCTAACTGCTCATTACCTCATCAGTTGGAGCCAGGTCGGATTTTCGGAGCCAGTCAGCGCATGGCATGCTGCTATTCCAATCTCCAGCATCCTGACAGAGAAATTGTTTCTTCTGCATTGAACTAACGACTGCTAACTATGCTAGATAGACAAAGGGATCGAGGATGGCCTTCTCGTTTCACGTGGCAAAGATAAGTTTGCCGGCACACCCTCGTTCCGCAATGCGAGAGTACCAGCATCAACGCCCACGGAAAACACAAAAAGGTCTCCCATTTGACCTACGCGCATGATATCCGATGCACGGGGCTGCCAGCGATACTTCCTGGATCACGCTCAGCACGAGCCTTGGGTTCAAGCATTGCTCCATCGACATCCTGCTTCCCAAACCTAGTCCCGCTGAAGACACGTGGCTGGCTATGAAGATTGGTGGGTTGATGGACTGGATCTCGTGTCCCGGCTGAAGAGAAACTACGGTCACTGCTAGGAGGCATGCTGAAGGCCGAGACATCAGAAGAATGGACAGACCGGATCAAATTGGACGTTGCGACTGGCGCTGACTCTTCCTCTGAGTGCCTTGCCGTGTCGAGAGACCAAGCCGAGAGCATGGCGACAGCTGAGACCGTGAATGAAATAAAATTAGAAAATTAGTATTTGCACTGTGGCTGAGGCTATATCCAAACGCTGTGGTTCTCCGCCTCGTAGAGGCAAGGCTCTGGTCAACCAAGCTTGTGGCAAATCTTTGGCCGAGGCTGCCGAAGTGATGACTCTCATTTTGGGTTTCAGAACAAGAACCTCCTCCACATGCTGGTGCGTTGTACACTGCTACCATTATCTACACCTGTTTGAGCGCTTGTTCCCTCTGCCGGGGCAGAGCGTCGGCATGGAGGCGCGGCTGTGTTGCTGTAGGAATGAAGTTTGCCACACCATGACTCGATAACACGCTTGACTGGCGACGCACACGGTGGACAGACGGAGCAATCACTCAGTTCTGCAAATATGTCCGACCAAGCCCGAATGCTTCTGAATCCTCGATCCATAAAGGGCGACTCCAAGGCTAAGGGTGAGTTTGCTCCATATGTCGGCTGTGATGGGAGGGGGGACACTGTCCATCTTGCGCCCGAACACACTGCACTCATTCCAGCACTCGTTCCCGGGATTTGATTCCGTTATTCAACACACTAATCCCTGGCTTTGAGTTAGGCAAGCCTGCGCATTCTGGTTCTCCGGTGATGGTGGCGGAGTGGAATCAGCCTGACACGACCGAAGCGCATACTCCGTCTCGACTGACACCTCAGTCTTCGGCCGGTCCAAATGCAACGACGGACTCTTCTCCATCGTTGAGATCCTACGATCCAAAGGCGCTTCTCAACCCCAGAGGCGTGCGGAATGGAACCGCGATGGCGGAGCAGAGATCACGGTCAGGTCAACCTTCACCCGCCCACACCGATCATGTTTCCAATCTTTCATATCTATCAGCCATGACCAACCCGTTAAATTCGCCCAAGCGCGAGCTGCGACCGGAGGGCAACGGTCCCAAAAGCATGCTCGAAGAAGTCTACGGCGTTGAGCGCCGTGTCGACCGGCCTCGCAAGAAGGTCAAAATGGACGGGAGTGAGGAAAGCCAGACAACTGGCAGTAGCGGCAAGTATGCTCACCGGAGCACCGGAATTGTCGGAGACTACATGAAGCCAAACCCAGACACGGCCAGTCCGGCCTCGCAACTCGACAATCTCATTGATCTCACCAACAGTAAGTGGGGAGGGATATCTGTTTGTTATGTATTGACTGGTCCTAGTAGACGATGACCCCGACGATGACCAAGATGACGAGGTCCAGATCCTCGCGGCGCGGAGTAAAATGGATGAGGAAGTGTGCTATGGCCATCTGAACGCCACCGTCCTGGCACATCTCACACCGAAACCAAAGTCCGAGTCGCAATTCTCGAGTGAGAAGGAGTGGCCGGTCATGAAATGTACGCTGGTCCGCAACCCCGCCAAGGACACCGTCATCGAAGTCAGAGATCCGTGGGACGTGGCGTTTGGAAAGATTGAGCCCGAACTTGCCTCTGCTCTGGCTCCGGTCATCGATGGTCTCCGTGGCCTACGGACGCAGGCACGGCTGACCAACCGACGAAAGAAGCCCAACGAATGGCCTCACCAGCCCTGTTCAGAGAAGCTGAGGATGATCATTAACATCTATGGCCGCCGGGGAGATGTCGGGAAAATCGGACGGCATTTCGGACAAAGCAACATCTGGTTTCGAAATCCCATGGCTCCCGAACCCGGCATCCCCATCGTCAACCCGCACCAGCGCACCAAGGATACGCCTCCCCTGAGTAAGACGGCCCCCAACGGCCGGCTCCTCGCAGACACTCGGACCCTCGAAGAGGCCACCGAAGCCGTGTCGAAACTTTTCGATTCATTTGCTCAGGATGCACCAGCGCTCGCCGAGACAGAGGCGCCTCCGTCAATCATATCAACCCCCTTGTTGAGCCACCAAAAACAGTCGCTGACCTTTCTGTTGAGATGTGAGCGGCCTCGGACGTTCGGGCTGAAAGAGTCGGACAACTCGTCTTTATGGCGGCTCAAGCAGAAAGCCAATGGCGAAACCGTCTATCGCGAGGTCGTCTCGGGCATCACCGTGAAAGACGAACCAGACCAGGTCTGGGGGGGACTCCTGGCAGATGTGATGGGCCTTGGCAAAACACTGGAAGCGTTATCTCTCATCGCCAGCACCATCGAAGAGGCACGCCAGTTCGGATCGGAAAGGCTGAACCGGAGTGACGCTTCAGAAGCGAATCTCAAGGCACAAACCAAAGGCACGCTCGTCGTGTGTCCGACCAGCACCGTCAAGAATTGGGAGGATCAGATCAGTCAGCATGTCAAGCCGGGGAGCCTGACCTGCTATGTCTATCATGGATCTAACCGCGTGAAAAATCCGTTGGAGTTGCTCCAGTACGATCTCGTCATCGCGACGTATGGTGTCATGTCCTCCGACTTTACCGGGCGAAGTGCCACCGGAGCACACAGTCCGGTCCGACAGCTGAAGTGGTTCAGAGTCATCCTGGACGAGGCACATACGATTCGAGAATCACGGGCGATGCAGTCTCAAGCAATGTATAGTCTCAGCGCGCAGCGACGATGGTGTCTGACGGGCACGCCCATCCAAAATCGAATCGACGATCTGGGCTCGTTGACCCGTTTCCTGCGCCTGTATCCGTATGACACCACGGCACGCTTCAACCAGTACATCCGGGCCCCCGCGCAAGCCGGAGATCCCTCTTTTCTCAAAGTCTTGAGGGTGTTTGTGGACTCGTTCACCTTGCGCCGTCTTCGGGATCGGATCGACCTTCCCGAGCGAAAGGACTACATTGAACGCTTGGAATTTTCGCCGGCGGAACGACAGCTCCACGACTTCTTCAAAGAAATCGCCCAGGTGCAGATCCGAGAACTCGCTCGCACGGACGAAGCCAAACGCAGCGGCGTCCAGCACCACGTGTTACGAGGCATCATGACGCTGCGCTTGATCTGCGCCCATGGACGTGAGTTGCTCAACGAGAAAGACCGGGAAAGACTGAGAGGCATCAGCGCCACCGAGGCCATCGATGTCGACGAGGACGAATTGCTCCCGACGCTGACCCGACGTGCTGCGTACGAGTCCCTCAACCTCATGGCCGAGGCTGGTCTCGACTTGTGCCGACAGTGTGATAAGAGCATCAGCAGTGACACCCCTCGGTTGGAGGCCGAGGATGAAGAGCTCGGGGCGCGGTGCTACGTCTTGCCCTGCTTTGACCTGCTCTGCGCCGAGTGCTTTGAGCCGTACAAGGCCTCCTTTGACGGTCGAGCCGATACCGATGCCGTCACCTGTCCGTTTTGCGCTGGTCAGATCGCGGCCCAATATGTTGCCATCACCGGGTCGTCGGCCGAGGAGATGAACGTGGCGCCGGACGACGGTCTGGCCAAGGAGAATCCACCACCAGTCCCGCCGTCGTATGGCGGACCGCATACCAAGACGAGAGCTCTCCTCCGTGACCTGGCTCACATGCGGGAAGAGAGTGCCGCTTGGGTCGCGCGTGGAGAGCCGCCACTGAAGTGTGTCGTGTTCTCCGAGTTTACCTCGCACCTCAGCCTGATCGAGAGGGCGTTGAATGACCAGGGTTACACCTTTGTCCGCATCGACGGAACCATGTCTCTGAACAAGAGGAAAATGGCTCTCGACGCCCTGGCATCTGATGACAGCGTCACCATCCTCCTCGCGTCCATCAAGGCCGCCGGTCAAGGACTCAACCTCACGGCGGCATCGCGGGCCTTCATCATGGAACCGATGTGGAATCCCGCGGCCGAAGCGCAGGCGGTCGACAGGATCTATCGGATCGGACAGAAACGGCCGGTGCTGGTCAAACGATACCAGATGGAGCAGAGCATCGAACTGAAGATTGTCGAGCTGCAGAGACGCAAGCAGGCGCTTGCAGACGTATCCATGAATCAAAACCACAAGCAGTTGAGCAAGAAGGAAATACGCGAACAGCACATGAAGGACATTTTGGCCCTCTTCAAATAGGATCGAGAGGCAAGGGGGGATGCATGGTCACCATTTTTCCTCTGGTATGGACACACAGATCTTTGCTGATGTCAGACAGGGAAGGTTGCAGTAAGCGGACACGGAATGCGACGTCTTTGAGGCTTGCAGCCGCATGCCCACCCGTATTCCCTGCTTGCAGTACGAGCTTAGACTATGTTATTAGCCACCGTCGGTCTCTGGGGCCAGGAACAACGTTTCGCTGGAGCGGGATCGGCGGTGAAGGAATTCTAGCCTTGATCGTCGTCGATCTCTTTCGCTGGCCTGGATATGCTGAATGTCCGGGCCAAAATCCTGACCGCTGCCAGAGAAATGGATCGCCGATTGCAGCCTCCAGGGGATGTTTCGCTATTCTTGGATTACAGCACTGGGCACCCATGTGGCGCCAGAACCTCACTGACCCAATGGCATGGTCCCCGTTGCGCGCCGGGCGGGCGATCTGCCGCTAACTGGTGCCCATCGACAAACCTGTTATCATTCAACAACAAAGCTTGTGAATAATCCTGGTTTCATTTCGTCACTGGTCGTATGCTGAGTTGGACGAGCTGAAGCGATGGAAAATTGATTCAACCATCTCATAATTACTTCGCCGCGCGTCACTTGGTCCAGCCGACCGTCTGATGCATGTTTTAGTCGCGCATCTCCCCCAGCCCAGCACACCATGGTTGTGGTCGACCACCACGAGTATTTGTGTGAGGAGGAGAAGCGGCTCAAGGAAGATCGGGATCGCATCAAATACTGGAAGAGGTGGGGTCCGTACGTCGCTGAACGGCAGTGGGCGACCGTCCGAGAAGACTATTCGGAAAATGGCGATGCTTGGAGTCACTTCTCCCACGAGCAAGCCCGTTCGAGGGCGTACCGTTGGGGAGAAGACGGCATTGCCGGAGTGTCGGATAGCCATGGCTTACAGAACGTCGGCTTCGCCTTTTGGAACGAGAAGGATGACTTTCTGAAGGAGCGGCTCTTTGGCTTGAGCAATCCACAGGGCAACCATGGTGAGAGCATCAAGGAGGCGCATTTCCACCTGGACAACACTCCCACGCACTGTGAGTTGGATCCGCGAAGACTCGGACCGACGCTGACACGGTGCAGCGTACATGAAGTATCTCTACAAACTGCCTCAACGGCGGTTTCCCTACGAAGACCTGGTCAAGGAAAATGCGAAGCGCGGCCGCGAGGAGCGTGAGTACAACATCATCGACACCGATGCCTTCAAGGATGACCGGTATTTCGACATCTTCATCGAGACGGCCAAGGAGACCGATGATCCAGAAGAGCTCTTGTTTCGGGTGACGGCGTACAACCGGGGCCCAGAGCCGGCGCCGCTGCATATCATTCCACACCTGTGGTTCCGGAACACGTGGTCCTGGGGCCATGAGCCCGACCATCTCAAGCCCACTATCCGCATCATGGGACCCATGACAGCACAGTCCAAGCACCACAAGCTCGGGACTCGATTCCTCCAGCTCTCACCGTCCCCCGGTTGCGGGCCAGACGCGGACAATGTGCGGCCACAGCTCATCTTCACGGAGAACGACACCAACACGGAGAAGCTGTATGGCGTCAAGAATAAACAACCGTATGTCAAGGACGGTTTCCACCGCTGGATCGTCGACGAGGAGAAGGGAGCCATCAATCCTCGCTGCACGGGGACGAAATGCGCCGCTTGGTATGACTTTGGCCAGGGTGATGGTGTTCCTCCTGGAGAATGTGCCGTCGTCCGGTTCCGACTGTCTCGCCGGTTCGACGAGGATCTGAATGAGGAACTGCTGGACGACGTGATTGACCAACGACGGCAAGAAGCGGACGAGTTCTATTTCCGGATCAGTCCGCTGCCCATGTCGGAGGATCTCAAGAACATCCAGCGGCAAGCATTTTCGGGAATGCTCTGGTGTAAGCAGCATTACTACTTTATCTGGGACCAGTGGGCCAACGGAGACCCTCACATGCCACCCCCGCCGCCCAACCGGAGGAACGTGCGCAATGCGCAATGGAAACACATGTACCTCGACGACATCCTGTCGATGCCGGATTCGTGGGAATACCCATTCTTCGCCGCTTGGGACACGGCTTTCCATTGTATCCCTCTGGCCATGATTGATCCCGACTTTGCCAAGAAGCAGCTGGACTTGCTGACGCGAGAATGGTATATGCATCCCAATGGCCAGCTCCCGGCGTATGAATGGAATTTCAGCGACGTCAACCCACCGGTTCATGCGTGGTCGGTGTTCCGGACGTTCAAGATTGAGCGCAAGATGTACGGCCGGCAAGACTTGGACTTTCTCGAGCGTGTCTTTCAAAAGCTTCTCCTCAACTTCACGTGGTGGGTCAACCGTAAGGACTTTGACGGTAAGAACGTCTTTGAGGGTGGCTTCCTCGGTCTGGACAACATTGGCCTCTTCAACCGATCCGAGCCCTTGCCCACCGGAGGTGTCCTCGAGCAAGCCGACAGCACGGGGTGGATGGCCTTTTATTGCCTCTGCATGCTGAACATTGCCCTGGAGCTGGCCAAGCATCGACGCACGTACGAGGACATCGCGTCCAAGTTCTTCGAGCATTTCATTTTGATCTCCGACGCCATGTCATTCCGTGCGGGCGGTGCCGAGAAGAGTTTGTGGAGCGATGAGGATGGCTTCTACTACGATGCCATTTCCTGGGGCGGACCCTGGAGTCAACAGCTCCCCGTTCGGTCCCTGGTCGGCCTGATCCCGCTGTACGCCGTGTCGACGCTGGAGCCGGAGTTGGTCAATAAGTTTCCGAGCTTTAAGAGGAGGCTGAACTGGTTCATCGAGCATCATCATGATGTCGCCGAACGCAACATCGCCTCCATGCGTAAGAGGGGGAAAGACGAGCGCCTCCTCCTGGCTCTCGTGAGCAAGGAACGGCTCGAGAAGATTCTGAAACGAATGCTGGACGAGACCGAGTTCTTGTCCGATCATGGCGTCCGCAGCTTGTCCAAATATCACGAGGAGCATCCCTACAGCATGGAGGTGAATGGTCAGCACTTCAAGGTGAGTTATATCCCCGGCGACTCCGACTCTGGTCTGTTCGGGGGCAATTCCAATTGGCGCGGCCCCATCTGGATGGCGGTCAACTTTCTCCTGGTCGAGTCATTGCTGCGCTTCTACATGTTTTACGGCACGAGTTTCCAGGTCGAATGCCCCACGGGATCGGGTGATTACATGCACCTGGGTCGTGTCGCCGAGGAGCTGCAACACCGGCTGCAGCATTTGATGGTCCGGAGTGATGACGGCCGAAGGGCGATCAACGGCGGCAATGATACTCTGGATTTCGACCTTCATTGGAAGGACTATCTTTGGTTTCATGAATTCTTCGACGGCGACACAGGTCGCGGCCTGGGGGCCACTCACCAATGCGGCTGGACGGGTTTAATTGCGAAGATGATTCACGATACCGGCATCAATTGCCGACTGCCCCAGTCACCACGCACGCCATCGACGGCAGCGGCTCATTATTTCGATGACATCTATTCCCGGGACGTGGGCCGGAAGAATCTGTATCCTGCCGGCTCCATGGCACCGGATGGGCTCATTCCGCTGAAGCGTTATTCGTCTACTTCTCGCTCGCTCGGCCGCCGTTCCTCTCTGATCTCCTCGACCAACGGAGACCACAAGGACGATGCCGACAAGGCATATTGGGGGGATGTCCCAACTGCGAATAGCGACGTGTCTGACGACGGGGCCTTCGGGGAAGAGGCCGTTCTGGAAAGGGAACGGAGAAGGAGCATTGCAGACAGCCACTATGAAAAGTACGTCGCCGAACAGCTCCATCGAGTCAAGACGGAGGAGAGCGTGGCCGTGTACGAGGATGAGTTTGAGGCGCAACTAGATTGAGATGGTATTACGATATATCGATTCTGCAGGATTATAGAGCCAGGACATGGAAAGACCGACAGAGGTATGTGATAGTTGGATGGTGACTGACAAGGTCGAGTGGCAGGGCAACAGGGACTGAACTCTACTTGGCAGCGCCACCGCGCGTATCATTGGCGTTGATTGTGCAAAACATAGAAGGTCATGTCTATCTACGTTGGTCTTGGTCAGCTAGACAGGTGCAATACTCGGACGGTTCTGCTCAAGAGTGTAAATCAAGTTGGATAGACCATGACAGAGCGGTTTCAAAGCCTCTACCATTCATTCAGAAGAAGCTCAAAGGCGTCTTGTTATATACATAAATGTTTGTGCACACTTCTCTTCGACCTTGGACCGGGTCGAGAGCATGGATCCAGCAAGGAACGGGATCTGTGTTGCCCATGCACCCCTCTAATTGAAACTCTCGCCCATCATTCCTGTCATCATGCAGCCGCCTGACATTCGTGTGAAAACACAACTGCTTCGGAGACAGACAGACAGACAGCCGTCTAAATGGAGATATGCGCGTCAGTTAAACGGTTTCGGTGAGCAACTTGTTCAAGCGCGCGATCTTGCTGGACACACTGAGGTCGATCGTCCGCTCGCCAATCTCGACAACGAGGCCCCCGAGGATGTCCGGGTTGACTTTGGTGACAGTCTTGAGCTTCTTTCCCTGGCTGTACTCGGATTTGGACACCGCCGTCTCGAGCCGGCGGAGGAGTTTCTCGTCGAGTTTCTACCGCAGAGCAGTCGCGTCAGTACGACTGCTGATACAGAGCAAATTGAAAAATGACACAAGGGAGGGAAGAGAAGAGAAAGGTGGTTCTCGTACAGCGGCGCTGGTGATGACCAATTCCAACTCGCCCTTGGCCGCGTTGATCAGGGTGCTGAATTGCTCGCATACGCCTTCCAGCAGGCCCAGTCTGTTGTTTTCGGCGAGAGTGAGGAGGAAGTTCTTGACGGTACCGCCCTTGTCGGCGCCGCCGGTGTGTTTTTCAAGCTCGGCGATGATCTGCAACTTGTCGCCTTCGTTCAGGGTGGGCGCAGCGAGGATGGTATTGAGTTTGGGGTCGGATAGCAGGATCTGCTGGAGCGAACTGAGCGCTTTGGAGGCCGAATCTAGGGTATTGGTTTTGACCGCTGCCGTGTACTGGAAGAGGTCATGTGTTAGCTAACTTCTCGGGATATCGAACGGTATGAGCGGGTGGTGGGCAGGGCTTGGAGGCTCGACGTCGACCGGAAACAGGCGGCTTTGTGTTGCTGTAACGGAGGTCAAGAACGTGGCTCTTGCATACCAGAGCGCTGGCATATGTGCCATCAATGCCAAAGAGTTGCACCGGAGGTTTTGGGTCTGGCGCTGCCGGAGCTGCGTACGTTCGAATTGCTACTCGGGGAGCCGCTCTCTTCACGGCCGCAAAAGCAGGCCGCGCCAATCTCGAGGACATCATCTTGGGCTAGCCGGATGGATTGGCAAGCTCGAGCTCGAAGGACAAGCGTGTTGGGAGCGGAGAGTCGATTGGCAAGCAGGAAGATGAGTGCAAAGCTGTTCTGAGCTAGCCAATCTAGGATCGACAACCGCCAAGACCTCAGAGCTCATCTTGGGGTGAAGTCAGCGACAAAATGTCCGCTATCAAATTTCTTCTGGCTAGAGTATGAAGAGCCTGGTACTTTAACAAAGGTAAGGATGACTGGTTCTCATTCCACTTGGACGCATTACCCCTGGGAATGAGTGTGGTCCGGTGAGAGATATCCAAGCCGTCGCCCGCGAGCACAATGGCCTGCCTGGCATCCTTCTTGTGATCTCAATCTAGATTTAGGGTTTGATATCAACCTCTCTGCCAATGCTGCGAGCTGGTTGACCTCTCTCGGATTCTCATCCTTTGAGTCTCGTGCCTCTTGTGTATCTTTCATGACCTTTCCTGCCCTCCATTTGGCCGACCCATAAAAACGTTGTCGGACAGGTCAACACGATCCTCCCATTTCTACACCTTCTAGCCTTGCTGTGCGCATCAATTCCGTGGATTACATTTCTTCTCCAATGTCTCTTGCCCTCCAGCATAGCCTGCCACTGGCAGTCATTTTTAGACAGGCATCGCTCGGATCACCAGGCCCAACTTGATCCTTCAATCTCCGCCTCGTTAAATCCGGATAAACATCGATAGGATAACTGCACCCGAATTTTCTCTTTATCTCGTTCTCGAGTTCCTCTGGACGCCGTGACTTGCCTACATCCATGGCTGCACAGGAGGAACCTGCTTCCCGAGCCCTTTGAAAGTGGGCATAGGAGGAACCTACTTCCCAGCCCTTTGAAAGTGGGCACAGGAGGAACCTGCTTCCCAGCCCTTTGAAAGTGGGCACAGGTAAGGTTGAGGTCGGACTGATTCAAGATCCAGGATCGAATCACTCTCTCACACAATGCCACAGACATTGCATGCAGTCTCCGTCCTCATTGTTAATTGGGGCGGAATGTTGTCGCGCTGATCCTGTCATAATCTTGCCAGGACTTTGACTCCATCCAGGCTTCACCCCCAACAACCAATTCGCATGTAGTCCCCACATATTTAATCCAGTTATAATTCATTGAGTGGAAAAACTGCAGTCGAATTCCTCTCGCTCTCGTTCGAGCATGGGAACAAAATCGGTGCGTTGGTGTAGAGGTAGCATATCACGTTGTGGATTTCCAGCTCCGTGCTGACCGCGGTTCGATTCCGCGACGCGCCATTTTTGTTTTTTTAATTTTTTTTATTTTCCTTCTCATATTACTGAAGTGAGGATTCAGCAACATGTGGCATGACTCAAAATGTTGGAGTGCAGTGGTGGCAGCAGGGGAAAATGACAAGGCCGGCCCATCTTGGCATGCTGCCGGATATCAGTGTTTGCAGTGATTAGAGGGGCAACATCGCAAATGGTGTTTGCTGACCGAAAATTTGCGAGTCTCTTTGGGATTATAAGGCAAAGACGGCGTAAAGATTGACAGCAATCATCGGATCGCGATCATCGTGGGATATGCGAGGAGGTCCAGCGAGGTTGCAGGGGGCGCAAATCTGAGACAATGCTCTGTCTCGTGGAAAGACGCCTGTTCCAGAGATAATAGTATGATCCTCAGCATGTCACTTCCGACTTCGCCTCTCTCCTCTCCACCGAGGGCTTCCCAGTCATTCTCAAAAGCGGCCGCTACCGGCAAAGCCTTGGGACAATACAAGCCTGTTCGACCATTGCCATTCGAGCTCGGCCAGCACATCCAAACGTACTACGAGGAATCCCTGTTCACTCAGGCCTATGGGTTTCTTCTGTCAATTTTGTCGAACAGTGCTTCATCGGCCAACAAATATGCACCGGTGATAGTGCCACCTCCCTCACACCTTGCACTTGCCGCGACCCTCGCCGTCCATCCAATCTTGACGACGCGCACCCGCTCCCACGAGAAGCGGGAGCAGGCAAACGCCGCCTTTCGACTGCTGAGACTGGTCAACAATACGGCCGGACCGATCAACGCCGGCTTCTCAGCAGCATTCAGTTTTAAAAAGTACGACTTCAGATCCTCCCGGCACGGTGGCAGCAGGTTTGACGACCATGACGAGGATGATTATTCCCCACCAGCAGTAGCCGATCAAAAGCTGAATACGCCGTTCGCAGGACCCGAAAGTATTTGGACTCGAGCTGAAGATCTCTGGCAAGTGGTTGGCTGGGCATTCAATTGTTCCTGTCTCCCGGGGATATACGCTGCTCGGTGGGGATATTGGAGATTATGGCTTCAATTTCTACTCGATGTCCTTGAGACAGACTGGCACATACGGTGCCGCACCGACAGGCCGGAAGAAAGCTTGCTATGGCAGTACATCGAGCTTGCGCCGGGGGGGAATGCCCGTTCCCGGCGAGTTCTACGAGCAATCTTCGCCGATGGAAGCTCCAAGTCGCTCAATGAGTTCCGAGAAGTATTTCGGCACGAACTCAAAGAACCGGCGAATGAGGCAGACCGAATGAAGAAGCGCGAAGGGGATGTGAATGTCGAAGCAGAAGTCTACGGTGATTATATGGCGCAAGACGAATCAGACCTCTCTGAAGAAGGAGAAGGAGACCATGCTGCCGTGGGTCGGCCTTCCAAGCGGCTGCGTACTCGGACCCCTTCAGCCCACAGAGTGACACCCCGAACGAGCGCGGGCAGCCTCCGGAGTGAGTACGAGAACGATCCAGAAGGTGACGCGATGGGAAGCACTTCCAATCTCGGTGGTAGCGATGCCTTGCAGCTGCGACTCCGGCTCCTTTCTCTCTTGTCCCCAGTTTCGGCGCATCCGACGTTGACATCCACCTCTCCGACCACCTTTCCCGATCTCGAAGAACTCCACACGCTTTTCGTTGAATTCATCAAACCCCTCCCACTGGGTACTTTTTTGCACATTGTCGCTCCTTACGCGAACGACGTGTTCCCACCCCACACACTCAGCGCCCTCTGCGAAAGTCTTCTTCAACGCATGCTGGAGTCGTCGGCACCGTCCATCCGCTCAGAAAGGCTCCTGACCCAGACCAAGCTCGAAGTGGAATACCTCCCCTTTGCCGCGGGCAAGAACTCCGTGGACGCGAACGCCCGTGTTTCGCTGTTGCTCGAGGCTTTGCTGCGCACCCTGGCCGCCGACAGGCATCTCCGACCACGGCAGCAGCTGATGAGCGCGGTCGAAAAGGGAATCGAGCGAAGGACCAGCCGGGCCGCAGAGATGGGGGATAAACGGAGAAAAGGAGGCAAAGCAAAGACGAACGCGAGCGACGAGGACGAGGCATGGAATTGGTTGGTCGAGAGTGGCGAGAGGATGAGGATTGTGGTGAATGGTTTGGCAGACTAGACACAGTTTTGGTCACCCCTTTGGCATCTGGAGGCACACACAAGGCTGAGCTCGGTCTCTCGGCTACTCGACATTGATAGGATAATATTCAAAGGGCTTAAAGCCATCATTTACGGAGGCGGCCGTGGTCCGATGATCTGCCTCCTCGCTCCACCGACGCCCAAACCCGGCCCCCCTCTATTCTGACTGTCGCCGCCCATGTACCCGTACTGGTGGACGTCCCAGCTGTGCCCTGGGGCTGAACCCTCCTGCCAATCTCTCGCCGCGGCCGCCGTCGCCTTCTGGCTCTCCTCCCATTCCCTCTGTCGCTCACGTTCACGCTCCATCTCGCGCTCCAGCAAGGACTTGCTGGCCCATCCACCGGCCTTGGTCTTTGCTTGAGACGCGGCACGTCGCTGGTTTTCGAGATCCACTTCCGTCGTTGTGCTGTAGTCGGCAGGGCGGTACGAGACGGGTTGAACAGGCGTTGGTGCCGGATGACTGGCCAGAAAGCGGTCGGTGCGATTCGAGCCTGGAACGTAGGTGGATGGATCAGGAAGCGGACGGGCCGGCTCGGACGGTGTTGGCCGAGGTGGCTTGGGTGGGAGGCGCTCCTCGACCAGCTGGTGATTTTGCCATTCCTTGCGCAAATAGTCCCTTTCTGCAGCGTCCCAATCGTCTTCGTGGCTCGTTGGAAGCGCATTGGGCCGGCTAGGCAGTGCCGGCGGGGGCGGACTCTCGGAGCGTGCAGGAGGTGCTGGAGAGGGCGCTGCTGACGTCTGTTGTCCTGCTTGCTGGTGCTTGAGCTCGTCCAATTGGCGCTCGAGTTCTTGGATACGCTTGCTTTCTGGAGTTGGCTGAGCACGGATCGCTTGACTCGGATTCGCTGTTCGAGCTTGCTCGGCTTGATATTGGCTGAGGAATTGACCATTCAGTCGTGCGTCGCTGAACGTGCGTGGACGACTTCTCTGCTCGGCCATTTCTGCTTCCCGATCTCGGTCCTTTCGAGCAGCGGCCTCCCGTGCTCTGCGTTGCTGTTGTTGTTCTTCCTCCCTCCATCGTCGCTCTTGCTCCTCTTTCTCCTTCAGCTTTCGAGTTTCTTCTTCCCATCGCCGCTCTTGTTCCTCTTTCTCCCTCAGCTTTCGAGTCTCTTCTTCCCATCGCCGCTCCTCCTCCCGTCTCGCCCTTTCCTCGTCGGCTTCGCGTTCTGCCCGTTGCTGCTTTTCCAATTCCTCAGCCTCGACCCGTTTCCTCTCTTCCTGCTCTTTCAATCTCTTTTCTTTTTCCGCCAGGCTCGGCACTTGTGGTGCAGGCGCCGTGATCTGCCTTCGGGCACCAAAAGCCACACCTTGGTTGCCTTGACTAGCGCCGCCCATGTAGCCATATTGATGGATATTCCATGCTGGCGCTGTTATATTTTCATCGGCCCTGTTGCTCCAGCTGCTCACCGGTCCCGGCGAAGCCAGGCCACCTCTTCCCAGGACAGTTTTGGTCGGACTTATTCGGCCGGAATAGGCGGCTTTATTCAGGGGATTAAAGGTGGTGGCATGGCCGTCACTGGTATTGCTCGTCCCGCGCGGCCTGGTGCTATTGGTGTACGCCGGTGATCTGGTACCAGCACTAGAACCCGTGCCCTGTGGACTCATGGCCGAGTCCTTGCTCTTTGCGCCAATGGTCGTTGGAAAGACCGAGGGATTGACCGCATTTGCACGGCGGCTAAATGCCGCGATGCATTGTAACACTTGTGCGGGATCTTTAGAGTCATACAAGTCGACAGTAAGAAAGCGGTCGTGCGATGGCAGGCTCAGCGGTGGCATCTCGCAAGCGGAGAGAAAATGCGAGATGTTCTCCATCTGAACAAATGGCATGTTCGACTCTTTATACTTGACTCCTGGTGACACGGCAAGATTCACGAGCCTGCAGAAACTCGTCAGCACTCCCGACCAGGCTCTCCTTCAGGGCGACGTTCATACTTGCACAGAGCGACGCCATCCTTCAGCGCATCCATCAAGTCGCCTCTGGCCAATCTTTCTCCGAGGACACCTTCGATCCACGACCGTATTTCATGGGCAGCTGCCGGTGTATATCTGTCCAGGCGCAGCTTGCGCATGTCCTGGTCGAGGCTGGTGACGGAAGCCATGATGCGCTGTGTGGTGCTGTCAGCACCGAGATTTGGAGAGAGACGAATTCTTATAAAAGGGCGCCTCGTGGATGGTCCACCAATTCTCGAGAGTGGTCAGCAGCCAATTTCAAGCGACAGCTGTCCTGTCAGTGGAAAAATTGTCTTGCACTGGATGGAGGGGATTCGTAAGGCAGTCAGAATGCCCCCCTGCAGGCTGACGTCGATCATCCGCAAGCTGCCCGAACCTAGGTCGGATGCCCTTCCTGGAGTCTCTGACATTCGCCAACTGCCTCAGTATTCGTCAGGGAGATGGGGACAATTAGAAATTTGTGGATACGATGGAAGATGCTTCGGCTACCATGGCGTCGAAAGTTCCTCGTTGGTATGTTGAGCACGCCGCAAGTGGCATACCTCCGCTCACCATCCTCGCAGGGCAAGACCTCCAAGGCAACACGTACTGGGAGTTCAAGGACGCACTCAATCACCAGCGTCTTCGGCGCATTGTGAAGTACCGCCATCAAACGCACTTTGCGGACGTACAAGTGTCACCACAGTGGCACCAGTGGCTCCGCCAGACACGTCGAGATGCTCCCACATTGCAAGAACAGACGGCAGACGTTCAGAGGCAGGCTCAGCTCAAGTACAATGCACGACTGGCGGATGAGAGATGGGCGGCCAAAGCACGATATATTGAGACACCTCAGCCCACTCCGCAGTTAGCCGTGGGCAGAGATCCGGGACTTCCTGAGCAGGAAAGAAAAGTGCCCCCAGCCGTGGACACGCCAATGCCGAAGGGAAAAGAAGATCCATTCAAGAAACACAGCGAGATAGGGACAAACCCGGGAGCAATGTGGCAGCCCGAAGCTTGGACCCCAGGAGCAGTGAAGCGTTGAGAGCAGCCGGAAGGTCAGGACGGGAGCACCACGAGGCAGGATGCATTGAGCTTCTACTCTACATCTTCCCGACAGGTTCATCGCTCGTTCGGCCTGGGCGTGTCTGAGCCGCTCGTTCTGGGCTGTCTGAGCCGCTCGTCCTGGGCTGTCTGAGCTGCTCGTCCTGGGCTGTCTGAGCCGCTCGTCCTATCCTTGCAAGGAGGCCAACACGCTGGTCGAGATGGGCATCAACAGTGACGCATCTTTCGGAGTGTGCCATGGAGTCGTTTGGACGTCGCCTTCTCCAACTCGCAGAAAGGCTGTCTGGAGTTACCTCGATTCCGATGATTGCGTGTTGGATTGCCACTCATGTGGGAGAGGAAAGCACCAAATGGACCAACTCCAGCCGGGTGTCGCAATCACGAATCCGTGCGGATGTATTTGGTTCAGGCACACGTCTGAGTTCGAGAGTCATCAGATTCTTCAGCCGTTGAAGGATCCCAGTGACAATGCCGGTACGGTGGAGGATGACCAGAAAAGGGATACCCTTGTCATATTTGAATCTCGGACTGGACAAGAGATGGACAATGCCTGACCTGGTATCCGGCAAGGCAGATGATGCCTGAGTTCACCTTGTCATAATCAGCGTCACCAGACGATCTGGACAAGGAGAGAAAAAGAAATCAAGGTCATGCCAAAGACTTTAGCTCTCATGGACCACCAGCGTCTTGCTGCTGCCACGACGACTGAACTCCGCTTTACTGGAATCTCATCTCATTAGGCTTCACTATCCTATCTGCACTTGCACGGGTAAACAGATCCACATCCATCCTTGCCTGCCTGTTTTGTTCCTCCCTCCATTGTTTCTTTTCTCTCCGACGATACCACCACGGTCAAGATGGACCAGGCCGTGCGCATCTTTGCCTTCATATCTCCAAATGCAAGGGGCACTGCACCTGACAGGCCTTCGTCCACGCCGGCCTCGGTCCACAGGCCTCGGTCCAGCAGCCTCCGTTCGCTGTGCCTTCCCTCGACCATAGACAAGATACAAACACACACATGTACAAAGTCCTGCAACTGAATCAACCTCGCAAACGACACTGAGAGAAACAAGGACAAGGCATAAACGAAAAAAAAGGAAATTCGTCGACGACATAAACGATCGTGTTTGGCAGCATGACTACTCTTTGGCCCTCCGTCCATCCCCAGCCTGATCCCAGTGCTCATGTCCCGGGCCATTTCCATTCCCTCATATGCGACGTGCTTTCCTTCTCTAAATCCTCATGAGGATCCATTGTCGTTGAATGCAAACTTTTCCTCCACACATCCGGATTGGTGATGTGCACGCTCCTGGCATTGATGGAATGATCCATCCATGGAAAGGAGATTCTGTGAGAAGAAATCAAACTTCTTAGCTGAAATGACAGTGGGAAATATTAGTCGAGTATCCCGAGGGATTTCGTCCCGAGAGATATCGTTTTCGTGTCGAGTGCGATACAGACACTCGCGAACGTTGCCGAAATATTGACGACACATTGGCCGATTCGAAAAAGCGTGCCTGGCGTGAGCCCATAACTCTCTGACTCAACGGTGTTCTGGGGTGTTCTGAGAAGCAGACGAGAGAGGAATTGTGATGTCTCGTGAGACCAGCAAACTCGAAACCGGTTCCGGAGCAAAGGAAAACCGCGACCCGTCAAAGCCAACGCTTGCTAAAATGGCAACCCGAGGTATCCACGACAAAAGAAATGTGACAAGCGAGGTGCAAGGAAGAGGAGCAGGTGGGCAGCAGCGGGAAGCGCCATCGGTCGGCTCGGCTCCGCTCAACCCAGGTCTTCCTCGCCGTCTTCGTCATCGTCTTCCTCGGCACTCTCGCTCGCGACTTTGGTCTTCTTGACCGGCGTCTCCTTGTCGTCTGATTCCGCTTTCCTCTTGGTGCCCGAGCTCACATTCTCCGTCTTCTTCGGCGCGGGTGTTTGGCCATTCTCCCCGCCCTCGGTGTTCTGGGCCCTCTCCATGGCGGCCACTTCGTCGGCCGTCAAGAATCGACCGCCCGGTCCTCGGGGTCTTCGCATGGCATGGTTGTGTCTCGACTCGTGGAGGTAGGGTTTGCGGCCCTTGGACGTGAGACGCAATTGTTCCTCGAGCTTTTGGCGAGCCACCCGACGCTTGAGGATGCGGTGGAACTGTTTGGCATTGACGTAGAGAGGCGACTCCTCGGCACCACCGGCGACGATCTCTTCCTGTGGTGGCTGGACCGGCTGTTGTGGCGGCGGCATCGACGGCGGAACGGACTGTCGGGGAAGGCTGTGATTCATCACGGGTTGGGACACTTGTCCGTGCGGACTCGTCACCTGTTGGCTCATCCGTCTCTGCTGACCGATCTGGCCCGGGGGCAAGTTGACCGACGGGGGTAACGGGGGCATTTGTCCTGTCACTTGTGTTGGTGAACGCGCTCCTCTTTCAGATTTGATTTGGGAGAGGGAGGGTATTGGAAGCGAGCTGGCCGATCCTGCCAGGCGACTGGCCATGGAGTGGTGCTGCATTGAGTATGGAAACTGACCTGATGCGGCTGCAGTAGCCATTGCTGCTGCTTGTGTGGGCGAGATGCCGTAGCCTTGCGGCATGCCGGTGCCAACGCTATATTGTGGATACCCCATGGTCTGATGGACACCACCGGCCGATTGTGGCTGATAGTGGTTCTGCTGCGACGGAAGAATGGGAGACGCCTGGTTCGGGTTATGCTGCTGCAGGTGTGCTTGAGGTCCTGAGGGCGATGTCAAGGAGCCCGGTCCGGCACTCTGAGGGGACGTTTGATAGCCACCCTGCAAGTGTGGATGCTGACTATGCTGTTGATACTGAGGAGGATATTCCATCATGGAGGCGATTTCGACGTGTTTTGTTGATCGTCAAGAGGGGCGCGTCAGGTTTACTGCAGACAGAGGGCGCGGGCGGGCCGTAGAGATCTACTAATCGCCGTCGACGTCTGCTGGTCGGAAGACGTAAGAGTCCGAAGGGCTGAGAAGACAGCGAGGAAAGGCGTCCCGAGACGCGGCTTCTGGGGGGGCTGTCGTGCCTTGAAATCCTTCCAACAGGTGTCTGGCCGCTCTGATTCGAGGGTCTAGTATAAGTAGGTTGGAGCCTGGTCCCTTGCGTTAGCAGCTAGCGCATCGCGCTGTGGTCACTGGATCACGAGGAAGCACCAATACTGACCTCGAATGCGAAAGAGGACCGTCGGCAGGTTGGTTTTGTGCTTTGACGGCTGAAAAGACCGATTGTCTACACTATATTCCGAAGATCACCTCCTCGACGAGGCCAGGGCTGCTCTGATGGATGACCAAGGCAATTCCGGCTGAGTCGCCTCAGATTGGGCTTCTGTGCAGCAAACGCTGGGGTTGGCGTAGCGCTTGATGAGTTGTCAGCGTGCGCGCTCTGCTGATGGATGCTTGTGCTCCGGGAAGGCGTGTGTGCTTGACCCAAGGCCGCCTTCTTTGCTCCCAGCGTATGCGGTCGCAGCACCTTCACGCAGTCTTCGAGCGCGTGGGTCACTGCTCAACGACGACGCTGATGAGACCGGACCTGGCTTTCCAGAAGCGTGATCCTGCGCAGTCGTTGTTGGTGCGTTGCGGCGGTGCAAGGGACAACGGATTCGACGGCTGGCGGCGTGGTGCAACGCAGTGATTCGATTGCTGATCTGCGGCGCGGAACCTGGTCAATTAGTATTGGCTCAGCAGATGAAAGGTCCGGTCATTGGAGAGAGGGGGCAAGCGAAGTGGGCAGGATGAAGTGGCGGTATTGGGAAGCGCCTGCAGCTGATGCGTTGGCACTTTCTGCCACTCACCTGGCTTGTGGGGCTCTATTTTCGTGCGGCGTCCTTCGGTAGCGAAGCAAATGTTTCGCAGCGGAAGCCGTGCCCAAACTGGCCAAAACAAAATCTCGGAGTGATGCTCGCAGTGGGGAGCCGCGCACACGGTCCGGGGGGGAGGTGGAGGGTGTTGAAAGCGGTCAGCTTCGGCGGATGTCCTTGCTACGCAGCGGATGTCGCCGTCGAGCGACGGTCGCGAGCCAAAGCTCCTCAAGCACCAGCACCAGTCAATATATAAGGGTGCGACGCGGGCACAAATGCGCGGAGGCGCGGTCGCTGAGCGTGTTGTATGAGGTGTCTGAGGTGTTGATGTGCGATGAGGGCGGGAGAAGAGCCGCGGCCGGTGCGCTGCTGATCACAGCGCGCGACAGAGGCACCACCGTGGGCGCGACACGAAGCTCTGGCGTTGACCGTCGACGACCAAGTCGTCGCGCAATGTCCAGGAGACCGGTGATGAATGTTTACCGGCGGTGTCGATCTGGAATAGCAGTCGAATCAGGTGATGAGCGAAGGAGAAAAGTGATTCGCGAGCTGCGACGATGAGGCTGGGTCGCGAGGCACGCTGAGTGGTGAGCGGTGAGTGGTGGGCGACGGGACGAAGGGGGCGGCGGAATCTGACGGGCTGGCTGCTGTTGCACACTGCGCTTGCGGGCCCACGTGAGAACAGAACGTTGTTGCAACGCTCGACTTGACGATGGGCAGAGTGGAAAGGATGCGATGAAGAGGTGATTGGGCCGTACAAGTAGATGAGACGTCGTGGCGATTGGCTGGCACGAAGAAGGGAACAGCACAGTGGCCAGGAAGAAGAGGACGGCCGGACGGTGGTTGGGCCGTGGGAGAAATCGAGGGCTGATCAAGAGGCCATAAAAGAAGCGAGCAGAGACTGCCCGCTCCACTCGGCTGCCACCTCACGTCACCTCCTTCCGACCGCTACCCTCGCTAAGGCGGTGCCCACCAAAAGAGCAGAGTCGGTAATGCTGGACGCCTCCGCCCCCCCAGCACATGATGCAACCTCGCTTGCTTTTTCTCTATTGGTCCTTCGCGCCAGCCCCCGTCGTGATCAGCCGGCGTGACTTCACGTGTCCGTTTCACCTTGAAGTGTAGCAGATGAAGGTGGGCTGCAATATTCAGGCAGCCAGACCAGCGGAGATGAGATTGGCCTAGCTTTAGCCTTCCTGCTGATCATGTGATCAATTATTAATTGGTCTAATTGGTCTAATTTGTTTTTTCCAACCTCAACCCTTCAGTGCTCACACCGTTTCCTGTTCCAATGTTAAGTCACACACACTCTCTCTGTATGTGGACCATCCTCATCGTCGTCATGCTGTCCGGCCGGCTATCTCGTCAGCAATATGCAGCATCGGTGCCGCCCGGGACAGGCGCCTCCTCGACCCCACCTCTTCGGAGCATGTCAGTGGCCCGAGCGCCTTGCTTTTGGTGCAACGTGTTGCTGCTGCCTGCTGACTGGCCGTGCCAGCGGGGTAATGCTAATTAGCGACCCTGGGGGCTTAGTTAGCGACCCCCCAAGACTCTTGGCAGTCACGTGACTGATAATGCCTCTGCTCTGAGATGAACAATTGT
>Ga0255336_100448_pt1 | contig 65763 bp, 64 predicted proteins | sample MeOH1_35cm_T3_17_FD_189102 | JGI IMG/M metagenome (GOLD analysis project Ga0255336, IMG submission 189102) | Sandy soil microbial communities from University of British Columbia, Vancouver, Canada - MeOH1_35cm_T3_179 | ecosystem: Engineered > Artificial ecosystem > Sand microcosm > Unclassified ... | reverse complement strand
CCAGCCTCTGCTCTCTGCCAGCCTACCCCAACTCAGGTAAGCTCGCAAAGTTGCCAACCTGAGTCAAACTCGTTCATCCTGCTCCACCGCTCGGTGATGCATTATCGTCCTATGCCGGCCAGCCAGCGTCCCTCTGACTCCTCTGATACACGCGCAGAGTCATAATCATGGTGCTGCGACAGTGTACTGTGTGTGGCCGCCGATTTACAAAGACAGAGCACTTCAAGCGCCACGAACGATCTCGTCAGTCTTCCCGACCAGTCCCCCTGACCGGCCCCGCTCGGCCACCAGCCAAACCCGTGACTCGGCTGACGCTCTCTAGACACTCGAGAACGACCGTATCCATGTACCATCTGCGATAAGGCATTTTCCCGGAGGTAGGCGTCTCTGACTTGATCGCGAGATTCTAACTCTTCCTAACTCCGTCCACGTGTAGCGATGTGCTGTTCCGGCACATGAAGTGCCACACCCAGCGAAATGACAGCAAGTCAACCCCCAATCAACCCCCGACTGCTGCTTGCCGAAGCACCATCTCAGAGGGGGTCCGTCCTCAGCCGCTTCAGGATGAGTTCGAAGGGACGAATTCGTCCTCCGCGCTCGTCAGTGGCCCACAGACGGGCATACCGCTGATGCAAATCTTGTCGCCGAGCAATTACCTGGGTCAGCAGAGCAGCGAATCCGACCAGCCACGCAGAACGGCGTCGATGGACGTGACCAGCACGTACTCGCATTCTCTCAACATGCAGCTCTCCACGGGCTGGAACATGCATTCGCCCATCAACAGTCTGACCAAAACGTCGCATTCCTCTCACGGCCAGAAAACGTCGCCGTCGCAGCAGAGCGGCGATGCGTCAACGTTTGACACCAGCGTGACCACTCCGAACCATCCCATCCGGACACCCCGTTCTGAAACCGGTCCGACTCAGTTCGGCGACGGTCCTTTGGAATGGATCCCTCAGCCCGACCAGGCCAATCAGGGCAACTTCCACGATCCTTTTCAGATGTGGCTGTTTCCCTCACTGGGAGATCTCGAACAATCTCCAGACTTTCTGCAGACGTATGGTCTGCCCGACCACCAGCCGTATCCCGACTCCAAGGATGCCTCAGCCGGCCGAACGTACGACGCCGCGGACCGCACCAAGACCATCAACAAAGTACCGCGAGAGCGATTCTCGAGAGTGCAGCGGTGCTGGGGACCTCGCCCCGGCCGCGTCTACCGCATCATGCCGGTCTTGTGGAAAGAAGTGGCCTCCTCCCCCATGGACAATCTGTTTTCCGAAGCCCTGGACATCCCGGACGACTTCAGAACAGGTTCGAACTGGGGTCTGGACGCCGTGTGTCGGGTCAAGCTGCGAGACGCATTTCACACCCCGGCCCCATCGGTCTACCATTCTCCTAAACTCGCGCCCCTGGTCGACCCGGCGCTGTCATCGAGCGCTCAAGAAACCTCAGAGTTTCCGCCGGCGGAAATCTTGGACATTGCATTAGGCCTCTTCTTTCGACGCTTCCACCCGACGGTCCCCTTTATCCATATCCCTACATTTTCCGCGCGCAACACGCCGACGCCGTTGCTCTTCGCCATCTGCCTGGTCGGGCTCAGCATCCTGGGAACCACGGGTGCCGCTCGATTCGTCTCACGAATGTTTCCCAGTTTTCTACAACGGGTGTGCCACGACGTATCCGCTTGCACGGCGGGGACTGCATCTCCCGTTCACCAGCTCACGATCTTTGCCACGGCCATGTTGACGCTGAATCTCTCCGTCAGCACCGGGGACAAGGACTCCTTTGCACAGAGTCAAACGCTGTACGTCAGCTTACTGTCGATGGTGCAGCAGCATGGCCTGTTCGCCGCGGGAGACGGCCAATCGCTCGACGTGCTCTGGTCCGAGATGTCCGAGTCGGACGATCGCTGGAAAACCTGGAGCCGAATCGAATCGGCCAAGAGGCTCATCCTCGGCCTGCTCTTGGTCGATTCGTGGTATTCAAATCTCTTGTCCAAGAGTCCCATCATCCGATCGGAATCCGTGTGCGTCGTGGCGCCGTGTGATGAAGCCTTGTTCCAAGCAAAATCGGCGACGCAATGGCAGTCTCTGTTGCGGAGCGGCAAGCCACAAAACGCACCGATGATCGCGTCGCAGGATCTCCACAAGCACGACATCGAGCCGTCCTTGGGCGATCTCGGATCTTTAGGCCGATCGGGACTGCTGGCGCTTCTCCAGATTCAGATTCTGGAAGGCTACCACCGACTAATGCCGTCTGACCAGCAAACCGTCGGTTCCTTCATCCCGTGGCTGACATACATGGGCGACGCGCGGGCCCGATCGTCTGTACCCGCCGTGTTGACAGCGTCCAGGATTGGTGGACCCCTGGCCCATAACCCAGACACGAACTGCACCGTGCTCTGGCACAGCCTCTGCATCATGTTGCTCGCCGACTTTCGCATGTTCGAACTGGCGGCTGGCCGGCATGGCGCCGCGCCGGCAACCGGTGCGCTGGAGAACATCTCACAGTGGAGCCAGACGCCAGCGGCGCGGAGGGCGTGTGTGCACGCGGCTCAGAACTTCAAATTGATGTCAGAACGACGAGTGTCGGACAATGTCACGGTGCACAGTGTGACGGCGCTGTTCGCATCGGCGCTGGTACTGGGCCTGTACCTGTTCATGGTGAATCCGGCCAGCGCCCGCCAGGGCAACGCGCCAGTCGAGCTGATCGAGGCTGACGTCGACTGGAGAGAGCTCGGCGGCGTTGGCTTCAAAGACGACGCGCTGGCGTCGCCACCGACCTCTCGCGGCGAAGACGAGCACACCAGCCCCGTCTACCAGTTCATCAAGTACGGCGGCACGGTGTCGTTATCTGGCGTTTCGCACCACGGCAGCTACGAGTCGGCCCGGCGGGTCTTGTTGGATTTTGCCAATCTCATGGATGGCCTCTCGGGTCGCCGATTGAGGACCTTTACCCAGGTCTTACATATTATGAGCGATGATCTGATGAACGTGGATACTGGCTTGTAGACCACACGGAATGGATTCAATGAGTGGAAATGGGAAGCAACAGCCGGCATATCCTTCGTCAGTCACCACGAAAATACAAGTCTAAATATCTTATTTGGCAACAAAGTCTGACCTCCAAAACGCCTATTCGAGTGGCCGGTTGTACAGTTTACCGCTGCTTAAGAAGCTGTTGACCCTCAGCTGGTCAAAGAAATTAATCTTATCATCGCGAATGTTGCGGTGAGCTGCCTCTACCACTCTTTCCAGACTTTGACATATGATTTCAAGTTGAGGCTCGGTCTCGGGATTGGGACAAGCACTAAGAGCTACCAGGGCAGCCGGTTGATAATCTTGTAGATATTGGTTCCATCGAACCAGCTCAAACCATGGCGAAACCTCAGTGGGACCTGGGAGGCGTAGACTGGGAGCTTCTGCCATTTGAGCTTCTATATCTTCTAAGTTTCCTAGAATGCTGTCTTGAAGAGACATCGGTGCTTGAGGAGAAGCTGACAGGCGGTTTTCATGCTCCAGTTCCTCTTGGGTAGGACTTCTAACTGGAAATGGGGTAGAACGTGGTCGATATTTCTGGAAGTAACATTTGCCCACTGTCCTCCTGCTGATTTGCACCGTTTGGTGCTCTTTCCGATAGTGTTGCACAATCTCATCTGCATGTCCGCGTACATAGCAGCAATGCTCGCCGAGATAGCCGGCATGAATAGGCAAGTGTGGCAGTGGACCATGGTATAAGCTCGGGGTGGGTTTGGGGGGCATAATCTGGCAGCCGCTCCAGCTGCATCTGTTTTGAGAGCAATCGTGCCAGCGACGAGATAGTATGGCCTGAGATGCGTGCAAGGGATTTGTGTTGACTCCGGAGATGCTTCTCCAAGGCCTGATGGTTGACGACAAAGCGACACTCAGTACAGACCAAAACTCCGAACTCTGGGAGCACTACAAGAAGATCAAACTTTTTGTAAGCTCAGTCAAAGCCATGTTGGTAATGCGTGTTTGGAGGACCTAGCTCTACTGACGCGCTGAGTACTGGTAAGAGCTTCATGTGGCGCCATGTCGTCAAGATTAGCGTTACTAGCGCCGGTTTCAGTGAAAAAGGCGTGGTTATAATCTGTTGGAGGAGAATAAACTCATTTCCAATCTGTCTAGCCGCACCACCTATTTCTGGAACTCCTTGGCCTTTATGCCATCGCGCCAGACACTCCTGATGTTGAGGGTAGCATCAATGTCGTCCAACGGATTTCCTTCAATCAGAACAAGATCGGCCTTGAGCCCTTGTGCAATCTGTCCTCGATCCTTCCAACCAAAGAGCTTAGCGGTCAATGCTGTTCCAGCGTAGAGAGCCTCCTTGGGCGAGAAGTCGCACTCCTTGACCAGCAGATACAGCTCGTGGTGGAACGACACACCCCATGCCGTGCCCAGCCCCGGTCCAGCCGAATCAGAGCCCCTGAGAAGCGTCAGCACCGTACCCCGTACCTTGACCAGTCTTCAGCCATCCATCACTTACACAATAACCGGCACGCCCTCAGCCTTCAACCTCCGCACCGTCCCATATGCATTCTCCACCGTGGCCCCCTCCCTCGAAAACCCCATGCACCGGCACAGATTCGCATGCCCCTTCTCCGTCAGCTTCCCCTTCACCCGCTCATCATTCGCAAACCGCTCCGCCACCGCCGCTCCCTCCTTCGTCAAGCTCCCCAACACCGCCAGCGTCGGGTTGCACCACGCCCCGGCCTTCTTGTACCCGTCCACGATCTCCTGACTGACGGGCTCGTCGATGAACGTGTGCGCTAGCCCGTTGATCCCCAGCGACAGCACCTCCAGCGTGTCGGCGCGCGCGAGGCAGTGCGCCACGGCGACGTGCCCTGCTGCATGGGTTGCTGTGATCACCGCCTTCTGGATGTCGAGCGATGGCTTGGGGAAGGCCTGCCCCATGGCTGCGCCGGACTCGTGCATCAGCTTGGTGTAGTCGGCGCCGCCGGCGGGCGACAGGTTGTGGGCGACGTAGGCTTCGGCGTCGGCGGGGGATGCGAGTCTGGGCCAGGTGGCGATTTCGGCGGCCGTCTGTAGGATTGGAGGTTAGCTCTGCGTCGGGAGGGAAAGTGTTTGCCGTGGAGGAATCATCGGCCTCACCTCTTCGCTCTTGTCGTGCGCCGTCACCACGGGCATCGGCCACCCGCCGTCGATGGTCGCGGCCGCGCCGGCGGCCTTAAAGTCGGCAGCCTCGTCCTTCTTGTCAGCCGCGAGCTTCTTCAGCTTGTGCACGTTGACCGTCTCGTTGTGCATATCCATGACGGTGGTGACGCCGAACTTGAGGGACTGGTACAGTGCGATCTCCTGGCCCTTGTCGGCGTGGATGTGGGCGTCGATGAAGCCGGGGACGACGGTGTGGCCGGGCTTGGAGACGACGGGAACACCAGCGTCGGCCGGTGATGGGCCGGCGGACACGGCGGAGATGAGTCCTTTTTTGATGACGACGTGGCCGGACTCGATGGTGTCGGTGCCGGTGAAGATGCGCACGTCGGAGAGGATGAAACTGGTTGGTGCCATTGTGGGAAATGTTGTGGATGCGGTTGATATCAAAGAATTCCAAGCTCTTGTGGGTGATTATGCTTCTTGCACTTCTGTACTCGATAATTTTGTATCCTAGATGGACAATTTCTTGTCTGGTATCTATGTATGATGTACTCCGCACTTACCAAGGAGACGTTCAATCGGGACTGTCAGACACTTGGTCTTCTCAAATTCCACTCAGAGCATGGGGAGCATCAATTGACGTACCGTTCTTCTGTGATTTATAAGAAGCAAGTGGCGGTGTCCGACTCAAGCTACTCAGCCCTCGAGCCATTTTCGAATCAACGTTGTGTGTCTGCTACACTAGATCTGCCGGCCTGCATGATGCAGTCCCCCAGTCCCGAAGTCCGAATGGCGGCCAATGTAATCACTTGCACGGGCGGGTGCGGTTGAGGAGGCTGCGTGGCCTCACGCGTCTGCTCCATTGTCAGTCTGACATTAGGGGTTTTGTAAGGGACCGACATATGTACCAACTTTGTGCCGTTTTAAGCTTAGCAGCCCGACAGTGTCCGACAGTCAAGTCCGACAGCGTCGCCCGACAGCGCCCGACAATTGGCTTTCATACCGTATCTGGTGGCTAATCACTGAATTTTCCGTACCCGTTGCCGAACTCGTCAAATAGCAGCGCGGGGCAGGCGGCCAGTGCAGGGTCCATAATATCCTCCCAAATCGCTTCTGGGAAATCCGTCGACAAGTGCCTTTAGACTTTCGTTAGCCACCTCTAATTTCATCATTGTTGCTCGGTGCATATATTCGAAGCACCTCTAGGACTCACCAGGCTGGCTTAGCGGTCCCCGACACAAACTTTCACAATGGCGGCCGATGGCGGTCGACTGCGTACAGCTCAAGCCGCCCAGGCGTGTGTGATCTGTAAGACTCGAAAGAAAAAGTGTAACAAGTCGTTGCCGTCTTGCGGATATTGCACCCGGTGAGTCGCCCAAGCAGCCGCCCCCGTCAATTGGTAATGCTGACCAGCGTTGTAGGAAAGAGCTGGACTGTGTTTATGCTCTAGTCCCACGCCCGCGGAATTATGCCGCCCCTACCGTCGAGAACCCCCATGCTGTGCCGATTTGGGGTGCACGGCCCCAAATGAATAACGTCTCCTCTCGCATGATCCTATCCACAAAGCTACCGTCAGACCAGACAACGGCTGAGGTCCACCAGTTTAGTTGCCCTTTCAATATTTGATTAAAATTAGTCTTTGGCTGTCGAATTGTTTCGCCCGCTTGATCGGCTGCATGTCTAAGTACAGGGCTAACCAATAGAAACCAGAGGTCAAGTGTATCTCGAGGTCCATGGTATTATTCGTGCGACGGGACAGTTCGTGGACGACATCAGCGCCCGCTATTTCCAGGCTTTTCACCGCCACCTGCCGGTCATTTCCCGTACACGCTTCTACAACAGCCTCATCACGTTGGGAGCAGCCCCAGCTGCCGACTTTTCCGTCTTGCTACTGACGATCTGTCTGATCACACACGCTCCTGCATTGGGATATCAATCCGGACATGGAGCCACTCGATCCGTCGAACAGCAGTCCCTCTATCTCACTGCGAGGTCCCTCTTTGCCCAGGTTCAGGTATCTTGCTCACCCTCCGTCCGTCTGATCCAAGCCGGTCTTTTGCTAGCCGTGTATGAGTACACACATGGTCGGCCGGACGATGCATTTGTGACCATTGCAAGCAGTGCCCGGATGGCTTACGCTGCCCGCATCCACGCTCGCGACCGCCATCAGACACAGATGACAGATACAGCCGGCCACAATGCGGATACTGACCTCCTGCTGCAGGCTGAAGAAGCAGCGAATACGTGGTGGGGAATTGTTATCTGTGAGCGGTATGTGTCTCCTCGTATGCTTGGCAAATCATCGACACAAATGAAGCTGAGGCCGTGCTGGTGACAGGACCTTCTTCAGCGAAGTGACAGTCTTCGACCAACCGCTGGTTACTGTCTTTCCTGGTGGAGATGCTCGACTGCCGATCGAACCCCAAATCCTCGACCAGCTTGACATTTTAAACCCGGAGTCCCTACCCAACATCCCCGTGTCCTGTCTGACGTCGCCAAAGGTTGGAGGATTTAGTCGGACAGCCCAAGCGACTTGTCTTTTGGATCAAGTTCTCAAAGGCTTTGACACCCCCGACATTGATTCTAGACTGCTCCAGCTTGACAGGCTAGATATCAATATCCAAGCCTTTCTATCGTTGGTGATGCCGCAGTGTCAGGGGCAATCGGGCGTCTTTTGTGCAGCAATAAATATCGCCATCAGGTCAGACCATCGCTCTTTTTCCCTTCTTCTATTTTATTCCCTTTTTGTTATGGACATCCACACCAGGCTAGCCTAACCTCCCTCAAATAGGGCGCTATTCACATTACATTGGCACATCCTCGGCCAGCACCCGCAGGTTGTCAGAGCCAAGTTCAAACCACTGAAGGAGTGGCACAAGAGATCGCAAGAGGCGCTTGACACCGTGACGAAGATGGTCGTCGACACCGCCGAGTCCCTCATCGCCGCGTCTCCCGCAAACACGGCGACGCACACCATTGACGCCATGCCTCCAATATACCCATATATTGCTTGCGCCGCGCTGAGGCATATTCGTAGCAGCACCCAGAGGGAAGATGTTGGTTGGCTGAGGAGTGCCGAGGACGTGCTCCAGACATCCCTTGACAAATACTTCCAACGCTGGAGCTTGAGTGATGACTGGACTCGGGTTAAAATGGATGCGGACAAGGGATGTGCTAGTTCGCCGATCTGAATTATGCTTACTTCTCTACGCCCGCCTATTCATCCTTGGTACTACACCTTCTCTCGGCACCGGAGTTTGGTCGAGATGAGGAATAGGTTTGGGAGCATCATAATCCGGCAGCTGCAGCTGTTCTGAGATAATCCTAGCCAATGACGGGATACTATGACCTGTTTCACGCGCAGCTATCGCGTGTTGCTGACTGATGTGTTTGTAGAGTCTGGTGATTGATAATATAGCGACAGTCGATGCAGGCCAATAATCCTGACTACACCGATCTTCTGGGCAGCTCTCAGGGGCGATAACCACGCCTAAAACTTCTGCTCCATGCTGGCGCAAAACACTCTCCACAAGATGGAGAGTTAACACCTCTGCATGCTGCGATCCAAGCTAGCAGCATTGAATGTGTCGAGCTCTTGATCTTAGCAGTGGCAAACGTACATACTCCAGACATCCATGGGCACACATCGGTACATATCGCGGCTTGGGCAGATGACAACGAAGCTCTTATGGAGCTTATTCATACAGCAGGAGCCGACCTTAATACTTGAGATAGGAATAACGGAACGCCACTGACATGCACCGCTTGCCTCAACCATCACCGTATGGCTGGCTATTTGCTCAAGTTTGGGGCCGAGGTTGACGCACAGGACAACCAGCATGACAGTCCACTCTTTGAAGCTGCTCGCTATGGCAATGTTCAAGTACTTAAGCTGTTTATGCACCATGGTGCTCGCACAGATCTGAAAACATTAAAGGACACACTTTGCTGCACATCGTGGCATGGTATGGAACAGCTGAGACCATGGAAATCTTAAGTCAGGCAGAGTTGTGTGGTCTTTTTGTTTGAAAACTTGAAGTTCGGTCTGTACATCGTTGACAAGCGTAGCTACGTCGAATAACTAGATGAGGGTGTGGAGGTAGCCCATCTTCGCGGGCTACGATACTTGAAAGTCGAGTCGATGCGTGGTTTGCTGCTTCACATTGTCAATGCATTGGCGACTGTCCTCCTAATGATCGTCATCACCAGCCTCTCCAATGGCATTTCACAGATCAAAGTCGTCATTCCATCCGAGCCGGTCGTAAATACTCATACCCACCACCACACCCAGTCCTCCGCCTCTCCCACCCATGACGCGATCCATCGCTTTGCCGGCGTTCTCGGGAATCTCAGGCGCATCACGGAACACGCTTTCGATGCGGACGTCGCTTTTCTTCAACGGTGTCACGAGCACCGGGCGCTGCGACTTGCTCATTCGCAGCGGCGAGGCCTGGCTTCGATCCTCCGGAGCCAGATCACTCCATTGACGATGGGAAACAGGGGTCGCGTGCACGACAGAGTCACTGATGATTTCGACTGATTGGGTATTGGGCATTCCCAGAGGATTCGACATTTTGGCCCGTGGCCTGGACGGCGTGTCATGGACAGCGGTAAGAACGGCCCTTTTCTTCGTCGAGGATTGCGACGTGCCGAGTGTAGAGCCCGGGTTCCCCGCCCCAGGCTTGGATGCGGATGATGGAACGAGACCGGCCTCGTCAGAGATCAGCATCGGTCGCCGCACCGGTGGCAGGTCAGGCTCAGGTCTGCTCCGTACCCTTTTCGGTGTTGCCATGATTTGGACCGAGTGATCTGACCTCTTGTCCATCGGTTTCTTTTCGATCATTCTTCGCTGCTCAACATCATCCATGAACGTCTTTGCCGCATTGGTCCTGTTGGGCTTCTTGAGCGCATCAATCGCCTCCTTGAGTTCTTGTTTCTGCAGGGCCAACTGGTCAAGCTTCTTCCGCTTGGCTTGTTGTGCTTTGGCGTCTGCTTCCAGATCGACCTCGCGATTGCTGAAGCTGACGGATTTGGACATTCCGCCCCGGCTAATCGGACGATCGGACGATTCTCGTTGGAGACGCGGCATGAGTGGTACTGTCGAGGATCGAGACAATACGGGCGGCGAGGCATGGCGCATCCCCTGATCCTCGCTGAGGACACGTTCAAGTGTTCTGGTCAGTGTCTTCCTCCTCACGGTGGCGGCACTGCCGGGCACGACACGAGAAGAACGTGATTTTTGAGTCTGCTGCTGCACCGGTGGCCGCTGTGGCAAGATCTCTGGACCTCCCAGTTTGACGCATATCATTTTTACCTGCTCCGGCAATTTCGAGGTGTAGAAGGGAACGAGGACATCCTTGCAGAAATCACGCAGACCGTCCTTTTTGGACATCAGATGATCGCTGTTGGACGTCTCGGATAACAGCAGTTCATCAGCACCCACCGTGTGCCAGATGCATAGGCGATCAACAATGGTATCGAGCTTGTTCGTCCAGTCACGTTTATTCTTTGTTGCGGCTGTTTTCGCAAGGACTTCTGCCATGTCGACTTCCACCGACTCCGCTTTGATTTCAGGGTCTGGGGGGATAAACGGCGTCTCGGCCGGCTTTGATGACAATGCCAACTGAAGTAGCATGACCTCCAGGATGAGAAGGAGTTGCATCTTAATCTCTCGCATGCGCACCTCTCCCGTCGCCTTGCGCAGTTCCTCAGACAGAGCACTTTCGGATCCCGGTAGCCTCGGCTGCCAGTCTCGTTCATGCCACCATTTGATGATATACTCGTCTTCGCCAGGCCAGAGACAGTCCTTGCCGAGTTTAATTTTCTTTCTGCCTTTCTTCTTGATCGGGGCGAGGTACTGTTCCATGTCGTCACCGTCACCAACGGGCAGGTCTTGAATCACCCTTAGCAGAGATTCTTTATACTTGAGGTCAATCTTCTTGGCAGAGAGGATACTGTGTTCGTAGAATTCCATGAGATCTGGCATGGCATTCACACTCTCCGCATGTGCCCGCGCGCGACTGAGAGGTCCTTTGGCATAGAATGCTAGTGACGTCTTGGAGAGGTACAAATGCTCCAAATAATTTTGTCTCAGCTGATCCATGGACAGTTTCTCTGGACTGGTGGCCGTGCTCTCGACACCGTGTAGGGACTGTCCCGTGGTCAGACGGTCAGGTGTCGTTGGCGGTTCTGATGATGCGACTGGTCCCACGGATAGGTTTGGCGACCTCACGTCGACTATCGGTGTGATTGATCGCGGGGTCGAAAGGACCTGGATTCCATCGGGCGCATTTTGCTCCAAACCTGCCGGTGACACCAGGTCAAGGGACCCATCCTGATTGGGTGACTCTTTTGGTGTCAAGATTGACTTCCTTGCCAGCGCTCCTCTGCGGTTCTTGGGCTTCGGGCTGGGTGGCGGCAATGGTGTCGTCAAGCCTGATCCCGGTCCTGTACGAGTATGACCTCTGCTGGAATCATTTTCATTCATCAGGAGCTCTACGTCGAGGCGAGGTATGTTTCCACTGGCGGCACTCTTGCACCAGTCTTGGGTAACCCAATTGTGCAAGGCACAGGCAACAAATATGTTTGCACCCGCTCTTTCGATAGCATAGAGTCCACCGTTTGGAGCCTTTTGCGCCACAAGTACTGTGTCCGCATGTGGTGTTGAAAGCGTGCTCGACTGGAAAAGAAAGCCTCCACGAACATGTCTCGTGTCGAGCCATGCCAGAGGAACATGCGATCTTGCAATAACAACGACCGAAGAGAAGGCGATGGGCGAACTCTGCGTTATTGTTGGGAGCGGGGTCGCGGTAAAGGTCTGCAACTCATGTTGGTGTGACTCCAGCTCGTCATGTTTTCGCTTCTTGCCCTGAGATGCCGTCGGCTTGCAGTTGAGACTGCTCGTGGAAGGCGGGGCCAGAGCTGGTCTCGAGATTGGTGAAAACGGCTGCATGGCGCACACTGCGCCATAACGAATCTTACCAACACTGTAACATGTCAATAGTTGGGAGCTGAGGAGGCATCTTTGGCAGCATGAGTGCAGAGTGTCCTCAGCAAGCTCGAGTAATGGTCACAGCGCTTCAAAATCCGACACGCGACTAAGATCCAAGATCGACGTCACGCGTTGGATATGAATTAGAGCCAGGCTTGGCTGCATACCGGGTCCCAACCTCCGAGGCAAGTGATCTTATCTCCCGATGATTCCTGGTACAAGCTCGGTGCTTCTAAATATTCAGATAATATCTACCATGCGCACACTTGAATCCATGGCTCCGAAATAGCGGTCGGTCATCACCCCAATACAACAGCCAAGACGATGATGATAAGCACAATAGCCAAAATCAACAACAAACAACATGCCTTATTCCGTGCGGCTTTTTGATATCGGCTGGCGCTCCGGAGATGGACGTCAGCGCCTCGGGTATCGTTCAGCGTGTTTTCAACATTGACATCAATCGCATCGATGACGTCGCCCTGTTCTCGTACAATGTGCGCCACATCGCGGAACAACTCGTTCAGTTCGCCCACGGACTGCTCAATTTGCCGGATCTCGCCCTCTCTTTCAATGATCAGCTGCTCCTGGAAATTGACTTCCTCTTGTTGTGCTAGACGTGGCTCCTCTAGTGACTGAAGTTGTTGCTGACCTTCGCCGGACGGCGGTTGTGCGGCAGCGGATTCTTCGAGTGCTGCCTTGGACGCGCGTTCTTTCTCTATCGCTCGTCTTTGAACAACTTGGAATTCTGAAAGGGTAGAGGTGAACTCGCGCGATAGCTTTTGATTGGTGTATTTCTGCGACGGCTGCATTCGAGTCAGCAATGAGGATAAATTCATGGTCCGGGACTGACGCTGAGGTCCTCCCATGTTTGCGCTCTCTTGACGCCTTCTCCCACTTCCTTGAACCCATCTCGGGTCTGCTCCAGCAGATCGTGCACTCTTTCCCGTACTCTCTCGGTGTCGCGCTTGGTTCCCAGCAGCGCTATCTGATTGGACAACCGCGAGATATTCGAGGTCAGCTCAAATAGTCTCGTCGACAAAGATTCTGTAAAGCGCTGAAACTCAGGATCGTCCCGATACTGCGAATCATCTTGACGGCGAGTCGTGGTTGGTTGCGACTCAAGGGCAGAGAGACGGTCGAACGACATTTTGGCGTCAGGGCACTCGGTATGGAACTCAATGTGATCGCGCTCGCTATAAATGCATGAAACGAGGGTCAGCGCGGTGTATAGATGCCGGCGAGAAGAATATGGAAGCCTAGAAGTCGGTTACTCTGAAGCAAATGGCTGGAGGTCGGAGGCCGGCGCCGCTTGGCGTGCAGACTGCATGACTCGCATGCATGTTTACAAGAGTAGAATTAATTCTACATGTCGGTTGCGTGGTCTTCTTTGTCCATGTTTTTCCTTCGTACCGCGAGCGCTGGTCATCTTGACGAATATGCCTGGCGCTGATAGACTCATTTCCTCTATTCAGAAGTCATGGCGACTGTCGTCCCACCGACAACGCCTCGTCCTCGACCCTACAGAAGGTTCCTCACATCCGCTCTGCACACCAGGTTCGTGCATTCAGCAGCTGTATCACTGTTGCTAGCGCTCGACACGGCCTTTTGGCTTGGACAAAAGAAGGGTATGCTGCATATGCCACTGACCCCCTCTGCCTGCGACTGACTCCTGTTGGTAGACTTGTTTTGGTCATGGTTTCCTTTCGGACCGGCGGGTGTCAAAGCCCTGCTCTTCTTCATGTCCAGCCTGTTCGTCTTCGTTCTGCAGATTGCGACCCTCCGCATCGGCCAGCCTGTGACTCGGTCCCCGTTCGCTAGACTCCGAACGAGTCTGCTCTCGATGGATAGCCTGCAGACGATCTTCTGGTATTTGGTCTCTGCGTGGTGGTTTAGCGAAGCATATATATGGTCATCAACCGACCTTGGATGGATCACGCGAGGAGATTTCAGCACACCAGACAGGCTGAATGAGAGACCCATCTACCTGCGGGCCTACCTCTTATTGCTGGCTGTGATCCAAGGCTCTCTGCATCTATTCACCGGACGGTCGTATTTGCACATCCCCGTGTCCCATGCGCCGACGCCGCAGGCCAATGACCAACGGACGCACCCCATCGACCTGATGCCGGCACAAGTGAAGCGAAAGGCTTTTTTGGTTCTGACCAGATGCGCCATCACATCAGCCTTGTTGATTCTGATGGCACCCTTCATCTACACCGCTTTCCTTCGGCACACTTTCTGGCGCATTCATCTGCTTCTCGCCAAACCATTCTTCAATCTTTCACGGTCTAATCTGCGACCACCGGGCTGGCCGCCCCTGGGCCCGTCATACCTGGTCCGCTGCTTCATAGCGGGATTCCTGTTGTCCACCACCTGGGAATTCTCCGCCATCTTCTTCTTGGCGTACCTCAAACAGGAGCCGCTAAAGAAGGGTTTGCCTCTATCAGCAGGCAGCAAGGACCCGAACGGCACGCTCCTGACCGGACTCAAAGCAAAAAGAGACGTCGTGAAGACGTTTGCATTCTGGGAGCTCGCCATCATCGCGCAGAAGCATCCCGACCGAAGAAAGGCGATTTTTGAGGATATTGACCGACCCACTGGCCCTGTATGGTCGCAGATGCTGGAGATTGCGCTGAATGTCCTCAAAGACGTTGACCGCCGTATCCAGGGGCCTCCGACTCCGGCGACTCCATCACCGAATCCATCCATCACTAGCCTGCCGAAGATCGCTCCTGAAGTGAAGAGTCAGCCTATTTTTGCGGGGATGCCGCCGCCCAGCACCCGAAAAGAGAAGGTCGATGCTTTTATGTCTTCGAGCGCGTTGCGAAAGGTGGGAACCAGTAAAGAACCGTGGCATCCACCCCTGGATAAAGCGACGAAACTGCTGGAGTATTCGAAGCCGCCAGGCCCCAATGATGCATCACGGAGTTTGCTACAGCAATGGTCGACTGCATTTCAGAAGAGTCCGGTCGGATGGTTCTTCAGTACGAATAATGCCGCGGTGACGAATGCGACCGTGCTTGGATCCCCAGCGAATGCCGCTCTGGTTGTCGATGCGATTGAAAGCACGACGAAGATGCTAGTGGCGAGTCTATCTGAAGACATCTATGGAAAAGCCGTGGCCGGCGTGCCGGAAGCTGTCAAGACGTTTACCAAGACTGTCACGTTGATTGAAAAATTAGTCAAGAACCAACAAAAGGATACTGGTGAAATCGAGGAAGTCGAGATTGTCGTGGAGCGATTGAAGCTCGGCTTGAGAGAGTTGCTCTCCGCCTTTCAGCTCTATCTCGCCGATGTCGGGTTGGGAATTAGTGAGCTGAACGAAGCGAAGAGAGCGAGTGAAGCCCAAAGCCTCTTGCCGAATGAGCACGAGACAAATGAAGAATCCGAGGAGAACAGACGGCAAAATGGAAGCAATCAGAAGCCGGTGAGGAGGCAATTGTTCTCCGCAAACGCTCATCACGGTGAGAAAGCAGCCGATAACAATCAGAACGATCAGAGACGGCCCCCACACGAGCAGACCAGGCGAATAGAACGTCAGCCGTCGACAAGCGCACGAAGGATGGACTGGAATGGCATTAGCGGGCGGCCAGACCAGCGACGGGAAATGGAAATGGTTAAGTAGTCGTCATGTGTATCGTAACAATTGGCCATGACCCAGAGCTTCGCGAGGCCAGTTTCGTGCATTCCTGGACCTTTTTGATCTGGTGGTGGTCACTACCTCCATACCAGCTTATCGGGTACCCACGCCTTGACTTCGGGCGCATCTTTTTTGGCGAGCATTTCCATCCGAGTGTCCCACAGCACGCCATCGGCGCCTGATGGACGTTCTCCTTCGCCAGTCAAGTCGCCCGAGTTCGGGTTCTGCTGCGCGTCTGCGGGCGGCATCGTCTCTTCGTCACTCTTCCAGACTTCTTTCCGGGCGTCTGAGCACAGACGGCTGATCTCCTGCATGATTTCGTCGACCTTGGCCGCTTGCTCTCTCATGCCGCGACGGAGGAGTCCGTTGATCAATCTTTTGACTTCGTCGTGCACGCCATTGACGCGCTGAATCAGTCTCGCCACGCTTCCGACGAGATATTCTTCCTCGTAGACACTTCCCTTTTTGCCCCTGGCTCGCTTTCTTTCTTCTCTTCTTTTCGTCTTTGACGTTTTCCGGGACAGGTTCGATGCCACCGTGCCGCCGAATTTGCTCGCATTTGATCCATACCGGGTGAACAAGCTTTGACCTCCTAGCGTGCTAGTGTCTGTGGCCGCGAGGGATACGTTGTCGGGGATATCGACTCCGTCTGCATTCCCAAGGGTCGGGTCACCGCCATAGAACGCCAGGGGATCCTCTTCCTTCTTCTTCCGTAATTCCTTGATTCGTGGTAGCTGGCCGGCCAACTGCGACTTACAGTCCGCGACCAGCTCGATGATCTCGCCGAATCTCTCGGTCAAGCCATTGTCCAGGATCAATGACATCTCTTCACGAAGGCCACGCCTCGACAGGATGCGGCCGGCATCTGAAAAGTAGGAGCCACGGCACAAAAGCCGGGCAGCACCGGGAACGTCGTCTAGATACTCTAGATAGATCGTGGCTGCGGCTCGGTAATCTCGAGACTCATCCGCGCAGGTCGTTGCCAGAGTTCTGGCCAGAGCACGAAGCGGCTCGTCTCCCACAGGAACGAGTGCGGCGCACGTGAGTGCTTCTCTCCACTGATGTGCAAGTGTGTAGAGAGGATAGGCGGATGTGTAGTCTTGCAGTGACTCAAACAGTATGGCAGCAGAGGCATGCTGAGACTGCGCGGACAGATGTTGGGCGTACAACCTTGTCATCTCAACCAAATGCGTTTGGTCATACTGGTACAGAGCCAAGGCGGTCGTGTAAAGATTGTGCTTGACCGTATAAGTCTCGACTTCGTCGTGGGCACCCATCGCGTGCAGCGAAGTCAGTGCTTTTGCATAATTCCGTAGATAGTCGTCAATCTTGTACCGCCGCCGCAACAGGGGCATATCCTGCAACGACTGTAAGAAAGGCATGTATTCTCGTGGGTCCCGTTGAGCATTTTGCGCGACCAAAAGAGCAAGGTCCAAATCGTAGAGTGCCAGTGCCGCGTCGAACAGCCGATTCGTGTCCGTGAGGAAGCACAAGTGTGCAATTGCAAGGTCCACTTCTTCCGCCGACGTCTGTCGAAGAGATGACACCAAAGACAGTCCTGCTTTCAGATCCGGCGGCCTCTTGCACACATGGGCGGTGATGATGTTTTGGAGGTGAGTCGAAGATTTCGCGGGGAGTGCGGCGAGAAATGCGTCGCAGATGCGATTGACCTTGCTGCTCGAAGTTGAATGCTTCTCGGACGGTCCCGACATTCCCTTGGTGTAGGGAGAAGGCGAAGACTCGATGGCGGCCAACTCCTGTTTTAAGGTGTCGCGATACAGAGTCTGCGTGACATCTTCGTCCTTGAGTTTGGACAGGAACTCGTCCACACGGCTTGGGGTCTTCAGCTGCTCGATGAATCTGGGGACTTCTTGTAGGAATGTCTCAGGGTCATAGTCGTGAAGAATATTCATGTCCACCTGGTGGTTTTGACAGGCAAGAAACGCCGCGCGGTAGTCTAGCTGCTCCAGATGCCGTCGAATGCCGGAGAGGACGAGTAGTCTCGGATAGATTGTTTCCAAATTACCTCGAGGCATCTGCAGAATGACTGCATAGTGGGACGGGATCACTGTCACCAGCGTCGCCCCCTTTTCGATGCTGCGGCATCTCTCATCCACTTCTGGTGTGTCGTCAGGGACGCGCATACTTGCAGGTTCAGCGAGGTGAATGAATTTGAGAAGATGCTGAGCTGTGGTAAAAATGAGATGGTGCTCGGTAAACACAAAGGACGTGCAGTCTCGGACCAGAAGACGATCATCGACATACAGAGATCCCTTCGTGGTCAATGAGAGTTTGTGGTATCGCTTTCCCATATGGCTGCTGGCTAAGTCCTCGGCATGATCTCGTACTTCGAAAATCGTGCTGTTTGGCTGTGCGCCTGGGAAGGAGAATTCATTTCCACGAGTCGGACTGGCCGTGCCGGTGTAATCCGACAACAGTCGTGTCTCTTTTCGGTCCGCGCACCACACAGTGTTCTGAAGCGTGTCAACCAAGAGATTTTGGGACGAGGATGGGACGGAAACATCCGAGAGGCTGGCGCCGGAATCGTCATGCGGCCACGCTGACAGGTGGCATTGAGCCTTCATCTCGGCTCGTGCTGGCGCAAGTATGAACACCTCCTGGTCTTTCTGCACGATGGTCTGAGTAAATCGTGGAGTGCCCAGTGTCTGGCTGCCCGGAGGAAGAGGGACGGAACTCTTACTCAAGGAAGTGGTATGCCGAAGCTGCTCTCTGACCGGGCCCGATTTTGATGCTGCGTTTGTGGCCCGCGTATCTGGACGCATGGCCCAGTTGCAAAATTCCAACGTGTGTGTGGTCAGAACAGCAACTTCTCGGCCGCCACGACTCACGGCGCAATCTGTGATGTTGTGGTCGAACTGGACTTCACAGAATGACATCGGAGGTGGTACCCCGGCAGTTTTGAAAGGAGTGAGCTTGAGAGATTCTAGGCATCTCAGCAGGGACCCTCTGTCTCCTCAAAAAGACTTACTTCCGTCAATCACAGCAACAATGCCGTCGTCAAATGGAGGAACGGTCGATCCTCGACATATACTGTGCTGTAGAGTCAAGTCAATCAAAGACCCTACGAGAGGTTAGCCGGGCTTTTGTCTGCTCAGAAGAACATACCCGAAGCGGGGATGGAAAGCCTCAGTGGTGCCTCGGGATGCCAGCGCGGACTGCTCGTGCTGGGTGGTGCCACGGGTGAAATAAAAATTTCCTGCTTTAGGTAGTAATGATAGTTCCCCATGGTCCAGAACTGAACTCGGTCCCGAAATGACACCACAAGCACGGTGGAATCAGGATTCCACAGAAGAGACAGGGCGGAAGCCCAGGTGTCCATGTCTGCTTTCTTGGTCCGGAGGTCAAATTGTCCATGGCGAAGACCATTTCTCTCGAAAAAGACGACCTCCAGTTGGTCCTCGGAGCGCTTGACGCCGGCAATGAGATTTCCGGATGGTCTCCAGCTGAGAGCTCCCTCCAACCCATCGACCGGTTCACTGGCACTGTCAAGGACAGCTTCTCGATTGTAGACTCTGATGACACGGCGATGACCGGGCATGGTGCTGTTGACCGCCAGATAGGCACCATCGCCTCGCCAGCTGACCGAGACTCGGCCGTCGTCGAACGGACTGGGCTTACCTTCGTCGACCGTTTCCGGGATGGTCGGATCTCTCATGGCTTTGGCACGCTTGCCTTGGAACTGGGTCTCTTTCTTGCCCCAGCCGACAGAGACGTGCTTGGAGATGTTCAAATCGTCTGGAGTCATTGATGCCTCCGTGATCGGGTCAAAGTCCCGGCTCATCAGCACGAGTGTGTCTGCTCGTGTGACAATGGCCAGCAGTTCCTGATCGGGGGCCCATGCAGCCGCACTGATCCCAGCATCCACGCTTCCCACGATTTCAATTCGCTCCTGGTCTGGCAGTGGATCTTCTCGAACGAGGATGACATCGCCGCCGGCTAGCACCAGACACGACGTGGTAATATCAGGGAAATACTGCAGCAAAATGATCTCGTCGCACGGCAGATCAGGCAGTGGACACGGAGCATCCCACGATGTAACATTGGTGAGATCTGGTGCTGAATTATCGTCCCGAGCTGGCGATTTCCGCTTGAGCTCAATCACGGGTTGCGAAGGTGTCGGACCAAAGGCACAGACGATAGAGTCATCACCGGGATCCCAGGCCGTGGCAGTCAACGGCAGCCCAGAAGGAAGAGCGGTTTCGGCGTGCGCAACGATCCTCAGATTCCTCATGATGTACCCGGGATGCAATATTGATGTTCACTTCACGAAATTTTCGAGGAGGATGTTGGTGGTCCAGGCCAGAGATTCATCTCAAATTTATTCCACGCGGAAACTTAAGATTTACTAGCGCAGTGATTGGTTGAGCGGTCGAAGAAACATTGGGAATCAACCGACAAACACACCACAGAAAGCTAGCCACAGACAACAATGCAAACTCTGTTTGACGGGTTATATGGTTTGTTTCATGCTCTGTACAAGTTTTGGCTCTAGGGCAGCTACGCCTGGACCCTAAATGTTTGCAGTGCCATTCCCCCTGCGATCCACCAAATATGCCTATTTGTATGTATGCCAGACTGTAGAATTGTGAGCCAAGAGATGCTGCCATTGAGACTGGACACATGCCTGCGACCCCAAATGGGAGGAAGAATCCAACAGCTAGACAAGTCTTAGTCGGAGGTCGTCACATTTGTAGCTGGTGTCCTACCCATCGTGCTCCAGTATCTGACAAAGAAGAACCTCGTCTTCGGATTGAACGGCAGATTCGATCGAGGTCCTTCTGGGTAGTGGTAGGGGCTGTCCAGTCGCACTCGGGTCGAGGAGAAGCCGCGGCGTGCCACCAGGGTGGTGGCCCTCTGGGCGCGGAGGATGGTTTGAGGATTCATCTGCTAGATCAGTAGGCGGCAGAGGACGGCCTGGGAAGGAAGCACCTTTTCTCTCTACTCAAGGAGCGAATGCGGGCTGGATGATCTTGAGATGCGATGTCTGCAATTGAGCTCAGGTTCAATAGTTGGAGCTTTCCGATCCAGAGCTGCCAGTCTTGGCGCTCTGATCCGCCGCGCCCGTAATTTTCGGGAGAGCTGCCTCTTACAGAGTCGCGGGAATTTCTTTGCAGTTTCCCTCAAACTCTTGTCTCCATTGCGCCCAATATTGAGACTTCTGCCTGTGGCGGGACGATATCATTACCACAATGGACGAACTATTTGATGTTTTTGAAGACAAACCACAGGTTGTCCCCGCGCCCAGTAATGGCGTCGAGAAGCTGTCTCGGAAAGAGAAGAGGAGACTCAAGCGTCAGGCGAACGGCGAAGTCAAAGATGCCACCGACGGCGAGGATCGTCCGGCCACGAGCGATGGTGCAACGCAGCCTGCTGAAAATATTGACACGGAGATGAAGAACGGAGATGAACCGCCAGAGAGCAAGCGCATGCGGCTGGACGAAGAACCTGAACCGGTGGTGACGGACACCTTCGAGACCGAGCAGTCTCGGGAGGTGGCTCCTTCAGCAGGTCTTCAAGCCACCAAAGAGACGGACAAAGTGGTCCTGTCACATCAAGTCCGCCACCAAGTTGCCTTGCCGCCCGACTACGACTATATTCCCATTTCGGAGCACAAACCCCCCGCGCAGCCGGCGAGGACGTGGAGCTTCCAGCTCGACCCGTTCCAGCAAGTGGCCATCGCATCTATTGAGCGGAATGAGAGTGTTCTCGTGTCAGCGCATACGAGTGCGGGCAAGACGGTCGTGGCTGAATATGCCATTGCGCAGTGTTTGAAGAATAACCAGCGGGTGATTTACACCAGCCCGATCAAAGCGCTGAGCAACCAGAAATATCGTGAGTTTGCAGCGGAATTTGGCGACGTCGGTCTCATGACAGGAGATGTCACCATCAACCCCACCGCCACTTGTCTCGTCATGACCACGGAGATTCTGCGTTCCATGCTCTATCGTGGATCCGAAATCATGCGTGAAGTGGGCTGGGTGGTCTTTGACGAAATCCATTACATGCGTGACAAGACTCGAGGGGTCGTGTGGGAAGAGACAATCATCCTCCTCCCGGACAAGGTTCGCTACGTCTTTTTATCCGCCACGATCCCCAACGCCATGCAGTTCGCCGAATGGATCACAAAGACGCATACCCAGCCGTGCCACGTGGTATACACCGATTTCAGGCCCACCCCGTTGCAACACTATTTCTTCCCGGCCGGAGCCGACGGGATCCACCTGATCGTGGATGAGAAAGGCGTGTTCCGGGAAGACAATTTCCAAAAGGCCATGAGCTCGATCGCCGAGAAACAAGGTGACGACCCGGCCGATGCGATGGCGAGACGCAAAGGAAAGGGCAAGGATAAACGATTGAACAAAGGTGGCACCAAGGGTCCCTCCGACATCTACAAGATCGTCCGGATGATCATGACCAAGAATTACAATCCCGTCATTGTGTTCAGTTTCAGCAAACGGGACTGCGAGGCATATGCCATTCAAATGAGTTCCATGGCTTTCAACGACGACTCGGAAAAGGCCATGGTCACCAAGGTGTTTGACAGCGCTCTCGAAATGCTCTCGCCCGAAGACAAGGAGCTGCCACAGATCCAGCATCTGCTGCCGTTGTTGAAGAGAGGCATCGGGATCCACCATTCCGGTCTTTTACCCATCCTCAAAGAGACGATTGAGATCCTGTTTCAGGAGGGACTGATCAAGGTCCTTTTCGCCACCGAGACCTTCTCGATCGGCCTCAACATGCCGGCCAAGACGGTGGTCTTTACCAGCGTGCGCAAATTCGACGGCGTCTCTCAGCGTTGGATCACTCCGTCCGAATTTATCCAGATGTCGGGCCGTGCGGGACGACGTGGCCTGGACGACCGTGGGATCGTCATCATGATGATCAACGAGCAGATGGATCCGAGTATCGCCAAAGAGATCGTGCGCGGCGAGCAAGACAAACTCAACTCGGCCTTTTATCTCGGCTACAACATGATCTTGAACTTGCTGAGAGTCGAAGGCATTTCACCCGAGTTCATGCTGGAGCGATGCTTTCACCAATTCCAAAACATGGCCAGTGCGTCCGGGTTGGAAAAGGAGTTGCAACAGTTGGAAGCGGAGAAGGCGCACATGGTGATCGAGGACGAAAACACCATCCGAGCGTACTACGAGCTTCGGAAACAATTGGACACCTATGCCGAAGACATGCGGAACGTCATCATCCATCCCAATTACTGTCTGCCTTTCATGCAGCCCGGCCGTCTGGTCGAAATTAAAGATGGAGACAACTATTTCGGATGGGGCGCGGTGATTAATTTTGCCAAGAGATACAATGGCCGAGACAGCAGTGAGAACTTGACCCCTCAGGAGTCGTGGATTCTCGACGTTGCGCTGGAATGTGCAGAGGGTCCCACCCCCGGCACGAAAACGTTTCAGTCCTTGCCCCCCGGAGTGCGCCCGGCACGGCCAGGCGAAAAGTCGAGGGTGGAGGTGGTTCCGGTGCTGTTGAAGTGTGTGCAAAAGATTTCCCATATCCGCATCTTTCCACCCAAAGACCTGACGACTGCCTCGGAAAAGGCAAAGATCCAAAAAGCGCTCGCTGAAGTTCAGAAGCGTTTCCCTGATGGTCTGGCCGTGTTGGACCCTGTGGAGAACATGAACATCACCGACAACTCTTTCAAGGAGTTGCTGCGCAAGATCGAGATCATGGAGTCTCGACTGGTGGCGAACCCACTGCATCATTCCCCCCGCCTGGAGGCGCTGTACAACCAGTACGCGGAAAAGGTGATCATCACGGAAAAGATTCGAAGCCTGAAGAAGCGGATTCAGGACGCCCATTCCATCATGCAGCTGGACGAGTTGAAATGCCGCAAGCGGGTACTTCGACGGCTGCAGTTCATCAACGAAGACGAAGTCGTGCAATTGAAGGCTCGCGTTGCGTGCGAAATCAGTACAGGCGACGAGCTCATGCTCAGCGAGCTCCTATTCGATCGATTCTTCAACGACCTGACACCCGAGCAATGCGCCGCTGTCATGAGCTGCTTTGTCTTTGAAGAGAAGGTGAACGAGACACCGGTCTTGAGCGAAGACTTGGCCCGGCCACTGCGCGAGATTCAGAGGCAAGCGAGAAACATCGCGAGGGTGTCGATTGAGTCAAAGTTACCCCTCAACGAGGAAGAGTACGTGCAGAGCTTCAAGTGGCAGTTGATGCCGGTGATGTTCGCCTGGGCTTCGGGCAAATCGTTTGGAGAGATCTGGTAAGTCCTCGTCCTGCCACATGACGGCGGCCATCACTGACCAATGTACAGCAAAATGACAGACGTATACGAAGGCAGCCTCATTCGCACCTTTCGACGGCTAGAGGAAGCACTGCGTCAAATGGCAGAGGCTTCCAAAGTCATGGGCAGCGAAGAGCTCGAGAAGAAATTCGAGGAGGCTTTGACCAAGGTAAGGAGGGATATTGTGGCTGCTCAGTCTCTCTATCTCTAGTCTCTCTCTGTACGGTGTCCGGCAAACCCTTCCATTCCGTTTACATCGAGCAAGTTGTGTCTTTGTCATCTATGTCGGTGAGGCGTCTTTTATGGCATAGCAATTCCAAGGCCCGATCGATCGTGCACTGCCAGATGGGTAGATGGGTATGAGGTCTGATGAAGCGACCGACCCCACTGACACACATCTGCGCCACGCGATCGCCGTGGACATGCAAACTGGAGGATCGATGAGGTATGGTATGTCTGCAAGAGTGGCACAAACCCAAATTCTTTTGCCTGACAGCGGCGTAAAGCTGTATAACATATGAATCTAATGAAGCCATATGATCCTTGAATTTGGCAGCAACTGGTCATGGTTAATATGGAAACAAGTGAAGGCGTTACCCAGCCAGAATACATAGATTTATGACTGCGAATGCTTAAGATGCCTGGATTTGCCCAGACCAAGTTTTTGCCTCTGCCCAATCGATGACAAGCTTAATTTCCAGTCAGTCAGCTCCTGGGACCTAACAGTGACACTAATTAGTGCTTAGACTACTACATTAGTCCTCACACGTTGGCTTTGACGGGACTGACGAGTATAATGCGCGGAAATCTGCTCTTTGAGCTCCGTCATCGATGTCGCTACCTTAGGACCCTAATATTCTGAGGTTGGTGGACCCTCTGCTCAGAATCTGTTTGATATCCTCTTCACATCCGAGAGCGTACTCACAAAGGCCCCATCGATGAATCTCGTTGATCCATTGCAGTAATCCGACAACTCCTTCTTCAGCCAGACAAGACCCGGTATCAAGCACTCGTATCGTGCAGCCGGCCCAAGCTCCATTGGCTATTTTTGGTTCAAAGACTCGTACTATCCAAAGGTCTTTCTCCATCGTCAATCCGTAGTGATGAACCAGTTTGAATTGCTCCGGTGTGAATTGCTCCGGAACGGCCTGAGGATAGGCGTCGAGCTTCAACTGACATCGATTGAACAAGGAAATCAGACCAGCGGCAGCAACCCGGTTCTGCACGACTCGCGAGTCATCGGTTCTAGCTTTGAACTCTATCGAGAAATAGGGACAGAATGTACCCAAGGCCTTACAATGCACGACCTGGTTGACATACCTTCGACAGTCGGCATTTATGATCTTGTCGCAAAGCCAGAATTGACAGTCGGCGTAAATGTCGAAGCCGAAGAGTTTGGAAGGAGGCTGGTTCGAGAGGAGTGGAGGTGCACACCACATACGTTGGCCGATAGTGTCGCGGGGTTTGAGCGACACTTCCGCAAGCCGTGCAGCACAAAGCTGTCTTTCAATCTCATCTATGACGACGACCTGCTGCCCGAGGAACAAATTCTGCCAAGCATATATCTTGAACTCGGCTTCCAAAAAGTGTGCCTCTCCCAGTCTGCGATACGCCCTGTGCACGGACTTGACAAAGTCGAAGTCTGTAGACAGGAATACCGAATCGTCTATATCCCGCTCAGATCTTCCTGCAAGGGCTTTTTGAACGACGGATCGGTAAAATTCGCGTGATTCGGCCAAGTTCGAAGGTTCGTCGGAGTTGAAATGGGCATGAGCTCCTGACACAATACCCACACGCAGGTCCGCATGTTTGTATATCTCAACCCCTCGTGGAATTAACTGAGTCTCTTCGAAGTCAACGTCGCGGACCGTGGCCATTTGGGCGCTCTGCGTTCCGCCAGTACCTGTCTTAGAGATAGTTGTCGGGAAAGTGCTTGTCGGAGTCTCATTTGCCCCAGTATCTTCCGACAGACCTGGCGTGTTCAAGGGAGCTTGATTCTTGTGTTGACTGGCCCTCGTTGGGCGTACGCATGACGGGGTCTTTGGTGCCATGGCCTCTTGCCAAAGCAGTTTGATTCGATATCGATCGGTCTCCTTAATTTTGTCTGCAGAGTATTGTGGAGTGCAGGCTAACGAGTAAGCTCGGCTCCAGCTTCGAGATAAGCTTGTCTTCTTTGGCCGGGCAGTGATGGTGGACGTCTTTGCTTTGGGTTCAGATTTGGAAAAAGAAAACGGTGGTCGAACGGTGCGGTTGCCTATTATTCATGAATCACGAACGCGTTCACATGGGGAGTGCCGTACCAGTTCGCAATTCATTTCCCATTGAATCTGCACCTCGTGGGAGATATCGCGTCTTCTAGAGCAAGGGAGGACATGACCCAGAGCAAGTACCAGAAGAGGCTTGGCCTGCAACACGTGTAGGAAATCAAAAATCAGTTCACCCGGAAGGTAACCTAAAAGACATCATAAGCCCTTGGGTCACTGGACTTATGACGCCCCCCAACCACCAACAAGAGATCCTGCAGGAGGCTCAGAAGGACCCCGAGGCTCTAGCAAAATAATATGGCATTCATTGATGTCAAGTAATAATGAATGTCTCATTGCCCTGGCTGGTATATGACAGAGGGTCAAGCAGGTGTTTAACATCGTGAAAGCCAGGAATAAGCCTGGCCTTGCAGGGAATAGATTTTCAGCGGGTGAATCATTGCTTGTGTTACGTGACGACCCCAAGGTCGAGGTAGAAAATTTAAAGTCAACGCTGCAGGCCATCTTTTGCATCCTGGTTCCAAGTGGGGTGGTGAGTAGGAGTAAGTGGGTAGGTCCAGGGTGAGTACTCGAAAGGTGGAGGTTTAAAGCGGCGCCGTGTCGAGGCGAGTTGGGTGCAGATTTTCCCTCTGGCCGCCAAGACGGCGGTGGAGGCAATCCCCGACTAGCTGCACCAGTGCTTCATCATCAGGACACTTGACCTAACGTTTCTCGCTCTCCAAAGTACTCTGGCGCTGGGAAAGTGTGTGCCAGACGCCATCGGTGCTAGCTGGACTCCTCCTCCTCAGCTGCTGACAAAATTCATAGCCAGGAAGCTGGCAACCAACATCTTTGGAACCGCTTCCGATCAAAACAGTACCACACTCCATCAGCAAGACGGCCACGATGAATAGCCTGGCCACGCCGCCCGTTCCTCCTCACTTTCACGAGCACGCACGTCTCTCTCCGAACCGATCAAGTATGTACCCCGGAAGCTGACGATGCCATTCTCTGAGAGGCTAATAATGCATCTTTATCTGTTCTAGTGCCTGCTTCCGCAAGCGCCTCGAGAAAGCGAAAGGCGTCCCCGTCTCCCGAACGAGACGATGAAATGTCTACATCTCCTGCGATCTCAAATGCTCGGCTCCCACACACGTTGACTGCGAGCTCTCGCAAAAGGGTACGCCCGAATCTGGTGGGCAGGTCGTTATCAGTCGACCGCCTTCTGGAGACGCTTGACACAGACGCCCTACGGTCCGTGCTGCGGTCATTGTGTGACCGCCACCCCGCAATTCGCGATGAAGTCGTGCAGCTCAGCCCTCGTCCCAGCATCGCCAGTACGTTGCAAGTGCTACGAGAATACCACAACAGACTGATGGCGGCCTTTCCCCTCGATCCGAATCCGAGATCCGACTATTCCTATGATCGCGTGCGACCACAATGGCAGGATCTGCTCAATGCCTTGACCGATTTCACGCCCCATTTCCTCCCACCCAACGAACAACAGTCGTCGACCTCGCTTGAGTATCTCCACGGCGTCACTCAGATCATTCACGACCTGCCCGAATGGGACAACACCCAGTATAACATTGCCAAGCAAAATGCGTATGAAGAGATCTCCAAGGCGTGGGCGAGCGTGATTCGAGAAGCGAGCAAAAGAGGTGGAGGCATCCAGCTACAATACGGTGGATGGGAAGAGAAGCTGCGAGCACATAATGAAAAAAGTGGCGGCCTGATGCAGGAAGCATACGACGAACTCGTGGCTGCATTGGGATGGCTGAGGCCGACCAACCCGTCACCACAGCAGCAGAGTATTCGACAACAACTGTTTTCAGGGACCTATGGGGCCGAGCAACCAAGCATTCGGACGGGAATGTGGTGACGAAAGCAACAGCATTGTACGGAGTCTACAACATACAAGGCCATGGCTCGCAGCCTTTGACGAGTTTCCTTTGTTATGAGGCGTCGGGATGGGATAGGATTCTTGTGCGCATGACCCAGGCTTCCAATCCTGTCGATATCGATTCCTCCACTCTGGACAGACATGATCATGAAAGCCAGGGAGAGGAGACAAACATGGACTACTTGGGTAGGGGATGAATTTTCAGGGTCAAATGCATGTTTGGTCTTCAGGGCAAAAATCCTGAATACATCTTTCATCAGATCTCCATATGCATAGAGTGGACTAGGAGAGGTACACATTGAGTATGATGAGATTTCCAAACATATAATACATGCTTTGGGATGACTGGTAACATGCCACGCTTTCGTTCTTGTCCTGTTCCTGTTATCACCGGTGCAAGATCCAGGAATCTTGCCACCGGAATGAGACCCTTCCCCGGGTGATGTCTGTCCGCATAGCCTAGTCTATACCGGACTGAATTGGAAGAGTCGGTCCGGCATAGATCGACTTGGCCCGAGGTCTGTATTGTGGCCTGGAACCAGTGTCTCTGGGTTTGTCGATGCAGCCGATAGTCGAGCCCTCCAGCAACGACGGAATGGATCTCTAATCGACAGGCCAAGGCGCGGTGTGATCCATGGCAGCAGATGAGGGAATGTGGGACATATATTTCAGAGTCATCTTACTGTGGAGTGGATCAAGGGCAACATGGTCACCGCATCCCCACCAGCCGCTCTGTCCGCATCTTCCAGCCCTCAAAACTGTTCAGCTTCGGTCTCACGTCGAGGTAGAAATTGAGACCGTTCGGCCGCGACTCGTCCGACTTGCCCTGGTAGAAATCGATCACGTACTCGACCTGCTGGCCTCCGCACCGCTCGACAACCCAGTCGTGCCGGTCAAACGGTTCGGTGTAGCCCCATATACTCTTCAAGCGCGCTTTGGGCGACAGTGCACCAGCACCGAGACCACGGAAGGAGAGGAGCTTCGGACCACCGCACGCGGCAGAAGAGTTGCCTTCCCACGATTTTATCAAGGACCAAGCACGTTCATTGACGGCATTATGGATCGGGATGATGTGAGAGATGCTGGAGGCCAGGTCGGCCGGGTTGGAAGAGGTTTGTTTGCGCATGACGGCGTGGAAGAATTGGGACTCGGAGGGGTATATCCAGTTGCCCGACCGCGACGTGCCCGTTTCAGATTCCGAGTTGGCTGGTGTTGCTGTCGACAACGGCGTGGACGGCGTAGCCCGGGGAATCGACGAAGTTTGACGCTCGTGAGAGAGAGTACTGGGAGGTATGACGCCGGACCTAGACAGAGGAGATTCGTCGATGCGATCTGAAGAGCACTCTTGAGATGCGCCAAATGATGTGGCCGTCGGTCTGGGGGTGGAAATGGTTGGATGAGATGGTGGTAGTTCTGGCGATTTGGACTGAGACTGGGCTTGTCGAAGCCATATTGCGCGGGTTTGGGGATCAACAGGACATGCAGACGCAGAGTCAGGCAAAGACGGGTTGGCTGTAGAGGGTGAGGCACGACTGGGGGATGGAGGTTGTAGTTCAGGAATTGGATCAGCTTTCCACCAGCCCATTTTGAACAAGAGAGTATAGAAATCGGTCTTCAAGTTCTCGCCGGGGTGGTGAGAGAGAGTCTTCGACATGCAGCAGGAGCTGCAGGGTCCCAATTGGAGCTTGTCCACTTCTCCACTTTAGAAATCCACTCTAAGTCAACACACCGCGACATTCTACCCAGATGACACGGTAAGGAGGACAAACCCGGGCCCGGTTTCTGCACCTTCGCTCTCTCAAACTTGACAGGATCCGTCAGAGACCAGCCATCTATTGCGCCCAATATGTCCGAGGCAGGCCCTCAGCGAGTGTACCGTGCAAGTACCACTGCACCCGTGAACATTGCTGTGATCAAGTAGGTACGCCAGCTCGAGACCTGCCACCCCTCTGCTTCAGGACGGTTCAAGGTGCGCAGATGAGTCTAATGCCGATTGCAGATACTGGGGCAAGAGGGACCCGACATTGAACCTTCCCACCAACTCTTCTCTCTCTGTGACACTGTCGCAGAAATCCTTGCGCACCCACACCACCGCCTCCTGCTCTGAGTCGTACTCTGGCCCGGACACGCTCCTGCTGAATGGCTCAGAGGAAGACATTCAATCGTCGAAACGGACACAAGCATGCTTGAAACATCTTCGCCGGCTCCGTGCCGATCGAGAAGCCCAAGACGCATCTCTGCCTCAGCTGTCGAATCTCCCACTCCGGCTGGTCTCGTCGAACAACTTTCCCACCGCTGCCGGACTGGCATCGTCGGCCGCGGGTTTCGCGGCCCTGGTCCGGGCGATTGCTGATCTGTACGAACTGCCACAGTCGCCTCAGGAGTTATCCTTAATTGCCCGGCAAGGCTCAGGATCAGCGTGCCGAAGTCTGATGGGTGGCTATGTTGCATGGCGAGCAGGAACAAAGGAAGATGGCAGCGACAGTCTCGCCGAGGAAGTGGCTCCGGCATCCCATTGGCCTGAGATGAGAGCCTTGATCTTGGTGGTCAGCGCTGAGAAGAAGGGCGTCCCATCTACGGCCGGGATGCAGACCACGGTCCAGACGTCGACCCTGGCACCGGCGCGCTTTCGAGAGATTGTCCCTCAGCGGATGCGGGAAATGGAAAAGGCCATCCACGAGAAGGATTTTGACACCTTTGCACGCATTACGATGCAAGACTCGAACTCGTTCCATGCCATTTGCCTTGACTCATGGCCACCCATTCATTACCTCAATGACGTCTCTTGGGCCGCCGTGAATGCGGTCGAGACGTGCAACAGAAAGGCTGGAAAGCTGGTGGCCGCCTACACCTTCGATGCCGGACCAAACGCCGTCATTTACTACCTCGAAGAAAACGCGCACAAGGTCGCAGGCGTCTTCAAGCACTGGCTCTGGCGTGTCCCGGGATGGGATGGCGAATTCGGTTCATCAATCCAGCCGAATGAGATGGGGGCCTTGGAGTCCAAAACCATCATCACCTTGAAGTCAGGCGTGAGTCGGGTCATATGCACCGCGGTGGGACCTGGCCCCGAAATAGCGGATAAGCACCTGGTTGATGCACTTGGCCGGCCTGTCGACGCTGACACCAGGGAGTAATTTAGGTGGTCTGCTGCAGCATAATTCTTAATGAGAGAACAGATTCCCCCAACTGACTGCATCTCCTCCACTCAGCGCATCTCGGCTGCAGACCTGCCGGGGATGACTTTGCAAAGTTCGGTAGATGGTGTCGGTGCTCAGCGAGGACTTTGCCACCCCACAGTTTAATGGATCTCGCTGTGGTTGTCCACAGGATCTGAGATCCACCCTCCCGGGGCAGACCCCAGAATGGGCACAACGTCCAATGGAAACAACCATCACGTAAATAATGGCAAATGAAATGGCAGATCTGCAGTGTCGTATTCTCGTATCCAAACGGCTTGGCTGGAGCATGTGGAATCTGACAAGGCTGGGCCGAGGCGTCTGTCAGTCTGGGGCGATCACCTCCTCTTCTGGATATCAGGCCACCATAGATATCTGATCCCCATTCTTCGTGTCTGACGGAGGCGGTCTGATTCAACCTGCCATCTTTCAGCCAGCTGTAGGGAACAAACGCACTTTCACCATGGCGACCAACGTCCCAGACTCCGACAATCGTTTCGACGTGATCATCATCGGCGCCGGTATTTCGGGCGTCGATGCGGCCTATCGATTGCAAGAGGGAATTCCTGATTATTCCTATGCGATCCTCGAAGGCCGGTCAGAAATGGGAGGCACATGGAGTCTCTTCAAATATCCCGGAATCAGATCTGATTCTGACCTTCACACGTTCGGTTTCCCCTGGGATCCCTGGGCAGAGGATCGTGCGATCGCCGACGCGCCATCCATTCTCAGGTACATCAAGTCGGCCGCCGCGAAGCACGGGATCGACCAGCACGTCAAGTACCAGCATCAAGTGCAGAAAATGGAATGGAAGTCCGACCGGCAACACTGGATCCTCAACGTGCTGGTCCATGGCACAGAGACGAAGACATTCTATGCACGCCAACTGCTGATGGGCACCGGCTACTACGATTACACTCAAGGGCTCAACACAGAAATTCCCGGCTTGGAGAACTTCAACGGCAAAGTTGTGCATCCACAGTTTTGGCCTGAAGACCTCGACTACACCGACCAGAAAGTGATCATCATCGGCAGCGGCGCGACCGCGGTCACCTTGCTCCCGGCCATGAACGAAAAAGCAGGTCGGGTGACGATGCTGCAGCGAAGCCCGAGCTATTTCCTCCCCGTCCCTCTGGTCGAACCGATTGACGTCCTGATCCGCCGATGGGCCCCGGCGAAATGGGCACATCAGATCGTCCGCATACGATTCATCTTGGTCGGCTATCTATTCTTCTCCTTTTGTCGTCTGTTTCCCAATGCCGCAAAGAAATTATTGCGCAAGGGCACAGAGAGTGAACTTCCCAAGAACATTCCCTTTGATCCCCACTTTGTCCCCTCATACCTGCCATGGGAGCAGAGGATGTGCATCACGCCCGGTAAGACCTCCCAGCGAGAGGAGCCGATCTCTTTTGCTAAACCTGTTACAGGCGGCGACTTCTTTGCCGCCCTTCGTACCGGCAAATCCGACGTGGTGACGGACCACATCGACACGGTCACGGAATCTGGCATCAAACTCAAATCCGGACGTACTCTGGACGCCGACATCATCGTCACCGCCACCGGGCTCAAGGTAAGCTTCGGTGGGGGCGCGGAAATCTTGATCGACGGGGAACCGCTGGTCTTGCATGACAAGCACGTGTGGAATGGTGCCATGCTTCAAGACGTGCCGAACCTGACGTTCACCTTCGGCTACACCAGCGCCTCGTGGACGCTTGGGGCCGACGTCACCGCCCAGCTGTGGGTTCGACTTCTCCAGACAATCCGGCGTCAAGGCATGACGTCGGTCGTGCCGAAGATCAACGACCCAAGCCGTGTGAAGGAGGCGCCACTGTTGAATCTCAACTCCAACTACATCAAGGCCGCGGAGAATAGTAAGCTTCTGCCTAAAGGAGGCAACGTGGCGCCCTGGAAACCCAGGACCAGCTACTTGCAAGACTACTGGAAGGCGAAATGGGGTGATATCACCACGAGCTTGCAGTTCTCTCGCATCACGACGGATTGAGGTCGGGAAGGGAGGGTGCTGCGTCAGTCTCTTGTTAGACATCTATTGAGTATTGTAGGTTGTGTTTGTCAAGTAACGGACTATTCAGTAGAAATGAAATCCTTAGTATCACTTTCAGCAATATGGTTGTAATTACATGAGTTTAGTGTCGCCGGTCCGTTGCTGCCTTAGTCCCTCATAGAACGCCTTTAGGCCGGCTTGGCAACAATAATGAACGCAAATCGCCGCTCTTGACTCAGGAACCACCATCCTTATCTCCCATGCTATTGTATAAATGCACCTGCTTTCCTTTTCATATTCCAAGGTGAGATCTCTCTCATTCTGTATAGTGCAGTGTAGCGCACAGGAACGCTCTCCCTACCGCTTTTGGCCAGTTCCATGACGTTGTGATGTTGGGAGGTACTTCCTATCACTTTATTTGGTGTCTGAACATCTCTTGCCGCCATGACTGTCAGTCACGACCTCGACGTCTCTGCTGCAAAGGCCACCACTGCTACTGAAGGTCCCAATGGCGCCGTGGATGCCTCCCAACCACCGGCGCTTCTACACCGCTCGCTGACCGCCCGGCCGTACAAGGTCATCAACGCGGAGGGCATTTACCTCACTCTTGACGATGGCAGACGGATCATTGACGCCTGCGGGGGCGCCGCCGTCGCCTGTATCGGCCACGGCAACGAAGAAGTCCTCACGGCCGTGGTGGAGCAGATGCGCCAGGTCAGCTACGTGCACAGTCTCACGTACACGACCGATTCCGCCGAGCAGCTGGCCCACATCCTGCTCGACGGCAACCCGTTCGGCCTAGAGAAGGCGTATTTCGTCGGCAGTGGCAGCGAGGCGATAGACGCGGCACTGAAGCTGGCCAGGCAGTACTTTTTTGAGCTCGGCATGCACGACCGCACCCACTACGTCTCCAGGCGACAGGGCTACCACGGTACGACGGTCGGGGCCATGACCGTGTCGAGCAATCTGCCGCGAAAAAAGCCGTATGCGCCGCTGCAGCTGGGAAATGTCAGCTGGGTCAGTCCTGCTTACGCGTATCAATATGCCCACCGAGACGAAACAGAGGAGCAATTCGCCACTCGGCTCGTTGAGGAGCTGGATGCCCATATTCAGGCCATCGGCCCGGAAAAGGTCATCGCATTCATCGCCGAACCACTCGTCGGTGCCACTTCTGGATGCACACCGGCACCGAAGGGATACTTTGCTGGTGTCCGTCGAGTCTGCGATAAATATGGCGTGCTCCTGATTCTCGACGAAGTCATGTGTGGTATGGGTCGGACAGGGACCATGTTTGCTTTTGAGCAAGAAGGCATCGTGCCCGATATCATGACCATGGGGAAAGGGCTTGGAGGTGGGTACAGTGCCATCGCGGGCGTGTTGGTCCATAAAAAGGTCATTGACGCCTTGAGACACGGGACGTCGAGTTTCAACCACGGCCACACATACCAGGCACATCCCGTGGCTTGTGCGTCGACGCTGGCTGTGCAGCGGATCATGCGTCGCGAAAAGCTGGTGGAGAACTGCGCGCAGATGGGCAAGGTCCTGTATTCTCTTTTACGGCAAGAGCTTGGTGGGCGCAAATACGTTGGCGACATCCGGGGGCGTGGACTCTTCTGGGCTTTGGAGTTTGTGCAGAACAAAGAGACCCGAGCATCATTTGATGCCGCGGTTGGATTTGGTGTTCGATTTCAAACGATGGTCTTTGACTTGGGCATCGCCGTGTACCCCGGCGCCGGTACAGTCGATGGCACCAAAGGCGATCACGCCATCATCTCTCCGCCGTACAACGTTACCGAGGAGCAGTTGAGAACGATTGTCGACGGATTGAAGGCTGCGTATCTAGAGTTGGAGCGCGAGATTGATGAGCCGGGCAATGTTGGAGGGACTCTCGCCAAGTGAGAGCCAAACAGAGTCAGAAGTCGCATGACTGTGCGGTCCTGTTTGAGCAAAGGAAACGAGTCACAATATAGACAAGGTTAGACTATGTAGAGACCGCCTCAGCGCCGAGACAAAAGAGCCACGAGAGCAGTGATGTGGTCAACAATGATTACACCAGTGTGGTACGTGAGTGACATTTTGTCTGAGATTCGGATGGGCATCGATATGTGATGCCTCATTGAGGTGTAATCTAACTGACCTTCAGGCTTATGGACGAATGTAAAGGAAGAGCCGACCCGTTCTTTTCACGTTTGAATGAAGCTGCTTGCTCATTAGGGCCATCTCTTGTCATAACCAATTCCGCTGTGCGGCGGTAACCATCTGGCGTCGCCTCTTATGCCGGCGCGAAGTCACCCGCCAGCCCAATGCCCTGCAACGCCACAATAACCATGTCTCATGATGCATGTCCAAGGAGATGGATAGAGGAAGACCACGCTTCTTCTCGTCTACCTCACCGTGACCTCAGCGTTACCTTTACTCGATGGTCGAGGGATGTCCCCGAGTTCGCTTCCGACGCCGCTCTGGCCTCGCTTCCTCCCAGGTAACAAGTGAAAATGATGCGATTTGGCTTCTGGGTTGTTTGTCGTCGGCTCCGGAGAGTCGCCCGATCTCGAGAAAAAGTTTCGTCTTTTCGGCTGGGCTTTTGTGCTATCGTCGTTCAACTTGACATCCTCAAAGTCTTCTTCCTCGGTTGCTTCCGGCCTCTCAAACGTATTGCTATTGATGGTCGAACGAGACAGTAATCGCGACGTTCGTGAGTCTAAAGAAGTTCGTGACACAAAGCTTTCGGTCTGTAGGATGGGTGAGCGGCCAGAAATATCCTAGAAGCATGTCAATAGCTTGCTTTCGTTGGTAGACCACGGGGAGACACTGACAAAAGACCGCCGGTACGATTCAAACGACTCTCGAGAGATGGAGAAAGGCTCGTTCTCGTTGAACAGGTTGCGGTGGTTGGAGGATGAAGTCGACGGAGATTTGTGCCAGAAGGTCGGCTTTTCCACTGGTGACGGCTACGGTGGGCAGCGTCAATCGCAGGACCCGGCGGGAAAGGTGTCGCCGCAACTCACCGGGAGATACTCGCCACTGTCGTTCACGGCTGTTCTCTTTTAGCGCCATGTCCGTCGGGGGCCAAGGTGTGAGAGGCGCGCGTACAACTCAACTTGAATTCATTGGGTTCGTCATGCCGTTCTTTTATCCCCAGGGCCAATGAAGGCTTCTCTCTGCGTTCAGTGTATGGACTGGACACATTTGAGTCATGCGAAGCGGGCCTCGCGTTCTCGTCGCTGGCAGTTTCCACGCCATTGGGCACGACCGGTCGCCGAGAGGTGAAGGGGATTCTGAAGGGAGGCATCGTGTGTGAGGGATGAGAGACGCAGATTAAAGTCTAGGGAGAGAGTCAGAGAAAGGGAGTAGCAGGGGATGATGATTGGAATTCTCTGGAGAATGGACGGTATGGAGCGAGCGTTCAAAAGATGGCCGCATCACTTCGCCGCGGCGAGAATAATGAGGGCGAGGAAATGCCAGTGGGTGCTGCTGAGAACGCCGGGAAGCCGGGAACTGAGCCACGGACACATCCGAGCACTGCGGTGGACAGTGGTGGGCAATGACCGCGGCCACCCCGACGATCACACATGTCGCAACAGCCACACTGGGATGTGGCCGTACTGTGTATTCCGACAGGTAGGGTGCCCGGAGGGCCAACCCCGATCGGTACGCTCAAAGCCGCGTAACGCCACTGATGTGTAACGATGAGAAAGCATGGGTGGCACGCGAGTCGTCTATGGGCCCACGGATCTGGCGATGGAGCTGGTCCCTGCATGCTGAAAGTGCCTATTTGTCCAATCCACAGTCTGGGTCTGTGCTATCTTATCGAAGAGATCCGTGGGGAACCGTCAAGGCACGCATGCCGAGTCAACCGACACCGAAGATGGTCTATTCCCGTGGGCTATGGCCATCTCAGTAACCGCTTTGATGCTGGACACATATTTAGGTCAATCATTCGGCGACCTCACAGTCCTCTCCGGGAATTGTCGTTTGAGAGTGAAACCAACCCGGTGTGAACGAGGCAGGTAATACCATGGTCTCTGGCTGTTGCAGTGTTCGTCGATGTTGACTGTCAAGGAGCTGGAACGATGGTTGAAGCTTGACGAAGCTGGCAGGCAAGGTTTGGCTAGGATGCGGTCGGTTGTATAGAGAAATTAGATGTTAATGCCTGGCTTATGCATCGAAGAGTTCAATGAGGCCGTGGTATAAGTTGTGTCAGCAATCCTTGTTGGGTACGCAGGCGACGGTGCTGCTAACTCTCTCTGAGCAGGCGACGGTGCTGCCAACTCGCTCTGTGAGCAGTCTCCACAGGTGATGACTTTATATCGACAACCAAGCAATTAGTATTCTGTGACTGACCACGGGTGCCATCATTCTGTCCACATCTTTACCACAGGTAAGAAGTTGATCATCGGCAGTCGATAATAATCAGAATTGTCAGGAGAAGCAGCGCATATCAACCTGACACCATCAATAGTCAGGACAGCTTGGAAGAGGTAGTTGCCCCGCAGGCCGGCACATTAAGATATGGAACTGACACCGCCTTTGGTACAGCCTGTCCCCGGCCGTGATAGCGAACACTCAGCACTCCAATGTTTCTGGGCCCTGAGTCGTAGTGAGATTCATTAGAGTTGAAACGGCCTCATGCACATCAATAGGTTCAGATGTAGATGTGAAAAGAGTAGATATTCTAGACATATAGGCTAACAAGATCACTTCCCCCATTCTCTTTGCAACTTTTCGTACCTCTTCATATCATCTACTCCCACGCTTCGCCTCACCTCCGTCCGGGCAAACTCAAAGTCAACAGCAGTGATTCCTACGGCGGTTTCGGCGCCCGCCGCCGTCGAAAGGCTCGCGCATCGACGGATTGCTGCATAGCCCGCCCGGCGAAGTAAGGATTCCAGATCAGCACCGCTAAACCCATCACATGTTCGTGCAATGGCCGCGATCGACTCGTCAAACACAAAGTTGTGCAGTCGCCGGCACAGTGTGCGGAGGATGTCGACCCGCTCCTCCGCGGTAGGCAGGCCGACAAATAGAAGCGTCTCCAGGCGCCCCGGTCGCAACATGGCTGGGTCGATGATGTCCGGGCGATTGGTCGCGGCAATGACAAAGATCCCTTCGCGACTGTGGCCGACGCCATCGAGCTCGGTGAGCAGGGTGTTGACGACGCGGGCGCTCGCTTCAGACATGGTACCGTCGCGGCGGGGCACCAGGGCGTCGAGTTCGTCAAAGAAGATGATCACAGGAACGCTGGAACGGGCGCGAGTGAAGACTTGGCGGACAGCCCGCTCGGATTCACCTACATATTTGTTCAGGAGTTCGGGCCCTTTGACGCTGATGAAGTTGGCGTGAGAGCTGTTGGCGCAGGCTTTGGCGAGCAGGGTCTTTCCGCATCCGGGGGGGCCCCAGAGAAGCGTGCCCGAAGACGGGGTGATGCCGAGCGAGGAGTAGAGCTTCGGATTGACGATCGGGGAGATGATGGTGCTGGTGAGTTCGCTAATGTGGCTGGACAGCGCCCCAATCGAGGAGAAGGTCGTCGACGGAATGGTGGCAAAACCTTCCCGCAGTGCCGACGGCTGGATTTTGGGGAGGGCAGCGAGGAAGTCTTGAGATGTGATGGAGAGCATGGAGCTTGCTTCGTCCGAACTGGGTGCGGATGAGGGAGGCGTTTCTTTGGTATATTTGATGAGGCGCCGGAGCGAGGTGACGACGGGCGAGACGGTAGTGTCTAGCTGTGAGTCGACCTCCATCGCCGTGCTTTCGGAGTCGGACTTGAGGACGTTCAGATACCGCTTGATGGCCGCAGCTCCCGCCGTGGACACGAGGTCGTTGAGATCCGCACCCACGAAGCCTGGGGTGCGTTTTGCGAGGAGCGAAAAGTCCACGTCCTCCGAAAGGTGGGTGTCCCGCGTCAAAGCTCGGAGAATCTGTTCTCTGACCGGTTCGCTGGGCACGGGCATGTTGATTTCTTTGTCAAATCGCCCCCCTCGTCGAAGAGCAGTATCCAGACTGTCGGGCCGGTTCGTGGCGGCCAGAACAATGACGGGCTTGCCGTCTGTCTTCTCCAATGCCAGGTCGTCCATGCACGTCAGGAGCTGAGCGACGATTCGCTTCTCCATTTCCCTCTGCGCGCTTTCTCGCTTGGGCGTGATGGCGTCGATCTCGTCGATAAAGATCAGGCACGGGGCCGCCTTCTTCGCCTCTTCAAAGTGGTCTCGAAGCGCTTTCTCCGACTCGCCCGACATGCCCGAGACAATGGAGGGAGCGGAGATGGAGATGAAACTCACGCCCAGCTCGGCGGCAAAAGCATTGGCAATCATCGTCTTGCCGCACCCCGGGGGGCCATGAATGAGGACGCCACGCGGTGGCTGCACTTTCGACGACGTATATATTTCGGGCCTCGTCATAGGCAGGACCAGCAAGTCTTCAAACTGCTGGATCACGTTGTCCACGCCTCCCAGATCGGCGAGACTCACATGGGCGGGGGGTGATCGGTCGATGGCACTAGGCGTCGCTTTGCGCTTCTTCGGGAGAGGTTCACCATTCGCTTGACGACGTTTACCACCCGACGGTGCGGGTTCTGATTCGACAACAGACTTTTCGCGCTGTCCCTGCTCTTGATCTGGTTTGGAAGCCAAGGATCTCTTCGCCCACGCGCCGACAATACTTCGATTGACCCCGTTGGACGTTGGCCTCTCTCTTGCTGGGTCGAGGCCGGCTTCGGTGCTCAACCCTTCTGAATCGGTGTCGTCTTGGTCTTGCTGCATGGTGTCGAGCACTCGTTCGATGCTCTCCTCCAACAGTTTCTTGGGTTTCCGGTTGAGGCTGGAGTTGGACCTTTTGATCTCATCGTAGACCAGAGCGAACGACGGCCGGAGTCCAGAATCGTCATATTGAGCGCGATCATCGACGATTTTGCGCACGACTTGGTAGACCTGGAATTGTTAGGCGGCCCGGCAAAAAGAAGGACGCTGGAATCACCTCCTTGTCCAGTCCTTGACTCAGCGTTTGGCGCCGTCGATGGCCTCCGGAGCCCATCTTCTGGTCGGAGACCATGTGCCAGGCAAATTTCTGGACTTTTGTTTCGAATATTTTACTCCAACATGGCATCACATGTCACGCCAAGCAAGACTTCTAGTTGAGCCTTGCGGAGACAGCTGGGGGATCCCAGGACACCAAGCATCGAGACCTCATTTTCGCAGTCTCACTACTTTGTCATTCCATTCACCGTCGTATCGAGTCAGAGGAAGCTTTTGGCCAGAGATTCTGGAGCCTGTCGCTCTGACGCAGGCCATCCCTAGAGACGGAGCGACTCCACCAATCATTTCTCGAGCGCGAACGCCAGATTCAGCAGGCACGTTCATCACGCATTTATCCACATAACGACTCGATGAGTCGCGCTGTACGAAAAAGGCGCATTGTATTTGGATGCCCGCCCTGAATCCTTTCCTCCGCGCGCTCTTCCAGAGTAGTGTGCTCGGGCCTGCTCTCCCTTCGCAGAACTTCGTCCTCCTCGTCCCGACGACAGACTCTCTCCTCTATGGTCAAGATTACGAGAGTGGAAAGAGATATGTCGATCAAGTTGAAGATGAGGATTTCTTGGGGAGCCACATCCTGCGAATCGTGCCGTCTCTCGCCAACGGGAAAGATGCCAGCATCAGAGATGCCCGCGGCAAGGCAAAAACGTATCCGACCGTCAGTGGACGCACGGTGATCATCAAGGAGAACATCGTGTACACCAACAAGGGGTTTAAGCAGTTCTCCCAGGCGCAACTACTGGCTGATTTTCTGTATCGGTCTCCGGCCGGTGACATGCAGCAATGGCTGGTGTACTACATCAGCAAACCCTTGACCGGCACCTTCGAGGCGGTGCCTATCAAATCGGCCATAATCGGGGTCAACATCCCCGAGACCAAGATTGTTGAATCAGCCGCGACACAACCTTCCCAACCGAAGAAGAGAAATGTCAAGACGTTCATTGATCTTTTGAACAATTTTCCCATGATTGCGCGGCAGATGCAACCCGGATTGGACAGGTTGTTTAATGAATTTGGCAAAGAACTGGGAAAGCCACTCCCTCCGCCGCCCTCTCGGACCTCGACCACAGCTTCACTGGATGGGACCACTCAGGTGTCGTCGGACAATGGCTCCATACGGTCGAACGGATCGATCAAACTGCCATTCAATTCGGGCGCCTATTTCGACGACGAGGAAGACCTGATGCGGAAGGCCCTCGAGACCGCTGTCACCGCCGCCATTGATCTGTTTCAAGCGGTGGACAAGCAACAGCTCTCCCTTTTGGGCGCCGCCACCGATCTGACAGGGCCAGATGTGGAGAAGCTGATTGAGAGATATGTCGCCGAGTCCGTTCACGACTCACCGCTCTTTCCCCGACTGTGCTCCTTCCACCGTGCACAGGATCAAGAGCTGGACCGACGAATCCGTCAGATGGAGTGTCTTGATGTGTCTCAGGTGGGAATTGTGATCGAAGATGGGCGAAAAGGCAAGCAGGAGCTGCTCACTCGCATCGACCGAGGAGTTGCGGCCTTTCGCAAATTGGGGGCCTCGAGGAGCCCGCAAGAGATGCTGGAGGTCCTCCTTCAAACACAAAAAGCTGTCTCGGAGTCTCCGGAGGACGGCCCCTCTGGAATTCCCGACACAGAGAAGCGTGCTGCGGTCATGATGATCAACGCCGACGTCCTCGTCTCTCTTCTGCTCCTGGTCGTCATCCGATCCCAGGTGAGGCATCTTCAGACCCGGTTGTCCTACATGCAGAGGTTCATCTATATCGACGACGTCGAGAGCGGCGAGATTGGATATGCCCTCAGCACGTTGGAGGCCGTCCTGACCTATCTCTCCCGGGATGCGGGTGGTCTACGGAAGGCATCGAAGCAGAACCGAACGTTATGGGATACGGTGAAGAAAGGCAAAGTCGACGAAATCAGATCGGTGTTTGAAGGGGTTTCCAGCGCCGTCGTGGCCGACGATCTCACCGAAGAGCCAGAAGAGCAGTTGTTGTCGAGGAGGACCAATTCCTTCCCGTCGATGGCCTCGAATGAAGCCGGCTCGATTTTCCGCACCTCATCTCATGAGGGCGGACTGGCCCATGTGTTTCCCTTCCAAAATTCTGACAGGGTCCCGGCCGGAAATCAAAAACAAAAGAAGAAGGTGCAGCTGGATGCACGAAGCATGTCGGTCTCCTCTGTCTTCTCCCTCTCCTCCCGGACGGCGACGATTGAGACGAGCCTGAGCGGAGTCGAAGGTGATACCTCTGTCCAGAGCCTTTCTCAGACCCAGGATGCATTGGGCCATTCGGTCCTGATGATGGCCGTCGAGAACCAGCAGCCGCAAGCGCTCTATTATCTTTTGGGCCTGTCCGAGTACTACTCGGTCGAGGACGTGTTGTCCGACAGCACCAACGAAGGTGCGTCTCTGCTGAGTGCTGCCGTGCAAGTGGGCAATGTGGAATTGGTCGACATCTTGCTCGAATACGTGGAGCATTGCACGGATGAATCGGGGTTGAAGCAGTATCTTGCCAAAACCGATTCTCGCGGCCGAAGCGTCGCCCATTACCTGTTCAACACACCACAACTCATCACGAGACTGGCGGCCTTGTTGCCTTGGCAGCAAAAGGACAAGATCGGTCATACACCTCTGTTCGCCATTTGCCGAACATACGACCATGCCGACTATAGCCAGATGGTGTCAGATGCTCTCGCCGCGGCGACCAAGGCTCAAGGAGATGGACTACCACTTCGCGTGGAGGACCATATGGACCACAAGGGCAATTCATTGCTTCATATCGTCAATGACTCGACAATCACGCATCAAATTTTGCATACTTGCGACGTGGATCCCAACGCGATGAACGACAAAAGATTTACACCCCTCATGCTGGCGAGCAAATACGGCCGTGTTGACCTGGTTCGAGTGTTCCTGGGAGACCCGAGGATCGACTTACATCTAAAAGAAGCTCGGGGTTTGACGGCCGTTGAGCTTGCCAAAGATGACGACGTTCGCAATAGAATTGACGATCTCACGCTGTTTTCCAGCAATGTGACGGGCCCTCCGGACAGCACCGGGCGTATCACCGCGATTGTCCGTTCTTTCTTCGTCGAAGACGGGTCGACACGCTTCATTCTGAAATCCGGTGCGCCCAATCCGACCGTGTCGAGTACGACCTATACCATCACCACGAGCCGAAGGGGTTTACAGGACTTTCAAGACCTCGCGAAATGGCTTTCAATGGATTCTCCTGCTTCGTACATGCCGATCATGTTGGCGTCTAATTTTCGCACCCCGTTTCAGATCCACTCACGACCGTCTCGGGCCGTGTTGTACGACGCACAGACACATCTAGATCGTTTTCTCAAGATCCTGATGACCCATCCGACATTTTCAGCCCATGAGATGTTGTGGGAATTCTTCCTCGTGCCAGACATGCTCCCGGAGCAAATGGCCGAGCGGGCCCGACTCAAAGGCGACCTGGTTCAGGAAAAGATTGCTGATGAGTACGACCCGTTAACGACCCAGGCCGACCTCGGTGATGTCGAGTTGATGGTCTCACACTCGCGGGAGATTGTCAAACGGCTGAACGCCAGCACGCGGCTGATCATCCGCCGTGGCCATGTCTACTCCCAGGCTCAAACCGATCTGGTCGAGTCTTTGGGTTTGGCGGCGACAGCACTGGCGTCGCTGGGTCCTCCCGCCACCGCGTTATCGCAGTCACACATCCAGACCTTGATCAGATTTGCGTCGCTGATGCACACCGAGCCTGCATCGTCCCCTTTGGCCAACTATATTGGAAGCCTGTCTTCCTTTTACTCGACCATCGCTGCGGTGCAAGCGGCTTTGCTTCGTCCGAGTGCGCTGATCATGCAAATTGCCTCGGCGCAGCGAGACCTTGAGCGCCACAGATCGTCGCTAATCTCCAGCTCCCAGCCGCGCAAAGGGATCATGGGCCTGAATCTCCCAGGAATGGAGGAGAGCAGAATGAAGTCGATGAAAGACACCGAGAATAAGATTACACAAGGGGAAACAGAAGTTGAGAGGCTGGGCAAGGAGTTGAGGTATACACAGGAAGTCGTCGTCGGCGAATTGGCCGGGTGGACAAGCTGGAGGGAAGCATGGGGAAAAGAGGAGATCAAAAAGCTGGCGAGAGCCACGATTGTCAAGGAGAAAGAGAGACTCAAGTGCATGCAGAGAGCGCTGAGGGCTTTGCAAGAGGCTGACGCTCGGTCGAAGTAAGGTCCATTGGTTCAGTGGCGTTTTGTGGGCCAGGGATGGATACAAGCAAAAGATACCCGGTGCGGAATCGAAGGACTTCGACCTTCTATAGAACAACAGTGTGGATGTCAGAAATGAGCGCCTTGAACAAGAGCCAGGTTCATTCCCGTCCACGTTAATCTAGTCGTACAGAGATTCAGTCCACTGTCCCAGACGCAACGCTAGCCCTGCCTATCAGCCATGCGTCACCTTTCGCACCGTGCCGTCTTTGTCGACGTGGACGTTGAGCCTGTATGGCCGTTCAGCATACCGTGAGAGTGATTGTCCAAAAGAGGGTGCACATACCTGTCCGGGTTATGATCCATGGTCAACATGCTGCCTTCCTCGACGATGCGGTGGTTGTGAGGCAGATCCTTCTTCGCAAAACTCGTCTCATTGTGCCTGTCGGCAATCTTTTTGCCTACGAGTTTGTCCACCCAGGACGAGTTTTGGGAGTTGATGCCGGGAACAACAAGGGGCATGTTGGCTTTGTCGAGAATAGGGTTGAGCTTGAGAGGGTAATAATATAGCGCTAAGCTGGTAGACTAAGTGACAGGCTTTGCTCACAAGGACCAAAATGAAAAGGTACAGGGAATTGGATACATGTCGAGTTATATAGATGCCTGGCGGCCATTTCGTACCAAGATCCAATGACGTAGTACAGGTCAGCTTCGGCAAGCTCCGCAAAGGGAACGAGTCATACAAATGTGAAAATGTGATTGGACGCGACTCGCAGCTTACCTTAATGTCGCAATGCAGAGAGGCGGGCAAGAGAAGAATTATCTGTATTGGTCGCCCGGCTGGACACGTTAGCAGCCATACCCCACGGGAATGATATCCCGTATAATACATGCATACAACTCCCAGAAGTCCTCGTAAATGTACAGCGCAGGCATTCGGGTCGAGTTGAGAAACCCGAGAGGAGACAGAAATATCCCGAAACTCGCCTCGATGCGTCAACATTCCACCTCGTGGCACTTTTTTCTGCACAACAATCAATGAGGGCAGCGCGATCAGATGTAGTCTCTGGCAGCTTTTTGCAGCTCGATCATTCTCCATCCTCGGGTCTCGGGATTGTTGACCTCTTCAGGCAATCTCGTCACTCCGATTGCGTAGGTGACTAGTTGGACTTTGTCTTCCATGCCGGCTGCAAGCTCGTTCGTCTTCGCATTGCGGTATACATGCACTTCCTGGGTCCGGCATGTGATGATGAATACGGGGATGTCCCCTGGCTCCAGCAATCGTGCATTCAGAATGTCGACATGTCGAATATCCAGGATGCGACCGTCCGACTTCAGTCCAGCTTTGGTGTATTGCTCCATCAGAGCGGAATAGACCTGGAATTGGGCCGCAGAGAGCCACAGCTTCAGTGTCTCGACGTCGCCCTTGACATATGCATCCAGCACTTCCGGCAGAATATATTCTCGCATATCACGGAGGAAGGGTTCGATCTGGAAGTTGGGGTCCATCTCGCGGAATTTCTTGATCACCATCGCGGTTTCGTTCTCGGCGAAAAAGCCGGCCACACGGTCGGCGATGGATCTCGCCGTCGAAATCAGCGGATTCTCGGACTCTTCGTATGTGGTTTTCATGTTGAAAAGAGACCGCATCACTTTGGAGTTGTCCTTGAAGTTGTTCCACGATTCCCGCCAGGCCGAGTCTTTGTGTAGGGTAATGTTGGTGCCCGCGCTGGAGACCACGTTAAACCATGTTGGACTGATAGAGAGAATACTCACTTTGGGTCCTCGACCATATCCTCCGGGAGTTTCTTGCCCGACTGCGCCTCTTTGAGTTCTCGCGCTTCCCTTCTCTTCCGTCGCTCCTCCTTCTCGATCCAGCCACCATATCGAGAACTGCTCCCATCGTCCACCGCTTCTGAAATGTCTTTGAACGCCTTGGTCTCCCGGACCGGTCGGGTCGCCCGTTCAATCCCTCGGCCGGTCGCATTTACCCCTTGTCGAATTCCCTGCACGACTTTGGTATCCCAGGTCCAGGCCGCTCCTTGGCCGATGGCACGTCCCGTACTCTTCAGCGCCTGCGAAGTCTTGCTCGTGGCGGCTTCCGAGGCTTCGCGCGCTCTCCTCACTGCATCTGACTCGGTGAACTGTTGGACGGATCCCGAGAGTTGTTTGGTAGATTCGTTCCATTCTTTCGACGCTTTAAATTCGTTTCGCAGTGTCTCTGTAAACACTTGCCACGGCGTCTTATCCCCATGAGGCGGAGGTGGAGGCGCGTCTTGCTTGCTGTCCTTGTCCGATTTTCCGTCTTCCGACTTCGAGGACGGCTCTTCTTGTCCGCTCGCTTTTTGTTGGTCCGCCGTTTCTGACCTCGGCGGATCCCGTACTTCTTCTTTCGGCTGTGCTTGCTGATATCGGGGTCGCGAGGTGTGCAGGTACCGAGCCAAAGTTTGGCTGGGAAGAATGAGGCACGGCGCAGAGGTGAAGGGTTGTGAGCGTCGAAGAATCTCAAGAGACAAAGAGAGTGGAGGAATATATGGTGAGTCCCATTGTCCTGCTAACCTTCTATAGGCCGCCGTTCTTCCAAATTGTGCTGGTCGTAGCGAGGTGAGAGGCCCGGTATGCGTCGCATACTGTCTGATCCCAAAACTCGGTGCTCGGCGAGGGATCAACATGCTACAAGGATGGTCAACAATACAGTGCAGAATGAAGCACGTAGAAACAAAAAGAGCGTCCGAGAGTGAAAAAAGGGCAGCTCGCGCAATGGTGTGTGATTTAATGGCAGCATGCGGAGGAAAACTGCTGGCGCCGCCAAACTTTCCTTTTTCAGACGACTTCCTATTGCTGCTCAACCAAGAACTGTGCTGTTCAAGACAGCAATTGCTCAGGATCACAGACACCCCGTCTGCAGGGATCGTCCCGGCAGCATGAGCTCGAGCACGATGGCAAAGTCCTGTCTCCTCTCTTCTATGTGCAAGCCATGTCGTGCACAATTCCTCTCTTTCCACGCTCGGCGCGCTTTTTCACAAACATCCCACAGAAGAGCAGCAGATGATCCTATCTCGAATCTGACCAAAGCGTTTGATCAATTTGGCTCGACGCAACACCCGTCTTCGACAGACCTGTTTGCTCGTGCCCTGCAGAAAAATAAACAGCCTCGGCCGACGACAACCCGCCCTGCGGCTCCCTTACAGACACCCAAATACAGTGCCGACCTTCAACAGATCGCAGAGAATGCACGTAGCGAGGCGGCGACGAAGCCGGGCTCGAAAGTATCACCGGATGAGCCATATCATCTCAACGTGTACGCTCACCGACACAATATCCACATCACCTTCACCGAGCCCTCGCGCAATCCGATCCTCTCCTTCTCCGCGGGGAATATTGGCCTGAGAAAGGCGCAGAGGGGCACGTTCGACGCCGCGTACCAATTGGCCACGTATACTTTTCGCAAGATGGCCGAGAAGCAATGGAGGACGGGGGGAAAGAAGATGACGATGAACAAAATGCATACATTGGCCGATATCAAGAGACCCGGATTTGGTGGCGGCAATGGTATTGAAGTCATTTTGAGAGGATATGGACCAGGACGAGAAGCGTTTCAAAAAGCTCTGCTCGGGACAGAAGGCCGAATGATAAAGCCCTTGATATCCAAGGTCACTGACGGAACCCGGCTGAAGTTTGGCGGTACGCGGAGCCCGCAAGTGAGGAGATTGGGATAGACTGTCAAGGAGTTGACCGTGAATAAGATTGGCTCCTTGTTCTGGATTACTGGTTGCTGTCCAGACAAAAGGGAACAATTTGCACGGGTCTTTCAATGCGCTCGCCATATTTGAACCAGCGTTAGAGTACTACACAGATCAAGGCAACCAGCAGATGTGAACAGAACTTCTCTTCAGAGGGATATCTTACAGCAAGCGAGTCTATTACAATCCGGCGCTGCCAAGTGCCAAAGGATCTTTGTTGAGTTTCAGTGTTTAGCGTTTGACCTCACTGTGTTTAGTGGTCTTCCTCAGGTATGACTGAAGCTGATTCATGGATGATCGACCATAAATAGAGGTTCTAAGTAAATTGCTAAATCTAATACCCCCCCGGAGACGACGAAAAGTAGTCTCCACTTGGCAGTAGACTCGACTGGCGGGGAGACGATCTTGCCACCCCTTGGCTGTCATCTGGCTTCTTGCTCTTCAGCTCCACCGGCACCGACAAGCTCATCCCCCCCCCCGGCTCGAGGTGAGTGGATTTGGTTCGAAAACCGACCGCGGTGACGACTCGCCTCAATGCGTTCCCTCGCGGATCGATGCCCATCATGAACCTGGCCAGTTCGGCACAGAGTTCAAAATCTCCCTTATCCTTGGCCAACTTCATCAGTCGGACGACGTATCCCTCGAACGTCTTGACATCATAGCTGTCCGCCTCGTCTTCTTCTTCCAACGCTTGTAGGACGATCAGGTATCCGCTGGCCGTCTTGAGGTCTTGGAGCCCGAGCGCTTGCTCAAAGAGGGCCAGGGGTGGTGGTAAGTGCGTAAAGAGCGTGCGCCAGGATTTCAGCTCCGTTTTGCGGATGCACTGAACGACCGTCGAAAGATAGGTGTTGACGGGCAGGACGAGCTGAAGAAAGGAGAGGATGGCGGCTAACGGCTCCATGACTCCATCATCTTCGCCGGGGAGTCCATGCTTCTCCTTCTTGCGGTCAACTTCGTCGTCCAGGACATGGTGTAGCAAAATCTCCAGAGCGTGGGGAAAATACGACAGGTGTTGATATTGGTTGGCCAAGCCAAACGCGGCCGTTGTATCGCCGGCCGTACATAGTTGGTGTCGGAGGACATATGGCAAGAAGAGCTGCGTGCGAATACTCGATCTGAATTGAGCAAAAGTGACATCGCGACGTTGCAAGAGCTCCGATTCAATACCCAGGACGACGCCTTTGGTGAGGAGGATGGAGAGCGGATAAAAATCGACGGGCATCGACAACAATGGAGAACGCGTGGTCAGATCACCTTCGACGGCATGGTGGAGGACATCACGGACGTCCGGCCACAGACGAAGATCCTCGCCGGAGAAGATCCATAAGGAGTCCCTCAGCGAGTAATGCTCCTGGCTGCGCGCTCCGGTCAGTGCTGGTCCTGGCTCCGGCGTCGGTGGTGCAGATTCCTCTTGGCCGGAAAAATTAAAGTATATCTGGTCCCGCATGAGAATGTAGTATTCGACATGTTGAGCGATGACACGCATATCGTATTTGAGCGTGTCTTTTGGTGTGAGAGTCGGCTGCAACAGGACCAATTTATCGTCGACGAGGAAGAGGACCGACGCAAACTCGACATCCCGTGAGGGATCGCCGTTTCGAAGTTGGGCATCGGGCAAAACCCAGCTCACAGACCTCACACGGCTGGGAGCGCGAACAATCCCATGGAACGCGATTTGACCCACCTGCACCAATCGCGCACTGCGGTCGCTGATGTTGAGGACGTAGTGGTAGAGGATGTTCTCATACGTATACACCAACAGCGAATCTTCCCCGGATGGGCCGACGAACACGATGGGCATTGAAAATGCCTCGGTGTGCAATGGGCGCCGGCCCAGCTCGAGTTCTCGTGAATATAAGCGAAGGTCGTATCCGCCAGCATTTTCCGTCGCCACGGCTAAGATGTGATTAAACCAACACATTCCGCCTCGAACGGCGAACGAGTTTTCGACCGCATGATCGGAAAACGTCTTCCATCGGCCACTTTGGACACTGTAATGTGCCAGGCCGCGACGCCCGGCAATGGCAATGTATCGCCCATCCTGCGACACGACGCAGGCTTTGATCGGCCACTGGTGGTGGAGATAGACGGGAGGATACGGGGCATGGTGCCACAACGACGCTTCATTGGAAATAGACGTGAGATCGGGCAACTCGTGTCCTCGATAGACGGTGAGTTCCAACGGGGTCTGCAAGAGCGCCCGGACCAGGTTGGCACAGGAAAAGCATCCCATGGCGGCGCTGCGCGAGATTTCGATCTTCCAGAATCGGGCATCGTCCGCACTGATGAGAAGGATTTCGGAACCGCCGCTGGTCCAACGGGCCCCCTTCACCGACAGGAGCCATTGCTCCTGGTTCGACTCGGCGTGAGCCATGTTGGCCCCGAAACTGGAAGACCCTTCTTTGCCGAAAACACTCCAACACGCCCAACCGTGCTCGTAGCCGGCGAAGAGGCAGTACCCATCGGGCGACCACAAAAGGCAGGTGACAGCACCGGTCGAGGATGGGGACGCCGACGTCGGAAATGTATGTGATCGAGGGATGTTGCCGGCATAGTCTTTGGCGGCGTAGCACACAATGCTTCGATCAGCGGTCGCCACCGCAATGAGCGAAAAGCGGGCATTGATGGCCGCGAGTTTGGCCTCCGATCCTGCGGGCTCCGGCCGGTGAAAGCAATATCCATCGAACAGCCGCGTCGATGGGGTGGTCGAGGACCGAGAAGACGGTAGCGAATCGTCCGAAGAGCCTGGTCGTGAATGCTGCGGTCGGGTCCGCTGGACCGCATAGGCATATCCGTCTTGTGACAACCACACCGACAAGTTCATGGCTCGATCGTGTGTCATGGCGCACACGTTACTTCTCTGACCCATCCACTCCATCTTGCTGACGAGTTGGGCCACGGCTTGAGATCCTTCTTTTTGCGGCTCCCATTTAATACACTGCACCGCGGCCGGCTTCGTCGTGGCCACCACCAACTCCGAATCGAGCGCAATCACCGCATGGATCCCGGCGTCAATCTTGATCGCTCGGCGAAACCGTATGAGGACTTCTCCGACGCCATAACTCTCCTCGACGCCGAAATTCCGCAGCACACTCTGACGTCTCGCTTGACTGAAGCCATATTGTTGCTGCAGGACACGCGCCGACACGTCGCTCTCCACGGCATACGTGATGAGATAGCTCTGCGTGGTTCTGATGACGAGCGTGCTGGTATCGGGTTTGAACGAGACGGCCAGGTTGGCTCCATAGGTCTCCAGAGACTTTGCCGATCTGGTCAGAGAAGCCAGCACGACGACCGGCCTTGTTGACCACAGATCAAGTCTGGTGGTGGTGATTGTCGCAAAGAAATGGCCGCCTCGTGCGGTCTGCAGGTCGATGATGGCTTGAGAGCGGAAGCCTTTTTCTGTCGTGTCACCATCTGGCTGTTGAGCCGTGGCCGATTGGCCACTGTGGCCTACTGGTCCGCGCCCTTTTTGATCATCATCCTGACTCTCACTTCCACCCTCACTTTTTGAAGAATCACCTTCGACGAGGGGGCCATGATATGCGTACACTTGAGGCACGCCGCATGGCCAATACATGACTTGACCTTTCAACAGCCGAGACCATTTTTAGTGTGGTACATAATCTTCCTGGCGAATGGAGAAATTGCGTGGATCGGATCATGAGCTTGAATGAGGCGGCTGTAGATGCCCCCGCGTGACGTATCTTGGGCGTTGGTGTTTCAGCCTATTGTTGCTGCCAAGCTAGCGACTTACAGAAATCCAACCAGCATCACCACGACTTGTATGGCCATGTACTCGACCCTCCGAAGAGATTAGGGGCTGTTTCTCGTCAAGCTCTACTCATCCAGAATCCTGTCCCCATGGTATGTCCGAAGCGCGTCCTCGAGAACTATACTGACCCACCTGCAGCCTCTCACAGATTCCAAAAAGCGCCTGGCGCTGTCCATCATAGATTTCCTGGCTACTTCTCTGAAAGACGGAACTCTGACATCGGAGGACGGCGACAATATCGAAGTCGCCAGTAATTGTATCGCGGAAGCCTTCCAAGTCGACCCCAATGACAAGGCCGCCGTGGCCGACGCGGTGGGCTCACAGTCTTTGCTCAGCATCTTCACCGTGTATGAGAAGTTGAAAGCTAAAGGCACAGCACCGTCGGGCGCGGCGGCGGCCGCAGGGGAATCATCTTCAACGGGCACAAGCGCAAAGCCACCCGCTCCTGGCGCGATCAATCCAGAAGCCGAGAAGTTAAAGAGTGCTGGAAACGCGGCGATGCAACAGAAGGACTACAAGACGGCGATTGCGAAGTACACGGAAGCCCTCTCATATTCGCCGTCCAATCCCATCTATCTGTCTAATCGTGCGGCGGCCTACTCGGCCAGTGGTGACCATGCATCCGCGGCCAAGGATGCTGAGATTGCCGTCGCCGTGGACCCAAAGTACATCAAGGCGTGGTCGCGGCTCGGGCTCGCCCGGTTTGCGATGGGAGATGCCCGTGGAAGCGTCGAGGCGTACGAAAAAGGGATCGAGTACGAGGGTAGCGGTGGAAGCGAGGCCATGAAGAAGGGCCTGGAGACGGCCAAGAAAGAACTGGCCCGAATGGAAGAAGAAGAAGAAGATCTTCCCGAGGACAGCGTCGATGACGCGCCGGGCAACAGTCGAGGAGCCGGCGGTTTGCCTGACTTGTCAAATCTGGCCGGAATGTTTGGCCGAGGAGGTGGCGGCGCCGGCGGCATGCCTGACCTTGCCGGTCTCATGAATAACCCCATGTTTGCCGGAATGGCCCAAAATCTCATGCGAAATCCCGACGCCCTGAACAGCATCATGAACAATCCCATGATACAGAACTTGGTGAACAACAGGAGAGAGGGAGGCGGCGGCATGCCCGACATGAGTCAGATCCAGCAGATGATGCAGGATCCTGCCCTTCAAAATCTGTAGGTTACACACCTCCGTTCACGATTTTGACTAACAGCCATCAGGGCTCAGCAGTTTATGGGTGGTGGAGCGGGCGCGGGGAGGGGGGGAGCGCCGTAATGGATGGAAGTGTGGGCAATGTGACGAATGGATGCAATTATAGACCGAATCTGCCTGCCTTTGATCCGGCATTTCTGTGCTCATGCGTGCCTCTTGATGAATTCCTGAGCATCAATCAAGTCGACAGCTGTTGGAAGTCAGAAGCTTGGCAGGCCGATGTCCAGAGGACCGGTCGACGTTAATACTCAACCTAGATGGATTGAACCAAGAACACCTCGGCCTCCAACACTAGTAAATCTTGTATCGAACCCAGCAGGCCCTCTATAGCAGCTATGGCATTCGCAGGCGTTGGAATAAGATTTCAAGCGCCAAATTGTTACTCTTCATCCTCGCATAGAGCCGTGACATCCTGGGCGACCAGATCCAGTCCACCAGACCAGCGGAGACCAACAGATTTGCAAATGCGAACATCCAACCTCCCCAACTTCATTGATCCTGGAATGAATTGTACGGTACAATTCCTTGACTCCCTGCTATTGTCTTTGACCTCACCGAGGGTGCTTGGAATACGCTCTTGGCTGCAATGGTCGGTATAGAATCTCGTTCATCGAGGAGAACGGTGCAATGCCATTGTGACTTGGGAGGTAATCGGCTGTGGTGATTGCGCTAGCATATTCTCAGACCTTCATGTGGATATGGTAGTCCACTGGGCCGTTTTACGGAACGAGTGGGCTTTTACCAAAACATCTCTCTTATCTGCAATTAAATCGACTGATTAGTGCGGCTTTGAGTCAAGCTGCAGAAAGTGGCGGAACCACTGCTTGCCCAGCTAGTCACGGCACGGCTCACTGAAGTCTGCTTGGCTTGATCTCTTCCTAGCCTCCTCTTCCTCGCCTCCTCTTCCTCGCCTCCTTCCTCGCATCAATTTTTCCCTCCTGCTGACAGGCCTTTGGGATCTATTGACGCCATTTACATCAGCCTGCGAGATGTAAAGTCGCGCGGTCTTTCCAATACCTGACGTCATTCCACGGCAGCGCGGCATGGCGAGCTTGGAGCTGCTGTCAAACTTGACATCCCATCATCACCCTGGCCCCAGCTCGTGCGCCTTCGCAGATACAATTGGCTCCTAGGAGCATCGGCCGTGCCAATCCTGCACCTACACAGCCAATTCCAGCCACCGACGATGATGATGATAAGAAGACATCGACCCTCTCGGACTTGGAAGCGGGGCTGGCTGCAGCACTGTCCGGGACTTTGGAGCTCGAACTTCCCAAAGCCCACGCAAGCTCAAGCTCAGCTTGTGGTCGCCGGAACGGAAGTATGCAAACCTGTGCTGTCGCAGTGACCGCGGCAAGGGCCGAACAGTGATATATGCTCCCATGTCCGCCAGCATCACTGACCAAGCACGATCAAATCCGAGTCCTACAGTACATCGCACGTGTGCGTGTGCGGTGTGCTCCTACGTCATTGGTTGACAGCAGGTCCCACTAAGCCAATCGTTTTTTTGGCCCTCCACGTCTGAGGACCCAACGTGATGATGCGCCGGACGACGGTCGTTCTGATCTTATTGGCTTTACTGAGTCCATCTTGGAGTGGCGAGACCTAGTAAGTTGGGCTTGATTGGCAAACTGTCCTGGCCTGATGATGAAGCCGATTCGTTCTGGTCTCGAGTTCCGCAGCTGACTCCCCAGCGACGATGGCTATTGGACACCAACGACTTCGACCACTGTGTGGTGGACTCCGACCACGTCGTCGTCTTGGTCCTACTGGACTCCCACGACCACTTATGTGACCATCTACACCCAGCAAGGAGTCATCGTCACCGTGACTTCTATCCTCCCCTGTCCCGTCACGTCGACCGTGGTGTACTGGGAATGCTGTGACCAGTGCGAAACCAACTGCGCGCAGCACTCGACATCGATACCGACCTTGTATTATGGGACCACGACCGTGACCTCGTACACGACGACCACTCCCTGGCCGGTGCAGACCATCACAAGCAATGGCGTCGTGGTGGTGGTGATGGACACGACTCCATACAGTGCGGCCACGGCGAGTGTCCAGTACGAGATCATCTCCGATGGGCAGGAAAATGCGCCCAGTCTGTGGCCATTTGGGGTATGTCTTGCGGTGATCGCGACGGTGATGTTGGCTCTCTAATGCATTGGCCATGACGGCTTGGGCTTGCTTCATACATATTGACGGTTGGATGCATGGGTGGTTGCTGTGATAGCAGAAGGCAAGGCATCGGTGGTATAATATTGTGATGCTATCACGAGTGATTTCTTGGGAGGCTCACGTCCTGCTTTGGATGCTCGGTACTGTGCATGTCAGATGTGAAGGGAATGGTGGAACGGGAGCGCTCTGCCTTGGCACCCCAACTCGCGGTGACCGCTTGTAGAGAGGTAATAAGTTAATTGATATTGCTTAGTTCATCAAGAGGAACGACAACCAAGATATGGCTCATTTTGGATATGCTTATTCTATCTTCCTTTGGATGCACCGGCTCTGCTAATCCTGACCGTTGGCTGTAAAGAATGACTGATAAGCTTATTGAGACTTGGCTTACGGACCCGAGGTGCCCCACCCGAAAGCACACCTCCGATTGGCCCTCAGCTGTGACCCTGACCGGACGCTCTGCTTGCTTCTGGCATTATCATCACTTCCTACGCGTCGTCGTTGTGCTTCGACCGTCGTGGAATTGTTTCAGTGAGATATGTCATTGTAACGGATCCGAGATGCCCGCAAATCTGCGGCCGATCAGTTCACGCGGCTTCAGCCCTCAGTTTCGCATCCATCGAGCGCGAGAAGAGCAAGAACGTCTGCTCGGGTCGCAGAATGACGAGGAGCATGCCGATAGCGATGGCCTCTATCCACCGAACTGTACCTGGACGAGTGATCAGCAGGGACCCCCGAAGGCGGCGGATCCATACGGGAATTCGACGTGCAATGTTTATGAGAATATCCATCGGTAGGTTTGTCTCTACCGGAACGCCGGTGCCATGGCGCGGGCGACTGCTTCAGATTGCCATAGCCATGCCATGTGAATCATACCCATCTTCTGGTAACGCAAACGAACCACGGGATGGACGTTTCCTTCCGGTGGTTGGTCCTCGATTCATCAGATATTGGACTTCTGAGGTTTTCTCCAGACTTGGAGTGCTAACTCGGTCGATAGCATTCGAAGGGATATCATGGACAGTATAGGTGAGCGGACAAACGTGTTCTCAACAAAAGCATTCACTCACTCGCGTCAGACGATCCGTACTCTCTCGAGCAGCTCAAAGCACCGCGGATGAATATTTCCGTGGTGAGACCGCTGGTAGATGCTTTTTATGAGCTGCAGGATCTGTCGATTGGTAAGATCCTGCGACGGGCCATTGCCCCTCACTGACCCGCCAGTATACTGTCTCCTCGTCAACCGCACGCAATTCATCCGTGAGCAATCATTCGCGACACATCACCAGACGGTCAACCTCACTCGAGCCCTGTTATGCGAGTTGCTCGCCGAAAAGGTCCTCCGCCGATATAATGAACACTCTCCGGGTCCGACCGGTCTTCTCAAACTGGCCAACATTCTCGTGGCGGGGTTCGATCCTTTCCAGGGCGCGCCGGACGACATTATCAGAAAGAATTCCCACGTGATCCACTGGGCGGCCCAGAAGAAGACGGCCGGCAAAATAGAACGGAAGCTGACGGCATTGGAGGTGGCCATTGTCAGCGAAAGTAAGAGCTTTTTGGCGAGCAGCGCTTGTCAGAAAGTGGTGGATGCCATCTATCGTGGCAAGTTGGTCTATACACCCAGCAGCTTTATCGACATCATTCCGGACCATTGGAAGAGGCGGCCCATCTCGCTCTATGATCCGCGGAGAGGGTCGTTGCTGAACCAGTATCGACTGATCGTCCCGAGGACGAGAAATATCATCGAGGTCTGTCAATTCGTCGTCCTGCTCTCGCTGTACCTCGCCGTCATGGCCGGGAGAGAGACGCGGATGACCACCAGGTACACGGCCATCGAGGCCATTTTCGACATTTATGGTGCCGGTTGGGTATGAGATCCGCGTCTTGGTGCGTCTGCGCGCTGACACAGAACAGGTGCTGGATCAAGTCGCGTCGATTCTGGAGCACGGCTGGCAGGTGTACACGCAAAATCTCTGGTCATTCTTGGATGTCATGTTCTCCATGATCTTCTTGACCTATCTCGGCTTGCGCATCCAGGCCCTCGTCACGCCCAACCAAGACTGGACTCGGGTTGCTCTCGATGTGTTGAGTTGTGCGGCACCCGTCCTGATTCCACGGTTGGCATTCAATGTCATGTCGGAGAACATGCTGTTCCTGTCCCTGCGAGCCATGATGGGAGACTTTTTGACCCTCACCGCGTTGGCGGTCTGGTGCTTTGCGGGATTCTTGTTGAGCTTGAAGTGGCTGCACAACGGAGTCCATCAGGTATGCGAAACGGGATGATGCGACGACGCTAATTGTTGGACAGGCCGTCACGATCGGCAAATGGATGATCTGGATCTGGTTCGGCCTGGATGGAACTGGCATCAGCATGTCGCCCGATTTCCACTGGCTGCTGGGGCCGACGCTCATGGTCATGTTTGCCTTTCTCGGAAACACCCTCTTCTTGACCATCCTCGTGTCCATGCTCTCCAACACCTTCAGCGTCATCGTCTCCAACGCGGTGCAGGAGATTCAGTACCGCCGAGCCGTGTTGACGTTCGAAGGAGTCAAATCAGATGCCATATTTGCCTACATGCCTCCGTTCAACATCCTGGCTTTGATCTTGCTTCTACCGTTGAAGCTCCTGGTCTCGGAACGCATGTTCCACAAGATTAATGTGGCCGTCGTGCGGACGCTGAACTTGCCAACGTTGTTGATCATCGCCTATTATGAGAGACAGACCTTGTGGGTGTCTGACAAACACCACTCTGCACCCAAGAGGATCGACTGGAAAAATGCTGAAGGTCCGCGGGTCGTGAGTATCGGCTGGTGGGCGAGGACCATGACTTTCTGGGACTTTTCGAGATTCAGCGCGCATGGCGACATTCAGGCCGTTTTCGACATTGAGCCACCACAGGATTTGCTCGACAGGATCAATGAGGAAGATGACGTGGAAGAGGGTGGCCGTGGGGGAAGAATCGGAAAGTCGTTGATCGTCGACTTCAAGGACTCCTTCGTCACCGAAAATGGCTCGAGACGGAACAGCTCGGCCACTGATGGGGCCAGGAGAGCCTCGCTTGATCCAAAGGTGAATAAGAAACGCCGAAGAGAGCTGAAGAGGGTGGATTCTTTGAGGAAAGAATTCGTGGATTCAAGCGAGGACGCCGAAAACGAGTCTGACTATCCCGCGGGATACCGGAAGCTGAGGCGCGGTGAACGGATGGATTCCATCATCGATTATTCCGACACCGGCAACGTTCAGATGCAGGAAGCAAATTCGAGGTTGCACAGATTGGAAGAGAGCATCGCCAGGCTGGAGACCATGCTGGCCCAGGTATTGGAGAGCAACGCCAGCGAGAATGATGAAGGCCAGTTGGAGCTGGAACGGGAAGTCGAGACAGGAACTTTGAAATGATGTGGATCGGGTTTGTCTTATGTCCTGCAATCGGCGCACATTTGAATTCAATATTTAACGAGCGTGGAATGGTATTAATGACCAGGATCTGAGTCCTGTGATGGTGGCAGAAAACCGGCTGCTCCAAACGCCCGCCAGCAGGGCAGTAGGCGCGAATATAGTCAGCTAAGGCCAGTATTACGTGATTCGCCCATGGCTTGGCACAGAATTACCTACAAGCAGTAATGTCCTCACCACTCGACGCTGCTTGCACTGTTTGCAAACAGAATCATCAATCCAATGGAGGCCACGATCAAATTTGCACCTGCGATCCTACACCCCAAACCTGTTGATGTAGAAGCGCATTCAAGAGCTTCGCGGCTACTTAGATCCGAATAATCCCAACTATCAACCCGAACAACAGCACACCAATGAGGATGGGAAAATCGACGGTGTGGAGCAAGTCTTCATAAAGGATGGAAAGATTGTGCCTGAAAAGGAGATCTTTACAGGAGGCTCTTGGGGTGAGGGAATATACCATCAGTTTGCCCGAAAGCATGCTTATGGTCATGGCCTCATCAATTTTCACAAAGTGAACATTGGCCTTTTTTGAATACTCGGAATCAGACGTGCTTGTATATGAGTACTGCCCCAGGTAATCATCTCCTAGCTGTCAGCGCCAAGGGCGGTTTAGCTCTGCTTTTCTCGGTGACAACATTGTGGATGAGGATGCTCGATGCTAACAAGTGATGGGCGGGCAGATTTCATGGGTGAGGTGGAGCCAACCCGAGGATGGTGAACGTCAACATATTCACTAGAGCGTGCCGCCTTTGCCAACTCGCCACAGCAAAGAGCTTTACTGGATTAGGATATGAAGAGAAGCGTCGAGCAAGCACATCATATCCAGAGCATGGGGCTCGCAAACCGCTGACAAGGTTTGAGAAGGGAGCAAGAGCAGCGAGGAGGGCAGGAAAGAGGATGCGAAGAGGATGGGAACAGGTAGGAAGAGGACAGGAAGAGGATAAGAAGAGGATGGGAAGAGGACGGCGAAGTTGATTGCGAAGAGGACGGCAAAGTTAAGCCCTGAAGGTCTGTTGGCCGGTGACTTTCGACATGGCGCAGTTGGTCCAGAACAGCCAAATTCAAAGCCAGGACCTGGCTAATCACGTGCCGGACACTCGGCTCACCGCCAGGCATTTTGAAACGGCAGATGGAAGCGGAGACGCGCCAACCCCGGTATGGCAGGCGGTCGGGCTGGCAACTCTACATACTGCCAAGTCCGTCTTTCGTTACCCTGGAGACCACCCCGCATGTTTCCGCTCCACGTCTCGACATCACCACCTCGCCTTCATGAACGCGCCATCAACTCGGCAACGGCAGAAAAGAGTCCAGAAAGTCGTTCACAATGGCTACAGCAATCGCACCGCCTCTATTTTCAACCAGCATGTCGTCGTTGCGCGCGTCGCAGTCGCAAGCAGCAACAATGTCGTACTCGGACAATCCTCTGACGCAGCTGCCGACGGTCGACTTCAACTTTGAAGACTTGAGACGGCGGATGGCCGACTTCACGGTCAAGTTTGACGCCTTTATCGAGCGCGGTCGAAAGAGAGTGCTGGAAGAACGGAATGAGTTTCGGGCTCGAATGGGCGAGCTGAGCGGTTCGTCTCATGTGGTGTACGACTCATGAACCCTACTGATTCGTCCATGCAGAGGAGCAACGCTCGACCAGTACCCAGATCACCTCGCTCCAATCGACGTTGGCCACTCACAACCATGTGCTTTCCCGCGAACAGGCGGAGAAGAACGAGATGCATGCACAGATCTCGAAGCTCGAGTCACACCAAGCCAACCAGACGATGGCACGCGATCGACTGAGAAGCGCCATTGCACAGACGCAACGACAGATCGAGGTCAAGTTACAAGCGCAGCGGGAGTATGCCGAGAAAATGGATGGCCAAAGCCGATTAAATGGCCCCGAGCTGAACTTTTGGGAAACATATCTGGGCTGTCGAATCGAGGGCAGTGGAGATGAAAACAAAGTCAAGATCGTATATGTGTTTCCACCAGCCAAGGGCGGAAAAGGGCCGGACGAGAGAGAGGCCATGTTTGAACTTTCCGTGCCAGAGACGGGCGGTGGTGGCTATCAAGTGGTCTATATGAAGCCGACGCTGGATATGCCCAAGGTGGCCCAGGTTGTCGCGAGACTGAACGAAACGAGGGAGATTGGAACGCTGCTGAAGGGTATGAGAGGGTTATTTTCTGAAGAGATGAGGTAGCATGACGAGCAGATAATCTCAAGACGGGGCAGGATGAGTCTGAGCTTGATATGGCCGGTTTCGATATCCTGGAGGACATAATGGCGCGTAGGGGTAACGAGGAATGATGGACTGATCGTGATTGCTTGTACTCAGATTGGTCTATATAAAGTAGACAGAAGCTCTCCTAGGGAGGGGGCGGAGATGTCCAAGTAGACCACTTTGCTGTACAAGTTCAGTAAGCACTTTTGGCTTTATATAGGTTCACCGTGACAGACATAAGGGTTTGACAGGAACTTTATACAACAACCGCCCTTTCTCTTCCACACCATTTCACCTGTGGAATAAAGTGGTTTCCATACGAGTTTCACCGGAAGTTTGTACCGATTAAACCCTGCTTTCTGCACGTAGCTGCGTATATACACTCCTGCATCTAGAGTTAAGGAGCCGTCGTCGGAGGGGATGGGGAAGGCGAGTTCCTGCATTTCGATCCTGCCTCCTGGCTGAAGAGTCTAGGACGCTATCAGCGGGACGGCCACACACCAACTGTTAAACATCTGGGGAGCAGGATGAAAATCTGTCAAAGTTGGGAGGCGCGAGAGCTATATCTGTCACAGGTTTACCCGCCAAATAACCTATGCAAAGCTCAAAAGGATCTGTTCGATGGTGTGTCAGGAATCCCTCCCCACATCCTTCTCCCTAAGTGTAGGGCCTCAGACTGGAATCCAATAGGGTTCTCATCAGCACAGATCCTCTGATTACTCCACACGGTACACGAGTTTCCCTCGGCTCAATCCGTCTTTGAGCCTCTTCAAACCCTCTGGAATCGCTTGTAAACCTCCTACTTCCACACTGAATCACTGGCTTTGACCCGCCCTTGTTGAATGGCTCTCCCGGCAAGCCTCCACCAGCCGGCGGCGAATTCCTGGTCCTGAGGTGTTCCAGCCGTAATCGGCAGATTCAGCCCTTTGGTATAGCCTTCTCCAAGCGCCGTGTATGACAACACATCTTTGACGATGATTGACACGTCGGATGCGCGGGTGAGAGTGTCCGGGGAGGGACGCAGGGTGCCAACGACACTGCCGCCACTTGCAACCACCTGGAGACAAGAGGTAAGATTCGGCGGTTGAAATGCAATCGAAAGCATATTTCAGACCTGAGCTCGTGTAGGCCCTGATCTTCTCGGCTGCTGATGGATCTTTCTGGGTGTACGTCAATTGGACGTGCATGTTCGCGATCGGCTGGTCCGACTTACGTAGTCAAATACAGCCTCCACACCAAGTGTCTTTACCTTCTCGAATTTCGACGGAGACCACGTTGTGATCTCGAAGGCCCGAGAGTTTGGCAAGTTGGATCGCAAAAACGCCAGTCGACGAGGCTCCAGAATAAATGAGGATGAAATCTCTCGGGGATTCGGAAGGAGACGTCTCAAGGGGTAAAGGTAATGCCATCGTTTGGTAGAGCTTGACCAACAGTTGTTATTCCCACTCCGAAGGTCGCTGCCTCCTCGAAGGACAGACTGTCTGGCATCTTGAATCCAAGCTCAGGGAATGCTAGGACATGAGTTGCGAACGAGCCATAACCGTGATTCGAGTGAACAGCTGTCGCATCTATTGTTAGTGTCCCTGACTTTGACGTTATAGGCAGAGCTACTCGACTTGCGGTTGTCTATAGACGGTGTTTGGCACATTACTGCGCGTTATGACCTGAGCATCGGCCACCCAGGCTCGCCTACTCTAGACGGGTGTCCTTGTACCGCTTCAAACGAAAGAGCAGCGTACCTCCGTAGACAAATCCTGCAAACCGGTCTCCCACCTTTATATCTGCGACGTCAGATTCAACATCCTCGACGACGCCGGCATAGCCACAGCAGAGGATTGCCCCAGGGGAGGCAAGAATGTCCCAGTACAAGCTCTTCTTATGCCAACATCTACGTTGGGTTTCTGAGATTCTCATGACTGAAAGCTAGCTTCACTTACCAGTCCATCGGATTCAAGCCAACGGCAACGTTGCGGACGATGATCTGAGACGGCGTAGGAGAGACAAGAGGAATTGGTTTGACGGCAGCCCTGCCAACAGATCGACGATGAGCGCCTGACGATCCGCCATTGATGATCTCGCAGTATCGAAGACATGAGGTGCGCTTCATTGTGTTTTTTATGGCGCTTCATCTCGCCAAATCTTCCAGAAACATTTCCACTGTCCATCGCAGTGACGGGCCACAGGTGAAGAGAGCAAAGATCATTGTAAGTGGCAATGATATGCGAGACGGAATGGGCTGTATCGTTGTGCCATCAGTGATCCGAAGGCCAAGAGGACTTTTTGGATATGCTGGTTTGCTTAGAGAGCGTTTAGCTTGCTGACTCCGCCATCTTCTCTCCAATAAGAACGTGTGCACCGAGGTTGTTGACTAATTCGGCCGGCTGACCAAGCCAAGATGACATTCTTGCAAATGAGATCGCAGGCTTGGGCGGGGTCGAGGGTTGCTGGAAAGTAATAATTTCTCAGTCATCCATCTGCCTCGACACCATCTTCGATGTTGACAAATCCGCCGTCGACAATGCACTGGAGCTGCAGTCCTGCGCAATGGATCTCAATAAAGGACATAGGACTGCATGGGCAGGTCTGATTGTCCGAGAGTTTGCTGATTTCTAAAGTCCACCAGGAATATGCTGGCTAGGCATATAAGATGGATGAAATGGATCGCACTTTGCCTTGATATCTTCGAGGACTTTAGCAATCCATCCTCAACCCCCAACGTTCATCCTTGCATTGAGCAATCGATACACTGAGAGCATGTCTCAGCCAATAGTTTTGATCAGCGGAGTCAATGGCTACATTGCTTCCGTAACGGCAAAGGCCTTCCTCGATGCTGGCTTTCGCGTCCGTGGTACGAGTCGATCTATTCGGTCGAGCGAACCTCTTCTCCATGGTGGTCTCAAATCCTATGCAGACGAAGGGAGGTTTGAAGTAGTCGTCGTTGGCGACATCACCCTCGAGGGAGCATTTGATGAAGCGGTCAAGGGCTGTGAAGTGATTGCACACAGTAAGTAGATTTTCCAATTTTCCTCGTTCATCCCCGCTTGAAATCGTGTGCTGACTGTTCACTCTTCAGTGGCTTCTCCCGTCTCCCTGTTCTTCACGGATCCAGAGCCCATCATCCGAACGGCGGTCGAAGGGACGACCTCGATTTTGAAATCTGCTCACCTTTACGGAGGCGATACGCTGAAGTCAGTCGTTGTCACCTCATCGATTGGAGCTGTAATTGGAGCACAGGCGCCTCCGTATACCTACACGGAAGCGGATTGGAATGAAACATCTCTGGCAGAGGTGAAGAGGCTCGGAAAAGACACGCCAGGAGGACATATCTATCGCGCGAGCAAAACTGCCGCAGAGCGCGCCGTCTGGGCCTTTCGAGACACGTATACACCCAAATTTAGCGTGTCAGCGATCAACCCTGCGTACGTTTGTGGGCCACCACTGGTCTTGCCAGAAGACCCGGCCCAGATCAATGAGACTGTGCGCGCCGTCTATCAAATCTTGTCGGGCCAGGAACTCCCCCCTCCGCTGGGCGGTTCAGGAGCATTCGTCGATGTCAGAGATGTTGCGCGGATGATGGTTTGGGCCGCGACCAATCCAAAAGAGGCAGACGGGCAAAGATATATCACCGTGGCTGGAGTTGGGGGAAACCAGGCCATCGCAGATATCTTGAGAGCTCATTATCCTGGGAGGAACATCAAAGAAGGCACCCCTGGTAAGGGATACCTGCCTGGCTATGGTTTTCCCAAGGGTGGCATAGAAGTAGATGGCAGCAAAGCTGTGAGAGCGACAGGGCAAGACTGGATTGGATTCGAGAAGAGCGTTCTGGATGCCGCAAAAGAGTTTGAGAAGTACCTCCAGACATAAGCTCTTGGTGCCTCCAAAGTTTGACATACCCTGACAATTTCTGTAACCTTTAACCCTGTCCGAATCAAGGCACTTGAACACATTATACTCAAGCGCTCTGATTGGCTGTGAGATTTGCCGTCTCTCAGAAGTCGTGAATGCTGCAGCCAATCACAACGCCGGACGGCTGTCTATTCACAAGCTGAATTCCACAATGACTCATTTGTGTGAATGACATTGCCAAGGACATTTGCCATATATATCTGCTGCTCAGTCGCAGCACACGATCTTACACTTTCATGCTCAGATCACGACCAATCTTGGCGTTGACCTCATCGGTGTTTGTCGCCCGAGCTTGGCGCATTCCAAATCCACTTCAGGCGCCTTTGCTTCACGTCACCTTTTCTGTCCCTCTTCAGCAGCTTCATCACATATTGCTGCTGGTGTGGCATCTCGACCTTGTTTTCCAAGTCCATTATCATCTCGGTACGATCTCGATCTCGTCGGGCGCTATCCGTCATATCGCGCCCACACATCCGTCATATTGGTCTCGGCCTTCCTATCCCACCGAATCGATCCCACCGGTCCCATCGGGTAAAAGACTCTGATCTTGACCCTTGAGCGATAAAACAACTGTGGTAACCAACGTGACTGCTTATCCCACGGCAGTTCGCGTGGTGTCATTCCACACCTGTTTCACCAGGCTGCGCAGCCAGGTCTTCGCATCATCCACCTTGGCCTCTACTCATTTCACGCCT
>Ga0255336_100445_pt1 | contig 66187 bp, 48 predicted proteins | sample MeOH1_35cm_T3_17_FD_189102 | JGI IMG/M metagenome (GOLD analysis project Ga0255336, IMG submission 189102) | Sandy soil microbial communities from University of British Columbia, Vancouver, Canada - MeOH1_35cm_T3_179 | ecosystem: Engineered > Artificial ecosystem > Sand microcosm > Unclassified ... | reverse complement strand
CGACTTCGAACGGGGGAATCATCCTCGATCTGAACCGGATGGACAAGATTCTCAAGATCGACGAAGACACCATGTACCTCACCGCCGAGGGCGGCTGTTCGATCTACTCCATCACCAAGGAGATCGATAAGAGGGGCTTCCTTCTGGCCGGTCGCCCCATGTTCGGTCCCGTACCCACCATCGGCGCCTGGGTCAACACCGTCGGCATTGGCGGCAACTGCGGACGTTACGGCTACTTTTCCGAAAACGTCACCGGTATCGAGGTCGTACTGGCCAACGGCGATATCGTTCGAACCGGCGTGAACGGGTTGACCAACTGCGATCCGTTCTGCCGATACACGCATACCAGCGATCTTACCGGCCTCTTCGTGGGCTCTCGCGGCTCGCTGGGAGTCGTCACCGAAGTCAGCACCCGCATCTTTCCCAAGCCGGAGGTGGTTAACTTCATCACCCTGGGCTTCACGGATTGGGACCCGTTGATCAAGTCCGCCTACAGAATTTTCCGGGAGGACATTCCCGCGACGATCGACATCAATGACGACGGCCTGGGCGAGATCATTGACATGAAGCTCCCGCTGCCTCTGTTGCTCTCGATCACCGTGGAAGGATCTCCGGCGGAGGTGGAGCGGAAGATCGCGGCGGTGAGAAAGATCGGGGCCGACATCGGTGGCGTGGATATGGGAGCCGACATCGGCGCGTTGATCTACTACGGCGGCGCGCTGACGGCGTACATCTACAAGAAGCAGGGTTTCGGACACATGGTGTACGCCGATGCCTACTGGCACACCTTGGACGCCTTTCCCCAACTGTACAAGTCCTTCAAGGACATCTGCGCCAAGCACGGACTGTCCAACAATTGCATCTTCGGCTGGTTGATGAAGGGCATTTCCTGCATCTTCCCGATTGTCGCCTACAAAGAACCCGAGCAGTGGGATGCCATGCGCAAAGCATGGAAGGAAATCTGCGATGAGTGGTTCGCCGTCAAGAACGTAGGCCCCGGCATGTCGGTTCCGAGCCCGACCGCGTACAACCTGGACCCACTCAGGCCCACGCACCGTCAGTTGCTAACCACCCTCAAGCAAACATTGGATCCCAACAACATCATGAACCCGAAGGTCATTCCATCCGCCGGGAGGAGCTTGTAATGGCGAACGAAAATCTGGAAAAAGTAAGAGATGAAGTATATGGATGTAGCGTGTGTGGCCAGTGCGTCAAGGGCCCCGTCGATCCCTTCCGTCCGAATGCGGTATTTCATGACTATATGCCGGATCGGGCATGCCCCATGCGCGAAAATAGCCGGTTCCTTACCTATAGCGCATCGGGACTGAACTCGATTGCCAGGGCGCTGCTGGAGGGTCAACTCCAGATCACCGAGGAACTCGCCGCCGCAGTCAGTGAGTGCGTGCTCTGCGAGGCATGCGGCACCAATTGCGGGGAAGTGTTCAATCTAATCGAGACCATGATCCAGAAGGAACTTGGACATGGCGTTGACACCCCGGCAGTCGTGAGAGCATTGCGGGCCGACTTCGTGAACAGCGGCAAGGGGCCCACCGGACACGTCGAGAAGGTCGCCACCGCGATCGACAAGTCCCATAATCGCTTTGGCCGTTCGCAGAATGATCGTAACTCCTGGATTCCTGAAGGGATGAATATCCCCAGCAAGGGAGAGCTGCTGTTCTTTGTCGGCTGCACGGCCTCGATGAGGAGCAAGGAGATCGCCCAGAGCTTCGCCAAGATTCTGAAGAAGGCAGACGTGGAATTTGCGGTCTTGGGCGAAGAGGAATGGTGTTGCGGTGGCCCCCAGTTGTTGAACGCCGGGTTGGTGAAGCAGTTTGAAGTTGAGGCCAGGCACAACGTCGATGCCATCCGGGCTGCGGGCGCCAAGGAAGTAGTCACAACCTGTGCCGACTGTTACCGGACGCTCAAAATCGACTATCCAAAGGTCGTGGGCGAACTGGGATTCAGCGTTGTACACAGTTCCGAGTTGCTCGCACGCCTGATCGAACAAAAGAAGATCCATCTCACGAAAGAAATCGAGGAGACGGTCACGTTCCAGGATCCCTGTCAGCTTGGAAGGGTCGCCAAGGTGTACGAGGAGCCCCGGTCGGTGATCGGGAACATCCCCGGAGTAAAACTGGTCGAAATGGAAGGCAATAAGCAGTACACAGTGTGCTGCGGGCGTTATCCGGTAGAAATGCCTGAGCAGTCTCTGGAGACTGGCAAGGCGAGAATTCAGGATGCCAAGGCTACCGGAGCGACCACATTAATCACTGCTTGTTCCTTCTGCAAGTGGAATCTGTCGAAGGCTGCTAATACTCTCGGCTCCAATATCAAGGTACGGGAAATCACGGAAGTCGTCGCGGAGGCAATGGGCGTTTGAGACTGCATTAAGCGTGTGAAATGAACACAGGGGAGCCGCCTTTGAGTGGCCGGGTATGAGAGCTGCGCAATCTTCCCCGGAGGATCAGCCAGTTCAATCGCTTGGGAGCGGATTTTGCAGCCGTTCAGAGCTGGACTCCCCTCGTTCTATTTTGCATCGCAGGATGTTCTTGTAGTAGGTCGAGCAATTGAGATGGGAGCCAGACGCTGGCGAAGTCAACTATTCGGTCCGGACGCTCCCTTCATTGATGCTTCGATTGATCCCCTGTTATTCCTGCGCGAATCTGCAAGGTTTGAGGCAGTTACTTTGAAGGAGAAAATGATGCCCTACGTGATCACAGATAAGTGCACTATGGATTTGCGCTGTGTCGATGCCTGTGCATCGGACGCGATTCACCCGCGTCAAGATGAATCGGACTCGGCAGAAGTAAAACAGCTATACATTAATCCGCAAGAGTGCATGGAGTGCGCTGTCTGCGCGACTGAATGCGCCTTCAGCGCGATCTACCTGGATAGCGAACTGCCATCGGGAGCGAAACAGTTCGCCGCCGTGAATGCGGACTATTTCGCGGACAAGTAACAGGCCTGGGTATTCTGCTGCGCGCCCATATCGCAAAGGATTTCTTGCCGGGGCGCGCAGGTTATAAAGAAAAAGAGCGGGCACTATCCGGAGCCAAGAGTTAGTGTGCGGGTGTTAGTCGATTGCCAACCGCAACGCTTTCAGAATATGCGTCACGATCAACAAGGAAGAGTGAGCTATGTTAGGCGTTTTTGAAATTGTCATGACGGTGTTGTTCTTAGGCGCGCTGGTCTGGGCACTGTGGTCGCGCAGTCCATTCAATCTGGGAGCGATTCTCGGCGGCTTCATGTTGTTCGGTTTCGATTGGCTCTGGTGTTCGCGCGGTTTTTGGAATGCGACGGTCGCCCCAAGCCTCATAATGATTCCCGGCGTCGATATACTGGGCCAGCGATATCCGATCTCAATTGCCTGTCTCTGGGGAGTCGGTTTTGGCTTCGTTCCACTGGTGGCCTCGAAGTACTATGGTCCGATCGGCAATGCCTTGGGAAAACTGCATTTCCCTGTAATTTTCGCGGCAGCCGCAGCGCTCGACATCGGACTTGAGGGACTCTGCACTTCCGGTCTCGGCGTTTGGACCTATCATCAGGCGCCCCAATACCTGTTTTTGGGAGTGGTCTGGTCCAATGCTTGGCTGCTCGGCGGTGTGCTCACCGCATCGTATTTCGGCCTGGCCCATGTACAAAAGTGGGCTGCGATTCCTGAAGGTGCGGGCTTTGCGGTGACCAGCGAAACAACCTGGAAGGGCGTGCTGATGGCTGCGGGGACGATTCTGACATTTGCTTTCCTGCTCGGCGTGCTACAACTCTTCTGGTGGTCGGCAACACATCCCTGGGTCGAATCTGGTCGCCAATTCTAGCGCCAACATCACGAAATTTGCAGATTATGTGCATCGAGGACGGCAAGCGCCGGTTCTGCGGGCCATCTTCGTTCGCCTCTGCGAGACAAGGTTTATTGGACTTGTCCCGGACTCGTTGGCTGGTTTTGAAGTGATAAGACATGGCCGCTTTTAAAGTGATCACCGAGGCTCTTGTTCTTAACTAATGGAAATTTTTCTGCTTTGATATTCACGTTCGGCGCATGGTTTGACGTGCTCTCCTGCGCGATGATGCGTTAAGGTTGAGATCAATCGTTTCTTTCGGGAGGGGTTGGTGAAAGTTGCTTTTGTGGCATCGGAATGTGTGTGTGCGGAAGGCACGGTCAAGGATGCGCTGGTTCTGACGGAAGATGGAGTTGTGCAATTTGCAGGGTCAAGAGAGCGAGGTTCAATCCCCGAAGGGGCCAGTGTGGTTGATCTGGGCAGTTGCACTTTAGCGCCAGGCTATGTCGATATGCACATTCATGGCAGCGCGGGCCATGACGTGATGGAAGGAAAACCAGAAGCGCTGGCGGCCATAGAGCGGTACCTGGCGGCGCACGGAACAACATCCTACTGCCCGACAACCGTGACGGCGCATTTGGATCCGACGCTCCGCGCGCTTGAATGTCTTGCGGATGATATTGAAGATGCCGCCCGGCACGAACCCGGGGAGCATCGGGCACGTCCTCTCGGAGTTCATCTGGAAGGACCATTTATAAGCAAGCAGAAGGCGGGAGCGCATCCTGTGGAGCACATAAGGGATGGGTCGGTGGAGTTGTTCGACCGCCTGTGGCAGGCTGCCCGAGGGCATGTCAGCGTAATGACGATTGCGCCGGAGATTCCTGGAGCCGAAGACGTGATAAGGGAAGCGACCCGGCGTGGAGTATGCATCAGCTTGGGACATTCGAACGCGACAATGAAGGAGACACTCTGCGGAGTGAAATCAGGTGGGCGGCATGTGACGCACGCGTTCAACGCGATGCGTTCACTCGATCACCGGGAGCCTGGGATTCTCGGGTTTGCGCTCACCGAGGCGCAGGTGACAGCAGAAATAATTGTTGATGGTGTGCACGTCGATCCTGCAGTCGTCCGACTATTTCTAAAAGCAAAAGGGCCGAGCGGCGCTGTGCTTGTCACGGACGCGCTCAGCGCGACGGGGATGCCCGACGGGCAATATCAACTCGGCGGATTCACGGTGGATTTGCAGGGAGACGTCTGCATGAGCAATGGAAGGCTTGCAGGTAGCGTCCTGACACTGGGCAAGGCAGTTCGGAATGTAATGAAGTTTGCGGGCTGGGGGCTGGAGGATGCGGTGAGGCTGGCGAGCGCAAATCCGGCGCGGACACTCGGTGTGGAGAAACGCAAGGGAGTGATCGCTCCCGGCGCTGACGCAGATTTTGTGGTGTTGACGGCAGATGGCGAAATCGTGCTGACGATTGTGGGGGGTGCAGCGTAAAGTTCCTGTAGGACGAATGACAAAAGGCAGCGGAGTTGATTCCGCTGCCTTTTGTTTTAGAGCGCGTAACCAGATGACTAGAAGTGCAGTTTCGCACCCAGTTGAATCTGGCGGGGATCACGCGATCCAGTTACCTGTCCAAACAACGAACCACCAAACGTAGTATTCACCGCGTTGAAGTTTTCGTGATTGAAGACATTGAAGGTTTCGAAGCGGAACTCGAAGTTCGTGCTTTCGGTGAACTTAAATGTTTTGAAGAGGGACATATCGACGCGCCAGTAGCCAGGACCGAGAATGGCGCCCGAGGGAGCCGTTCCAACCTGTCCGGGGGTGATGTTTGCCTGGAAAGCTGCAGTATTGAACCACTGCTTGACAGTTTGTGCACCGCCGGAGTTGGGGTTGCCAACCATGTTAGGACGAATCGGGCAACTGCTGGCGGAATTGATGCAACCTTGACCAGCAGGGTCCACGGAGCTGGTGCCACCGACAGGAATGTTTCCGCTGATATTCAGTGGAAGCCCGGAGGCAACAGAGACAACACCCGAAGTCTGCCACCCGCCAAGCACCTTGCCTGCAACTCCCTTTTGCGACTGCAGGAAGGGGATGTCGTAGATATAGGTGCCGGTGAAGATGTGACGACGATCGAGCAGGGTGGGACCGTAGTTCTGGTGAATGTCATAGACGTTGGCAGGAGCATTGGAGCGATCGCTCATTGAGTCGGTCAATCCGTGGGACCAAGTGTAGTTGCCCTTGATAATTGACGCGCCTTTGAAGCGCTTTTCCAACGATGCCTGGAACGAATGGTAATTTCCGCCAAACCAGGGACGAATGGTGTTGATGGAGCTATATCCCTTGTACGGGCGAATGGCGTTCAACTGGGTAATCGTTCCGGAGGTGATGCACTTGGCAGTTCCGCCGGTAACACATGGGGCACCAATGCCGGCCGCGATGTAGTCTCCTGGTTTTGGCTGGTTCAAGTCAACGATACCGATAAGGTGGGTATCCTTGGACCCGTAGTATCCCATATCGAACAGGATGTTACCTGGCAACTGCTGCTGTATATCTGTACTCCACTGCTGCGTGTAAGGCATGGTACCCGTAACAGGAACTCCACGCAGAGCCTTTGGCGAAGCGGAAACCGCCGCTGCGCTTCCGCCCGGGTTACTCATCGACGTCCACGGGATGGACAGTGAAGCTGAGTAAGGCGGATTGGTGAACATATCCTGTTCGTAGGTACCTACCAGACTGGACTGGGCGAACATGCCGTATCCGCTGCGGATTGAAGTCTTGCCGGTACCAAAAGGATCCCAGGCCACGCCAAGGCGCGGAGCAAAGAATCCACTGGAGGAGTCGCCGACCTTGCTTCCGAATCTCGAGTTCTTCATCGGACCGGAAGCATAAATCAAGCCGTTGTAGAGCGAGCCTTGAGTCGGTGTGCCGTCGCTCTTCACATCGATGTTTCCAGTGGCGGGATTGATTTTGACAGCATTGGCTTCGGTATAGCTTTTCGGGTCGAAGTTAGACAGGTATTGGTTGTTGTCGTTGTAGGGTTGGGGGAAATAGCTGTACCGAACGCCATAGCTTAACGTCAGGTGATCCTTCACACGCCACTCATCCTGGGCAAAGAGTTCAAGCTGCTTTACGCGGATGTATGGGGTGATATCCATTGCAACCTGAGAGAAGGTGGCAACATTTCCTGTCAGGAAATTTGCCCATGCCTGCTCGTTGCGAACTAGAGGATCTGTGACTTTGTCGCCGGTCGTGTATGCGCCTGTTGCATCGAATGCAAAGGCGCCAGCGTTGTTACCGGCGGCATTTTCTGTCTTGCTGTAGTTATTCCATGCAGCTCCAAACTTGAAGGAATGTTTGCCGCGAATCCAGGACAGGTTACCGAAAATGGTGTGGTTGCGGTTGTACTCCTCGTAAGGACCGTAGCCACTGAGTGGCGCATATGCGCCGGAAATGCCCGGTAAGCGATCAATGGTTGGAGTGTAAGGGAGAACTCCCTTGATAGCAGCAGCGATATCGGAGGAGTTCGCAGGGTTCATCGCTCCGGTGATGTGACTAATGATTGAAGAACGCGAATAGTTATAGCCGCCTTCCAAAATCATGGAGCTATTGATGGTGTAGTTGGCGCGAGTCGCAAAGGTGCGACCCGGCGACTTTGTTGTGCTGTTCGCAACTCCGGGAACGTTGCTCTGCGGTCCAAAAAGACCGAAGGGTTCCTCGGTTGGAATCGTATCGTTGATGTAACGGAAGAACACCGACAGCTTGGCGCCGAAGTTCTGGTCGATACGGAACAGATCCTGACGATTGTTGAATACGTTGCGGCCGGTCAGAGTTGTCTGATGAGAAAACGAATCGTCCGGAGCCGGAGCATTCGCCCAAATGTCCTTCAGGTAAGCGGCTGCAATCGGGTTAATGGACGCCACCGAAGCAAGAGGCGTTCCCTTTGGCAACTTCGTAGCGCAGGTGTGCTTGGCGTCAGAATTGAAGGCGATGCAGGTGTCGTACTGCATGATGCCCTTCTTCTCGTCGGCGGTGGGCAACACGATGCCTGGATAACTTGAGTAACTGATTACGCGCCGGTATTCCTGAGAGAAGAAGAAGAAGGTTTTGTGCTTGCCATTGTAGAGATGCGGAAGAACTACCGGTCCGCCGACTGTGTAGCCGAAATCGTTGTAGCGGAGCTGTGCCGGGGTCGAATTCTGCGCGGGGTTAAGGCTGCGCTTGCGGAAGTAGTCGTTTGCGTTCAAATAGTCATTACGGAAGAACTCGTATCCTGACCCATGGAACTGGTCCGAACCCGAACGAGTGATGACGTTAACCTGTCCGGCTCCGCGTCCGTACTCAGCGCTGTAGAGGCCACGCAGCACCTTGAACTCGGCGATAGCGTCAACCGAAGGATAGTTGATGAGCGTAAGGTTTGAGCCGCGATCCACGTTGTCCGAGCCATCAATCGTCCAGTTGTTGGCGCTATTCCTGGCACCGTTGATGGAGAAGCTGACAGTATTGGGCTGACCGGAAGGATTGGTGGTGCCGATATAGAGTTGATCGCCGCCGCCGTAACTGACGCCCGGCATGAGCGCGACCATCTGTTCATAGTTGCGATTGTTCAGGGAAAGCTGGCGGATTTCAGTGCCGCTGATCAGGCCCGTTGCAGTGGGGGACAATAGCTCCACTTGAAGTGGATTGGCCTCAACAACGATCAGTTGGGACACCGCGCCGATCTGTAACACCAGGTTTGCTGTGTAGCGATCGCTCACGTTCAGTTCGATGCCCTTTAGAACCGCCGTACTGAACGTCTTGGCGGTAGCCTCCACTTTGTAATGGCCGATTGGCAAAAGTGGCGCAACGTAGTCGCCGGAGACGCTGGTTGTAACAGTGCGCTCAACCTCATCGCGATCCGTGTTGGTCACAGTGACCTGAGCACCCGGAACAACCGCTCCCGATGCGTCCTTTACTGAACCAACAATCGTTGCAGTTACTTCTTGCGCCTGTGAAGTCAGCCCTCCGAATAGAACGAAGAAAACCAACATCAACAAACAAAACTTGTGCATGCAAGTGCCTCCCGAAACGCATGAATAGAAATTTGTAAGTTTTTTCTGTTTCGTAGCCCACATTCTGAACTAAAGTGTTCGATGTGGTGCGAATCGAACAGAAACGGTAGCTTTTGGACCATATGGATGTCAACCTAAAAAAGTCTGACGTAAGTGTTTACGTGGACACGAATGTTTTGGATTCAGCACACGGCGACGAATTTCGCTTGCCGCACGGTCAAGTAGGCAAGGAGAGCTAGATAGCATGGGGAAAACGTTTTGGAAGCGGGGAGTCCCGATTTTATTGCTTGTTGCAATATTGAGCGGCACGGCATTGCACGCCGAGAAATCGGGCAATGGGAAGGGCGGCCACAGGAGGGAAGCGGCAATGCTTGACCGAGGCGGGGGGAAATGGGTAACCCGTACTCTGCGCCAGCTTTCCACAGAAGAGAAGATAGGCCAGATGCTAATGATCTGGGCTCCGATTCGATTTATGAACGTTGAGAGCCCTGATTATCTGTCGCTTCGCGATGCGATCAGGAAATATCATATTGGCGGGTTTGGTCTGACGGCGATGAATGAGGGCCCTTTTCTGCTCAAGAACCAGCCTTTAGAAGCAGCGGCGCTTACCAATCAATTGCAGCATGAGTCGCCATACCCTTTGATTATTGCAGGAGATTTTGAGCGTGGACTTTCGATGCGCATCGACGGTACCACCGTTTTTCCGCACGCAATGACGTTTGGGGCAGCAGGAGATAGAGACTCGGCATATCAGTTTGGCAAAATTACCGCTCGCGAAGCGCGTTCCATAGGCGTGCACTGGAATTGGTTCCCTGTAGCCGACGTCAACTCGAATCCAGAAAATCCGATCATCAATACGCGGTCCTTCAGCGAAGATCCGGAGAAGGTAAGTGAATTAGTGAGCGCATACATCGCTGGCGCGCACAGCGGAGGAATGCTGACCACGGTGAAGCATTTTCCCGGACACGGCGATACCAATACCGATACGCACCTGACTTTGGCTCGCGTCGGAGGAGATCGCCAGCGCCTGAATAGGGTTGAACTGGTCCCGTTCAAGTCGGCGATCGAGGCAGGAGTAGATGCGGTGATGGTGGCGCATTTGACCGTACCGGCAATTGAACCGGACGTTAAACGCCCTGCCAGCATATCGGCCGCGGTTGTGACCGGCTTGCTAAAAGAGGAGCTTGGATTCCGTGGATTAGTTGTGACTGACGGAATGGCGATGGGGGCGCTGACACAATTCTTTACGGGAACGGATTCAGAGATTTCAGCTAAGTCCGCAGTCGAGGCGGTGAAAGCTGGCGATGATATGGTAATCGTTCCGCTGGATATTGAAGGGGCTTACAACGGCCTGTTGGATGCAGTTCGGAACGGGGAAATATCCCAGGCGCGAATCGACGAAAGTGTGACGAAGATTCTGCGCATGAAGGCATCGCTTGGACTTAATCGGAAGCGGTACGTTGATCTTTCAGCAGTTACCAGGGAGATCGCAAGGCCGGAAAACGTCGCGTTGGCCCAAGGCATCGCGGATCGCGGCGTGACGCTGATACGCGACAACCATGAGATATTGCCAATAAAGAGTACGACTGCTCCCCTCAAAACATCAGCATCCTTTCAATCGCATCCAGATGAAACTGACGCGAGTACCGTGCTCGTGGTTTTTAGTGACGATACTCGCTCCACCGAGGGTGGACGAATGTTTGTGAAGCAATTTCGCTCTCGAATGCCAAACGTTAAGGTCTTCAGCGTGGACGAAAAAAGCTCAAACACGCAGAAGTCAGAGTTGATTTCAAGGGTTGAAAACGCAACCCGGGTCGTGGTTGTAGCTGAAGCTTTTCCCAGCGGCGGGCGCACTGTACGCAAAAACGGAAAAGAGATCGGGTCGGCCGGCCTGGACGAAGAGTCGGGCAGTCTGCTCGCGAAAATTGTGAGCATTGGGAAATCAAAGACGGCCGTGGTAGCCTTCGGCAACCCGTATATCGTAACGGCGATCCCCGAGGTGCAAACTTATTTATGCACCTTCTCGAATACCACAGCTTCGGCAATTAGCGCGGTACGTGCGCTGTTCGGAGAGATTGCTGTTCAGGGACGTATGCCGGTCGCTATTCCGGGAATAGTCGAACGCGGCTTTGGGGTGCAGAATACAGCCAAGGCAGCGACGACCGTAAAGAACTAGACGCAGCGAAAATAGATTGCCATAAGACGAAAAGGCCGCAGCTTTCAAGCGCCTTACCGATTCGGACTTAGACCGATCATAAGAATGATCTGAAAATAGGGATTTATGACCTCCGGAACAATGAGCCAACAACCCGTTACAGGGCCAAGTCAAAAAGCTGGATACAATCGATTTCTCTTGTTGGTTGCGGGGCTCGGTGGCCTGCTCTATGGCGTGGATGTGGGTATTATTGCCGGTGCGTTACCGTACCTTGAAGCCACATCCGGCTTGAATTCAGGACAGCTTTCTTTTGTTGTGGCATCGGTCTTGCTGGGTAGTGTGATCTCAACTCTGTTTGCTGGACTGTTGGCCGACCGGATGGGACGCAAGCCTCTGATGTTTTGTAGCGGGATCTTGTTTGTCATCAGCATTCCATTAATCGCGCTCTCGCATGGATATGGATCGTTGGTCCTGGGGCGTGTGCTGCAGGGCGTAAGTGCTGGATTGATTGGAGTGGTAGTACCGCTTTACCTGGCGGAGTGCCTGCCCGCATCAAGCCGTGGGAGGGGAACAGGCATCTTTCAGTGGCTACTAACCCTTGGAATTGTATGTGCGGCGTTTGTGGGCATGTTCTTCAGTATTCGTGTTGATGAAGTTGCAAAGCTTGGCGACCCGGCAAGGCTTATCGCTTTTAAGGACATGGCATGGCGCGGAATTTTCTGGGTATCACTGATCCCGGGGGTGTTGTTTGTGATCGGGAGCCTCATGGTTGCGGAGTCACCACGCTGGCTATTCCGCAAGGGAAGAAACGAGGCGGCGTTTACCGCGCTTCTGCGAGCCCGCGAGGCCGAGCAGGCCGAAGCTGAACTTCGTGAAATGGAAGAGATTGCGGCTGCTGAACGATCAAATCTGGCAGTTGGAAGCAACGTCGCGGGGACGCTTTTGCGCCGCAAGTATGTAATTCCATTTCTGCTGGCTTGCATCATTCTCGCATGCAACCAGTTGACGGGAGTTAACTGCATCATTGGTTACAACACCAACATCCTGTTACAGAGCGGCCTCTCCGACGTCCAGGCGCACTGGGGGTATGTCGGATTCACAGTTGTGAATTTCCTGGTGACGATTGCCGGGGTCTTGCTGGTGGACCGCAAAGGACGCAAGTTTCTGCTTTCGGTGGGAAGTGCGGGCGTAATTGTGGCTCTCATTTGTACAGCGACACTTTTTCATCGAACGGAAAAGCTACGCGTAGATATCGGCAGCACGATTCAGTCCATGGTTACGGGAGATCGGGTCTCACTGCTGTATGACAGAAAGGTAGCGCGCACGTTACTGGCTTCGAAAGGCGATGCGGGCGAGGCCATTGCCGAGAGATCAACTTCGTTCATTGTGATCTACTCCTATGGAGATTTTCACGCAGCTACCAAGGTTGCTCGTTCGGATGACCCGGTGGCGAAACCGATCGAGCTCACGCGAGAAAGCTGCGTTCCGGCTAACAAGGTTTTGGCATTCTTCTCTAATCCTTTTGGGGATATTGTTGCTGCGCGCGTAGCTCCACTAAAGATTGAGAACGCGCTGATTACGCCAATGCCGGATGTGCAGAGCGGGTGGTTGGTCGCACTGAGCCTCTTCATATATATGGCATTCTTTGCCGTGGGGCCTGGTTTGTGCGTGTGGCTGGCACTTTCGGAATTGATGCCAACACGGATACGTTCCAACGGCATGAGCATTGCGATGCTGGTCAATCAGGGCTGTTCGACGACGATTGCTGCCGTATTCCTGCCTGTCGTCGGGAAGTACGGCTACGCGACAATGTTCTACGCGTTTGCGGGCTTTACAGTGATTTACTTCATCACGGCGACGGTATTTCTGCCGGAAACCAAGGGGAGGACACTGGAAGAAATTGAAGAGTATTTCGATAAGTAACAGGCTTATCAAAGGTCCAAAGCCAATTTCGATACATAAAAACGTGGACGCATGGTAAATTGAGTGCGAACAGGGCCGTACAGAAACTTCCAAGAGACAGACAGATTCGATCATGCTAAATGAAGAGCGGCGACGCAGCATCGTTGAAGTTGTGCAGCGAAATGGTCGTGCGATTGTCTCGGAGTTAGCGCGCCAACTCGGAACATCGGAAATCACAATTCGGCGCGATCTCGATGCATTGCAGGACCGTGGGCTTATCCATCGGACCCACGGTGGCGCACTCTGTATTCAGAGCGGTTCGGAAGCCGACCACAGCCTGATTGAACGCGAACTGCAACATCCACGTGAAAAGCTGAGAATTGCTGTTGCGGCCGCAAAGCTGGTGAAAGAGGGACAGTCGGTGCTGCTTGACTCCGGCTCGACAACCACGGCTATCGCAAGGCAGTTGCGCTCTTTTCAGCAACTGACTGTAATCACGAACGCTATCAATATTGCGGGCGAACTCGCAGGCGGAACGGTGGATGTGATCCTCACCGGAGGGATGTTGCGCAAGAACTCGTTCTCGTTGATCGGACCGCTGGCCGAGGACTCACTGGCACACTTGAAAGCCGACATCCTGTTCATGGGCGTTGAGGGAATCGATCCGCGGTTTGGCGTCTCTACCTCAAATATGTTGGAAGCCGTATTGAATCGCAAGATGGTGGCCGCCGCACAACAGGTCATCGCAGTTTGCGATTCCAGTAAACTTGGCCGCCGCAGTCTGTCGTCTATCGTTCCCATTACTTCGATAGATCAGGTGGTTACGGACAAGCAGGCTCCCGAGAAGATGCTGGATGAATTGCGCAAGGCTGGCATCAAGATCATCACGACCTGATCTCTGATTGACAGCTTTAGAGCATTTGATTCAGTCGATGCACTCGGCTCGATGAGCTAACAGGCGCGGAATCGCAAGGTCAAAAAAAGCGTGCCAGCGGGGAGGAAGAGAAACCGCTGACGCGTTTAGCTACGGCCGAATACTTGCCCCTTGAATTGCCTCCCGAATGTTGCCGTGAGCACGTTTCAGGCGCCGAATGGCTTCTGTTTTGGAGACTTTTGCGCAAAGCATAACGAGAGCATGAGAGACCTTCATGTCTGCCGCTTCTAGAGTACTTATTGCGACTGATCGGTCCACCTTGGCAACGCTCTGCACGATTGAAATTCCACGCTCGATCAGCTTCTCATTCTTAAGATGAAGATTGACCATCAAGTTGCCATAAACATAGCCAAGGCGAGCCATTGCGCCAGTGGTGAGCATGTTGCAAATTAGCTTCTCTGCCGTGCCGGCTTTCAGGCGAGTCGAGCCGGTAAGCACTTCCGGACCAACCTCCACCTCGATGGCTACTTGCGAGACCTTCGCGAGTTCCGAGCCAGGGTTGCAGGCGATTGCGATGGTGGCGGCACCCTTTGTCTTCGCGTACTTCAAGGCCGCAATTGTGTAGGGAGTGCGGCCGCTGGCGGCCAGGCCGACGACGACATCTTTCTTGCCGGGCCTGCGTGATTTCATGTCTTTTGTGCCCAACTCAGATGAATCTTCACTTGCCTCTGTAGCATTTGCAAGAGCGCGTTCACCACCGGAAATCATGTACTGGATCATTTCTGGATCGGTGTCAAAGGTTGGAGGACACTCCGACGCGTCCAGTGCTCCGATCCTTCCGCTGGTCCCGCTGCCAACGTAAATGAGCCGACCGCCTCGGGCCAGGCTGTCATGAACCAGATCAATTGCCTTAGCTATCGCGGGAAGCACCGCACGGATAGCCCTTATCACCTTGGCATCCTCCCGGTTCATCAGTGTCGCAATCTCAAGAGCTTTGAGCCTGTCCAGATCAGTGGAGACACGGTTCCGCCGCTCTGTCTTCAATCCATCGAGTCGCATTAGATCTCCTGAGTTCCATCAGTAATGGCCAGATCAACCGGCACATTTCGAACCAGAAAATAACTGGAGCCATAGCCGATCACGAAGGTAGTAATGCTCCCCAGAGCGACATACCAAGTGAACGGAACAGTGGTGAATTGCCACAAATAGAGATTCAGGAGAAAGCCACAGAGCATTCCAACCATTGCGCCTTTCTCCGACGCCTTACGGGTTAAAACTCCGAGCATGAAAACACCGAGCAACGATCCGTACGCCACAGATGCTATGGATAGGCCGACTTCGAGCACCTTTCCGCCATGCCGCGCCACAATGGCGAGCGCAAAAAGCACTATTCCCCAGCCGACAGTTGCCAAACGCGAAACAAACACACGATGCTTCTCACTCGCATTCGGGTTGATTCTGGAATAGAAGTCCACGATTGTTGTGGATGAAAGCGAGTAAAGAGCCGCGCTCAGGTTTGACATTGCAGCCGCCAGAATTGCTGAGATTAACAGGCCGCTGATTCCGTGTGGCATGCGCGTGACGATAAAGGTCGGGAAAATCGTGTCCGATCTTGTAAATGCCACAACTGGCGGAAATAATTTATAGAAGGCGTAGAGCATTGCGCCGATCAGCAAGAATAGCGAAAACTGCACCATCACTAGAATGCCGCTGGCAAGCAGTGCAATCTTGGCCTGCCGAGCGTTCCGTGAGGAAAGCAATCGCTGGACAATGAGCTGGTCGGTACCGTGGCTGGCTGTAGTCAGGAAGGCGCCACCGATCACGCCGGACCAAAAGGTGTAGGTTGCGTAGAAGTTCCAGGAGAAGTCAAAGACTCGGAATTTGTCGGCAGATGCGGCAATCCCGTACACCGTGTGCCATCCACCCGGAACAAGGTGCAAAATGGTAAAAAAGCCGATCAACGTTCCCGTAAGGTACACCGTCAACTGGACAACGTCGGTCCAGATCACAGCGGCCATGCCACCCTTAAACGTATACAGCAAAGTGAGTATAGTGACGATTGCGATGGCGGCGACATCACGGCCAAAATCGCTGAATCCAGCTAGAAGACTGGAAAGCGCTATGCCGACCACAATAGCTACGGCGAATATCCGAACGCCTTCCGCCGCTGCACGCGTGATCAGGAACAACCCTGCCGTTAGCGATCTCAGCTTCTGTCCGAAGCGGCGCTCGATCAACTGATAGGCTGTCACCAGATCGCCACGGAAGTAATGAGGAATCAGAAGCAGACTGATGATGACACGTCCGACCAGGTATCCGATCACGAGTTGAAGAAAACGGAAGTCCTTTTCATACGCGATTCCAGGCACGCTGATGATTGTGAGCGTGCTGGTTTCCGCCGCCACGATGGATAAAGAGATAGCCCACCAGGGTATTGTCTTCTCAGCGAGGAAATAACTCTTGATTGTGCTTTGTTTTTTCCGGAAGCGCATTCCAAATGTCGTGACACAAGCCAGATACACTGCAATCACGACGATATCCAGAAAATTCAGCCCCATGAGGTCCCAGTCTCCGTTCGATCTTGATCGTAAGCGATCATAATAGATCAGGCATTGCAAGTTGATCCACAAAAATCGCGAGGATGCCTGCTGCTGGAAAATGCAAAGGATGCAGACGAGCGTGGCTTACTCTTCGGCAGTCCGGAATTAGCATTGTCCTGCTGATATTTCCAAACGGTCGAAAACGCCCCGGCCTTGGGCGCGACACGGCGTAGTAGGTCGAATTATCGAAGCGGTTGACGTGCCAATGTTTCTTCTTTGCTTGCGAGCGAAAGTGCGCCAAGCAGCGGTTCGGTGGCTCCGTCGATGACCGTTGCGTTCGGGTAAGAGGATTTCACCGAATATTGAAACTCTGCTCGGACCAACGAACTGTGCTCGAAGACGCCTCCCGCGGTAGCCAGGTGAAAAATCTCACGATCCAAATCCAACTGTTGAGCAACCAGCTTAGCCAAATCCGCGAGCTGCTGTCCCGCCGTCTTCAGTACCTCGGTGGCAACCGCATCACCGTGCTCCGAGGCAGCTAGAACGATTGGAAACAGCTTGGAAAAATCAGCGAGGGGAACCGCATTTGCGGCCTGGATTAGTTCTCCCACACTATTAGCGCCGAAAGTTGTTAGAAACTGAGAGAGCAGTGATGAGGTGTTGCCTGCGTCAAGTGCGCGAAGGCAACTCGAAACTGCTGTACGACCGACCCACTGACCGGAACCTTCATCGGAGACTACGAATCCGTATCCTCCCGCGCGCGCCGATTTTCCATCTGCGTTCCGTCCGAAGGCGATAGATCCAGTTCCGGCAATCACAAGAATTCCTGGCGCGTCACCGAACGCCGCCTCGAAAGCGATGTCCTGATCCCCTACCACCGAAACCGGGCACGTCAGGATATCTTTCATAATGCGCAGAATCGCTTCTCGAACCTGAGGTACGGCATTACCGGCAACGCCGATGCATGCGGCCTGCACAGATTCAGGCTCAAGGTTTGCATTTTGCAAGGCTTCGCGAATCGCGGATTGAATAGACAGACGAGCGGTATCCTCCCCGAGTCTCACGATGTTACAGCCGTTGGAGACACCACGACCGAGCACCCTTTTGCCGTCCGAAACTGCACATCGAGTCCTGGTCCCACCACCGTCAATACCGAGAATCAAGCACATTACGAATTCCCTTCACTAGCTCTTAATACAATAGGTACTTGGCACGGGCCGCTTTGAAGATTTCGAGCGCGTCGTTCCATTCCATCCAGATGCGCCGAGGATCCTGTCCTTGACCGATGGCTTTTGCGGTCGAGTCGTTGTGCATCAAGCGATCGAGTTTCGACAAATCGTATTGATCCGGATAAAGCGAGTGCAGCGCTGACGCAATCTCGATACCGAGTTCCGGTGCATCGAGCGCGTTCCTGTCTGTGACAATGACGTTTACGCCGCCGCATTTCTTCTGTGCGTACACATCCGCGTTGGGTGTAAATTCAACCGGCACAAACCGCACGCCACTGATGGCGCGAGCATTCAGATACGAGGCTAACTCGGTCGGATGAATCCATGGTGCTCCCAGCAACTCAAAGGGAGTGTCCGTGCCGCGTCCTACAGAAATGTTTGTCGATTCGATCATGCCGACTCCAGGGTAGAGCGCCGCTTCGGTAAGACTGCGCATATTCGGTGATGGATTGATCCAGAGAATCCCTGCGGAGTCGAGCCAGTCACCGCGCTGCCAGCCCTCCACCGGCACTACGGTCAACCGTGCATTTATGCCACGCTCGGAGTTGTAGAAGCGTGCGAGTTCCCCAATTGTCATGCCATGACGAACTGGAATTTGACCGTAGTCGGTAAAGCTCTCGCGGCCCTTGTCGCTGATCGGCCCCTGAACGTAAGCACCGTTGATTGGATTGGGACGGTCGAGAACGAAAATTCTTTTACCTGTCTTTGCCGCGGCCTCTAATAAATATCCCAGCGTGGTCTCGTAGGTGTAGAAGCGAGTTCCGATGTCCTGAATATCGTAGATGATGACGTCGGCAGCACTTACAATCTCCAGCGATGGATGCCGCTTTGCGCTGGTGTCTCCGTAAATGCTATATACGGGAATCCCGGTCGTAACGTCCTTGGAATCCGAAATCGCAGTCGTGTCCATGCTTCCGGTGACGCCGTGCTCCGGGCTGAAGATCGCGGTAACTTCGATGCCGCGCGCCTTGACCAATACATCGATGGTTCGACCGCCGCGTGCGTCAACTCCCGTATGGTTTGTGACTAATGCAACCCTGGTCTTCGCTCTGCCTGGCTCACGAAGTTGGGAGAAATCGTGGCTTTCGAGTACGTCGATTCCGGTTCGCACCGAAGCATTGCGCGCCGTCACCAATCGGGAAGCAGACATCCCTTCGTTGTAGCCTGTAATCCGTGCGAAGCGCAGTCCCTCCGCTGCAGAGGTGAGCCCCACGTATTGAGCCACGACCGAAGCTACACGCGCGCGCACCGACACCATGGAGGCTCCTCCGCGCGGATGGACCGCATTGGTCAGGATGATCACGTAACTGTTCGTCACAGGATCAATCCATAGCGATGTGCCAGTGAACCCTGTGTGCCCGAATGAGCCGACGGGAAAAAAGTCTCCGCGATTGCTGGCAAATGGTGAATCGATGTCCCATCCGAGTCCTCGTAGCGAGGTCGCGGTAGGCGGTTGTTGCGGGGTGGACATTTTCTGCACTGTCAGTGCGGAAAGAACGTGGAAGCCGGTCAGCATATCCTGAGCGTACTTTGCGAGATCGTCGGCGGTAGAAAACAATCCAGCGTGTCCAGCTACTCCTCCCATCCGTCGTGCGGTCGGATCATGCACTGTCCCACGTAGCATTTCCCTGTTTTCGTTATATTCCGTGGGTGCAATCAGAGGGCGGAATTCCGCCGGCGGCAGGTAACGGGTGTTATGCATGGCCAGCGGCTCGAAAACATTTCTTGCAGCGTATTCATTCAGGCCCAACCCGCTGACTTTTTCGACTACAAATCCGAGCGTCTGAAAGTTGATGTCGCTATAGAGAAAACGCGATCCGGGAGGGAACGCTGGCTTTTCGTCCATGACCATTTGGTACGCGGAACTTCGCCCTGTCCACGCGGCTTTCAGGTCTAGATCCTCTCGGAGTCCCGAGAAGTGCGTGAGCAGCTGACGGAGGGTGATGTTCTCTTTTCCATTCTTTGCGAACTCCGGCAAGTAAACTGCCACCGGATCATTGAGCCGGAGCTTTCCTTCCTGCACTAACCTCATCACGGAGGTCGCCGTGGCGACGCACTTGGTCAGGGATGCAAGATCGAAGATTGTGTCCGCGGTCATCGCTTCTCTGTTCGGTTCCAGCGATCGCATTCCGAAAGCCTTGCGGTAAACTACTTTTCCGTCATGTCCAATCAACACGACGCCGCCTGGAATGGTGCCGCGCGATACCGCACCGTTCATGATGTCGTCCACGGCGGAAAGTGTGGACGAGCTACTAGCTATGGCCCCGTTCCCGCGGGGGAGTTCATTTTGCGCAAGCAATCCTGTGGCAAATGTCGTGACGATCACGAGGACTAGGACAAATTTGAGAATTGCAGGCTGACGCTTCACTCATCTTCTCCCATGCCGGGTTGTTGTCCGGCGGCGCAGATTAAGGAACTCCAAAAACAGTGACGCTAAGAAGGCAGGATCTTCATTCCAAGTCCCGGTCCCGTGGGCAAAATCAACTTACCCTTATTCACCCGCACACCTTCATATGGATCGTTTGCGATAAGCAGGCTGCCGTCCAGATCAGCGTAATCGACTAGAGGTGATAACTGAGCCGCTGCTGTGCATGAGCATGAGCTGGAGATCATGCAACCAAGCATTACCTTCATGTCCATCGCTCGCGCCAGTTTGATCCATCGGTAGGCTTCCATGATGCCGCCAGACTTATCAAGCTTCACGTTGATTCCGTCATAGGCTTCCTTAAGGCGGGGAATCATCGACGTGTCGGCGCAGGCCTCATCGGCGATGATTGGCATATGTACCTTGCTGCGTACATATTTGATCTCGTCAAACATATGTGCGGGCATCGGTTGCTCTATGAATTCAACGCCCTGAGTCTCCAGCCAGTTAATCTTGCGGATAGCCTCTTCCTTGTCGGTCCATCCTTCATTGGCGTCCACACGAATTGGCTTCCTGGTTACGCTGCGCACCGCCTCAATTGTTTCCTCGTCGTTCTTCAGTCCGACTTTCACCTTCAGGACAGGAAAGTCCTCCGCCTCACGCGTCTTCTGGCGGGTGATCTCTGGCGTATCAATTCCGATTGAAAACGTAGTCAGAGGAGCGTCCGCCGGGTCAAGTCCGAAATACTCATACAACGGAATACCTAATTTCTTTCCTATCCAGTCGCTTACCGCGATGTCCACCGCGGCCATTGCTGCGTGCTGGTTTGCTCCCAGCGAGTGGCGTATGTCGGCAAGGAACTTATCGAACTTGCGGGGATCCCCCAAGGCAATGCGGTCTGAGATGGCGTCGATGGCTTGCTTTGCCTGATCGGGATATTCCTTGTAGCGCACGATGGGTGCTCCCTCGCCATATCCGGTGATGCCGTCGCGCTTATATTGGACGTGCACAGTGTCGCGATATGCGCTGGAAGACATCGTAGTCGTCCATGCATGACGAAGCGTCAGCCGCTTCAGCTCTGCCCTGACCTCAGCTTTGCCGCTCGTTGGTGCTTCCATAGCATTCAATCCTGATGGCAGGGCAGCACTCAATCCTGCCGCGCCCGCAAACTTCAACCAATTCCGGCGATTCATCATTTCACTCTCCGCGCTGCGATCAGCAGTTTTGTCCAGGGCATATCCTCAAGCTTGCTGACCTGGACGGCGGGATGTGCGTGCGTTGTGCTATGAATGAATTCGCCGGCGCCAATATACATTCCCGTATGCGTGATCTTTTCAGAGCTTTCGCCGAAGAAAAGCAAGTCCCCGGGCATTAAATCCTTGCGGGAAACCGGAGCCACTCCGCTCCAGCGTGCCTGCACGTCCGCATCGCGAGGCATAGTGATCCCTCGCTGGCGAATCAGCATCTGGGTAAAACCCGAACAGTCGTATCCATAGCTGGACGTTCCGCCCCAGGTGTATGTAACTCCCAAGAACTTGTGCGCGAGGTTAATCGTCTGCTCAATTGTCAACGATGAGAAATCGGCGCTCACGTCGCCTTGCTGCACATAGGCAGTCTGGCCATTGACAAGTTTCACCTGCAGCCATCGCTCGCCGCTGCCCACTTTTACTGGCAGCACTTCCAGCCGGGCTTCCCAAGGAAGATTCAACACCGGAGCATGTTTTGTCACATCAGCTTCGCGATAAACATTCGCGCTCAACTGAGCTACGCGGACCGTCCTTCCATCAGGAGCGTATCCTCCAGGTATGGCTGCCAAGCCGGACGCGTCGACCCAACCCTCATATCCATCTTCGGTCCGGATCTTGATCCACTCGTCCTTAATCTCGACTGCAAGCACGCCTGTTCCATAGAGAGCCTGCGAGACCACCTCGTGTTCCGTGGAAGCAGAGGAATACATGCTGATGACCGGCTTAGAGACGACGTAGTCGGCTTTTGCAGTCACTGGCTGACCTACCGCAACGCAAGCGAAGAGCATGAGAGAAATCACCAACATAGTTCGAACTTCTAATAATGCGCTCTGAATGTGCATTTACGTTATCCCTTTCCTTCTTACGCGACCGGACAGATGTCGGCGCGCGTTGACTTCCCTGTAGGGAGTGTCCGGCGTGAGTTTGAAATGAGTGATCGACGGAGAAGCTCGCGCGGCATCAGGGAAGGCAAAAGAGAATGGCGAGAAAACAATAAAGAGGCTGTCTCACGTCGGATCAAAATCTTCAAACCTCCTGCTTCGAGCAGCACGGAAAGTCTTTTAAGGTTGACAGAACATTCAGTATAGCGCTATTTTCGATCAGTAAAGATGATAAACGAACAATATAGAACATACATTGATCTTTTTGACGGAAAGTCGCAGTTTGTTCAGATTCTGAGGTTACAGGAACGAGTGATGGTGGGTCGGAAAAGTGTTTCGGCAGGACCGACTTTCCATTCACGCGGGAAATGAAGGAGCTTAAGATGTCGCATCTGCAGAGCGTCGCCGGAGGACCGCCCTCCTCTTTTGCGCATTTCATGCTGGAAGAGATCTACGCGCAACCGGACGCAATTAAAGAGACAGTACGCTCTCACATTGATTCAAGCGGGAATATTACGCTGGATCGGGATCCCTTCTCTCCTGAACAATTGCGGTCTCTGGAACGCATTACTATCGTTGCCAGTGGTGCCAGTCGTCACGCTGGGCTGGCCGGCAAGATCATGATCGAAACTCTGGTGGGCATTCCTGTAGATGTGGAACACGCGAGCGAATACTGTTACCGGAAGCCGATTCCTTACGTTCAGAGCCTAGCTATCGTTATTACGCAATCGGGAGAAACAGGAGATACGCTGGCAGCTCAACGGACCGCAGCGGAAGCTGGTCTTACGACTTTGTCGATCTGTAATGTTGAGGATTCGACAATTGTCCGTGAAACAGATGGTGCGTTGTTCACATATGCCGGTAAAGAAATTGCGATTCCCGCGACCAAAAGTTTCACGACTCAGCTCACGGCGATGTATCTGTTCGCACTTTATCTGGGCACGGCGCGAGGCACGCTCTCGGCGGAGCAACTTGCACTGCTAGTCGGAGAACTGCAAGAGATTCCGCGAAAACTGCAAGATTCCATCACGACCATGGATGAACAGGCAGCCCGCATCGCAAAGGGCTTCTTCCAGCACCAGAGCTTTCTGATACTTGGACGTGGTGTGCATCATCCCATTGCGTTGGAGGCCGCACTCAAGCTTAAGGAATCAGCCTACATCCACGCGGAAGGATACCCGGCGGGCGAAGTTCGCCACGGCCCAACGGCTCTGCTGGATCACTCAACGCCGGTTATCGTTATTGCGACTTGCGACGGGGCTGATCCCGATTCAATGATTCGTTACGAGAAGACTGTCAGTTTGTCCGAAGAGCTACGCGCGCAGTCCGGACAGGTGATTCTGGTGGCCTCGCAAGGCGATCAGTGGGCGCGGGACTTTGAGGCCAACGTCATGAGCGTTCCGAAGGCTTCCGAATTGTTACTTCCGCTGCTGGAAGTTGTTCCCTTGCAACTGCTTTCATACCATGTTGCCATACTTAATCATGTGAACGTGGATCGTCCCCGGCACCTCGTGAAATTTGTAAAGCAGGATTGAGACGTTGGGCATGGAGAGGAAACATTCAGATGGTCCGGAACCAGGCACCCACAGGGCTTGCCATCTGTCGGTTTCAGTTCTTCAAACCTGGTTCGCGGACTCTCCGGTTAGAGTTTCCAGATGTAGCTTGCTCCGATAACAAGGCCCAACGTCAGGCCGGCGATTAGCACTTCACCAAGCGCGCCGACGATGAAGGGGCGCAATCCCTGTTTGGACATTTCCCGTAAGTTTGTGCGCAGTCCGACTCCAGCGAAGGTGAGCAGAAAAGCCCAGCGCGAAAGGTTGGCAAGGCTGCCGACCTGTTCCTTCGTGAAGAAGTGTAGGGTCACCAGCAGCGAGATGACTAGAAATCCGATGATGAACTTGGGGAATTTCTCCCAAAGAAAAGCGCCTTTGTTTTTGATGTTTGAGGCTTGACCCCGACTGGCCCAGTAGATCGCGTAGGCGAGCACGACAAATCCGATCGTTGCATTTCGGGTGGTTTTGGCAAGTACCGCAAGTTTGCCTGCCGCGTCGGAATACATGGCTCCGGCGGCGGTAGCTTCGGCGGTATTGTCTACGGCTAACCCCGCCCACAGGCCGAATGCGTTGTCACTCAAGTGCAGGGCATGACCGATCAGGGGGAAGGTTAAAAGCGCGAGAGCTCCAAGTGCGAGGATTGCGGCAATTGCGAAGGAAGAGTCTTCGTCGTCCGCATCGATTGCACCCTTGGTGGCGATAATGGCGGACACTCCGCAGATGGCAGAACCCACCGCGAGCAGGGTGGTAAGTTTCGGCTTCAGCTTGAAGATTCTTCCGAGCAGCGTCATCAAGGCCAGTGAACCAGCAATCTCAATCACCACTAACGCGATGCTGATTCCCCCTAACTTCCAGACATCGCCAAGGACAAAGCGCGCCCCGAGCAGCACAATCCCGGCTTTCAACCAGAATTCGTAAGTTGCGACCCCTGCGTGGAAAATCTTTGGAAGGGTCGTCGTATTGCCAATGACGAGACCGATTGCAATCGCCCATAGAACGTACTCGATGTTCGGGATGATGAGGTGATGCGCCTTGGCATAACCGTTGATGTTCTGCTCGAGAAACTTGCCGGCAAGGCCAATGACAGCAAGCAGCAGCACTCCTGGGATGTATCGCGCAATGTGCGCGAGCGGATTCTGGGCTTCCTGATTTGTGAGAGCGGCAGTCGATGCCATAATCTTCTTCCTCCTGCGGATGTGGTGTAGTTACCAGGAAATGTGCTTCAAGACTCCGACACGCACCAGCAGGGCGAGCAGGAAAGCGGCAAATACAGCCCAGACATCGAGCGACAAGCCCAGGCGGGCGGCAGTGGTTGCAATTTTGTTCTCTTCAGACATCGGTATCTCCTCAAATTCGCAATCTAGTTGGCTGGCTTTTCGCCGGTGGCAGAAACTTTCTGTTGGCAGATGAACTCGTTCATCTCCTGGTTGGTGAATGCATGGAGCGGTCGGGCGCACTCGCCTATGATCAGCAGCGTGGGCGCAGGCAAAGAGTCGCATTCCGGGAGCGCAGCGAGGTTCGTGTAGAGAATGCGCTGGTCGATGCGTCCGGCCCTTGAGACCAGAGTGCATGGAGTGTACGGCGGCAGTCCCGCCTGATGAAGCTGATTGCATAGTTGCCGAAAACTACTACCAGGCATGTAAATGGCGAGTGTGGAATGGGAATCGACGAGTTGCTTCCATGCAATCGCTCCCGCATCCTGATGGCAATGCGCCGTGGTGAATACAACGCTGGAAGCAAAACGCCGATCGGTTAGCGATATTCCAGCCGCAGCGGCACTGGCGAGCGCGGAGGTGATTCCGGGTACTACCTCGAACGAGATGCCCGCCTCGGCCAATGCCTCAATTTCTTCTCCCGCGCGCCCGAAAATAGATGGGTCTCCACCTTTGAGACGCACAACGATATTGGCTTCGGCAGCGGAATGGATCAGCAGCGCATTGATTTCCTGCTGAGTCAGCAGTTTGGTGGCGCAGCGCTTGCCTATATCGACTACCTGCGCGCGGGGCGATATCAAGTCGAGAATTTCGCTGCTAACCAGGGCATCGTGCAAGACAAGGTCAGCCTCTCGAAGTAATCGCGCAGCCCGTACTGTGAGAAGCTCGGGATCGCCTGGACCCGCACCAACCAGAAATACCTTACCCATGACTCGCTCCCTGCCGGCGGCGCTGGCGTGAGGATCGGAAGCGCTCGTAAACGCCGCTTCCAGCAATCTTGTGAAGAGCTAACCGCCTCCGCTCCGGGTCGATCGGTCGCCGAAAGAACAGGTCGCGCACTGAGCCCAGCCATGAGAGCCATTCGCCGTAGCCTTCGTCGAATCGCTGTTCCAGCTCGATCCTGATTCTTTGAGCGAGTGCGGGACTCTTTCCAGAGGTTGAAATGGCAATCTGCAGATCGCCGCGATGAACTACGGCGGGATAGTAGAAGTCACAGCGTTCAGGATCATCGACCGCGTTGCACAGCACGCCGCGATCCGTTGCAGCAAGGAATACTTTTTCGTTCACTGCGGTGCTGCCGGTTGCGGCAATCGTGAGAAGCGCGCCGTCCAGGTCTTTTGGGGCGAAGCAATAGGGGGCCCAGCGCAAGCGCCCGGCGCGGTCGAGGTTGCGGATGCGCTCGGTTGCTTCGGGCGCAACGACCTCGACGTTGGCTCCGGATGAGAGCAGAAGATCGAGCTTCGACTCAGCGATCTTTCCGCCTCCAACCACAACGCATTTTCGGCCATCAAGCTTCAGGAACAATGGAAACAGGTTCGCCATATCATCCTTCAATGCCATGCGGTACGGGACCGCTCGGAAGATCGCGCGCGGCTGACTCTGTAGAAGCAGCGCCGGCCAGGAACCCGCGAATGTCTTCATTGGAATTACGCGCGAAGAATTGCTGCAGGGATTCATTCTTCCCGCGAAGTTCCGTGTAACGGCCCAGCAGGCGAGCTATGGATTCGGGCACGTCGGTGGCGAGGCATCGATAACCCACAGGTCGAGCGATTGCCTGCACTTTGCCAACCGAGCCACCGACACAGAAGTAGTAGGCGTCTGTCAGATTTCCGTCGACCTTGATCTTCTTGCCCTCTAGTCCGAGGTCAGCAATCCAGTGATGTCCACAACTGTTTGGGCATCCCGTGATATTCAGTTTGAGCTGCTGATCGAAGCCGGGAACAAGTTCCTCGAGCTCTTCCACGACCCATCGCGCAAAACCTTTTGTCTCGGTGATGGCGAGTTTGCAGAATTCTTTGCCGGTGCAGGCAACTGCACCGCGCCAGAATGTGGAGGCTTCCACGGGAAGACCAGCCGCACCAAGTTCATCAACCAACGGTCCCGTGTTCCGTTCCGGGACGTTGGCAATCAGAAGGTTTTGCATTGCGGTGGTGCGAATCTCGCCCTCGGCAAAGCGCTCTGAAAGGTCTGCGACAGCTTGCAATTGCGTGGCACTCAGGCGCCCGCGCAATACCGAAGCGCCCACATAGAACTTTCCGGGCTGTTTCTGGGCATGGACTCCAACGTGGTCACGGTAGAGATCATTCGGCAGAACCTCTTCCTCGGCGGGATCGAGAGTGAAGCCAACGCGCTTGTGTATTTCAGCCAGGAACGTTTCGGCGTTCCACCCATGCTTTAGAAACAGAAACTTCATGCGTGCCTGTTCCCGGCTCTGACGCAGCACATCGGCATCGCGGAAGATTTCGGCAATGGTTCGAACTACCGGGAGGACCTGATTTTGCTGAACAAAAGCGTTGAGCCTGATTCCCAGATGCGGTTGCGTGGAAAGCCCGCCGCCAACGCGTAGAGAAAAACCTGTCTCTGCCGCCCCGCGCCGTTTGCGCCGAATGCCGGTCAATCCGACATCATTGATTTCCGGATAGGAGCACCAGGCCGCGCATCCGGTCAGCGAAATCTTGAATTTGCGTGGGAGATTGTAGAAATCGCCGTTGCCCAGGAAAAAGCGATCCAGCTCCCTTGCTAACGGAGAAGCATCCAGCACTGCGTCTGCGTCGATTCCAGCTACGGGACAGCCGGTAATATTGCGGGTGACGTCGCCGCACGTGCCGGTCGTAGTGAGCCCTGCCTTCCAGAGCAGTTCCAGCAGATTCGGGAGAGCCTCAATGGTGATCCAGTGAAATTGAAAATTTTGTCGTACGGTGATGTCAACAACCCCTCTGGCATACATCTCTGCCGCAGAGGCCACGGCACGCACCTGCTGGCTGCTAAGCAGTCCGTTAGGGACGCGAATGCGCACCATGAAGTACGGAACAGACTTGCCTTCTCCGCCAGTACCACCTGTCACACCGGCACCATCGCCCTGGGTGTACACGCCCCAGGAGCGCAAGTACGTTCCCATCCACTCGGGCGGGATCGAATCGTAGCCTTTGCGTGCGAATTCCCGAATCTCATCGAGCCGTTCCCACGGGTTCTTCTCGCGCTTCAGCCGTTCGATGCGTTGCGCCTTAGTCTCTTTAAATGCTTCGGTCATTTTGCTCCCAAAAACAAAACCCACACTCAGCGAAGACTGACGTGTGGGGAAAACTAGATCCTGGTTTGAGTGCTATACCCTGATCCCCCTTACGCCAGACAACGTCATGCCGCAACAACAACAGTTGTTGTACATTCGGCCCGACTGGCGACAGAGCATCATGTGAGTACTTCTCCCGATCCGATATCTGGTCTTACAAGGCTGCGGGTCACGCTTCGATGCGACGCTGCGATGCGATACCCCCGCCTTCAGCGAGTTAATGACAGGTCATCTGGAGCACGGAATGGGATTTGAACCCATGAATAACGGCTTTGCAGGCCGCCGCGTTAGCCACTTCGCCATCCGTGCTCATTTGAAGACCCTGTTCCGTAACTTCGCTCCTATGCTCCAAAACACAAACCCACCGCTTGATGGCAGTGGGTTCGACGAGACTAACAAAATGTAGCGAGTCGACTAAATCCCAGTGCCGGAAGAAATACGCATACAACAGCACCTGCTGTTGCGGCGACAAGCATTCTTCGGCATCTGGCAACTCATTCCAATACAGTAGCGTAACTCTAAGTTCCGCGCAAGGCGTCGTCGTTGAGGAAATGAATCCTCTCTGATCTGTGTTGCTGCCATGTTGCGGACAGTCGCACTTACCTAAGTTCGTGTATTCCGATGTTTCTATGCGGCACCTGAATGCCAATGCGCATCTAGGCACAATCTCAGCGCGATAGTCCAGTTCGAACCAACTCTCGCTGGGCAAGCAGGAGCGCATATGGCAACCTCGTCTCTGCCTTTGAACCGCCGGTCACGGCGGTTGGCAACAGTGGAAGAGCATGTTCGTCTTGAGAATGCGCATGATCTTGAGGGTGTCATCCAGACGTTCGGAGAGATGGCGCGCTACGACGATGAACCTTGGGATCAACATTACGAAGGTCGTCAGGGCGTTCGCCTCTTTTACGAGCAGCTAATGGCTGCACTGCCCGACCTAAATATCGAGATTGTGAGCCGACACGTTGCAGAAGAGGCGGTGATCCTGGAGGTCGTGATCCGCGGAACACATAGTGGTGGTTGGCGTGGTCTTCCGGCAACCGGCAGAAGAGTCGAGTTTCAACTTTGTGGCGTGTACACATTTGATGGCGATGAGCGGTTGGCAGGAGAAAAGATCTATTACGACAGGGGAATGGTCCTGAAACAGTTGGGGGTTTTCCACGAACCACAGAGCGCAATGGGGCAATTCACTACCTTGTTGACCCATGCAGTGACGATTTTGCGTGCGCTCGGGAAGAATTTATTTAGAAAATAAGCACATCCTCACTGTCACGCATCAGGCTAAGGCGCCGAAAAAGCGATGTCCGGGGTGGATAGCTCCACCAATCCGTATTGGCGGAACTGTAAGTAGATGACGCCAAATGTTCCCCGTTTGGCCCTGAAATCGACGTATCCACAATGATTGCTGTCGCGAGCAGTGCGTTTCTACGGGCACCGCGGCTGCTTTGGAACATAGAGATGCCGTTCATCCAGAACCCGGCAGCAAAGAAAATGCAAAAACGTGAGGTGCAGAAAAGAGGTGCTTGGGAGGCAAAATACAGCTATTCTGGAGCCACCTTCTCCACAGGATATGTATCGATATGAGCCTCATCCGGCAGCACGAAAGTTTTGACATCCTACAGGACCGTAAAGCAATTATCCGCTCGGATAGACGTGAGTTTGTGGGGGTTCAGTCTGATCTGGAATTCCAGTTCGGTACGTTCGAAGTGAGGAATTACAGCGCGACGGGAATCGCCATTCTTGTAAAGAAAGACCCAGAGCGTTTTAGCAAGACGGAAGTTTATGTCGCTTCGCACACCGTTGAAGGCGTGAAAATTGGGACGTACCAATTGTGTGTCGCGCGAAAAGCCCGCCTTGCTTCCGGTGAGGGGACGCAAATTGCGTTCGAGCTTAAGATCGGTTCGGTCCCGACCGCCAAAATCCAAACGGTCATAAATGTCTGCAAGATTCTGAATGGATTCAACAAAACGCAGCAGGAATTGAGCAAGATACCGCAGGAGTTCAGGCGGCTCACGCTCGAAGCGAAATTGTTTTTGCAAAACCTCGAACATCGGGTCGAGGAAATGAGGGTGGAGAAGAGGTACTGCTCGCTGCAGGAACTGCAAAGTTTCGAGAACACGCTGATTCCGATTGTTGCCAAGTTGATCACCGACTGGTTCGAACCGGGCTACCATCTTTTAGAGGAGAGCATAAAAGATGTGCCTGAAGCCGACCTTCCCAAATGTGCAAGTTTCTTCCGGGAACAGCTCAAGGAATTGATCTATCAGTCTCCGTTTGCTCACCGAAGCGTTTCGAAGCCGCTGGGATATTCCGGGGATTTCGAGATGATGAATATCATTTACAGAAACGAGAGTGTGGGCGACTCGCTATTTGGGAAGTGCCTTCACGCATATTGGTTGGATCACTCAGAGGCAAAGGCAGTCAGGAACCGCTCGAGATACCTCTACGGAGTGCTCCTGAAGGCGATTCAAGAGGGAGCGGGCGCTCCTTTCAAGATTGGATCGATTGCCTGTGGGCCCTCGCGTGAAGTGCAGATGATTATTGAGTCTTCTGTCGCACAGAATCTTGATTTATCGAAATGCGAGTTCCATCTTTTGGATCAGGATGTGAATGCCCTGAAGTACGCGCACGAAAGACTGTGGGAGATCGTCAAGGGAACGAACAGCCCGGTTCGATTGAATTTCGTTAACAAGGCAGTGAAGCACGTGATTACGAGCCGCTGGCAGGAAAGCAATTTCGATTTGCTCTATTCTGCAGGCTTATTCGACTATTTCAGTGATCCCGTTGCCCGAATGGTAGCGAAGGCGCTGTATGAACGTCTGAAGCCGGGTGGCCGCTTGATTATCGGAAACTTCAATTTGACAACGCCCAATCAATTCGGAATGCGGCTTGCCTTGGATTGGAGTTTGATCTATCGATCTCGCGAGGACCTGAAACGTCTGTTTGGGGATCTTGGAGGCATATTTTCCGTGGAGCAGGAGCCGGAGGGCGTGAATTTGTTCTGTGTGATTGAAAAGCCGCAAACAGCCTAAAATAAGCGGTGGCATTGATGAATGGGAAGAACCATGAACCCAGGTGAGCAGGAAGTTTTAAGGCTGCGACGGAAGGAAAGAATAAGGGAATTACGCGACTTTATTCTTATATCCACTAACTGGGTCTCCTTCCCATTGTTTGCGCTATTCCTGATTGCCGATTACTTCTATGCGCCGGACAAATTCTTTATCTTCGCTGGTCTCAGGATGGCCATTGTTCCATCCTGTTTGATTGTAAATATCGCAGTGAAGAGAGCCCGAACTCTGTTTCAAATCCAGGCTTGGGGCGCCTTTCATGTTTTTATGAACGCCATACTGATAACGATTATGGCGTTTCTGGCGGAAGGGAAGAGTTCCGCGTACTATGCGGGACTTAACTTGTGCGCCATCTTGGTGGGCTCATTTATACCCTGGACTACGTTGGGTCTGATTTGGAACCTTGCGCTCATCTATGTGCCCTTCTGCGCGTTGACTTTGCTGTCATGGAATAAACAAAGCAACTCGATGTTCTTTGTGAATTCATCTTTCATGATCGGCACGGTCGTCATCACAATCGTGATCCGGCAAGTCAATGAGAGATACCGGATGGCGGCGCTTCGAAGCAGAGTGGCATTGGATGATGAATTGGATCGGCGCGCGGTCATCATCAAGGAGAAAAGCGAGGAAGCCCTCAGTCTGGCGGAACTCGCAAAACAGTTCAGTCCTCAAGTTGTTCACGCGATTCGAAAGGGTGAATTGCAGATTTCGGACTCGGTGAAAGAGAGCGATATTTGCGTCTCATTCATCGACGTCTGCGATTCCACATCGGCCATGCAAGCCGTGGGCATTGAGCAATACCAGAATGCGCTGGACCTGTTCGTAACAATCGCAGTGCCCATTTTATTCAAATACGACATCACCTTCGACAAGATGATCGGTGATGCCATCATGGGTTTCTCCAACGAACCGGCAAAGCGAATGGATTACATACCTCGAATGGGCGCGGCGTGCCTGGAAATCCGGGATACGATTGCGGCTCGCGAGGGGGAGATGGAGCGCTTCTGGGGACGGCCCTTCCAAGTGAAGATGGGTCTCGCCAGTGGAGCGGCAAAAGTGGGTTTTCAGGGGCAAATTGTTCGGAGCTATACCGCAACCGGCATGGTGGTGAACAAAGCAAGCCGCCTGTGTGGCGTTGCGTGCCCGGGGCAAATCGTGTTCGATTGCTCCTCGGTTGATGCCTTTGCCGCGCGCGGTTTTCAGGCCCAGATGATCGGGACAAGGTCGCTCAAAGGCATTGGGGAGCATACGGTTTACGAACTGGAATCTTTTGGCGTTGCTTCCAATGAACGATGGTCGGAAATGAGCGCGGAGGCATGCCAGGTCTGCGGGACCATTCTCCACCTAGAGGAAAACGCCTCAGGGATTTTGATTCTGAAGTGCGGCAATTGCGGTTACGTCATGGCCTAAGCAATGAACAAAAAGATCAAGGTCTCAGGGCGGCTCTCGTCGGTAAAGGGATGCGCAAGGGACTTGTTCGAGTAGTTTGTCAAAGACAAGTCCCTCATGGCATGCGGAGATTACCGTGCGAGAGCTAAGTGGAGGATTTCTCTAACTCGATGGCGCGCGGGAAGAGGATGTTGTTCTCGAGGTGGATGTGCTGATGAAGATCGCGCTCAAAGGCGGCCAGACCGTCGTAAAACGCGTGATAGGTTGGGCAGGCATCCGGTGGAGTAACAAAGTTGTGGCCTAGACTCCGTATTTTGGCGATGAGCGCTCCTGCGGCATCGTGCTCCTCGGTCATCATCGCGATTGGGTTGGCGACGGTGCCGAAACATCCGTGGGGCTTCGCGCTTCCGACAGCATTCGCGCGTTCCAGCGCGACGATGTAAGGGAATAGGATTGTCTCCTCCTTGGCGAGATGCTGAGTGAGTTCCTCGTCCAAATGGGCAAGAGTCGTCTGGATCACCGGCAGCTCAGGAGTAGTTGCACCATGGCGACCGACAACCTTCTGGGCCAGAACCGCCAGGCGCGGCAACTCTGTTTTGACATACACATGGTGAGTGGAGACGATGTGGCCGCTCAGGACTTCCAGCGAGGAATGAGACCAGTCTTGAGCGACGGGAACCGCATTTCGCGAGGCAGCTTCGAGAGCCGAAATCACCTCTTCGAGTTCAAGCTTTCCCGCAACGCACGCCTCGGCGAGAGGCTTGCGCCCGCCGCAGCAGTAGTCAATTCCAAATTGTTCAAATACCCGAATCGAGGAAGGCTGTTCCAGTGCAATCTCGCGAACGGTCTTTGTAGTAGCAGTCATGGCAATCTCCTTGAAACCTAGGTTAGAGACTGCCTGCGCCGGAGACAGCGACTTTTGTCACTGGGAAGAAGAATGCAGGTGGTGCTGCGACTACTTCACTTGGCTAACAGGGGTTGCAATCGCGTGTTGAGGAGGTCACCGCGGTTCGTTCACGAGGGCGCGGTATTGGAAGAACATTTCGGTTCGCCAACGCAGGATCATTCCGAATGCAAGGATGAAAAACAGCGCGGCTGTTTGTTGCACGGAAAGCACGGTGTCGAGATAACCTCGGGCCGCTACTCGGATACCAGCGAGCAGAATGACAACAGCGAAGAAGGCATTTGAACGTTGCGCCATCACAGCGTTGCCTTCGCGGATCAGGCGTGAAGTCCGAAGTAGCGGATAGGCCAATCCAATCGCTCCTCCGAGGAATGCCATGCCCGCCCAACTCCACGGAACACGGAATGCGGGAACGACAAACATCATGAATCCCGTTGCCATCCCAAGAGGTGGGATGATGATTTTCTTGGCCGAAACGGCGGTACGCGATTCTCGAACTCGCCAGATCATAACGACAATCGCACCGATGATGGAGCTGATCAGTGACGCAACATTGAGAGGTACCATGGTCATGAAAGAGAACTCGCTGAAACAATGACGAGCAAACTGCCACGTATGCCGGTATCCGGGATCTTACCTGACAACGCTCGTTCTTTATTATTCTATCGGAATTATCGGCGTACTTGCTTTTGCCGTTTCGAACCAGGCGGGGCTGTCGCTGCCAATCCTCTTCTTCTTGCGATCTGCGTCATTTGCTACGCTCGTGCGTGTAAATCCTTCCGGCCGGGTCTTTGAATCAAGGTTTCGCGTCACGACAGAAACTTTGGCTTCACGGAAAACGCGGGAGTTAGCGGAGTGCCTGAGGTGCCCGGAACGCGAAGGAGTTTGGCGACTGGCGTGCCCTAATGTGGGTAAGAGCGAGGATGATGATGATTTCCACTCAGGCTGATTTGATGGGGCAGAAACACGGGGCTGCGAAGGTCCATTCGGGAAGCGATGATTACGAAGTGCGTAAAGGGAACTACATCGGCATCGTGCGCGAGAGTGAAAGCCAGTACGAATTTCTGGTTCGCGATATGCGTCGGGAAGGACCTACGATACACGGCTGCGGAATGGATTTCCGTCATGCCGCCAGTGCGGTCAGGCAAATTCTGAATGCACTGACGTCCGTGCCTTAGAGCGCGTCAGATCTCTCCATTTCTACGCGCTATAATCTCAAAAATCAGAGGCGGAGGATTGCCATGCATCACATTCTTTTCTATGACGTGGTGGACGATTATCTGGAGAGACGAGCAGAGTTTCGCGAAGCACATTTGAAATTGGCAAGAGAGGCGAACGAACGCGGAGAGCTGGTGCTCGCTGGAGCGCTTGTAGAGCCTGCAGATGGCGCGATACTTGTCTTTGAGGGTTCATCGCCTGAGACGGCAGAGGCGTTCGCGAAGGCTGATCCCTATGTTAAGCATGGTTTGGTGAAGGCTTGGCGAGTGCGCAAATGGGCGACGGTTATCGGGGAAGGCGCATCGGTGGTTTCTTCGAAGTAAACAGGATCGTAACGCGCCTAGTTTTTTGAGTCATCGCCGTTCCACTAGAATTCACGCGAACAAGATAAATTACCCAGTTGCAAAACAAAAGCCCTCCCCTGAGAGGGAGGGCAGCTTTGCATCGATTGGATCAGTTCACGCTGAGTGACGCAGCTCCTGTTTTTGTTTTGAAGGTTGCGCCGATGTTTGTGGTTCCGCGTCCGGCGCTGGTCGCCAGACCCGTTGTGTCGATCACCGCAACCGCGGGATTCGAAGATGTCCATTGCGAGACGGACGTTATGTCCTGCGATGAACCATCGCTGAAGTTGCCGGTTGCTTTGAATTGCTGAGACAGACCGAGGCCAATTAACGGTGCGGCCGGAGCTACCGTCACGCTCACGATTGAGGCGCTGGACACCGTCAACTGCGCCGAACCGGTCAGTGTACGGAAGGTGCCGGTGATCGTAATAGCAGGCGCGGCGGCAATGGCCGTGACCACACCGGAACCGGAGATAATAGCGTCCTGGTAGTTCGAAGTCTTCCAGTAAGCTGATTTGGACAGATCCACCGTAGTGCCGTTGTTGAAGACTCCGGTGAGTGTGAACTGCTGCGCAGTGCCCGGAGCCATGGTCGAATTGTCAGGTGTGACCGCCACAGACTTTAGCGAAGACGAATCCACGATCGTCGCCGTTGTTGTGCCAGTGAAGCCGTTCAGAGTCGCAGACACGGTCACTACGGCGGTTTTCTTCTTTGTTCGGAGCAAGCCGGCTCCATTTATGATCGCCTTGCTTGCCGGGGAACCGCTTGTTGTAGAGACGTGCCAGTTCACTCCACTGAGCGGGTTCGTGGTGCCGTCACTGAATGTTCCCGTCGCAGAGAATTGGACTTTAGCATGCATCGGCAATACGGGGTTGTCGGGCGACACCGCAATGGAGACCAGTTTCGCGGAGGACACGTCGAGAGTGGCAGAGCCGCTGACGTTCTGGAATACGGCAGTGATCTGCGCCGATCCCATGCTCAGTGCATTTGCCAAGCCAGTATCGCTGACCAGCGCGACGCTGGCCGATGAGGATATCCACTCGGCTTGCGACGTTACGTCTTGCGTGCTGCCATCGGCGAAGACCGCCGTCGCGGTGTACTGCTGCGTGCCACCGATTCCCATCGACTTGACTGCCGGAGTCACAGAAATAGCAGCCGGTGGGCCGAGTACGACAGTCACATTGGCGGCGGACGAAAGGCCCCGATATGTGGCCGTAATTGTGGACTGACCCGCCGCAACACCGGTTGTCACGCCATTCAAGTCGATTGTGGCGATGGTGGAAGCCGATGAGGTCCAGGTTACTCCCTGGGACAGCGGTTCGGTGCTGCCGTCACTGAAGACGCCAGTAAGCACGAACTCCTGAGTCGTTCCAACCGCGAGCGAAGCCGTCGTCGGAGTGATGCTGAGCGACTGCAGGGTTGGCGTCAGAACAGTCACTGTGGTGGTAGTCGTGAAAACTCCTACGGTTGCCGTGATGTTCACCGGGGTAGAGCTGGATGCCACGCCGGTAGCAACGCCAGTGACAGGATCGACGACAGCGATGGTCGGGTCCGACGAGGTAAATGTTGCATTCGTAAGATCCTGAGTGGAGAAATCGCTGTACGTTCCAGTAACTGTGTATTGCACCTGACCGCCAATCGGTATGGATTGGTCATCGGGAGAGATATCGATAGAGGTGAGTGTAGCAGCCGTCACGACCAGTGGGGCCGTGCCCACGACGGTGCCCGAAGTGGCAGAGATGGTTGCCGTGCCGGCGCTAACTCCGCTGGCCAAGCCGGGTATGTTGGCGCTTAGCGTGGCCACGCCGAGCGTGTCGGAACCCCAGGTCACACTGTTGGTCATGTCTATCGCGCTGCCGTCGGTAAAAATTCCACTGGCAGAGAACTGCTGCGTCTGACCGGTGGCGATGGATGCATTGCTGGGTGCGACTGCGATGGAGGCGAGCATCGAGCCCGTCACACTTACCGTTGCTGTGGCGCTAAGAGAGCCGGAGGTTGCGGTGATGGTGGCTTGTCCGATAGATTCCGCAGTCACTACGCCGGAGGCATTCACCGTTGCATTCGATTGACTGCTGGAGGACCAGGTCACGGTGCCGGTGATGTCCTGCGTGGTGCCGTCCGTGTAGGTGCCGGTAGCATTCAATTGCTTCGTCTGCCCGATGGCAAGGGTAGTGGAAGCCGGTGCAATCAGGATGGACGAAAGTGCCGGTGAACCAGGAGCGGTCACAGTGATGGAAGCCGTTGCACTTTGAGAACCGGAGACCGCAGTGATCGAGGCGCTTCCAACCGAGACAGCGGACACCATTCCGGAGGCATTCACGGTGGCTACAGACTGGTTGCTGGAGGACCAGGTCGCGGTGCCGGTGATGTCCTGCGTGGTGCCGTCCGTGTAGGTGCCGGTAGCATTCAATTGCTTCGTCTGCCCGATGGCAAGGGTAGTGGAAGCCGGTGCAATCAGGATGGACGAAATTGCCGGTGAACTTGGAGCGGTCACGGTGATGGTCTTGGAGCCGGAGGTCGTTCCCGTAGTCGCCGTTGCGGTAAATTGTCCTGCTTTGATCGCTGTTACGAGCCCCGAGCTGCTGACGGTCGCAATTGTGGCGTCAGAAGATTTCCATGTGGCAACGGAGGTGATGTCTTTGGTGGTGTTGTCGTTGTAGGTGGCAATGGCTGTCAGTTGCAGTGTCTGTCCTGCTGCAACGGAAGAAGCGGTGGCTACCACATTTACAGCAGAGACTGTTGCAGATTGTGACGACGTAGAGGGAGATTTGGAACCTCCTCCTCCACAGGCGATGAAGCCAGTGCAAGTTAAAAGGATGAGAATTGTCGCAAGATGTTTCATACAAGCCCTCCTGAGCGGCGATGGGGTCTCACATGGGACTTTTTAAATCTCTGATGAACGTGACTTTCTGTAGCTCCGGCGCAACGGAAGGGGAGGGGGGCGCCAGACACAGCTACAAGCTACAGGGATTATGTCGCATCCAGAGTGCCTGAGAATGCCCAAAGTGAATTTGGATTCCCTTTGGGGAATCCAACGGTGTATTACTTCACTCGATCAGGTGAGACTTAGGAAAGAGAAGATGGTTACCATGGGATGTCTCTCAAGCTGGGGCGAGACTGAACAACTTCGTGGCTAGTGCGGATCTCACATCTTCATTCGGTAATAGGCGGTTTTGTCCCAGGCTGTTCGAGAGTAAGAATCGCTAAGGCCGAAGGTGGTCTCGGCAGCGCCAAGCAGGAGATAGCCGTCCGGTTTCATCGCCGAAACAAGACGAGTGAGGATCTGCCGCTTTTTCTCCACTTCGAAGTAGATCATTACGTTACGGAAAAAAACAATGTCGAACTTGGGCAAAGTGTGCCATGGCTCGGTGAGATTGAACTGGCGGAATTCCACCATGTTTCTGATGGCAGGGCACAGAACCCAGTCCGATCCTTCGCGAGTGAAATACTTTGCCAGATATTTCGCGGGGAGGCCTCGGTTCACTTCGAGTTGACTGTAGCGGCCTGAGCGTGCGCGCTCCAGGATGGCAGAGGACAGATCGGTTCCGAGGATCGAAATGGTCCAACCGGGAAGACCTCCGAATTGCTCGGCGATGATCATGGCGATGCTGTATGCTTCCTGGCCGCTTGAAGCGGCAGCGCTCCAGAGGTTGATACGTCGTGAGGTTTCGCGCTCGGCGATGAGTTCCGGCAGGATGACCTGGCGCAATGCTTCGAAGGGTAGATGATCGCGAAAGAACCATGTCTCGTTGTTCATCATTGCATCGAGAACTTTGCGATGCAGTCCACCGAACGAGGTGCGCCGAATGCAGGCGACCAGGTCCTGCGCCGAATTCATTCCTTCGCGGTATGCCAATGGCGTGAGGCGCGATTCGGCGAGGTAGTCCTTGCTCTCGTCCAGCACAACGGCGGAGTACTGCGCAAGGAACTGGCGCAAGTATTCGAATTCCTGTGTCTCAAGCCCCATACTCACCGCCTTGTACTCGTTCCCTGATTGGATCTCGCACGCTGCCGGCGAGAGAGGCTTGTGTCAAAGCATGACGGCCCTGATTTACCCTGCGGACAATTTCATAGGCGATGTCTTTCAGGGGGAGAATGCAGTCGGCAAGGCCGGCCCTGGCAACAAATCCAGGCATACCCCAGACGACAGATGTGGCCTCGTCCTGCACGATGATCTGGCCGCGAGCCTCTTTGATGTGTTCACACCCGCGGAGCCCATCCTGTCCCATTCCGGTCATCACGACGGCGAGCACGTTTTGTCTGAATACCTCGGATACCGATCGAAACAGGACGTCTACCGAGGGCCGACAGGAGTTTTCAGGCTGCGACTGCAGTATGCCCAGACGCACAACCGATCCGTCGCGACGAAGGTTCATGTGGAAGTCACCGGGCGCAATCCACGCCTGTCCGGGTTCGAGCGGGGCCCCTGACGTTCCCTCGCGCACGAGGAGCGAAGAAGCCGTGGTAAGCCGCTCGGCTAAAAATCTTGTGAAGGTTGGCGGCATGTGCTGAACAATCACAATGGGTACAGGGAAATTCGCCGGGAGGTGCGGGATCACTTCCGCCAGCGCATTGGGGCCTCCGGTGGAGGTTCCGATCGCTACGATGTCCACCCGCATGTCCGAATTCTGAACGGTAGATGTGAGTGCCGCTTTGGATGCCGCAGGCGCTGTTGTGAAGGTTGCGGGGATGGCGCTCGTTGACTTATTGATGGATGGATCTTGCGAAGAAGGCCGGCTATATTCCCTGCTTTTCCAGCAGAGAGCTTTGATTTTAGGTATGACATCCAGACGAACGCGCAGCATGCTGTCCTGCACGCTGCCGACGTTTGCAGGCTTTACGACGCAATCGTCGGCACCCGCGGCAAGCGCATCAAGGGTAGCAAGCGCGCCTTTCTCGGTCAGCGTACTGAACATGATTACCGGCGTGCGGACGCCACGTGAGCGCAATTCCCGAACCGTCTGTAATCCGTCCATCTCGGGCATCTCTATATCCAAGATGATGATGTCGATGGTGCGCTGCTCAACCATGGCGAGTGCAATTCGTCCATTCGCGGCAACTCCCACAACCTCAATGTCGGGGTCGCACTCAAGCGACTGCCGGATAATGCGCCGCATCACAACGGAATCATCGACGATGAGCACGCGGTACTTCATCGGATACAACCGAGAATCTGTAACTTGTCGAGGACCGCGTCTCTGGTGAAGGGCTTCATTACATATTCGTCGGCGCCCTCTTGTAGTGCCCGCATAATGTGCTCCTGCTCAGACTCGGTGGTGACCATCATGATCCGCATCTGGTCAAAGTTGTGATTTGCCCTGAGCTGGCTAAGAAGTTCCACGCCGCTCATTTTGGGCATGTTCCAATCCAGAAGCACCAGGTCGGAGGCCCCTTGTTCAAGACAGGCCAGAGCTTCAAGGCCGTCCCCGGCCTCGATCACCTCGAAACCCGCTCCGAGGAGAATGGACTTGAGAAGCTTCCTCATGGTTGAGGAATCATCCACGACTAAGGCCTTCATGATGTCTCCTTCAAAGACAGTTAAGGAATAGAGCCGGAACTCAGAGGCACAGCCGGAGAAATCAACAGCATCTCGCGGCTGTGCATGGAGTCGTATCAGTGGCGGAACTCCGACATGAGGGTTTGCAGTTCGGCGGCCAACTTTTCAAGAGCGTGTGCGGACTTCGATGTGTCAGCCGCACCCACGGTTGTGGCGTGGGCGGCTTCGGCAACTCCTCCAATATTTTTGCTGATATCGGTGCTGCCTTTCGCGGCTTCAGCGAGCGTGCGGCCGATCTCGTTGGTGGTTGCGCTCTGCTCTTCGATGGCGCTGGCAATTGTGGTCTGAATGTCGCTGATCTGACCGATCACCTGACTGATCTGACTGATGGCCGATACAGCGCCGTTTGTATCACCTTGTATGGCCTCAATCTTGCGGCTGATGTCCTCTGTTGCCTTGGCGGTTTCCTTTGCGAGTTCTTTTACTTCGTTGGCAACTACGGCGAAGCCTTTGCCTGCCTCACCAGCGCGCGCGGCTTCAATGGTTGCGTTAAGCGCAAGCAGATTGGTTTGCTGCGCGATGGAAGTGATCACCTTGATGACCTGGCCAATCTCCGCGCTGCTCTGACCAAGTTTTGAAATCGTTGCGTTGGTTAATTCGGCGGTACGAACGGCGGATGTCGCCACACGAGTTGCCTCCGCTGTGTTCTTAGCAATCTCTTTGATACTGGCGCTCATCTCGTCGGCACCGGTGGCGACGGTCTGAACGTTATTGCTGACCTGTTCGGCGGCTGCGGAAACTACGCTTGCCTGGGTTGCGGTCTCATCAGCATTGGAGCCCATGGACTCGCTGACTTTCTTCAGCTCTTCTGCTGAACCGCTCAACGATGTAACGATACGCGCAACCTCTCCGAGCGTGGAAGCCACGGATCTGGAAAGCTTGCTGACGGAGCTGGCCAGAATGTCAAAATCTCCCGCGTACTTTTTTGTGACGTCGGCAGTAAAGTCTCCTTCAGCGAGCTTCACGAGGACGCCGCCGACGTCCTGCATGGGACCAACGACGGCGTCTAGCGTGGAGTTGAAACCCAGGATGATTTTGCGGAAGTCGCCGCGGTGCTTCGACAAGTCGGCGCGCATATTCAGTTTGCCTTCGGCTCCGGCTTGCGCCAACATCGTGGAGTCGGCAATCAAGGCATTAATGGTGGCGGATAATTTGTTGAAACCGTTTGTAAGCCGCTGCAGATCCCCTTTGTATGCTTCGTTGATCTGTTCACAATGAATGCCTTCACCGAGTTTCTCAAGAAGTTCCATCGAAGTGGTTAAGGGTTGCGCGATGGCTGCGAAAGCATCGTTGGTCGCTTCAACAATTTGCCGGTAACCACCCTGATGCTTGCTGACATCGGCGCGGATGGAGAAATTGCCTTCAGCTGCTTCCTTGGTCAGCAAAGCGATGTCAACCGCCATGGATTCAACCGCATTCTTGACGGATAGCAGGTTCTCATCGATTTTGCCGAACTGTTCTTTGGCGTCGGCGCTGTACTTTTCTGCCTCTTGGAGGTTGAAATCAAAGTCCACATCGCCCTGGGCAAGCTTTGTCAAATTGCTGGCGAGGCGATTGAGTTCGGTTTTTGTATAGTCCTTAGCTCGAACGTGCGCGTCGAGCATTTGATTCACTTCGAGGATCACGGCTTGCGAGCGACCACCCTTAAACTGGTCAGCATCACCCCGCTCGTTCAGGCGACCTTCGCGCGCGGCATTGGTGAGGCGTGACAACTCTTCCGATAACATCGCGTGCTGCGAGTTGTCTTCAATTACCTGCACGATGCCGATAACTTTTTGGTGCTCATCAAATCGCGGAGTAACATACGTGCGGATCGGCAATTTGCGGCCCTTGACTGTGCAAAGAGCCTCTCCGCCCAATGTGCGGCCCTCGCGAATTACGCGCGATGTGAAGCACGTTCCAGTGCGGCAGGCGTCATTGTCAAACAGATCCCACAATTTAAGACCGATGCTGGCTTGTTGCGTTGTTTCCGCCAGCAGAGCTGCGGCGCTGTTCAGGTATTCGATGTTGTGATCGCAGTCCATGACGACGACGGGTACCGGGGTTTCATCAATGTAGCTGGCTTTCTTCATGGAAAGATCAAACTCGGAGGCGATGTCGTGAGATACCCCACTCGCTTCTTGTGAAGCCCCGTTTCCGAGTGCCCAACCTAATCCCCAACCTTTTCCTGCCATGTTCACGTCCTCCAGTTTGTGTTGCTTATGCTGTCAATTCGTTTCCGGGCCACCCGGCACGCCGATGTTTACGGAGCGCTGTGTATTAAGTACGAGGAGCAGTTCCTTGTTAAGCTTGTAAACGCCACGGATGAGTTCGCGGCTGGTTTTGGAAAGTGTATCCGGGGCAACCTCAAAATCTTTGTCTTCCACTTCCACAACATCGCCGATCTCATCTACAAGAAGGCTCACGGCCCCATCGGCGGTGCGGACCACGACGTTCATCGGCAACTCGCTGTCGAGCCGATCCGGAACGCCGAGGCGACGGCGGAGATCGATGGCCGTGACGATCTGGCCACGCAGATTGATCAGTCCGGCGACAACGTCCGGCGCCAGTGGAACGCGGGTCATGTCAAGGCGCCGAATCACTTCCTGGACGGTTTCAACTTCCACCCCGAACAGGAGGCCCTTGATGAAGAATGTGCAGAACTGCTGCTGATTTGCACTCACGCGATCCCCCCGTTGCCTGTAATCGATGAAATCAGTTCCGGGACATTGAGCAGGTCTGTGACGTGCTGCTGAATGACGGCGGAACCAAGCAGATGACGGTTCTCCGCTTCCCGGGTGATCGATACGTGTTGATCGACGATGTCGAGTATCTCGTCCACGATCAGGCCAACGCTGCTGCCTCCCGCGGTATGCACGACAACCTGCAGGGAGCCTTCGCGAGCCGCGGGATTGGCCATTTGCAAGGCATCCGCGATGCTTACCAGCGGCATGATTTCCCCGCGATACTGAACGACCTGGCGATTTCCAGAACGCTCGATGGATTTACTGTCGAACTCTTCCAGGCGGGAAACCATCGAGAGTGGCACGGCGAGTTTGCCACGGTCTCCGACCCGGAAGAGCAGCCATGACTCGCGCTGTTCCGCTTCTTCGACGAGTTCGCCGGACTTGGCTTCTGCTCGATGTCCGGCGGAGTCTCCGGCCAGGGATGCACGCTGCGCAAGGCCAAGAATATCCAGAATGAGAGCGACTTTGCCGTCTCCCATGATGGTGGCTCCGGCGAAGCATGAGACCGTTCTCAGTTGCTTGGACAGAGGTTTGACCACAATCTCTTCAGTGTCATTGATGCCGTCCACAACAAGTCCGAACTGGCGGCTGTCAGCCTGAAGAACGACGATATTAATCGCGCTATCGTGATTGCCTTGAACCGGGCGCGCGAGCTTCAGTTCGCGTGTGAGATGAATGACGGGTAGAAGAGTCCCGCGCAGGCGGTACACGGATGCTTCCTGGATGCTCTCGATTCCGGTCTCTGCCGCCTTGCCTTCAAGTCGAACAAGTTCCACCAGGTTCACTTGAGGTATGGCGAAGCGTTCCCCGCCGGTGGTAACTATCAGGGCTGGAATGATGGCCAACGTGAGCGGAATCTTGATCTTCAATGTGGTGCCGCGCCCGCGCACGCTTGAGACATCGACCGTGCCGCCGATCTTCTCGATGTTGGTCCTGACGACGTCCATTCCGACGCCGCGTCCGGAGATGTTGGTGACCTGCTTTGCGGTAGAGAATCCCGCCATGAAGATGAGATTCCCAATGGCGCGGTCGGACATATTGGCGGCCTGCTGCGAAGGAACGATTCCCCGCTCGATTGCTTTCTCTTTGATCGCATTCAGATCGAGTCCGGCGCCGTCGTCGGAGATCTCGATATTGACCTGCCCTCCTTCATGAAATGCTCTCAGAAAGAGCAGTCCCTGCCGTGGTTTTCCGGCTGCCTCGCGCTCGGCCGGCTTTTCGATGCCATGATCGAGCGAATTGCGAACGATATGAGTGAGCGGATCCTTGATTGCTTCGATGATCGTTTTGTCGAGCTCGGTCTGGCTCCCTTCCATCTCAAGCCGCACTGATTTTCCCGTCGCATTGGAGAGGTCGCGCACGATGCGAGGAAATTTATTCCAGACGTTTCCGATCGGCTGCATACGCGTTTTCATCACCCCTTCCTGCAACTCGGTGGTGATCAAATTCAGGCGTTGAGCGGTGTTCAGGAACGCTGGATCCTTTTGAGTAGATGTGAATTGCAATATCTGATTGCGGGCAAGTACCAGTTCACCGACAAGGTTCATCACCTTTTCAAGGAGATTGACATCGACGCGAATGTTGCTGCTGATCGAATCTTCGCGTGACTCGGACTGTGCCGGGAGTGCGTCCTGAACAACTTGCTTCTGGATCTCCGCACTGGCCGCAAGAATTTCATCTGTTCGGTGTGGACCGTCCTTACACTGCGACTTGACGGCATTTGCAACAGCGTCGGGCTCGACGGCCTGCTGTTGGACGAGAATGTTACCGGTCAGATCGAGATTCGCGGCATGTGTCTTTTGGACTTCATCCGAGGCCGCCTTATTTACCCGGTCATGCGCCGTGAGGATGTCGGTCAGGGACTGGATCACCTCAGTCAGATCCATGTCGCCTTCTTCTCCAGTGCGCTCAACCGCGGCCAGCAGTTGGCGATCAACGTCTATCATCCTGAGCAGTGCGGAGGTTATCTCCGCATTTACATTGAGCTTGCCTTCACGCATGCGCGAGAGAATGCTTTCGCCCACGTGGTTGACCGACTCGAGTTTCTTGAGTCCGATGGTTCCGCCGGTTCCCTTGAGGGTGTGAACGGCGCGAAAAATCCTTGCAACCAGCTCTTTTGAATTCGGATTTTTTTCGAACTCGACGAAGTCGCGGTCAAGCTGGTCGAGAAGCTCGCCGCCCTCGATTAGAAATTCCTGGATGAATTCGTCCATGGCAATGACTCCCAGACAAAAAGGCAAGTACGATTTCACCTGCATCCGGACTTTGGATCGTCACGCGCAGCAAGTGTTGCTTTGCCCGCGATGGAAGTGAACGACCGGGGTGAAGCGGTATGCGCACAATCATCTTCAGTGTGAACATCGGAGAACGTGGACAAAAACTTGAATCCCGTTTCAGGAGACGAAGAACCTGCGTGTGAATCAGCTCACGCCAGGGGGAGTCAGACGGGAGGCGAGTGCAAGACGGAGTACGCATTGTTATGCGATGATTGTGCCCGGAAGATGCACCCCACTGTCGAGATGAAGGATATGAGTTTGGCGGAACCCGTAGCAGCCGTGGCGATCGTGCGCGCGCGCGTCCCAAATGAGTCCATCTTGCTGATCCGCCGCTCGGAGCGTAAGGACGATTCCTGGTCGGGGCATTGGTCGTTTCCAGGCGGACGGCGTGACCCGGACGACCGAGACCTGCTGCATACCGCGTTGCGGGAACTTGAAGAAGAGTGTGGGGTCCGTCTTGAACGCGAGCAGATGGAAGCCGCGCTACCCTTTGTGCTGGCAAGGCGGCGAACTGGCCCCTTCGTACTGGTCGCTCCATTTGTATTCGACATAGAAGGCGAGTTGCCTACTCAGGTCGATCATCGAGAGGCAGTCGAAGCCGTGTGGGTTCCACTTAGCGTCTGGTTTGATCCTGGCCGTCACTCCCTCAGACCAGTGCCGGGATTTGCTGGAGATACCCTCTTTCCGGCAATCGATCTAAACGGAATACCGCTCTGGGGATTCACTTACAGGCTTGGGACGAGTTGGCTTGGGTTGCTCCCCGCGCAAGGTGCAGTTGAGCAGGCAGGCTTCGCCGTGGCCAATCACATCCTGGAATTCGTGCTTTCGCACGGATTAAAACTAAAGAGCTTTTGGGAAGACCGCCTGGAAGATATTGGAGCGGGAAGGCAGTCAGTGAAGGTTGCCGTGGTGGAAGGTTCTATTCCCGCCGACAGGGTGATTGCGCATTTTGCGACTTCTGGAGAGACGCTCCCGCAGATTAATCTGCTGGAGATTCAGCCAGACCGCATTCGAATCTTAGGACTCGCGTTTGAGGGGTATCTGATCCTGGCGGCAAATTAGGAAGCGGTATCCCGTTTTGAGCACTCATCAGTCATTCCCATCTTCAAGTCTTCCATCCATCGACCGGAATGGTTAGAGTACGCCTTCGATCTGCGCGTAAATCTGTTCGTCGGTGAAATGGCGAACCTTGATCGCTCCTGCGGGACAAGCTGCCGCGCAACAGCCACACGCTTTGCAGACAGCGCTGATGATGTGACTAACATGTTTTTCCGAATTGAACTCGATTGCGCCGTAGGGACATAGCGAATTGCAGGCGCGACAGCCAGCGCAGAGTTTGTCCTGGACTTCTGAGTACACTGCATCCACTGCGATTTTTCCCTGCGCAACCTTGCCTAGAATACGGGCTACCGCAGCGCGGCCCTGAGTGATTGACTCGGGGATGTCCCTTGGGAACTGACAGGCTCCGGCGATGTAAACGCCGTCGGTTGTAGTGGCGACGGGGTCGAGCTTGGGGTGGCTTTCAATGAACCATCCGTCTTTGTCGCAACTGATGTTGACGAGGTGCGCGACCTCCGCGGCATCCTCGCGGGGTTCCATGCTGACCATGAGAACGACAAGGTCGGCCGGCATCTCGATTTCTTCGGCGGAGAGCTGCTCTTTGAGTGTGATGAGCATGCCGCATCCATCTTCGGGAGCCGCCTCACGAATAGACGGCAGCTCACCCTTGGCAAACATCACGAAAGAGGTTTTCGCTTCGGAGCACTTGCGGTAAAAGTCCTCGCAACCTTTTCCAAAGGACTCGATGTCCGTGTACAGATTGGCAACGCGCGTATTGGGTAGCGCCGATTTAATCTCAAACGCGTACTTGAGCCCCGCTGTACAACACACGCGCGAGCAATAGCCATGGAATTGCTTGCTTCGCGATCCTACACAGTGAATGATGGACACATAGCGCGGCAGCTTGCCGGATTTTGTTTGCAACTTGCCGGTGCGCAACATCGCTTCCAGTTCGAAGGATGTAATCACGTCGGGGAGTCGGCCGTATCCATACTGCTCGATACGGGAAGCATCGAATTCCTTGTATCCGGTGCAGACCAGCACGGAGCCGGCGTCGAGTTCCAGAGATTCGCCATCCTCGGTTCGCAGGCGGGGCTTGAAGTTTCCGTTGAATCCCTTCAGCTCCGTCAGTTCGGAATTGAGGAAGAGGCGAATGTTGGGGTGGCGCTCGACACGTGAGATCCAGGCTCGCAGGAGGTTCTGCGCAGAGTCAAGATAAGGCGCTGTGAGATCCAGGCGCGCTACATTGCCGCCGAGGTGATCCTGCTTCTCGACGAGATAGACCTGCTGCCCGGCATCGGCCAGTTCGAGTGCTGCGGTCAACCCGGTAACGCCGCCTCCGAGGACAACGGTGGATGCGCACATGGGCGCCGAGCGGCTCTCAAGAGATTCGTTGAACTTTACGCGCTGCACCGCGGCGTGTACGAGAGCTCTGGCCTTCTCGGTGGCTGCGGCGGTGTCGTCGTGAATCCAGCTGCACTGCTCGCGGATGTTTGCCATCTCGAGCATGTATGGGTTTAGACCTGCACGCTTGATAGCGCCGCGGAAAGTTGCTTCGTGCATGCGCGGGCTGCAGGAGGCGACGACGACGCGGGTAAGAGCGTTCTCCTGGATGTCCTGGAGAATCATTTCCTGGCCTGGATTCGAGCACATGTACTTATACGAACGGGCGATGGCAACGCCGGGAATTTTCAACGCCGATGCGGCGACGGCGGCTACATCGACAATCTTGCCTATGTTGGTTCCACAGTTACAAACGTAAACGCCGATCCGCTCTTCCGCCATGGTTGCTCCGTTCCCTACGCTCGTGGCTGCAGCGTTACGAGGTTCGTGGTCTTTTCAGCCTGGGCTGCCTGTTGCAGTTGCGAGAAATAAATTGCCAGTGGACGATATGCCAGATGCGACCACTTGCTGAATGGCACTTCAAGCCCGAGCATGGGGACCACACCCATGAGATGCACGATATAAATGATGTTTGCCGCCATGGGTAGCCCTGCACGATGGAGGATGTGCTGCAGGATTCCGGTGACAGTGACGAAAAGCAGTAGCCCGAGGAACATCCAGTCGGATTCATGCGAGTGCCGATGGTAGGCAGCGTCCCTCTTTAGACGTCCGCGAATCGCGAAGATAGAGGTCGCAACAAGGCCGACAGCAGACAGGTATCCGAAAACGTGAACATACCAATTTATCTGCGGTCCTGCTTGCATGTATTTCAGAAAGACCATGATGAGGACCAGCATGGTCAGGTAACTGAGCACCAGTGCAAGGTGATTGGCCCATGGAGTTTTGTTCTCGCAATGCCGAAATCGCTTCTGAGTGAAAAAGTGAAGCGGCAGCAGCGGCAGGAAGTGCAGGTACATCGAGGCCGGTACCGGAACCGAGTGCTCATTGCGCATGGTGAAGTGCCACATGCGGAGACAATTGATGAGTAGCAGCAGTCCGAGTATGGCGCCCATAGTCCAGTCAAAGACGTGGATGGCGTGCGCGGGAAGAAATGCGCCAGGCCCGTCATACACGGAGAGGTTACCGCCTCCGAAAAAGAATCCGAAGATCGAGAATCCAGCTCCCGTCAACAGTGCAACGCCGAGGACGGCCGTGAGCTCTGAGCTCCATGAGCGATAGAGCATCCGTGAAAGGCCAGTGAAATCATATTGCGCGGTGAGCCAGCGGCGTACGCCCATCATGGTCTCGCCGGGTTCGGCACCGCGCGGGCACTGGTCAGAACACTTGCCACAGTAGTAACAGAGCCAGGGATCGAGTGCGGATCGCAGCGGTTTTTCAAGGCCCATTTGAAGATAGCGCATGGATTTGCGCGGGAAGACGTAAGGATCGTCAGAGTGCGAACAGGCTGCGCTGCAGTTGCCGCACTGATAGCACTTGGCGACGTCTTTGGCCCCGAAGAGCTCCAGTTCATCGATCAGGTCCGGATTTACGCGAAGTGCCATGTTCTTCCTTTTCCTCTCGCTCATTTACGAACGCTGGGGCGATACCGTTGTCTGTTCCCACGCATCCTGCGGAACGGTGTTGCGGTCTTCCTTGTTTCTACTGCCTACGATGGAACGCAGGGCTTCGGCAGCAGCTGCGGACGCCTGGGCCACTGTATCCGGAATGTCTTTTGGTCCCTGGCAGACCCCGGCCACATAGATTCCATCGCGACCTGTAGAGTTCGGCTCTGAGTTGTAGTTCAACTCCCGGAACCATCCGTCGGAATCCATCGGCACATGGAGTTTCTCTGCCAGTTCAGCGGAACCGTGCGATGGCTGTAATCCGACAGAGAGTATGACCATGTCGACCGGAACATTGATCAGATGTTCGGCGATCACGTCTTCACCGTGAATATAAAGCTGCGAATCTATTTCCTTGACGGTGGCCGTGCGTCCGCGCACAAGGGATACGCCCTCTTCGCGGATACGCTCGTGGAACTCCTCGTAGCCTTTGCCGAATGCGCGCATGTCGATGTAGTACTCGTAGCACTTGGCTTCCGGGAGTTTCTCACGCACAAGATGGGCAAACTTGAGCGAGTACATGCAGCAGACACGCGAGCAGTACGGGTTGTAATTACGGTCGCGCGAGCCAACGCAATGAATGATGGCAACGGCCTTTGGCTTGGGGCCGTCTGGCTCAAAAACCCACTCGTCGGCCTTGGTCTTCTTGTTCTGCCGCTTCGTCTTCATCACGATTTTGCCGCCGGTCGGTCCGGAGGCATTCGTCAGGCGCTCGAATTCAAGGGAGGTTAAAACGTTGGGGTAAGTGCCATAGCCGTAACGCGGGAGGCGGGTTGCGTCCAGGGTGTCATACCCAGTGGCGACAATGATGTTTCCAACCTCGAGCGAGACAACTTCGTCCTTCGCATCGAGATGAACCGCGTCTTTGGAGCACTTCTTGGCGCAAGCACCGCATTTCTTTCCGCCGCTCTGAACCCAGGTGCAGTAGGCTGGATCGATCATGTAGGCGTTGGGCACGGCCTGGGGGAAGGGAATGAAAATCCCTTTGCGGGTCGCAATGCCCATGTCGAACTCGCTGGCCACGGTCACGGGGCAGAAACGGGCGCAGTCGCCACAGGCAACACAGGCACTGGCATCGACACGGGTGGCGTGCTTCAGCACCTTCACGTTGAACGCACCGAGGCTCCCAGTTACTTCCTGAACTTCGGAGAGCACCAGCAGTTCGATATTTTTATTCTGGCCGACGGCCACCATCTTCGGAGTAAGGATGCAGGCTGCGCAATCCAGTGTGGGGAAGGTCTTATCGAACATCGCCATACGTCCGCCGATGGTTCCGGTGCGTTCGACGAGATAAACCTTGTGACCCGACTCCGCAATTTCAAGAGAGGCCTGGATGCCGGCAACGCCACCGCCGATTACCATGGTTGCGGTGTTAAAGAATGTGCCAGGGGCTGGCTCAGGGGGCAGGGTGAAGGGAATGCCTTGGACAGCAGCGGCGAGCACGGCCTTGGTACGGTCCGGGGAGGTCGCATCGCCGCGCTCTCCGAAGGAAGCCAGGTGGACCTGATCGCCATTACCACCCGCAAGGGCGAGAGCTCGGGAGAATGCGGGCTTGAAGAAGCCAGGGTGCTCCGAAGCGAGAACGACGGCGCTCAGTCCGGCCTGACGAAACACAAGGGCCAGTGCCTCCGGATCCAATCCAGTCGATGCTGCCAAGGTGCGCACCATGCTCACGCCGGGTAACTGGGAGGCATAGTCGGCAAGGTTTTGAAGATCCTTGGCCGCAGAGGCGTCTTCACCGGAATGAAGGAAATACACTCCGATGCGCCCCATAGCCGGGTCTGGGTTCTTGCCTCGTGCGCCAGACGTCACTTTTAATTCGCTCTTCATTGAAACCTTCCGTGTTCGCGGCACGCTGTTCGCATTTAGAACTCAGGCGGCATAGCCTTGATCTGCTCTGCGGTGAACACTGGGCCGTCCTTGCAGACATAGGTCGATCCGATGTTGCAGCGTCCACATTTACCAAGACCACATTTCATTCGATTTTCCAACGTCGTATAGATTCGTTCGCCCGGAAATCCAAGTTTGGTCAGCACCGGCAAAGTGAACTTGATCATGATGGGAGGTCCGCAGATCACCGCAAAGGTGTCTTCCGCAGTGCTTACCGCCTGTTCTACCGCGGTTGGGATGCGGGCTACCAGGCCCTTCCAGTCCGGGGTTTCGCCACCCGGGTCGACCGCCAGGCAGAGCTTGAGATCGGAGCGTTGCGCCCACTCTTCGAGTTCGCGTTTGTAAACCAGATCGCCGACGGTGCGGGCTCCATAAACAATCGTGACGTCCTTGAACTGATCGCGCAGATCGAGCACGTTCCAGATGGCGCAGCGCACGGGTGCCAGGCCGATGCCTCCGGCGATGAACACAACCGAATGGCCCTTCATCATCTCGATCGGGAAGTGGTTGCCATAAGGTCCCCGGAAGCCCAGAGTGTCGCCAACGGCGAGGCGACGGAGTGCCTGAGTTACCTTTCCGGTGGCCTTGAAACTACACTCGATGTAGCCCGCGCGGGTGGGCGGAGAAGCGATACAGAAGGTGCTCTCGCCTTCGCCAAAGACGGAGTACTCGCCAAACTGTCCCGCTGAGAACTGGAACTGTTCGGCAATTTTGGCGTCTTTGAACTCAAGCTTCAAGGTGCGGGTATCGACGGTTTCGTCGGTGATCTCGCAGATCCGCATGAGATGAGGCTGATAGATGTTCATTGTGCGCTCCCCTCAGGCTCGGCCTTCGACAGCGCAACCAGATTGCCGACGATCTCGGGGAGGTCCATGCCCCCGGGACACACCCTGGCGCATCGGCCGCAGCCTGTACACAAGATTTCACCAAAGCGGGTGGGATAAATCGAGAACTTGTGTTCAATCCGTTGCCGGAACCGCTCACTCTGGCTTTGCCTTGGATTGTGTCCGGAAGCATGAAGCGTGAACTTTGAGGTCTGGCAGGAGTCCCAATTTCGACGGCGTGCGCCTTCCTCTGAGCTGTCGTGTTCATCGACAATGTCAAAACAGTGGCAGGTCGGGCAGACCCCGGCGCAGGCTCCGCAACCGTGGCAGCGCAGCGCAATTGTCTTCCAGACGGGATGGTCGTAGTGCGAGGCGAGCCAGCCAGCGAATTCGGCTGGAATGGCGGCCAGATTATTTGCGATTTTTCCGCGCGCTTCCTGTTGTGCTGCTTCGGCGCCGGCTATAGCGGCTTCGCTTGCATCGGTCGCTCCGGGGCAACGCTGTAATAGCGCCTTGCCCTTCGGCGTGATCGCATTTGCAAGATATCCACCCTCAACCGGAATGAGCAGCAGGTCCGTTCCACGAGACGAATCAGGTGCCAAGCCGACTGCGGTGCAGAAGCAGGTATGGTCCATCACCGAACAAAGAAAACTCACGATGGTGGTTGCGTCGCGCCTTCCGAACCAAAGTTCGTCGCGATAATCCCAGCCCATGACTTTATCTACAATTTCCAATCCTGCAACATCGCATGGGGTGGCGCCCAGAATGACCTGCGGGGGAGCGACAGTGGGCACTTCCCGGATCTCGACGCCTTCTTTCGTCTGGCGGTATTGCAGCAAGACCTCGCTTGGGGGAAGGAAGAATTCCTTCAACGAACGTCGCGTTACACGTACACCCAGAGCTGCGTCTTCCAACTTCTGGATGGGAAGATAGTCAATCTGTTCGAGATCGTCGGCGGCACGAACCGGTGCTATGACGCGAGTCCCTGAGGCGACCAGGTCGGCCGCCAGCAGCGCCAGATCATGATGGGAGAGAAATCTGTGCGTCACCGGATGAACTCCTCGTCGTCATCTGTGCGAAAGACACCCATGGGCGCGGGCACTGTGGGATCCTCGCAGGCAGCGTAGTCAAAGCGCTTCTTCACCGCGTCGGCAACATAGCGGGCGAGCAGTCCGAGAGGGATATGTTCGGGGCAGGCGCGCTCGCATTCAAGACAATCGACGCAGCGGCCGGCTTGGTGCAGGACTCGCATGGTTTGCCAAGCGCGATTGGCCCGCGGCGTAGGCGAGGGATCAATCCATTGCGGCTGGCCTTTATCTGCCGTGCATTGCACGCAGAAGCACATGGGGCATGCCTCGCGGCAGGCATGGCAACGTATGCAGCGCGCCAGCTCCTCATTCCAAAAACTCCAGCGTTCGGTGGGCGTCATCTCTTCAAGCGCGGCGATTTGCTCGGTGCGCCGGGGATTCACCGGGGGTTCAGGCGGCAACTCTCCGAGAATGTGGTCATAGAGCTTCGGGTCGCGTACGTCACAACCCGCACACCGGACCGAAACAGTTTCGCTCGTAAGTTCGGAATCGACTTCAGAATTTTCCAGCACTCCACCGCAACGCATCGCGATAACAACGATGTTGCCGCGCTCAACTTGCTTTTCTCGAATCAATCCGGCGACCGAGCGCGCGTCACAGCCTTTCACCACAATGGCTGGCTTCCCTAGTTGCGCTACCTGCTTGCGTCGTGGATTCAGGTATGTCGCTAAATTCTGGACGCAGCGTTTGTCGAATACGAGTTTGCCGGTCTGCGCTGGATCGGTGATGAAGGCTGCACGCACGCCGCGCGGCCCTTCTTCGTATCCTATGACGACCTTGACGACGTCGTCCGCAAGTAGCTGCCGGGAGAGTTCCTGTAGCTCTTTCATCTCTACTCACCGCCTTTCTGGTTCAGCGGTACGCAAGATGGCCCGAGCTCCTTGACGCGGGAGGTTGTCTGATTAACTACTTCCTGCCACTTGTTGCCTTCCGAGGCGGAGACCCAGGAGAAGGTCACGCGGTTGTTTTCGACACCCATGAAATCGAGAAGATCATGCAGAATCGCAAAGCGGCGACGGGCATAGTAGTTGCCGGTACTGTAGTGACAGTCGCCGGTGTGACAACCACTCACAATTACTCCGTCCGCTCCACGTTCAAAGGCTTTAATGATGAAAAGGGGATTGACGCGGCTGCTGCAGGTAAGCCGAATGACGCGGACGTTGGGGTCCATCTTGAGACGGCTGGTACCTGCCAAATCGGCGCCCGTGTAGGTACACCAGTTGCAAACGAAAGCTACGATCTTTGGAGTCCATGTAGTATCGGTCCCCGGCTTAACATCATCGGACATGACAGGCCTCGCCAAGAACTTCGGTTCAAAATTCCTCGATTCGACATCAGTCGGCTACATGGTCGAATCCGTGATTCCACCCGCTTGGGCACTTATGCTGCATAGGATAACGCTACGCGGTCCCGCAATTATGTGATGGTCGGCACAATCTCGAAAACTTAGTGTGGGCTTGGAAGCTAAGGGTAAACGGCCACCCAAGCTCATCGGTACATGACGATATAGACCACATAAATAGCCCTCAATTCGACCTAGGCATGCAGCAGCAGTTCAGGCTGGGTTTCTTCTATTCTGGTATGCGATGCCGCAGACACTCCCTTTTGAACGCCATTCTTCTTGGGGTCTTTCAGCAGGACGATCAAAGGAATCATGGCGAGAAAGACTAAGCCCATGACCTTAAACGCCTCGACAAAAGACAGCATGGCGGCATGCTGTTGCACCTGTCCGAGCATTGCACCGTAGGCCTGGCGGGAAGCAGTCACGGGATCGTATCCCTTGAGTACGAAGAATTGCGTGAACTGGTGGAGTTGCGCGCTGACATGAGGCTGGCCAGAGCGAATATGTTCAATCAGGCGGCTCTGATGCATTTGCTGGCGACGTGCCAACAGGGTCGTCATCATCGCGATTCCGACACTTCCGCCGATGTTGCGCATTAGATTGAAGATACTGGTGGCGTTGCCCATCTTTTCGCGCGGAACATGAGACATTGCGGCAGCGGAGAGGGGAATAAATATGCATGCAACGGCTCCTCCCTGCACGGCCTGTGGCCAGAAGATATCCCAATAGCCAGCGTTCAGATTAAGTCCGGAGAACATGAACATCGTCACGGCGCCGACCAGAAATCCAATAATGAGGAGTTTGCGCACGTCCACCCGGCTGGCGATAGCACCCACGACAAATGTCAGCGCAAAAGAGCCCAACCCGCGTGGAGAAAGGGCCAGTCCCGCCTGCATGGAAGGATAATTGAGCAGGGTTTCCAAATACTGGGGCAGCAGAACAAGGCTGGCATACAGGCAGAAGCCCACAGCAGACATCAGCAGCACTCCAACGCCAAACGAGCGGTCTTTGAGTGCGCGCAGATCGACAATCGGATTCTCTACAGTCATCTCGCGGATAACGAAGGCAAGCAATCCAGCGATGCAGAGAAATGCTTCTATGCGTATATCGCGGGAACCAAGCCAGTCTTTACGCTGTCCCGTATCCAGAAGTATTTGCAACGCTCCCAGACCGAGGGCGAGCAAGCCAATGCCCCAGAGATCCACGCTCGCGTCATTCTTGCGTTTGATGTACGAAGGATCGTGAACGTAGCGCGTCATCATGATCAGCGAGAAGACGCCCACAGGTATGTTGAGGTAGAAAATCCAGCGCCAGGTGTAGTTGTCGGTAATCCAGCCTCCGAGAGTCGGACCCACGATTGGTGCGACGATGATTCCGAGGCCGAAAGCCGCCATTGCCTGTCCGTGTTTCTCCTTTGGAAAGGTTTCAAGCAGGATCGCCTGTGCCAAAGGTTGCAATCCGCCGCCTGCCAGTCCTTGTAGCACTCTGAAGATAATCAACTGTGGAAGACTGGTGGCCATTCCGCAGAGCAGGGAAGCAATGGAAAATCCCGCAACGCAGGCCAGGAGCATCCTTCGACGGCCAAAGTAGGTGGCGAGCCATCCGGCCATCGGCAGGATGATCGCATTGGCTACCAGGTAAGAGGTAACGACCCAGGTTCCCTCTTCATATGTGGCGCTCAGATTCCCGGCGATGTGAGGAATCGAGACATTCACGACCGTAGTGTCGAGCACCTCCATAAAGGTGGCGAGCATTACGGCAATCGTTATAATCCACGGATTTACCAGTGGGAGGGACTCGGTTGTCTTCATGTAATCTGCTTGGAACGTTGCAGGTTATCGCGGTCCCGAGTGCGGGTCTGTGACGTGGAGCACTTTTGCGTGTTATCAATCTGCGGCTTCGTGAACTGAGCGAGTATGCTGCCGTGGTGGATGCCGGGATGGACTATGTCGCTGAGGTCGGCCCTTGGATGAGGTTGCTGCCGGTGACGGAGCTACCTTGGGCAGCCGGGACATCGCATAACAATTAAGAGACCTGAGTTCTACCAGGGAAGATTTGTGAGCGGTTAGCTGTGGAACCGAGTCATCATTTTACGTTTGACGAGCAGGGAAAAGCCGGATATAGATTTGCTTGGATTTCGGTGCTCAACGGCTTGCAGGTGTTTTGGCTGAAAACACTTGCAATTGATTAGGTACACTCGTTTAGCAGCGTCTCAGTTTCGCATTTCAGGTGGATTTCAGGTCTTGGGGGAGGTTTGCATGTCAAACAAGGAACAGTATTGCCACAAGCGTATGAGTGCTTGCGATGCCGTCCGTAATGTGAAAACCGGGGAGACCATCGTGGTTTCAACCGGAGTTGGCGAGCCTCCGACGCTCCTGACTGCGCTTTCGGAACAGCGCCGGGACTTCCATAACGTCAAGGTTTCCCAGATTCTGCCCATTCGAAAATATGGGTATTATGATCCGGAAACAGTCGAGAACGTCCGGCACGAGGCGTATTTCTTCGGCAGTCCTTCGCGGCCGGGCGGTCAAGCTGGTTGGCTTGATTACATCCCCGCGTATTTTTACGAACTGCCCATACTCATCGAGCGCAATCTGATTCCGGCCGACGTCGTCTTCAGCATGGCCTCGCCGATGGACGAGCACGGGTATTTTTCCCTCAGTCTTGGCACCGACTACACCATGGCGGCGGTCAAGAAGGCGCGGGCGGTCATTTTGGAAGTTAATCCAAACGTCCCTTATGCAAATGGAAACTGCCATGTGCATATCTCACAGGTTTCCGCCCTCGTGGAAAGCGAGGAACCTGTGATGGAAGTGGGACTGCCGAAGATCGGACCGGTGCAGGAAGCGATCGGCAAGTACGTGGCCGACATGATTCCCGACGGCGCGACCTTACAGATTGGTTATGGCGGCATTCCGGACGCCGTAGTCATGCAGCTTATCGACAAGCATGACCTCGGCATCCACACCGAGATGGTCGGCGATGGAATCATGTGCCTGGTCGAGGCGGGTGTTGTCACGAACCGTAAGAAGAACTACAACAACGGCAAGATAGTGGCCACATTCGCCCTGGGTTCCAAAAAACTATACCAGTTCATGAACCGCAACCCAGCTCTGGAGATGCACCCGGTCAATTTCACCAACGACCCCGCCCTCGCGGGCAAGAATGACAACCTGATCGCCATCAATGCGACCATGCAGGTGGATCTCATCGGCCAATGCGGCTCCGAAAGCCTGGGCTGCACGCCTCACTCGGGCACAGGCGGGCAGGCCGACTTCGTCCGCGCAGCCAACAGATCCAACGGCGGAAAGGCAATCATTGTTCTGCCATCGACGGCGAAGAACGACACCATTTCCCGGATCGTTCCGACCCTGACCCCCGGAACCCATGTGACGACCACCAAGAACGATGTCAATTACGTGGTCACCGAATTCGGTCTTGCCCAATTGCGGGGCAAGTCGGCAAAACAAAGGGCGCAGGAACTGATAGGCATCGCTCACCCCAACTTCCGCGAGGAACTGACCGAGCAAGCGAAACGCATGAAGATTCTATAGGGCCTTGAAATTTGTAGGTCACGGAAGCCTGGGCAGTCCGGACGCAATCAAGCGGATCTGGCTGCCCAATCTACTTCGGTTGTAGAACTATTTGTTTAGCCACACGGCATTGCCGCCCACGCAATTATTTGAAATTTTCGACCAGCGTGATGTTGCTGGAGACTTCTGTGATGTCGGTGAACAGGAGCCAGGTGCTATTGCGTGAGACGGTAATTCCGGCAAAGGGCGGCGGGGTGTGGTCTAGCTGGAGGACTCGGGTGACGGCTCCGGAGGTGGCGTTCTTGAATTCTATGGCGTTGTTGCGGAGGTAATAGACACCCTCGGGGGTGAGGCTCCAGTAGCCCCAATAGCCTAGACGCGGAGAGTCGAGAACTTTTTCTTCGGGGTGTTCCGGAGTTGCTCCGGCGATAGGGGCGCGCCAGAGTCCGGCTACATCGGCCTTGGTGTAGTAAAGCCAGCGGCGGTCGGGCGATTCGGCTGCGATGAAGCCTCCGCCACGGGTGACCTGCTGCGGTTCGCCTCCGTTGGGAGAGACCTTCCAGACCTGCCAGGAGCCGCTGCGGTTGGAGCTGAAGTAGATCCACTGGCCGTCATGCGACCAACTGGGGACGATGTCGTTGCTCTCGCCCGACGTGGCAGCCTTGGGGAGTGAGCCTTCTGTGGTCATGAAGAAGATGTGGCTATGTCCGTTTGGACGGGCGTCAAAGGCGATGCGGGTTCCGTCGGGCGACCAACTGGGGCTGCCCGTCAGAGGACCAGCGAAGCTGGTGAGTTTGACGGGGGAGGAGCCGTCTCCGTTACAAAACCAGATCTCCTGGGTGCCGGAACGCCAGGACTGGAAGGCGATGCGGCTACCATCGGGTGAGTAATGTGGCGAAGAATCCTGCAAAGTACCGGAGAAAAGTGGCGTGAATCTTGCTCCGTCCTTGCCGTTTGCCGAATGGAGATTGACGCGCATGATGCTCCAGTTCGACTTGCTCTTGGAGTAGGCCAGGCGATTTCCCTTGGCAGCGACGGCTGGGCCCGTAGCGTCCTCTCCGCCGACCTCGATGCGCTCGGGAGTGGCACCTTTTTCCAGCCGCAAACGCCAGAGGGAAGGACGGCCTCCGCGGTCGGAGGAAAAGATGATGGATTGGCCGTCGGCGTCCCAGGCGAGGCTCTCAACGGCACGATTGTCGAAGGTTACGCGGCGAACGTCGGAGCCGTCGGCTTCCATTATGTAGACATCGCGGATAGCAGCCTCGATGGCTCGGATGAAGGCGATGCGGGTTCCGTCCGGAGAAAAGACAGGATCGCCGTCGCCATCCCAACGCTCGGGCGGAGTGCTGATGCTGTGCGCCTGCAGGGAATCGAGAGTAAGAGAGAATATCCGTGAGGGTGTGCTGGCGGACTTCCCGTCGGGAAAGACGAGGCGCTTGCCGTCGGGAGACCATGAGAGAGCTCCGCGCTCCCATTCGATCTTGCCGGTCGGGGTGAATATCTTGCGGGCGGTGCCGCCATTGGCAGGCAGGAGGTAAATTCCGCGATCCGCGTCAGAGAAGCGGAGAAAGGCGATAAAGCGTCCGTCGGGAGACCAGACGGGGCTGAAGTCTTCGGCTGGATCGCTTGTTAGTCGGAGCGGAGTCTCGGCTCCGATGACCTTTACGTAGATGTCATAGTTGTCGCGGCTGGAACCGTTCCAGACGAAGGCGACCTGATTGCCATCCGGCGAGAAGGCTGGCTGGCTCTGGTTGCCGGGGTAGGAGGTAAAGGGAACGGTGCGTAGAGCGCTGGCGGAATGACGTGGGGCCCGCGGCGTCCAAAAATGCCACGCCAGGACAGCGACGAGGAGGACGACGGAGGCCGAGACCAGAGAAGGAATCCAGAAGTTTAGGCCCCAGGTGCGCTGCTGGTCTGGCGCAGGTGCCGGAGGTAAGACGGGTGGCGCGGCAGCAGGAGCTACTACAGCGGAGACTGCGGAGCCGGAACCATTGCCAAGGGAGTGAGCGGCGGGTGCGACAGGCGGAGGGACACTCTCGGCTGAAACTTCGACCTGGGCGATGAGACGATACCCAGCCTTGGGGATGGTCTGCACGATTCGGGGAGCGCGGGCGTCATCTTCGAAGGCGCGCCTGATTTCGCTGATGCTGCGGGTGAGTACGTCCTCGCCCACAAAGGTGTCTGGCCAGACGGCTTGGATAAGACGATCCTTCGACAACACTTCGTTGGAATGGGCAGCGAGGTGGACGAGCACCTGCATGACCTTCGGTTCCAAGTGGTGAGACTGGTCACCACGGCGGATACAGTTCAACTGGGGCTGAACCTCCCAGTCCGCGATGTGGAAATCTCCTTTCAAGCGCGCGACCTCTCCGAAGTAAATGAATACACGCCATTATACCCGTTCTTAAACGGCAAACAGGTTGAGTTGCGGGTGCGTGTAACAGGCTGAAACATCGAGCTAAAGCGCCCTCGGAAAACCCTCAAGAAAGCTTTTGATTCGCTCCAGTGACTTTGAAAGGCTGATTGGGATAGTTTGCGTGAGTTTGTTCGAAAGCATTGCGATGCATGTATCGTAAGCAGGGTACAAAGTGGGAAAGAGGCTGCGGACGGGAATGCAGGCTCTTCTCGGCAGGCGCAAGACAAGAGAGGTAGTCACTTATGGCCAGTATCCCGACGCACGGGTTTTCCGGCGAATGCGGGAACAGGCCAAGTCGCAGAGTGACCCCAAATGCAAAACACAAACTTGCATTTGAAAACCGAGCCAAGCACGTCAGAAAGCGGCAGAATGCCGCAAGAACTGACGGCTTTCACATTCACAGAACTCCTACAGGGGAGGAACCGGATATATGAAAGAAAGATACGCGTCTCAGGTGTTGCACGAGAGCGGAAACGGATGGTCGCGCCTGATAAGCCGACTGCTTCCGCTCACGATGTTGACTATGTTGCTATGTAGCATGGTCTTTGGGCAGGTTACTTCAGGAACAATCTCTGGAACCGTAAAAGATCCGAGTGGTGCGGTGGTTCAGGGAGCCAAGATTGCCGCGAAATCGGCAGCGATTGGCGTAACCCGCGAAGTAACGGCAAACGCGACAGGCGATTTTGTTCTTCCGAACCTGCCGCCGGGCACTTACACGATTACGGTCGAGGCTGTCGGCTTTAAAAACCTTGAAAGCAGAGGCTTTATCCTGAGCGTCACCGATCACCTGAACGTGGGAACCCTGACCTTGCAGGTTGGAGCGGCGAGTTCAGAAGTTACGGTTGCCGCCGAGGTGGGTCAAATCCAGTTGCAGGCGGACTCGGGCGAACGTTCGGATCTGATCACGGGCAAGCAGTTGAACGATATTGCCATGAACGGCAGTAACGTTCTGGACTACATGAAGTTGATTCCGGGCGTTTCGGGTATGTACGACGGCCATGTGTCTGGTACGGGCGGCCTGAGCGCGATCAACATCAACGGAACCCGTGCGAATCAGCACGAGTTTACGCTGGACGGCTCGTCGAACGTCGATACCGGCGACAATGGCGGAACGCACGTCACGATCAACACGGACGCGATCGCAGAAGTTAAGGTCCTGACCTCAAATTACCAGGCCGAGTTTGGCAAAGCTGCCGGAGGCCAGATTGTGCTGGTCAGCAAGGGCGGCACGAACGAGTTTCATGGAAACGCCCGCATCTCCCATCGTAATGAGGGGATGAACGCGAACAACTATTACGCAAACCAGAACAAGACAGCAATTGCAAAGTATCGCTACAACTTTGCCGGTTACCAGGTCGGCGGTCCGGTAATTGTTCCGGGTACCAGCTTCAACAAGAACAAGGACAAGCTGTTCTTCTTCTGGAGCCAGGAATATTACCAGCAGCTGATTCCCTCGGCAGATGTGACGCAGTTCTACACTCCGACGGCATTGGAGCGTGCAGGTGACTTCTCTCAATCGGTGGACGGCAATGGCAAACCAATCGTCATTTCGAGCCCTTACTTCACCGATAACAAGATCAACACTGCAGCGCTTTCAGCAACGCAGCTAAATGTTTTCAACCAGATGAAGAAGATGCTGGCCCTGTTCCCGCTTCCGAATGTGAGCGGTTATGGTGGTGCAAGCGGTCAGAACTACAACTACTCGACAACTTTGTCTTATCCTGACCCGCGTCGTGAAGATATTTTGCGCGTGGATTATCAGCTCAGCAAAAACGAGCGCTTCTTCGGCCGCTGGATCAACAATGCCGAGAGCTTGAAGGCTCCGATTCTGCCGTGGCCCGGTCTTGGCACATTTGCCTGCGCGGGTGCAATCAACATCCAGGGCGGATGCACTTCGAAGCATCCGGGCTGGAATCTTTCACTGAACCTGACGAGCACGCTGACGCCGTCAATTCTGAACGAATTGACCATCGGACCCAGCGTGACGCGCACCACGACGGACGGCGTGAAGGGCAACCTCTCGACTGCTGCAAACGGTATCGACCTTCCGATGTTCTACAACATTCCCGGGCAGTCGATCCCTGACCTTCAGTTCGATGGACGCGCCAACACCAACTTTGGCTGGAGCTACCTGGGCGCGACGCCCTGGTTCCAGGCGAACACGACGATCAACGTCAACGACAACCTGACCTGGGTGAAGCAAAACCACACCATGAAGGTCGGCGCCTTCTACCAGCGCAGCCGCAAAGACCAGGTCTCCTGGGGCAATGCGAACGGCCAGCTGACCTTCAAGGGCTCAAACTCGGGCGATCCGTATAGTGATGCGCTCCTCGGAAACTTCTCATCCTTCAAGCAGTCGAGCGCGCGCCCGACTGGCTACTTCCGCTATAACCAGCTTGAAATGTATGTGCAGGATACCTGGAAGTTGACCCCGCGGTTGACCTTGGATTACGGAATGCGTTTCGCTTGGATTCCTCCGCAATATGACGACAAGAACCAGGTTGCAGTGTTCGACCCGACAGCTTACATCCCAGCCAACGCTGTGACGATTGACGGCAGCACCGGCAACGTTATTACGTCGGACGGCGGCAACACGCTGAATGGAATGCGGTACACGAACAGCAACGGTAATTTCCCGAAAGGTGGATGGGATGACCGTGGCGTAATGGTTGAGCCTCGTCTAGGCTTTGCGTACGACCTGACGAACGACCACAAGACGATCCTGCGCGGCGGTTTTGGCATGATGCACGACCGTACCCAGGGCAATTTGATCTTTAATAGCGTGTTTAGCAACCCGGCGGTGGTCAAGAATCCTTCGGTATCCAATGACAGTATCGCCAACCTTCCTTTGCTGGCGGCAGATGCCGCGGCGGGAGTCTCCAGCCAGGTACTGAGCGGCGTTTACGGTGCTGCAAGAAATGGCAAGGTTCCGACGGTGTACAGTTTCAGCTTGGGCATACAGCGTGAGATCGCAAAGGGCACTACGCTGGACGTTGCCTATGTAGGAAACCTGCAGCGTCACCTGGTTACGGCTCGCGACATCAATGCGATGCCGTATGGCACGTTATTCACCGCTGCGGCGCAAAATCCAGCAAATTATGCGGGCGGCGTTGTACCTACCGTGCAGCCTGACCTATCGCCCGCGTATGCAGCAGCTGGCTACAACTTCGATGGCCGCTATGCCTACAACGGCAACGCCCTGGTTCCGTTCAAGGGGTATGGGTCGATCGAGTACTTGGGATTCAACGGTACTGCGAACTACAACGCACTGCAGGCTTCGTTGCAGCGCCGCTTTGGCAAGGGGTTGACCTTTGGAGCGGTATATACCTATTCGAAGTCGCTGACCACAGCGAACTCGGATGAAGACTTCCAGGACCCGTTCAACGCGAAGCTGGACTACCGTTCAGCGAGCTGGGATCGCACGCACGTTCTGGCGCTGAACTACGTTTACGACCTGCCGGCGTTCAGCAAGAAGATGAACGGTCCGAAATGGTTGGGCTACGTCACCGACGGATTCCAGTTCAGCGGCGTGACCAACATACAGACCGGTACACCAATCGATACGAATATGAACTGGTGCTGCTCTTCCCTTACGGGTTCGAATCTGTGGGGCAAGACGGACATGTATTACAGCGTGGATAAGTCCGGCAATCCCCTTCCGATGAAGATCGGCGCGCCGGTTCGTGGGTCCCGCGACTTCTTCCGCACCGGTGGGATGCAGAACTGGGATCTGTCGCTGTTCAAGAACTTCAAGTTCACGGAACAGACGTCTCTCCAACTGCGCCTAGAAGGGTTCAACGCCTTCAATCACGCGAACCTCCAAAACAAGAACTACGGCACGTCTCTGGGGGGAAGCTGGGATGGACCGAACGGAACTTACGTTTCGGACGGCACGATCAGCAAGAACACCGGCTGGGGTAAATACAACACCCAGTACGGCGGCGTAGGTGGACCTCGCGTAGTTCAGCTTGGCGCGAAGTTCTACTTCTAAACAATCACTCTGTATGGCAAGCCCGCGGTTACGGCCGCGGGCTTTCTTAGAACGCTTAGATGAGATGAACGCGTAGCTCTGAACGTGTGGACTGATTGCACATGTTGATAGGTACACATTCATAGATGTGGGGAATCATTCACGATGCATTTCAGGTGGGTACGCTCGATTACGGCAGCCGCGTTGATGGCCGCTTCCACTGTTGTTCCGGCACAGACGATTCATGTGACGACCACGACTGCCGACCTGAGCCAGGCGCTCCAGGCACAGCCGGATTTGCGGTTTGCAGCGGGTGCGGCGCCGAAACAGGCTGGGTCATCGGCACTGAAGATTGAGGTGAATCCGGCGCGGCGGTTTCAGGAGATCGACGGATTCGGCGCGTCGTTGACGGATTCGGCGGCCTGGCTGATGGAAACAAAGCTTGACGCAACAACACGGGCGCAGGCGATGCGCGCGCTGTTTGATGCGAAGGATGGAATTGGGCTGAGTATCCTGCGACAACCAATGGGCGGCACGGATCTGGCTCGCGATCACTACTCGTATGACGACATGCCCAGGGGGCAGAAAGACTACACTCTGGCGCGGTTTTCAATTGTGCGCGATGAGGCGGTGATTCTTCCCGCGCTGCGTGAGGCCCTGGCAGTGAATCCGGGGCTGAAGGTGATAGGAAGTCCGTGGAGCACTCCGGGGTGGATGAAGTCGAGCGATTCGCTGATTACCGGTTCGCTGAATGCAGATAGCTATGCGGCATTCGCACAGTACTTTGTGAAATACGTCGAGGGCTACAAAGCCGCGGGCGTGCCTGTTTGGGCGGTAACTCTGCAGAACGAACCGCTGTTTGAGCCGGAAGATTACATGGGACTGAGGATGGAGGCCGAGCAGCAGAAGGTAGTGCTGCGCGACTTTGTCGGCCCGGCGTTTGAGAAGGCGGGGCTTACGACCAAGGTCATGGTGTATGACCACAACTGGAGCCATCCTGAATATCCTGCGACGATTTTGAGCGACCCGGCGACGGCGCGCTATGCGGCAGGGACGGCGTATCACTGCTACGAGGGCGCGGTTACGGCGCAGAGCGCGACCCACGAACAATTTCCGGGGAAAGATATTTGGGAAACGGAGTGTTCGGGCGGAACGTGGCAAGGAAACAAGGCGTTTGAGCAGACGGCGAAGTTGATCATCGGCACCACGCGGAACTGGTCGCGCAGCGTAGTGCTGTGGGGATTGGCGCTGGACCCGAATGGCAATCCTCACGCGGGTGGCTGCGGAACCTGCCGCGGGATCATTACCGTGGATGGGTCGAAATTTGTTCCGACGCTTGATTATTACGCTCTGGGACAGGTGAGTAAGTTCGTCGCGCCGGGAGCGCATCGTATCGACTCCAGCGACCTGGAAGCGAAGGGACTGCCGAATGTGGCGTTCCAGAACACGGATGGGTCCGTTGTGCTGCTGGTGCTGAACGATGGCGGGGCAGCCGTGAGCTTTG
>Ga0255336_100444_pt1 | contig 66429 bp, 73 predicted proteins | sample MeOH1_35cm_T3_17_FD_189102 | JGI IMG/M metagenome (GOLD analysis project Ga0255336, IMG submission 189102) | Sandy soil microbial communities from University of British Columbia, Vancouver, Canada - MeOH1_35cm_T3_179 | ecosystem: Engineered > Artificial ecosystem > Sand microcosm > Unclassified ... | reverse complement strand
GGTGGTCAAGCTGCTACTGGCCCAGGAGGGCGTCGACGTCGACTCGAAGGATTCCCGCTACGGCCAGACGCCGCTGTCGTGGGCGGCGGAGAACGGGCACGAGGCGGTGGTCAAGCTGCTGCTGGCAGCGGACGGCGTCGACGTCGACTCGAAGGATGACTCCGGCCGGACGCCGCTGTCTTGGGCGGCGGGGGACGGGCACGAGGCGGTGGTCAAGCTGCTGCTGGCAGCGGACGGCGTCGACGTCGACTCGAAGGATGACTCCGGCCAGACGCCGCTGTCGTGGGCGGCGCGGGATGGGCACGAGGCGGTGGTCAAGCTGCTGCTGGCGGCGGACGGCGTCGACGTCGACTCGAAGGATGACTCCGGCCAGACGCCGCTGTCGTGGGCGGCGCGGGACGGGCACGAGGCGGTGGTCAAGCTGCTGCAATCATATAACGGCCTGTCTCGATGACCTACTCAACCCCCTCCCCCGCCCGCCACCTCCAGCTGCTTTTTTCTTATATGTTGCTTAGGATGGCAAATAAAATGGAGTCTCAATTCCGGAAATGACTCGGGACCGCCCCATTCCTTGGCCGCCGCCCCATTACTTGGTACCGCAACTCGAGGACAAAATTGGTATGTAAAGAGATGTATCTATTCTGCACTGACTGCAAGTGTCGATCGCCTTGATATATGATCTTAGACGTCTCCAGCGACTCGCTCCTGCCTTACAATTGCCGGGGTCACGAAAGCTGAGCCTTCTTGGCTTAGCTATACAGTGTCTTGATCTGCTTGTCCACTTTGAATCGATCCGGCAGGTCCATGGAAAGAGGTTCCCTTCTTGACTTTATCTCCGAGATTCACCAGGTCTTCGCCAATTCTAACGGGCAGCTCAGCTTCCTTGAAAAAGCCCTATCCCAGCATGTTTTAGGAAGACTGTCCCAGAGAATTCCGCGGCTTCGAACTTCTCCAGACTTCTGCCACAGAAGATCTAGTTTCTTTTGTTGGATCCACTGGAGCAGCTGGTGCCTATTCCAACTATTCATCTGCTAAACTGTGAGGTTTAACGGCATTTCCGGCCTGTGCCGAGAATCAGGCTCTATCTACATTGGACCCGAGTCTGTAGAATCGTTCATCATGAGTGACGTGGCGAGACGTGAGACAAATAGAGGATATGGATGGAATCGGAGAGATGATGCAAACACCCACCTGCGCAGGCTAGCTAGTGTACTTTTGACCCCAACCACGTTCATGTATTGCTCGAGGTTCGAAGCAAAGCCTTCCGTGAGGACCGATCTTATCATAAGGATATGGGGACTCGAACTGATGGACAGGGGCCAGTGAGATCGATATGAACAGACTCGAGGGATAGACGTGCTCGCACGACAGCACTGGTGACTGAGATTTGTACCTGTTACACGCCAAACTTTGCATCAAGTGCGGGCTTGTCTTCCTCCGCGACACTGCTGTTTGCTCTGGAGAGGCGGTATCAAGACGGCAGTTGCTGAGGAACCAGCCCAGATGAGATGGTTGATTGCGGTGGTATTGGAGACGTGCCGGAGGCCAACCGCTCATGAAGTGAAGAGCACAGCCTGTGATCCCAACGGGTGCGCGCCATCTCACAGCGCCAATTTGGGCCTGGACAGCGTAAACAATCAACTCGGTTTATTCTGGGCCAAATACAAGCAGCGACGGTCAAGACAAGCCTGGTTGAAGGGGCTTTGCCTGCTGGCATCCGGGTCACGTGCGTGCCAAGAGCGCTGTAGCTCGCTAAAGCTTCCTGCAAAAGTTTCGCGCGGCTGTTGTGGCATGCCAAAGAAAAGTCGAGTTGGCTGGCATTAGCAGGGGTGGATTGAAATCTCAGATACATCTTTGACGCCCAGTCTTCTCGACGCAGAGGCAGGCGGTCTTCTACATCTCCAATGAAACGGCTGAGGCTCCTCCGATGGAGCGGCACCGTCCTCTCACCCCGAACCAGACCAGACAGATTCCCACCACCGCTTCGAGGCTTTTGCAGATGCCAGGCGACGGCAGCTGCCCCATCAGAGCCAGTCCCTTATTCCGATCGGACGGCTTCCCTCCCTGAAGCTTTTGACGAGGGCACTTTACTGAATTTGCCGTCCCCGCCCGTCGCCGCTGCAAGGACATCCGCAAAGCTTGCCGCGCTCCACGCTCGTCTTTCGCTTCCCTCCCGACTGCCTGTCGAGACACTGGCCCGAACATTGGTTGATGAGTCGGCCGACCCTTCTCCACGCTTTAACAACAAGTCTTTTGCCGTGCTCGGCAATGACCTGCTGGGCCACTACACCTCCGAATATATTATTTGCCAATACCCCCGATTACCTCTGGCGGTCGTGTTTGCTGCCATGTACGCCTACGTCGGACCCAAAGCGCTGGCGTCCGTGACACGGGAATGGGGAGTGGAACTGGCCGCGGAGCCGGGCGGGGAAGTCGACCCCGGCCTGTTGCAGTTCAAGAGAGCTCCGGCTGAGCCGCGACCAGAACAACGGCAGCCACCGGTCATCAGCACAGCGCCCGAAGGAGAGTCCCAATTCCGGCGCAGCATCAGTTCCCGGACGGTGTATGACGACGAGTTCGGCGAACTCAAGGCGCGCCACACCGACACGAGCGCCGATCTGTCGAAAGGGGTCACGGCCGAGAAAGCGAGCACGAATTTCGTCCGTGCGGTGATCGGGGCCGTCTATCTGCACGCCGGACGGGCGGCGGCAAAGCAATTCTACCGAGATCACTTTATGTCGCGACAGCTCAACATGGCCGAACTCTTTCAATTCAGACATCCGACACGGGATCTGAGCCGACTGTGTGCGAGAGAAGGGTTCCAGTCGCCGGTCGCGAGGATCGAGAGCGAGACCGGCCGGAAGAGCAGACATCCCGTTTTTGTCGTCGGTGTCTACTCGGGCAACGACAAGCTCGGCGAAGGCGCGGGGTCCAGCCTTGACGAGGCGAGGACGAGAGCGGCCGTCGCCGCCTTGAAGGGATGGTATCTTTACAGCCCCCTTGACTTTCGGCTCCCCAGCGAGATGGAAGAGCCTGGAGCCAAACCGTGGACACCCCTTCTGGTGGACAGCGGCGACATTGTGATTTAATGGACGATTCTCCTGTGATCACCATCTGGGACTGTATTTTCTGGACGGTTCTCCTGTGGTCACCATCCTGGGACTGTATTTTCCGAGTCTGAACTTCTGAACCTTGTACATTGCAGCAGCATCTGGTTCGAGGCATTTGAGGCGCAGGAGGGGCGACGTTTCCTTGTCGCTGAAAAGATGCGACGTGTTTAACAATGAAGCATCATCTCTCGTCACTGAGACCTTGGGTCAAGATCGACAGGCGTTCTGCGTAGGGCAGTAGCCTTATCCCTGGATATGATTTGGACAATGTCCAAAGTCCCGCTACAGAGTGTGCTCCTCGTCGCCTCGGTAGACAGCAAGACGGCTCTCCGCCCTGATAGACAGGCATGGCGCGATCCTCCCCGGTAGACACGGTAGACAGGCATGACGCTCTCCGCCCTGATAGACAGGCATGACGCTATCTTCCCCAGTAGACAAGCATGACACTCTCCGCCTTACCCGGACACATTCCACGTGCCAGAATTGGTGCTGAAACTCGCCACCTTCAGACTCTCTCCAATTCGACAATCGTGCCAAGAGCTGTGACCAGGGCGATCTGATGATGACGTGCATCTCCAGCATTCAGCCCGCGGAGGCGGCGAAGAACTGTCTCAGGTCCACCGCCGTTGGACCGCGTTGAACCAGCCTACCCCTGCACATGCACGGGAGAGTTTTCAGCAAAAGTGTGCCCCGGCGACACGAGAGGCTGTCCTGCCGCCGGGCGCAAACTCACGAGGCAACATATCTGCGCAGCGAGGGGGGGCAGGACCTCCAGCCCTTGCGCCACCGTCAGGCTCCCCAGATCACACGCATGGCAGAAAGTCCAGGACTGATGCCCTCGGGATGAGCCATGACTAACCCCCCTGCCCATGACTCGGCCATGTTTGGACGTCGACGTCGGATTTAACCTGGTCCCAGTTCTGCCTTACGACGACAGAGTCATGCTTTTATAATCTTCCTCCCTTTCTCTCCTCTCATCCTCTCCGACCTCTCCTATTCAGCGTGCATTTCTTCCACATCTCCTCTATGGCTGCCGCAGAGTACTATGGCGCAGTGCCTCCTGTCCCGCGACCACCGCCGTCATTCCAACCACCTCCTCAGACTCTGCGGCCGTCGTCAAATCCTGTCCCGTCCGATCACCTAGCGCCCCCAGCACAGCAGCCTTACGCGCCAAACCTACAGAATCAGCACTACGGACCTCAATATCCACCTCCCCCTCCATATCAGGCAACCGCGGACAACCAGAAACCCGGGGTACACTTTGCGCCGCCGCCCGGCTCCGGCCCTCCACCACGAAACTCCTTCTCTCATCTTCCCAGGCCTGATTCTCAGTCGTGGAACCCACCGAATTATCCAGCGCAGCCACCGTTGCACTTCCAACCTCAGGCCCCTTACGGACCACCCGCGCGTCCTTATCAGCAGCCACCCTATCCCGCCTCTCAGCCACGCCCCCCGGTGCCGCCGGGCCGCGAATCTCATCAGCACCTGGTGGGAAGCGGCTATTCGTCAGACCCCGAGCCGCACAGGAGAAGGCACAAACATGGGCAGCGGCGCACTTCAGAGACCTCGAGATCCACGACCGCGGATGGATTCCTTGGCGCCGCGGGGGGCAGCATCATCGGCGAGATGATCTTTCCTGGACTCGGCATCATCGGGGGCGCGGCGGGCGCGGTGGCCGGCTGGATTGGTGGCAAAGACTACGGAAGACACCGCAAGTGGCGTGAGGAGAAGAGGGACCGAGAACAGGAGAGATGGGAGAGGAAATACCGAAGTCGAAGTCGAAGTCGAAGTCGTAGTACCAGTCACGACAGAAGGAGAAGCAGCCATGACCGCCAAAGGAGCCATGATTAGGCCAGTCGTGGCCAGGATATGGTCATGATTGAATGATGACGATTAACGGCATGTCGAACACGGGTGGTGATCATTCTATTGTACAGTTTTTCAACATTCACCAACGTATGGCCGGTCCATACATTACAGGGGAATGTATCGGGCAGAGAACTCGAGGCATTTCAACAGAGAGGCGCTAATTCGATAATTATTTATGGCCCTCATGTTTGAGCAGTGTACCACAGATATCACACATATTTTCCACATTATATCTGGTGCTGTCGATCATTTCATCTGTCTGAGCTTAAGTAGACAAAAACGGGAGCAAGACCGCCCGACTCAACGCGACCAGGCTGGCAGTTCATAAATTGTGAATTCAGAACGTACACAGTGTGAGCTATATCTTTCGCTCAAGAACCGCCCTCTCATCCTCTCTCTCCATTCTGCCCCTCCCGCGGTTGCCCTAGTTGGCGTGATGCCGTCGTTATCGCTCCAGAGCTTTGATGAGTGCGATGCCGTGTGGAACGATTCCCGTCTCAATCGACTCATCTGCTGCCTCAGAAATCGGACTTGGAGTTGAAACGGTCAAGTTATTGACATCCACGTCGCTAGCCTAATGAGAGGTCAAACTACTAAAGTTATGGATAAAGGATCTGTTGAAATTTTCGGGAATGGGCAGACGGACTGGCGGAACTCTGAACTCACACGGCGCCCGAAGCTATTGTGAGGCCATCCCACGCCCTGTTTATACCAATCGATTTGGCTTATGCCCAGAGGGTGTACAATCGACATCCCCTCTAGAGCTCGAATATTCAGTGAAAATATTAGAAGCATCGATACCCACGTCGCCGCTCTAGCCACAACCCCGAGAGGCGGGATAGGACTAATTTGGGCGGCACCAGAAGCTATTGTGAGGCTAATCCACGCGACACTTATGCCAGTCGACTGGATCTTCATTCAATCTCGATAATGGATCGGAAATTGGGAGCCGAAGAGGCCATGGTCTAATTATCTATGTCTCGCCTCGACTTTCAACAGTGTCTCCGCATTCTTGAACGCGAACATTTCCAGCTCACGATCATTCATCAGGCCACTCTTTTGTATCTCTGCAACAAATTCCTTTCCTCTTTCATTCGTCGAGAACGGGTAGTCGACGCTATAAAGCACATGTTCGATGGACGTGGTCTTCAACAAGCAGGCCAGCGAGGCCAAGGAAAACATGCCGCTCGTGGTGACCCAAATGTTACACTCCCATACCTCCTGGAGACCCCTTTTATGTGTGCCCAATCTCCCCGACTGTGGGCATATCCGACCCAGTTGGAAAGGAAGCAACTCTCCCATGTGGCCGATGATGATCTTCAGCTTTGGAAATTTGTCAAAAAGTCCACTGGCGTAGAGACGCAAGATGTGAAGGCCGGTCTCGGCGTGCCAACCCCAGCCAAATGCACTCAGCATGGTGGCAACATCCTTACTGTAGTTGCCCTGGTAATGCTTCAACATGTCCTCAGTGGCAAAAGTCGGATGGATATACACGGGAACGTCGAGCTCCTGGGCTGTTTCAAAAACCGGCCAAAACCGCTCGTCATCGTAGAATTGCCCTTTGAGATGATTATCGATCAATGTGCCGACAAATCCATGATCATTGACACATCGAACGAGTTCTGCTGCTGCTGCAATGGGCTCCTCCATGGGCAGCAAAGCAAACCCGGCGAGCCGATCTGGGTTCTTGGAGATAGCCAGGGCGAGTTCATCATTTGCTTTTGCGCACACAGATGGAGGTGCATCAACCGGACCGTGAGAAACCACTTGAAGGCTGACATCTCCCGAGTCCATGTCCTGTAGGCGCTTGTCATCCAGGCATTCCAACTTCTTCACCAGTTGTGAAGGAAAGCCGACAAAAGGATCATGGGAAAGGCCTTTGCTTGCTGCCGAGACGTAATGCTCTTCGAGGGTGATAAATGGAAACATTGCTGATGGTCTCAGAGAAGCAGTAGGTTTAAAAGGTACTTTGGCCCAGTAGTACTGCTGGAATTTGAATGTATGCAAGAATCGCGACCAGGTGGTCACAATCGAGGCTGCCGAGTAGATATAGATGAGGCCAACCTCAAGAACTGCTGCAACTTTCAAGTCAGCCACCAAGCGCTCTTATGGTTGGAAATCGATATACGACGTAGTTAGTCTTTAAATTTATCCCAATTTCTCACCCACCCCCCCAGTATTTGGATTGAAGTGTCAGACGGAGATACGCGGGTTTTACTGGTTTTATGTCCGGATTTATGTCCGGATTAGACCTAGCGCCGGAGCTCTGCAGTCTCAGGATGTCTTCCAACATGCTCAAAGAACAAAGAGTCAGCTGCTGATGTCAGTGAGGAATCTAGGTCTCTTAACACACCGCTGATGAGCGAGATACGACAGGCTGTAACGCTGTTCACCATGCAACCTAGATCAGGAGCGGGCACGCCACAAAGTAACTGTCACCCTTCAAAAAGAGCACAATGAGGCCCCATATGTTTGGGTCAACTGGTTGCCTAAGGAACAGTGTTTCAGCCTGAATCCCGCTCATAAATTGTGTGTATATAAAGATCTCTAGATTCCGTGAATACAGAGAGGCATTGGACTCTAGATTTTCGCAGTCTGACAGTAACCCTGTTCACCATGCAACCTAGATCAGGTCGTCGAGGCAGTGCTGGAGCAGGCACATAACAAAGGTACTCATGACGACGATCTGCGACAGTCGCGGGCCGGGAGGAGTGTGTTCCAGGAGGAGGGGCACGAGGGCAAATCCTTACATATACTCATCGCCCATGCCCCCAGGTGCTGGAGGAGGCAAGCTTAGAGTCTTGTACGCTATACGCCAGATTGTTAGCTAAACACAGAGGGACTTCACCCTGCCTGATCGCACACTGCTTGCCTCAGTTAGCAGTCTGACAGGTACCCTGTTCACCAGGGCAACATTGTTCACCGTAGACCCTTGGAGGCTGACAACAACCCGTTTTATCCATACGGCCAGTCTGGCAATGTGTCTGTTCCCTTGATCTTCCAGACGCTCTCTGCCCACATGCAAGATCCGTTGCATCAAGATGACGTCGTGCTCTGGTGGGACAGCGATTTGGACCAGGATTTTGTCAAATTCGAGAATCAGAGGGCTCCGGTAACGTCATATGCTGAGGCCGTGCCTGGCTGAACAGTGACAATTGACTGGGTGGTAGGGCCTGGTTGGAGGAGGGTGTTTGTCATGACGACAATCCGCGACAGTCACGGCGCAGGAGCAGTGTATTTCAGGAGGAGGGCAAACCTGTACAGATACTCGCCCACGCTCCTGAGTGCTGGAGGAGCAAGCGTAGAGTCTTGTATGCTAGATGCCAGATTGTTAGCTAAACACAGAGAGACCTCGCCCTGCCTTGCTTGCCTCAGCTGACCGTCTGACAGGGTTGGTTTGGATGTGCTCTGGTAGCTGGTGTATATCCAGGAGGCAGAGAAGAGTACCACTTTTGGATCACTAGCGTCTTGTGCAATTCTTCTGTAACGTCATTGCTGGGAAATCCACCTCCGGTTTAATTAGGCAGCATTCTTTTCAGGAATGCAACAGGGCCAGCAGGGGCGTTTGCAGGCGCCAGCTAAGGCCTCTGCCACTTCAAGGTCTTGGCCGCTTGGAGTCGCTATAATAACCCTCCTCCCATCCTTGACTCTCCATGACCACAATCTCGACTCACATAGCTTCGGCCTTTGCACCACTTGTGCTGGAAACTTCGACCCCACCTATCACGCTAGGTCCTGGCGTGATTTCACCTACTGTGACCAGCCGTATCTTCTCTGAGCGTTGCCAGCCCGCCTCTCTGAGCGTTGCCAGCCCGCCTCTCTGAGCGTTGCCAGCCCGCCTCTCTGAGCGTTGCCAGCCCCCCCCTCTGAGCGTTGCCAGCTCGCCTCCTCTCTGAGCGTTGCCAGCCCGCCTCCTCTCTGAGCGTTCACCAGCCCATCTCCACTCCCAGAATCATTATCCTAAACACTAGTAAAAAGTGAGGTTGCTAATAGTTTCAAATGCCCCCCTCATCAAAGAGATCCAGGAAGGAATCCTTCAACACCCACAAGAAAACACAAAAGAGAATGGCCCCGGCAACAGCGCCTCAAATCGACTCCGTTGGCTTCGACCATGAGGATTACAACATACGCTCACCGGAGCGCACTAAGCTCTTGATCAAAATTAAGGAGGTGATCGGTGACGCTCCAGTCTCCCCTGCTTTCTGGGCTTGCTGTCAGCTCGCCGATATGAACCGATTGCAAACTATCGCCAAAACGGATCGGCGGATGATTCTTGCGTGCAATAAGCCATTGGCTCTCCTACTCTTGCAATGTGAGTTGCTACGATGAGACCAGATTGAGGTGCTAGATACGCTTATTGTTAACAGGGACTCAACGATTCCGGGATCCGGAACTCCCGGGATTAATGGGACTCTGGATGCCGCCGTCGGTGAAAGAGGCGGATAACGTAAGTGCATACTGTCCAGAATATTCCTGTCTGACCATACACAGTGCAAAGAGCGCGACAAATACGCATGCGTCCTGACGAATCAGCCATTATCTCGGGCAGCCCATATATTCCCCTCCAGTATGCTCAAAAAAAACCCAGCGTCTAATTACACCCCCGAATTTTGGGAGCATTTATATCTCTTCTGGGACGAGGATCGGGTCAACAAATGGAAAGAGATGATCTCTCCGGATTCTCAGAATCCAAATACTGGTGTCGACAGATGCTTGAATCTCATCTCCCTCGATGGCACAGCGCATGTTCTGTGGACTCGCGGGTTGTTCGCACTGAAGCCGCTGGAACTTTCAAGCGATCATAAGCAGCTTACTGTTCAATTCTTCTGGCAAGTTCCTGGAAAATACGACATTGAAAGTCAGATTGATTTGCTTACGGAACCCATATCATCAAAAGGCTTGGATCACCTCGAAAACGGATGTTATTTGGTTCGCCGTGATAGAGATTCAACTCTGTTCCATTGCATTTCTTCTGGAGAGCTGTTCACACTCACTACCAAGGATCCCGAAAAGCTACCGTTACCAAGCATGGACCTCCTAGAGATGCAATGGTTTCTTCAACGTCTCGTGGGAATGTCTGGTGCTGCGGGATGGCCAATCTTGGACCTGGATGACGATGAAAGTGTCCGGCTTACTTCGGGCCATAGCTCCAACTTGGACGACGCCTTGGAAAGAGTCCACGAATGGGTTGCTGCCAATGAGGCTACAGGTATTACACCGGAAATGTCAACGGCGACACCATGTCCTTCTGTGATCCCGTGTCATTGAATGGACCCGAAGGCACGCTGGCAGGATGGTGGCGCCGACGAGGAGGAGTATGGCGATGCATACCGCCTTGGCGGATATGCACTTGGAGATGTTTTTCATGGATTGTACAGTGGGCCATTATGCAAGCATCATTCCGCTGTAAATAACTCAACAAAGTCAGGTTCTGAACGATTTCTCTAGAAATCTGCTCTTCGAGCTCCATCATCGATCTCCGTCGTCGATCTCGCTACTTGGACTCCTATATTCTGATGTGGGAAGCTCTGCTCAGCCGGTGCCTGATATCCTCTCCACATCTGAGAGCGTACTCGCGAGGCCCCAGCGATGAATCTCGTTGATCCATGAAAGCAATCTGCGAACTCCTTATTCCATCTTACAAGTCCCAGCATCAAGTGTGCGGCCTTGCAGCCAGCACAAGTGCTGTCAGCTATTTTGGGCTCAAAGAGCCACACTGTCTAACTTTCTTTCTCCATCGTCATTGAGGGAAGAACGGCGGCAAAAGCGGAGGCACCGCCGCCAAACTCGGCGCCAGCTTTCCCTGTAAGGAGTAAATCTAGTACATCCAGCCTGCTGACTTGAATATCACCGAAAGATAGTCATGAAGGTCGTATTTGCAATGATTGACTCGGGTAAGATTGAGGGAGAAATCGAGAGACCAGCACACCAAACGAACCAGAGCAATTCTGTATAAATTTACCTTCCCAGGTGTTTCTCCTGATCTCTGCAACAACAAGTGAGAAACTCAGGTGATGAGCCATTGCCGAATTGGCACACCGCCATTCTTGATCCAGGCCACGTCGCCGGTATGCCCCCTCCCGCGTTGGATCGCCTGCTGCTCTCTCCTGATGCGGTGTGCCATTGTCGCCGGCCCGTCTCCCGTCCACATCTGCATTGAATTCGTAAAGCAATGGGCGGCGCACAGGTAGGTCGCCGTCCACACGTTCTTCTCCGCGTCGAGTTCTCGCGGAAACGATGCCAAAATGGCCGGATTTTGGGGAACATCGAGTCGTCGATGGGCCGGCACAATGAGAACCGGATCAGCCCTGCTCGCTGAGTCAAGTTGGTCCCACGCCGGGACATTGTATGCCTGGGCATTATGGATGACTGCAGTCACGTCGAAAGGACGATCAGCATCGGTGGAGTCGAGAGAAGGAAACGTGCCCGGCTCGCCCGGGACGATGTAGAAGTCGTTGTTCACGGGCACATTCATCGACGAGAGGACATAGCCTTGGGCTTCCACCTAAGACATGAGACATCAGCACACTTGAGGTCCCAGTTGGAGGGCGACGATTGACAGTCCCGTGCTTACCATCAAGCCGTGGTCGCTGATTCGGCCTTCGGTGTCCTCTCCTTCGGCCATGATAGCGTACACATATCGCATGCTCGGCCCTCCCTCTCCCATCAGCGACCGAGGGGCCCACCTGAAGCCGGGGATGGCCAGCTTCGGACCCGGAAGGAACATCAGACCGGCAGGCACGGTGTCCAAGCTGATATAAAATTTTTGCATTCGGAATTCCTCGGGGGCGTCCAGGATTTTGGTGACATCAACGCCCATCAATGTCGCCAGACAGGAGGCTTCGTCAGCCGGTCGACTGGTGGATCGGTTACACAAGAGAGTAATGACTTTGCGACGATGCGAGATGTGGTTGAATTCCCATGCACGGTCAATCAAGTTGTGCAACAACGACTTCATGGTCTCACTTGACATGTCGGCTCGATTTGTCACATGGTCATGACTGCTCTGGGAGATCATTTGCTGCATCTGGACCATCAATCCTTCCTTGAAGCAGATCAAAAGAGACGTGCTCAGCATTCCCTCCTGTAACGTCCAGAGTCGGCGCCACCAGTCACTGAACATGACCGAGAAACTGAGTTCTTTCTGGTGGATGATCTTGTTCGAGGCTTGGGAGGAATAGAGAGAATGGCCCTGGACCACCTCGCTCTTGCGGATCTTCAAAGACGTTTGCAGGAGAGTCTCGTCCAGAACCAGGACGTGCATGGCACCACGGTAGACCTCGGCCATTTGGCTGATGGCTTTCTTCCTCAGATGGTGGTGCTCGGGTTGCACTGGTACGCAAAGAGTGTCCATCCAGAAAAGGCTCACAGACGGACCGCCTGTGCTTCTGCCGCGGTGGTGTATCGGGTATGTATGCCGATGCAGCCTCTTAATCTGGCACGCTGGAAGAGCATTTTGTTTGACATTGCCTAAACCGTGGGCCCAAACGTGACTGATGCAGATGTATGGCAATTTATTCCCGACTGCCCCTCCTTCCTGAATGATGTGGGGAACGATCTTGACCTCTGGTCGTTGGTTGTTCAGCTCAGTCGTCAAGACCAGCGGAATGAGTCCTGCGGCAAGGATGTCGCAGACGGCGGCGTTGTCGACGACCACGGTCTCACACGCCGCCGGATCTTGACATTCGTCGTGGTGCTTGGTCTGGTAAGACGCCGTATCAATATTAGCCGCCTTGCAGTGATGCTCGTCGCACGCACGATGCCGACTGCGATCCCCGTAGCGCGGCATCTGACTGGCGTAAATAATCTCGTTGGTCTCGAAATCGCGTTGCAATATGCCCACCTCACTCGGACACCAGCCATTCAGAATCAGCCGGTCGAAAAGACTCTTTGGGGCATCCCAACCCCGGTGGCCAGGTATCCAATGGGGCAGCCGGGATTTCTTCTCGTCTTCACTCAGTGGGAGCCCGTCATAGAATGACCTGTTGTACACCCAGAGATTCGCATTCTCAATCGTGTTCCCCAGGGAGACGAATGACAGCAGCAATCTCTCGTCGATCTGACAGACGCCTTTCACGAGCCGGTAGCACACGTTGTATGCAACGTCGAGGCAATGGTCCAGGTGTCGGCTCTGCTGCTCAACGTCCTCGAACTCCAGGTTCTGGGACAAGTCATACCATTGCTCGATGACGACCTGCAGATTGGAAGTGTTGAGCCGTCGCATGACGCCCGTCTTCTCGCCATTCGCTTTGACGAGAAAGGTCTCTTCGGAGACGTAGTCGTTGATTTCCAGCTCTTGGCCAATCATGAAATGCATCTCGTGAAGAAGACCAAAAAAGAGCCATGATTGCAAGAATGACTGCAATGCGGGCAAGTCGTCAAACCTCGCCTGTGACGTGTTTGACCGAGTAAAGTTGCCAATCTTGACCTGTTCGAGGTCGTAGCCCTGCGAAGCCGGAAACGACAGGAAGCTTTCATGGTCGTACGGAGACAAGCAGACATAAGGGATCTGGAATTGAGGAAAGATTGCAGACTGAGGTCGATCAAGGTGGTCCATGTCGCGGGTGGAGACGATGCATTACAGAATATTTCGCGTTGATGTATTGTGGCGAGTCAGATGGTATGGACTTGGAAACTCGATAATGTACAGCCGCGCAGAGAAATCGTGATGGAGAGAGGGGGGAAAATCCTCAGCCTCAAAGATGGGCTCAAGGCAGACGCGCAATTGGTGGCGGTGCAACTGCTTGGGGTCCATTCTATAACCGCCGCACAGTGTGATCTGATTGGCTCTGTCGACTTGTGTCAGCCTAACCTGAAAGTCAGCATCCAGTTCGCCAAATGCTGAAAGCAAAACTTACACTTGGGAACTTGACTGGCGAGCGTAGAGTGGCATTCTGAGGGCAACAATGTCGGCATTATGTGGTTTTCGATGTCATTGATGTTGTGCAAAAGGTTGAAGAAGAGATGGTCGTATTGCACTATTAGACCTCGCCAAACCCGACCCGCCCGACCCAACCCATGGGCGGGTTTGGTCCATGGGTGTGTTCAATAAAGACGCGGCCCAAACCTAGATGGGAACTGTCTTCATTGCGAGAGACCCTGTGGTCTATCAGGCATTATACTGCTCAAGTTAGTGCCAGAACGTATTTCCAGATATATCTCTCAATACTTGGTTGTGCAATAACTGATCAATCTTTTTGGTCGGCCCGTTTAGGCCACCATAAGCACCGCTCTGTATGTAAATGCCGTCCTCCTGGGAGTTCTTCATGGAAATTTCGACATATAAATCCAAATGATCTAAGGTGGATGGTTATTGTGTGGAGTTGTCTAGTATGTCCAGGGAGAAGAGTGAGGATCTTGCCAAGGCCATTTCTGCCAGCCATTTCTGCCAGCCATTTCTGCCAGCCATTCCTGCCAGCCATTCCTGCAGGCAAGACCAGTCTACTTCAATTTATGTTGAGAATAACGTTCATATAATTCGGGGTACCACTTTCTCCCAACGTCCGGATGGCTGATAATCCGGTTTCTTAGCTGTGCTTCACCAAACTAGACGCCGGTTAGTCGACACCCAAGCGGTCAGGCTCAGGCTTACGCAGGAATAGAGAGGTGAAAGGAATTCGCTAGGGACATCCACCGCTCTTCTCTTCTTATCTTCGGAGACCGGGATTTTTCCAACAATGTATGCAGCCGATTCCTTGAGTTGCTCCAGGGTAAGATCGAGTCTGACAGCAAGGAAGAATGGGATGCTGTAACGTGTTCGCGTCGTGGGAGCCTGTGATATTTAGTAGGCCATCATGAGAATCTTGATGAACTCACAATGACACGGTGAGTAGTGGCCGAACAGACGCCACCCGTGACGGCTTCGAAGCCTTGCTGGATGTTGACGACCAGGCTTCCCTCGATCGGTGGAGCATCGATCCACTCTCCAGATTTGTTGAGGACTTGAAGCCCTCCGACGGTGTCCTGAGAGAGGAACGTAAAGAGACCAGTCGAGTCCTTGTGCGGGCCGACTCCCTGAGAGCCAGGGTCGGCAGGCGGATATTTCACCAGTTTCAACCGGTCCATATTGCCTAAAAATGGCTCAAATGTAGAAGGTGCTAAAGAGAGTGATTCGCCCACATATCGGAGGAATGACTTGGACAAAATAGACATCTCGGACATGTACCGCTGCACCGAATTTTTGATCTCTTCATTAGGGTACTGTTGCGGATCAATAAGGAGTCAAGTGGCATGTACACCGGACTTCGTACCTGACTCGGCGCCTCCAATTTCTGCCAAAATGGATCCCCCTCTCTCCATGGCTTCATGATCGGAGTTCCAAAGTCAAATTGCTGTTGCATTGAACTCAATAAGACAGTCGATCGAAGCTTGTAAAGAGCAACAACCGTACCTCTCTGAGATCTGTTTGAGAAGCGGTAGTCTCAGCGCCCAAGCGAGTATAGCCCAAGAAGGCGGGAGAGTTGAGCATGTTACATTGCTCTTTTTGTTCAGGCGGAAGGGCGAACACGTCCGGAAGCTTGTCATGTGTCTCCCTGATCAAACCCTATAAAGGTCCATCAGAGATCCAGCACCTGGCGGGGAATGAGTCTCTACCTCGAGGCCAGTATTTATCAAATACAAAAACCCAACCCCAAACACTGCTTCGCGAAGCTTAGATAGGGTCTGAGCTTTGGTCTCATCATTTTGAAGAGCGCTGAAATCGATGACTGGAACGGCCGAAAAGGTCGTCGACATCACGGTTGGTTCGACTAGATGTTGTTCAGATGCTGGACGGATTCATCGCATTGACGCGCCAACAACTTTGCAGAAAACTTCCCTTACCTTATAGAGTTAGTGGAGCTGGTGTGATCCCCGAGTTCAGGTTTGGTCCCCGATGGCCAGTGATTCACGCCACTTTGCGGAATCCGGCTGGTGTGGGTCAGGGCGGGATCGATTAAATGTCTGGCTCTGACGTCGATATGACATTAAATTTCTAGGGTACTCGATACGATCAGCTTGCTGTTTGAGGATGGTATAAATGGGTAATGAGAAGTCGACGATATAACAAGCTTGAGGAAGCGCTTGATAAAGACAGGTAATGCTCTCTAGATTGAACAAAGCAAGGGACTTCATCACGTGACTACTATGGCGCTCACATTTTTCCAAGATTCATTCTCGAAGATTCATTCCCAAAGATTAATTCTAGTCTGACAACTGCTAGTTCACGCATCCAAGCTCGATGTTGTCATGTGGCCCAAGAATTGCGTGATCGGCTCTAATTGGCCGGAGAAACTTCAAATTGTACCTCGGGGCGAAAGTTGGCAACACGCTTCTCGGTTTACCTTCAGAATGGTACAAATTTCTCATGTCCATCCCACAAACTCACAAGCAATGACCTCTTCCCTACCCAGGGCGAGCGCGCATGCTGTGGCGATCAGCAATGTTGGTGCTCGGAACAGCACAACTTACCTGGACCGTATAGTTGTCGATCAATGCAACGTCACCCTCCTCCCATGGGACCAGGAAACCGATATCGTCCGATATTTGGAGCAAACGGTCAAGATACGCTGTCGGAATTGGTGATCCGTCGCCATAAGTGGTTGGCAGGTGGTATTTTTGGTCCAGGCCTTTGTATGGTGGCTCTAGAGCTTCGTTGTCTTTGGCGCGGCCGTAAACTCCTGCAAATCCGTTGAAAAAGGTAGGTTGACCCGTGGACGCTATCCTTCGGATCGCGGGAAGTCGTTGCAACACATGCAAAGCTCCGTTTGATTGCCATTCCGCATCCGCCTGGAGCGTGCTCTTCAGAACCGACTCCACCTTGGCACGTTGGACCTCGAGGGAGTCTCCAGGCTGAATATCGAAGCCGTATGAATCCTAGAATGATCAACGCCATGCTCAAGCTTGTGCAACTCGCTCACCTTCCAGTTCCAGCCGATGTGGTCGGCCTCCGGGTCATCCTTGGCCGGGAAGTACTGACGCCCAATAATACCTGCCATATGTTAGGCCAGCCGTCTCACAACGCATGGCGCCGACCTTTTTGAGCCAAGTCGTTGATAAACTCGGGGAGTTCTTCTTTCAGCCGGTCGTACAGTTCAAGAGAGGAGAGCAGAGGCGTTTGGCCACCTGGACAGTCGTGAGTGGATGAGGATGTGTGTGTTGACGAGACTGACCTTGTTGTGGGACATTTTCGGAAAAGAAAAAGAGGATTCCAGGAAAATGGGCACTTCGGCCATATTCAGAGTGGTAATAGAACTTGACGTTTGGCGGCTCTTCATTTGCCGTCTTTACCGCATCATTTATGGTACTTCTTTTCCCCGCCAATCCAACTTCGCGGTGAAGTTGTGGATATTTGAACGCTCTGACAAATTTGGAGAAGTCTGATGCATTTTGGACGGGGAAGCCGCGAAAAAGAAGAGCACCGTCTGAGGACCACGATTAGCGGTGCGGCCTTGATCCGGGCCTGATGTCTTACGCTGAGCAAGGAGTGAATCGAATATCCCCACCCCTGCCAACGACTCAATATGCGCCACGGCAGCATCAATGTCTTTGAATGCTCTTCCAGCTTTCACCCGAATGCCCAGGGGAAAGACCCCCCCATGAACGGTTCGGTGGTTCGGAATATGGAATGTCTCAATGGAGACGCCCGAGTCTGTTGAATCTGGACTAGGCGTCTGAAATGTTGTGTGATTCAAGGCTTTGACCACTGCGGCCATCGTTGTGAATTGCCAATTGCTTACCGTGTTGATGTTGGTTATAATTGACCCTTGGAGCCAAATCAGATCCTCCTATAGTTCAACCAGGTACGGACTCGGGATCTTCGAATCACGAATTTCCTGGCCGATATGGCACCATAGCTTGGCGAGCAGACCATCGCACCAGTCCACTCACTTCGGGAACCACATTAGATCCCCACCAGATTTAGGACCCCGTTACCTGGAGGTCTGCGATACCTGCGCGGTTATACTAAAGACGGGGTTTGGCCGGCCTGAAACCTTCTACGTCAGTCCCCGATCAGAGCGGTCCACAGTCTTATCGTTGGATCTGGTCAGACCACGCTATGGCGTTGCTTTCTCCATCGTCGAAAATCTTTGAGCAAATCTTTTGATAGCCGGTTCTAGAGCCCGAGAGCCCGAGAACACCGACAGAGGTCTCTTGGAAGTGTTCCGTCGCCATAGACACCAAAATGACGAATCTAACATTTGTATACAGTGTCGAGGAATGAGAACGGAGCTACAAGTGGTATATGTGTGCATAGACTTCCTATCAGACCAGATGGCGTTGCTGCATTCACCGAATCGAAGGCATCATGAATTTCGGTGGCCTCGAAGAAAACGTCAAACGCAAGGACATTGAGCATGTCGTGCCATCTGGAGTCCTCGGGAACAATGATGTTTCCACAGAGGGTCGGTCCTGGAAGTATTACTTTTGGGATTCCTGGGACAAAAGCCCAGAGGTGATGATCACTGGCCCTCAGCCTGGAGGATCATGCTAACAAAGAGGGATAGGAGCGAAAGTTGATCTTCAAGGTTCGTGGTCGTCAGCGAGCGCGGATGGCGCCGAGGCTGACTACAGAAGCTTGACGTGACCCTGATGACCTTTGGCTGCTTGGGTACTTTCATCAAGTACATTGATAAGTACGTCCAACGTGGGGACGTTTGAATGGTGACTGACCCCATCGAGCAGATCCAACTTGCAATCTGCCTTTGTTTCGGGAATGAAAGAGGATCTCTCCTTGTACGGAAATGTGAGAGCACTCTCCAGAGACATTCGGCGACGTTTCTCACCTCGAGCAGCAATTGAACTATGCCAACACCGCCTATTCTGTGGCCAATGTGAGTCCATGACCTGTGATGTTGATGACTTTGTTGATGTTGTCAGATTGTTGGCCTGTGGCCCTGCAATCTCGCGTTGACCCGCAGCAACCCCAAATGGTTCATTCCATTCCTCGAAGTGGGCTGGACCATCTGTACCTTTGCACAGGCTGCCATGAAAACACCGGCGCAGATGTATGCAATTCGGACACTCGTGGGACTCTTCGAAACCGGCCACTACTCCGCGATTGTTTACCTCTGTGGGGGGTGGTACCAAAAAGGAGAACTTGCCAGGCGTCTCGCCATCGTCAATTGTGCCACGGCCATCGGACCCATGTTCAGTTCATACCTGCAGGCGGCCGCATACACCGGACTGAATGGCGTCCACGGTATGGCCGGCTGGCAATGGCTATTCATCATTGATGGTGTCATCTCCATTGGGATCATTATTCCACAGTGTATCTTTTTCCCGGACGTCCCTGCTCGACAAAAACCGGACCTGGTTTTCACTGAAGCAGTACAGAACTCACCACACATGAACTTCGCCGCTGACGGAGACAGGAAATCGAACTTGCTCGTGATAGAAACCCGAGAGAGGGAAGGGTCCGGCAAGGCAAATTCACGTGGCAACAAGTCAAACGCTGGCTGTTTACTGTCGACATCTGGCTCCTTTGGCTGATCTCGATGTATGGCCCCCGGCCTTTCTGAAAACTCCACTAACGGGCTTAGCGGCAACTCCATTGGAAACCAACCGGCATCATCAATGGCTTTCTGGTTGAAAGCTTGGAACACCAGGAAGCCAGGCTCATACACCGTTCCTCAGATTAGTGAGTTTTCCATCCCTCATCCCGCCATGTCCCCTCACTGACCGGCAGACAATTACACGACTCCAATCCAGGCCGTTACCGTGGTCGTCACTCTTTTCATGGCATGGTCTAGTGACACTGGGCTGCATGGTCGCCGATGGCCTATGCTGGTCCTCGGTGGTGTGGTCAATGCCATTGTCTGTATTATTCTTGGCGCCACTCCCGTTTATCCCAAGAATAGAGCTTTCAGGTGGTTCCTATACTACCAGACGGGTTGGGCGCAAGCGAGCAACAGCATGTTTTGGGCTTGGACCCAAGATACTCTTGCCGGCGACCCGGCCACACGTGCTTGGGCGTCCGCCGGCCTGAACGTCTGGGCGTGGACCTTTCTGGCCTCGGTTCCTTTGGCTGTTTTCAAAACTACCGATCAGCCCGCCGTCGTGTCGGGAAACTATACGGCAGCAGGGTTTTGTTTTCTGATCGCCGTGGCCGCCTTGGCACTTGCATATGTTCAACATGTGCGCTCTCTAAAGAACCCCGGTGGAATTTTTGAAGAGGGTATCAGTAATGCCAGTACACCGGCGACAGAGGCCACCAAGATTGTGGACGTACATGTCAAGGGTGTATGAGCGACCCCGGGATTGAATTTTGATCGCAAAGATTCAGAATCTGAGCGCAAAGAGACTCTATAGTTGTACCACGTGGCGGGCAAAGTCCTGCAGAATTGCGTGACCAGAAAGTGGAGAGGACTGTCAGTGCTAGTCCACAAATGGTAGAGTGCGGTCCCATGAGGACTTATATAATCCTGTGCCTCTCTCGTCTTCTTCATATCTACCTGATAGAGACCATGGAGTACCGGTTTCTGGGAAGAACAGGACTGAAAGTCTCTGCACTCTCTTTGGGAGGTTGGATCACATATGGTGGACATGTTGGGGAAGGTGGGCAGCCTATATGTGACCTCGTGGAGAACTAACCGGTGAACCAGATGAGGCCTTTTCGTGCTTCAAGGCTGCCTACGACGCCGGAGTCAACTTTTTTGACACGGCAGAAAACTATTCCGCGGGAAGAGCAGAGATCGTTCTGGGACAGGCGATAAAAAAGTTTGGATGGAAACAAAATGATTTGGTCATTTCGACCAAGGTATGGTGTTGCCGTCCCAATGACCGTCGCTGACTTTCGAAGCTATATTTTGGCCTCAACAACTCTGCCCATCCGGATAATCCCATCAACAACATCGGCTTATCGCGTAAACACATCATTGAAGGATTGAATCTCTCGCTACAGCGCCTGGACTTGCCCTACGTTGATATCGTGTATGCGCATCGACCGGACCGGCAGACGCCGATGGAGGAGATCGTTCGAGCCTTTAACTATCTGATCAACTCAGGCAAGGTCTTTTATTGGGGAACGTCAGAATGGTCGGCGACTGAGATTGCAGATGCATGGAGAGTCGCCCACCAGCTGGGCCTGATCGGGCCCGCCGTCGAACAGCCGCAGTACAATCTTCTTGTCCGTGGTAAAGTGGAGGACGAATTTCGCTGGCTGTATGAGAAATATGGGACCGGGTTGACCGTCTTCTCCCCGCTCAAACAGGGAATCTTGACGGGAAAATACAATGGCCATCAGAAACCTCCTCAGGGAAGTCGTTTGGCAGAAGCAAAGGACAAGTATACCGTCAATTACAGCCAGACGTTTGGGGATGAGACCTGGCAACATGAACTTGGCCAGGTCGAGAAATTGAAGCCGGTGGCCGAAGAGCTGGGGGTGAGTTTGGCACAGTTGTCTCTTGCCTGGGTATTGAAGAATCCAAACGTCTCGTCAGTCATTACTGGAGCGTCGAAGCCTGAACAGGTCACGGAAAATTTGAAGGCGCTCGAGTTGTCCAAGACGCTGACCACGGAGACTTTGGAAAAGATTGACAAGATTCTTGGAAATAGCTTTGAAATCCCACCCCGGAGGTTTGGCTAGAGATGTAGTAGGTTGGTGGACCTGAGACTCGCAATTTATTGTCCAACCAGCAATATAAGTCGAAGTGATCCGCAAGTATGATCGAATGAGGATGCAACTCTCAGATGGCTAGCTGGAGAATAGTAATCAGGTTAAGGCTTCTCTACTTAGCTAACAATCCGGCGAACTGCATACAAGAATTCACGCTTGTATATCACTCCCGGCATGGTGGTGAGCTCATCGGAGAGTCTGGATCGCGCACCTCGCTCTGCAGTGCTGCCCTAAGTTGACTGTTGCCCGTCAACCTGTGGCCTCATTGTCATTATCAAAGAAACTGTCCGCCCATTTGCTGTCATTGGATTCTGCTCCGCGGCTACTGTGCTTGTTTACCACCTGCCGCTGAACTGGCTAGGAGTGATTGGAACATCAAAGGGCTATCTATCTAGCCACATGATTCCAGGCAGCGGGGTTGATTCACTTTATCCTTGCTAAGCGGAGAAGCCATTGGAGCCGGTGGGACGTTATTTGACATTGCGTCAGAATGGCTTCACCTGTGAATCGAATTTTTTGTGCGACAGTTTATAAGACGTACGGAAAGGCAGAACAACCTCGTATGGGGTCTGGCGGACTGAGTTGCTCCGCCAGTCGTCTATAACTGGTCTGCTGAATTAGCCGCACCTAATATTTGAATGCAAGTCGGAACAACACTCCGCATCGTCTCATGGATCGTCCCGCCCGAAGTTGCGCGCCACGGACCCATCGATCCCCAGCGACTAACTAGCTATGCCAGTCTAGGCACCCACAGAGTTAACAGGATCGCGGTCGGCGACATGGATTATTCTCACTTACATGGCTCAAATCTCACAAATGGCACCTCTAAATCATGCGGTGAGAGCGGCATGAATATCAAGAGTGTGGGTGGGAGCTGCTAGGAGGGCTAATATAGGGTGCCATGCGGAGGTGCGAGTGGACTCCACAAAGAGCTGAGTCCAGCCAAGGCTAGCCAAGGCCAGCCTGGCAGCCGGATTGTCGCCATGATGGTATTGAACACGGATTGCTCAGGCTTATAAAGTCCACTGACAATGGAGAAACTTTCAGATCACCGAGACGATACATTCTCCTCCAGTTCTCTCCTCATAGCAAGTCCGTCACGACGTTAATCTCAGCGTCCTACCACTGGATGGCTGCTCCTCATCATGCCTCCCTTCCCCCCTCGCAATCGGCGCGACTTCGAGATCGCCATAATTTGCGCCTTGCCTTTGGAAGCAAACTGCGTTCACGCCGTCTTTGATCAATTCTGGGAAGATGACTATGGGAAAGCACCCGGAGATCCCAACGCCTATACTACGGGAGTGATTGGGGACCACAATGTCGTTCTGGCTCACATGCCAAACATGGGGAAGGTCAGCGCGTCGAGCGTGGCCGCAAGCCTTCGGTCCAGCTTTGCGAATGTCAAGCTTGCCCTAGTGGTCGGTATATGTGGTGGTGTGCCTCAGAGGACAGACAAAGAAGAGATCTTCCTGGGCGACGTCGTCATCAGTGAAGCGCTCGTGCAGTACGACTTTGGGAAGCAGTACCCTGAAGCGTTTGAAGAGAAGAACACTTTAGAGGATGGCCTCGGCAGACCAAGCCGGGAGATTCGAACCATGATGGCCAAATTGAAAACCTTCCGGTATCGGCAGAAGATGCAGGACGATGCTGGACGGCACCTTCAAGCATTGCAGCAAGCACTTCCAGAAGCCCAGCGACCCGATCTAGAAACCGACAAACTATTTGAGCCCTTGTATCTGCACAAGCATCGAGAATCTGCCATGGGAGTCCTGTGCGATGCGTGCAGGCAGGGCGAGAAGCAGATTTGTCGGATCGCCCTTGGAATGAGCTGCGATGAGCTTGGCTGCGAGAACGAACGACTTATTAGTCGCTGGCGACGACCACCCGCACAAAGCTCGAAATCTGAGGAATATCTTCCCGTAATACATTTCGGTAAGATGGGATCGGGGGATACCGTAATGAAGTCTGGACAGGGTCGTGACCGAATCGCCAACGCTGACGGCATAATCGCGTTTGAGATGGAGGGCGCGGGAGTGTGGGATCAGTTTTCCAGTGTGGTGATCAAAGGTGTATGCGATTATGCTGACAGTCACAAGAACAAGCACTGGCAGTACTACGCTGCCGCGACTGCCGCGGCGTGCATGAAAGCTTTCTTGAGACACTGGACTCTCGAGGACCGATCCAACGGGCAAGGTTAGTCATTTCATATAACAGCATCACACCGAGAATGACCACTCATTTCCAGAAGACATACGGAAGCCTTTACGGCATATTCAATTCAGCCAATTGGAGGGATTTATTGGCCGTCAGAACGAGGTTCAGCTGCTTGAGGCGAAGCTCTTCCAGCCGAATGGATCCCGAAGAGTTGCAGTTGTTGGACTCGGCGGAGTTGGGAAAAGTCGACTTGCACTCGAACTAGCACATCGTGCCGAGTCACAGCTTGAGAGACGTTCAATCTTCTGGGTCCGGGCGACGGATGCCCTGACGTTTGAAAAAGACTTTTTTGAAATTGGAAAGAAACTTAAAATACCCGGTATCGAAGACGAGAAGGCAGATTACAAGGGTCTCGTCACACAGGTTCTCAGTCAGGACTCTGGCGACTGGCTGATGATACTAGACGAGGCCGATGACGAAGCGATTTGGGGCCGCAGTTTAATCCAGAATACAGGGACAATGACTCTCACCAAATACTTACCCAAGTCCGCGACCGGATCAATTTTAATCACGACACGAAATCGTCGAGTGGCAACCACCCTTGCCGGCAAACAGATAGTCACGCTGGAGGAGATGAATATTGATGAGGCTATTCAGCTGTTAGGAAACCTTCTGACAGGACCCGAAATTCTTGAAGACCACATCGCCACTTCGACGCTCCTCCAAAGGCTGACATGTCTTCCGTTGGCCATTGTCCAGGCCGCGGCATACATCAATATGAATGATGTGACAATTCAAGTCTACCTCGATCTGCTCGAAGATGGGGAAGAGAATACGATCGACCTGCTTGACGAGGATTTCGAAGACGAGGGCCGGTACAAAGAACGCCCAAATGCTGTTGCATCTACCTGGCTGATCTCATTCGAGCAAATCCGGCGACAAGATCATCTTGCTACAGACTATCTATCCTTCATGGCATGTCTCAGTGAAAAGAATATCCCGCAGTCTCTTTTGCCACAAGCTCCGTCAATGAAAAAAATGGTCGACGCCCTAGGCATCCTCACAGGATATTCATTTGTGAGGAAGCAAAGTGACAGCAATACCACGGATCCACTGTACGACATGCATCGTTTAGTGCATTTAGCAACCCGCAAGTGGCTTCGAATTGAGAACTCACTGCTGGATCGGACCACAACGACAATGGAAAGGTTGGCTAAGCTTTTTCCGACACGACAGCACATAAACAAAGATAAATGGATGCTGTACATGCCCCATGCTCAAACATTATGTGACTTTGACGTTGGTAGAGAGCTAGATGATCGGTATAACCTGCTCGAAAAGATGGGTCTATGTCTGATGGCTGATGGTAAGTATAATGAGGCAGTCGCGGCACATTCTTCTGTCGTTCTTTGGAGGGATGGTAAGTTTGGTATCGAGGATGAAAGAACATTGGACGCTCATAACCACCTCGGAGAAGCATTGCGAGAATTAGGAAAATAGGCCGAAGCGGAGAGACATCTCAAGCAGGCCTTCGATGGACATATAATAAAGCTAGGTCAAGAGCATCCATCCACACTCACCAGCATGGCCGAACTCGCACGGACATTTTGGAATCAAGGACGATGGCAGGAGGCGGAAGAGCTAGAAGTGCAAGTGCTGGAGACGAGGAAGAGGGTTCTCGGTCCAGAGCATCCATCCACACTCAGCAGCATGGCCAACCTCGCATCGACATTTTGGAATCAAGGACGATGGCAGGAGGCGGAAGAGCTAGAAGTGCAAGTGCTGGAGACGAGGAAGAGGGTTCTCGGTCCAGAGCATCCATCCACACTCAGCAGCATGGCCAACCTCGCATCGACATACCGGAAGCAAGGACGATGGCAGGAGGCGGAAGAGCTACAGATGCAAGTGCTGGAGACTACGAAGAGGGTTCTCGGTCCAAAGTATCCTGACACCCTCAGCAACATGGCCAACCTCGCATCGACATACCGGAATCAAGGACGATGGCAGGAGGCGGAAGAGCTACAGATGCAAGTGCTGGAGATGAGGAAGAGGGTTCTCGGTCCAGAGCATCCTGACACACTCAGCAGCATGGCCGAACTCGCATCGACATACCGGAATCAAGGACGATTGCAGGAGGCGGAAGAGCTAGAAGTGCAAGTGCTGGAGACGAGGAAGAGGGTTCTCGGTCCAGAGCATCCTTACACACTCAGCAGCATGGCCAACCTCGGATTGACACACTGGGATCAAGGACAATTGCAGGAAGCGGAGACTCTAGAGGTGCGAGTGATGGAGACAAGGATGAGGATTCTTGGAGAGGAGCACCCTGAAACGCTGACCAGCATGAATAATCTTGCGTATACCTGGAATGGACAAGGTCGCCTGCAAGATGCTCTCTCTCTGATGGATCGATGTGCCAGATTGTCCACACACAAGCTGGGGAAGGATCACCCTTACACAGCTGACCGTCTACAGACTGTCCAAGAGTGGCAGGCACAACTCCTCCAACTCGATTGAGATATAAAGAAATCTAGTTATGTACCTTTCGTCGTCCTCCTATTTATGATTATGACTACGATTCTATTTCCCTACAAATTCGAGGGATGCCTTAGCTCCTTGCTCCAGTTATTCCAGGTGTTCACAGAGCGCACTGGTTTATTCTAGGCTTGGATTTTACTTTTGTCCACTTTACCAAAGGACCAGGCATAGTGTTATAGGCTGTCACCAGTATAATCTCAAGTTTGTGACCCAAAGATGGGCTTACTACTGGATATCAGCTTTAGAAGTCGCCATAAAGTTAACTGACGTCTTGGACTATTGTCCGGACGTCGACCTTGGCGGCGGTCACGACTTATGATATTGGCCTGGGTACTGAGGGTTGATCTTGTGACTGTCGTAGCTTATAAGCTTGACCAACAATTGCCCAGCCAGTTCGCCCAGCCAGTTGACCTATGGCCAGGACCCGGCTAACAAGGCCAGTTGACCCAACCAGTGACTGACCAGTTGACCCAGCCAGTTCAACCATTCACCAACCAGTTGACCACCAGCTAACCAGGACCCATCCCAGTTGACTCATCCAGTCATTGACCTCAGCAGGCCTTGAAAGCTCTCAACTTCTCTTTATATTAAACTTTAGCGTGGCATAAGCGAACTGTGCATGCGGCAACCCTCAAGCAGGCTGATTAATTGATATCACATAAAGACGTCACATGTACACGACGTTGACGAGGCAGCAACATTATGATAAAAAGACAGAAGACTCTTTTAGAGCTTGCCGGGTCTAAACCACCGGGATCATATTTCTGAAAGAATGGATTCAGGAGATGGTCAGTTACTGGAAGGCCGGAGACAACTACTACTCTGAAGCGGCTCGATCGGTTTGTGGGAGGAGCCAAGATACCAATCTCTCGCTACACGCGTTTGGTTCTGAGAGAGAAGCAATTCTATCTGGGCAACATTGGCTATATCTGTCTGACTGGGCTGGAGTGCTGTTTCAAAGGTGACGAGATATCGATTCTAGCTGGTGGTTCTCATCTTGTCATCCTCCGGCGCTGAAGGGCTAACAAGAAGCTACCAGGTAGGCCTATATTCAAGGTGTCATGTAAGTGAAGCAACTCTTGGGAAATGTTCCTCGTTGGTGGTGCGGAGCGGGTCTGAAGCAATATGTGGCATTCAGCCAGGCAAGAGAATTCCTACACCTGAATTTCGCAAGATATTACTGACCTAATGTCTTTTGGATGCCGTTATGAAGGAAGAGGACAGAGGAGCAGATTCCAGGAAGGTGAAGTCAGATTGACACCGCAGAAGGCTTCTACAGACATACCTCCAGGCTTCTATGGCTTCTGCTATCAGATGTGGATTGACCAGATGTCTCTGCTGCAACTCTATAATTGCTTTGGCATAGGCAATATAGACAATCCTCTTCCTGAAGGTCTGCAAGTCAACCCTTTGAGGCAACCAGAGGGATTGTTAGGTTTGGGCTCCGATTGATCCACAACAGATCTTGGCCTGAATGGACCAATCCTTAAGACGTCTCAAGTTGAACAGTTGACCGGTTGACAAGTTATCCAGGAAAGACCACAACTACATAATCGTCACGTGACTCTTTTCCGAGTTCTTTGAAGCAGGTCTGTAATAATATGCTAGCTGTAACTGGACAGGGCAGGATATACATGAAGTTGAAATTTATGTGAAGCATGGTTTCTCACGACGGCGGACTAGGAGGCAAAGCTAGGAAATTAAACACACATGACTGCCGCCAGTTGACAGAGCCTCAGGATGTGTAACAGGCCTGCCATTCTACATCGATTCATGCCTCAACCGATTCCCACCCACATACTCCTGAGCAGTGTCAACAAACAGCATCCTGCCTTTGACATAGGATACCATCCAGCCCCAGAGTTTCCATCCTCCAATCTGCCCTGTGGCGTACTTCTTGCCCATCGTGATGAAGATCATCGTCTTTCTCGACGGCTGATACTCCTTGACCTGTCCACCTTCCCCAGTCAAAAGAGTATCCAGAGTGGCTGACAGGTGGATGATCTGGGCATCCGTCACGGTCAATTGCTTCGGCTGAAGGCTTCCCACATCTCCGATTCCCCATACGTTCTTCGTCCTGACGACACGCATCGTCTTGTCCAAAGCAAGATTTCCTGCCGAGTCAACAAAGCCGGCCGGAACGAAACTCGTGTTCACCTGTACGCCGAAGAGGGGGAGGTACAAATTGGTGACAAGGGTCGAGCCATTCGAAAGTGTGATGGTTGTCTGCGCAGCTGCATCCTCTTCCTTTGCGTTCGTCTGCACGCCCTTTACCTGTGCGTTGTGCACCAATTTCACACCCAGCTTCTGCAGGTCTCTCTCCACCACCTGGCTGACCCTCGGCAGAACATGGGATGCCCGGAGAGTGCGCTCCCCACCGATGATGTCCTTTTCCCCTCCGTAAGCGGCAGCCAGCTCGCCGGCTGTTTCGACGCCAGTTGGTCCCGCGCCAGCAACCACGATAGACTTTGCGACGTCAATCTGTTTCTGAAGCGAGTGAAGAGCCACGAGCGTCTCTTGGTGTGTACCGACGAGTTTGAAGGGCAGGTTGCTGCGGATCTGGGAACCGGTAGCGATGACGAGTTGGTCATAGGAGAGAGAGCGCTGGGTCCTGTCGTTGCTGGCCACTTCAACAGTGTTCCTCTCCGGATCGAGGCGCTCGGCTTTGCCTAGGACGAACTCGAAGTTTTCAGCCGAGTATTGGGCAAAGCCTGGCTCAATGGGGAGGAACAACTGCTCGTCGGGAATGGCACCGGGGATGACGCCGCGGACGGCAGCAACATTCCAGTAAAAGTGTGAATTGGGCGAGACGAGGAACACTTTCAGGCCGTCTTTGGCTTTGGGAACGGTGTGCTTGAGCAGTTTGTGGGCGAGTGGCAGCCCGGCCCAGCCAGCACCGAGGATGACGACCGTTTTTGCCATTGAGACTGGACGAAGTGTCTTGAGAAGCAAAGACTGAGGTTCTGGCCTTTATATGAGGCGACCAGCTTGTCTCACCAAGGACAAAATGCAGCGTCCGAACAACATTTCAGGAGTCAAATCGATATTCGGTCCTTGAGCAAAGGGCCAGTCTGATGAAGAAGGCTCGGCATTGACCAATCAGAAGACAATGGGACTGAAGGAGACTGGACCGAAGCCCCTGTCCGAGACCGAGATCCGGCCACCGATTCGCTGCATCACAACTTCATCCCTATGTTTCATCACAAAAGAGACACGGCTGATCCGCGGTATTCGTCTACCGACGTGATGTCGTTGCAACCTTCAGAATCTAATGGTGCCAATGACACTAACTAGGCAGAAGGCCTGAAGGTGTGGAGTTGCGTCAATTGCCGCCGGCGCAAAGTGCGTTGTGATCGACGCGCTCCTTGCACCAGAAACAAAGCCGGGTGTGTCTTTCCCGTCTCTGGTCGTATTCCGCGCCGCGATCGCGACGCCAACTATCCCAAACCGCTGGCACAGAAGCAAGCGGAGCTCTTGGTCCGCCTCAGACGACTGGAAGCCATGGTGGGTGGCCTTGGCTCGCAGGCGGAGCATGCGGCCGCAGGAAGCCAGGGTCACCAAATGTCAACGAATCCGACATTGAGCGAGACGGACTGGCCAGACCATCAACTTGCTCTTCATAGCTAATCAGATCGCGAAAACCTCGCGCCCGATGGCGTGCAAACGGGCTCCAGCATGGCAAATGGCACTTTGGAGTTGGCACAAGTTTCTGAGGAGTTTGGGGAGCTTGTGGTGGCTAGTGACGGCGATCTAGTGGTCGGAGATCGCTTCTGACGATATTTTGCAAGGAGGCGTGTTCCAGCTCTGCTCCTTTTGATGTGCTCCCTTTACTTTACTCTACCGACGGAATCGAGCAAGGGATTTGTGGCGCTCTGAAGCACCTTCTCGCTGACATGTATACCAGGTGGAGCACATCTTCGAAGCCGTCCATGGCCCCACCGTTACCCACTTCGACCAGCTCATCAACAATGTCAATGTCTAGCCATCGACGTCACACGGCTACTACAATTTCCTCCTCGGAACGTCTGCTGCACACCCGCAGGAGGATCTCCATCCTCTTCCATCACAGATGCTGTTTCTCTGGCAGGTCTACATGGACAACGTCGATCCGTTCATAAAAGTTTTACATGTGCCCACCATGACCAAGGTCATCCGCGAACTCAGAGGCAGCTATCACACTCTCAGCCCCAGCATGGAGGCTCTCGTGCTCGCTATTTCCTTGGCCGCAATCATGTCGCTCGCGGACGAGGAGGTACGCGTTCTCACCTCCGGTTTGATATGGTTATCTGGCTGATCCATTAGGTCCATGTGAACTTTAGCACTGACAAAGACCAACTCGTGGCTCGCTATCGACTTGGCACGGCGCAGGCCCTTGAGCAAGCCGACTTTCTGAATCATCCTGACATGACCGTCCTTCAAGCACTCGCCATATATCTCAGCGTTCTTCAACACACGGGCGAGACGAGGTCGGCATGGTTCTTGGCCGGTGCCGTGGTCAGGGTCACTGTCTTCATGAAGCTCCACCGTGACGGTTCACACTTGGCCGAGATCACCCCTTTTGAGATAGAGATGCGCCGGAGACTGTGGTGGCGGATGTGCTTCATTGATTTGCGATCCGGAGATATGCAGGTTTCTGACTTTAAATTATCCGAGGGGATGTTTGACACCAAAATGCCAGCGAATACGGACGATGCACACCTGGACCCCAGCATGTCACAACCGCCTGTCGTCGCGGAGAGATGGACTGACATGACGGTCTTTCTCATTCGCTGTGAAGTCTGGAAGCCCTCCCGCCGACTTCAATTCGTCTCGCCTCCTGACCAGAGACTCGAGCTATTCCAGCAGTCCCGAGCCAGGATCGAAGACACCTATCTCCAACACCTCAACCCCAATCAACCACTCCACTCTCTTGTGGCCACCATGGCACGGCTGTTTCTCGCCAAAGTCGACCTCATCCTCCACACCCCGCAGCACTCGGCCGCTGACCCCTCACAAAGTGATCAAGTATTCATGTCGTCGCTGTTGATCATCGAATACATTGATGCCCTACAGGACGAACCCCGCTGGAGCGGATGGACCTGGCAACTAGAAGGCCAGCAGCCACCGTGGCATGCTCTCCGCGTCGTGCTCGGCCAGTTGTGCACGCGCCGGGGGGGACCAATCTGCCAGCGGGCATGGTCGTCCGCGAAAAGATCTTTCGATGGCCTCGCTGAGACGGCTCGGAGAGATCCTCGGTACCAGCAACTGTCGGTGCTGCTTCTGCCGCAAATCCAGCCGATGAGCTTCGTGATCAACCTTCCGAGGCGTCAACGAATGCATCCGTTGATCGGACATCCGCGACGGCGTGACTTGGTCCGCCCCTCTCGCACAAGTTGGCATCAGCGGGACTGCCTCAACTTGTTCGCCTCAGGAGTCATTTTTGGTGCTGGCAGATGCCAGTAACGACAGTTTCAACGTCGTTCTCAGCCGAGAAATGGACTGGCAGGTCCGGGATGATGTCGCCGGGGAACTGGCTCCCTCTTTGGAATTCTGGGATATGGGTGGTCTTTGATTCACAAATTTGATTATTGATGCCGCAATGACAACCTCTGCAGGCAGCATTCCAAGGAATCCGATCAGGAATCCTCAAACTTGCGAGTTTGACTTTTCGTCACTACAAGGCCGAAATGAGACTAAGTTTCCAGGTCCATCAATGTTCAGGTTCCCGACTCTCCCTAAGTGCAACGCACAGAACTCCCGTTTCACTTTCCTACTGGCACCAAATCATGGCAGAGCAATCACGAACGCTCGTGGCGACCAGGAGAAGAGATGGATTCCGACTCCGACCGGTTGTACTTTGCAAGACAAAGCCACGGTTAAATATTGTGTCCACCAAAGCAGAATGTGTGAAGATTGTCAGAAGAACTTGGTGAACTCGGCGTTAGCCTGTTCCATCATGCTGCCGGAAGCTTGCTGCCTACAGTTGCGAAGTCTGCCAGGGAAAGACAGCATGCATTGAACGTATTCTTGAACCCTCTTTCTCTGCAAATATTCAATCTATTGTTGTTGTGTCAAAGTGGCCCGCAATTCGGAGAGATCCTAAACCAACAGTATAAGCATGCCATCAGACAAGGGATTCGAGATGACGTACGGCGAATCCATGAAACAGCTTTATTTTGGGATTGTCCGAATGACCGCCCTCCACCACGATTCGAGCACTGAACCCGGCATCAACGGTGTGACCGTTATTCAACACCCAGGTCACGGTTCCGAATAACATGAGGTCGTCCGCAGCCTCCGAGCACGTGTAGATTTTGGAAACCTTGTGCTGTCGGCTCTGGAGGCCTTGCAACATCCCATGATTTGAAGTGGATATTTCTGGTTCTCAGGTGAGCCAGACGCATGTCGAGGCAAAGATTGTTGAGTCATACCTTCTGTGCCGGTGATTGTGCGCTTGTTGACGAGGATTTGGCCTGTCGGTGCGAAAACTTCTTCACCAAGTCGTCGACCAGCATCCTCTGACTTCTGGTCCCCCAGGGCGTAAAATTGACCGATCAGATTCTTGATGGGTTCGGGAACAGGGGTGGACGGCCATTCAGTTCTCAGGGTCGCCATTGTAACGAGCTCGTAATTTCGATCGAGGGTTGCTAAACTCGCCGCGCCAGTTAATACGCCGGCATGGTGGTGAGGGTAGGAGCGACATTCTTATACTGGCGGATGTTGTAGCTACCTTGACCTGCGAGGCAGCCAATCTCGGTGGTTGCCATCCTCGACGACCGAGATTACCAATCTTATCGGCCGGTAGGAAGACAGGTGTGGCCAAATGGGGGTGCTGAACTGAGCCATCTCGGACACGGTGTCAAGAAATGCTCAGCTTCCGCCACTGTTTTTCCATTAGTGCCAAGTATGAGAAGACTCTTTGAGAGGGTTGAATGAATAAGCAATGACCATCAGACCCCTGCCGGATATGAAAGACAATACTTACGATGAAATTCGTACAGAAGGTTATTGCGGTCGACCTTTTCGGCCCCGACCTTTTCGGGCCCGAATGTTCTTGACCCGCCGAATAAATATGCGGACCGTCCGACGCCTCTTGCGACAATACTCAGTCTGTGAGTATAGCTTCCTTTCATAAACTTGGTATTAGTTGTACTACTGGATCTACAGTGGATTGCTGAGAAATGGAGATGTCCCGGATCACTTGGCACACCTTGACAAACCTCCTGTCAACTAGGTGACAGGATCATGGGGAGAGTATGATACTTGAAATAATCTTGGTATTCTACCTTTATTGAACAAATGACGGGTCAGTAGAGCGCCTATGCCATTGTCTGTGGAGTCCGTCTGCTGGATGGATGTGGCATGTAATGTTGACATTGTCGTAATGAATTCCTATTCACGTTTCGGTCAGAAACAGTGCCCCATGCAAACGGAATCTTTCCGTCTGTCTTACCTCAGCTCGCGGAATATTGCTAGGATGCTTAAAGTAATTCTTCCAGGCAAGCCATGCACATGTGCATTTAGCCTCCTCTGCCGGATCCTTGCAGGACTACGAGGCCGAGCCAAGAAGCGGGGCATATATAAAGCGATTCCCGGCTTGGAATACAACTATGCCTGCTATTAAATAGCTGTTGCCCACAGTCTTCATCTTCCATGCCACTCTCCTAGGACGGCTCACCTCAGGCTGCACTGGCTGCAAGAAGGAAGCAATTCAAGTGATGGTTGCTGCAGTTACAGCAGGCCGCATTTGCCTCTCCGTGGTTGCTGCCGTGCTCGGTCCTGGCTGCTTCATCGCTGACTGGAGTCACAAGCACGTCTTCAACCCCAATTGGGCTCCACATAAAAATTCTACAATGGTCAAACAATGTCAATGGGAATTTTCTTGACTGTCGCCATCTTCTACTACACTTGGCGTACCGACCTCAGTCCGAACGGTGATTCAATCAAGACGGCCACTGTATTGCGAGCCGATACTGGGTCACCGCACTTGCAGCGTATTTTTTCCCGGGCCCCCTGGCTATTGATCCCGAATTCGGGACTGGATTCCCTCAACGGCCTCTCTTCTTGGGCATGTTGGGTCTCTCATGGACTGGCTGCTGGTTAGAAATGCGCAGATTGGGAGACGTCAAATAGCATGCCGGATTTCAGAATTACAATGAGCGAGGTGGCCGCTTTACAGATGGGGCGGACTTGATCCAGTTTGGGAAACTGCCTTACCTCTGGTATCATCTATTTGAAACCTGCAAGCTACCTCATCGCGGTTGTTATTGCGCCAAAGAGAGTGCTCGTGAATACGGCAGGTAATGCAGCCCATTCCCGCTCTTTCTCAATTGCCACTTGATTGTTATACTTCCTGTCCACAGCTGTTGACGTGGGTGGCAGTTGGCTACCATGGAAGTCTGACTTTGGTACTGCTCCCACTCGATCGGCCGGGCCAGGATAATACTCCCTCGCCTCCATCTTCTGAATCATTTATCATTCGCACGAAAGACACCATCTCTGTACTGGAGGTTGCTGTCCAAGATACTATCACGTGACCGGTAGTGCTCATGTTGGGCTGAGGATGGAGGTGGAAAACTCGTGTGAAGATTGAGACTATGGAGGGTGGAAAGGTGTTTTATGTACACACAACCATTGCCTAGGAAACCACACTGTTTCTAGGCTGACAGCTCAGAATGCACGGGTTTGACTTTTGAGTGTAATGGTTGTTTGAATCGGCCATAAAGTTCAACCATTCACGCTAAACAACAGCACTGAGTCTACTTTGAGTCTGAAGCGGATCAGCAGTTAAAGCTGGACATGAAAGCCCAGCCAGTCCCGACCAGTTGACCCCCGACCAGTTCACCCAGCCAGTGGACCGACCAGTGGACGGACCCAGCTAACCAGGACCCTTCCAGTTCACCCAGCCAGTTGACCCTTGGCCTCGGAAACTGGTATCTCAAGAATCTGGTCCTTCACTTTACCCTCTAAACGGAAATACACCTCTCCTACAGGAATCATCTTATAGGGCGGAGCTGTGAATCAGCACAATGTCCGTGCACCTGTACCACATGAACTGTCTTGGCAACTTTTGCCTATTTATGTCCTTACTCTCTCCTTTATTACATCCGCTCAACCCTTCCTTCGATCCAACACACACAACAGATAGCACCGCTCTCTCCCCTCCCTCGCTCAGACTTGCTCCTCACACAACTCCACCATGGGTACTCGCAGCCTCATCTGCATTTTCTACAACGGCCACTTCATGGTCGCGCAATACACACAATTTGACGGCTACCCAGAGGGTCAAGGCGCGCGCATTTTGAACTTTCTCCTCCACTCGGACAACATCGAGCGCCTCAAGGCGGGGCTATCGAATATCATAACAATCAACTGCGGAACGGTTGATGAAATGAAGGAACGAATTCATGAAGCCGCTATGTCAAGGAATATGATTTCTTCCAAGAGCGAATGCAGATGCGATGCGTGCCTGGGTGAAGACTCATGGCCTTCTCTCTCACGTGAAACAGGTTCTCAGATTCTCCAGATCATAGCCGATTCAACCATCGAGAAGCCCGTACCTATTTTCCTGGATCTGGAGTTCGCCAATGATGGACTGTTTTGTGAGTGGGCTTACGTCGTTGATCTGGATACTGGTGTGTTTGAGGTGTTTAGGGGAGCGGAGGGCAAGGACAAAGCCTCTAGCACTCGATTCATCGACATCGGACGGAAGCACAGTTCGGTGCCAGCCCTGGTCAAGAGCTTCTCTTTGTCTGCATTACCGATCAAAGACGAATTTATCGAGACCTTGAACGTTGCCATGGACGAAATTGAATGGCGGCGCAACCAGGAGGAAATGGAGGAAGAGATGGCATGCACTGAAATATCGTAAGCCGTTTGAGGAGCAGCCGGACGGTGGAGGTGGAGATCCTTGATAGCTACTCATCGAATTTGGTTTCCTGCCATACTCGTTGACGTCGAAGATGGGAGCTCTATCAGGTGTATCAACGAGCGGTCTCGGAGATGGAGTTTACGCTTCCAAGAAAGCAATACGAGTTTGACTACCATTGTACCTTGTCTATACCCTACCGTGACCCGTCGCCTTGCCACCTTGGGACAGAAACTTGGGGAACCCTCCAACACTTGCCGATCAGTTCTTGCGACATTGTCTGCGGAGAGCACGATTTGGGTTTGCCGCTATGGAACTCATGTTAACATTAACTGTCTGTATCCAGAGACTGGCGTCATGTCTATCAGAGTCCAGGAGTATGAGACTGATACCGTGTTGTTCTCTGCATAGCTGTCGCGCCACCAGGCTGCATGGCAGCCTGATTGACCTTCCCACATCGATAGCAGAAGCACCACGATGAACAACGCTCATTCTCATATTGTCCTCAATCAGGATTATCATCTCCTATCGACTTTGTGCACCCGCTCAACCACCCGAACGCACCCAGTTCGTGACGACAGAAGCAGGCACACTCAGGCTGCAGTAACAACATTGACCCACACAGAATGCAATGACTCATATTACTAGACCATGTGGGCCACTTCAGCGTCACGAGCTGTTGCTCGATGTCGTGATACCCTGTCAGTGTGGCCTGGCTGCAACCTCAAGAATCATCTGCCATCAATGAAGGGCATGCCAAATGTTCCATATATCTACACCAGCAACTCCTCTCCTGACTTCCTACCACAAAGGCCGTTCAAGTAGCCGCCTCTCTCACCTCTCTCTCGCAACTCGACGGCTATCCAGAAGGTCAGGGTATGGTCATCTTGGACTTCCTCCTCGTGCCTGCCAATATTGAGAGCCTCAAGGAAGGCCTCTCGAGGGTCTCGGTTGTAAAATGCAAATTGCGTCATCAGGACGAGAGGGAGAAGAGAAACTGCATATGCAATTACTACAAACATGAGATTCTCTGGCCTTCGCTCACGTGCCATCTGGGAGCCGGGATTCTCGACCTCATTGCTCATCCCAAAATAAAGAAGAAGCATGTGCCTGTTGTGATGGAACTGGAGTTCGTCAATGACGACTATTGTGACTGGGCTTACGTTGTTGATCTTGATACCGGTGTGTTTGAGGTGTTCGCTGGATGCCAGCCGAAGAACAAAGCCGTTAGCCAGCGCTTCAATGATATTGGAGGCGACCAAAGTACGGTGCCGGTCCTGGTGAAAAGCTTCCCTTTCTCTGAACTCCCCACCACGATGGACGAATTTATCGACGCTTTACACCGTTCTATGGACGATAGTGAAGAGCACGACCGGGAGGAAAGGGAAAAGATGGTCCATGCTGGAGAAGACGAGGCGACGATGACGAAGAGGTCGCTGCCGAGGTCAATTTGAATCATCTTATATTTCCGGGTGAAAGGTGTGTTGACCGTTCTGAAGCACATTAACTCGTGTTTTTTCTGGCACAAGGAATAGCCCGATCTCGCACCCTTGACAGCACCGGTAAATTCGTTGCTGTCGCAAGTGACACGATTGATGAGCCGAGGAGATCTGCCTGCAGGTTGACCGAAGATGGTCTGGGCAAGTTTGAGAGGAGCGCGGAGCAACACCGGGACCTGGAGATAGAGTCATATTTCAAAGATCAAAGATTGTCACGCAAAAAGCTTTTGGAGCCTGAATCTGTCTTTTCCGTGGTGAAAGAGGGCCGAAGGAAAGTAGACTACCCGGTGCCGTGAATCTGCCACACGAGCAGTCAAGTTATTGACTCCAAATCAGGTATGGTCATCTTCAAGGAAGGCCAAAAAGACAACATTTTTGAGTGATATTCAAACTGCGAAATGTCGGATTTAATCTTGACCGTGGTAGTATTCACCAGGAGCCGTACTATATCCCTTTGATCATGGATCATATGGCGTCATCGGGTCATGAGGTATGGACATTCGGATCGACGCCCATGTTGGACTCAGAGGTGCTGTATTGGAGGCATAGATCGATAGAATCGATAAACCTATGATGAAACGATGATCCTTGACCTGCGATGAGGCATCAGACGGCGGCCGATGAATGTCGTTGTAAGGGCTGGCACAACCTTGCCAAGGTATCTTGTGGGGGACACCACTTGAGCACCTGCGCAGCGCGTCCTGTCGATGCCTGGACAGGCAATAACAGGGATTGAGATAACCTCCTGACAGTCGTGAATGTACGGATTACCAATCACGTATCTCTGAATTCCATCTGACCCAACTTCTGCCTTGATCTCGTAAAGCTCCTCATTGGCATCCTCAAATCCCCGACATAAATCCAAAAACCGCTCCGGGCTGTCCGGTTTAACCCTGTCAAGACGGCAAAATATCCACATCTTGTATACTCTCCCTTCCCCGTCTGTTGAATGATCAGTCCCGCGCCACCAAACTGTTGCGTGACGAGGAGACAATGGTGCATGTCCCCATCCACGGGATCACCCTCGTCCAGAAAGATGTTGACATGCGCCTGTCCCAGGTAGCGGCGCGTGCGGAAGCGATCCGGAGACCCTGGGGCGAAGGGCAGATGAACCAGCTGTCCATTTCGGAACGCGGGCCGGCTGGTCAGCGTGTCGATTTGCTGGCTCAGGCGCGCGTGCGTGAGCATGCATCGGAGGCGGATGAAACCGCCACGCACTTGGCCCGTGGTGTTTTGCGGGTCGACGGGGCTCGTTTGTGCTTCCTGGATGTCAATACACATGAGGTTGAGTGCTTCGAGCGTCGGCGTCACTGTGAAGACACCGCCATCGATGGATGCCCATGACCAGCTGGGTGCGCGGTATTCCGCCGACCGTCCGCGCCTCCGTGGTCGACACTCCACAGAATTTGTTTCGCGAGGCCTGGTCGCCAGAGTCCGGCCAAGTAGTCTTTGGTCGGCAGCCCGATGGTTTGGACGATCCCCGAGAGCGCGATTAATTTGTCTTTGGTCTTTTCTGTCAAGTCGCCGCGGGAGTACACGTTGACTATTCTCTCCCAGAGCTCCTGAAGGGGAAAGTTGCCGTCATGGATACGGAACAGATTATTTCGGCCCAGTGAAGCACTGTGCAGTCCCAATTTGGACTCGGTGAAATTTGGATCTTGTCGGGGAAGGATTCACATGCTCGTCGTTCGAGACATTCCCAAAACATTTGACCGGGGCCAAAGTGGATGACGCGCGGTGAGAGGATGACTTCTTGCGCCACCCACGCGCGAGCGGCCAGCGGGCTTTCGTCCACTTCTCTCTGCCAGACGCCAATGGCGTGACAAAAGTGTGTTTGGCGCCCCAGGGCGGTCCAGGTGGCCTCCACCCAGCACGGTTCGACATCGATGAGTTTTCGCCGACAAAATAAACCAGCCGTCCCGTCCTTGGCCCCCGTCGCAGCGATGTTACAGTAGGAATGGCGATACACCTCTCCCATTCGCGTCGCTTCATAGTTCCAGTCTTGGCCCGAGTCCTGAACGGATGCAGAGACTGTCGATCCAGATGTAGGGACGCCGATCCGCTTCGTGACCTCCATGGCATCCCGGAAGGTTGGGGGAAGCTGAAAGACGGGAATCCGTTCTCTGAAAGAGTCCTGATTTTCTTTCAACAGGCACAAAAAATTTCTTACCGCCCCAGCAATGTGAGAGCGTGGTATATGATGTTTCTGGCCGCATCTTATCTGTCGTGCACAGGGACGGTCGGACCACTTTGTCTGGACCGAGATCAATCAACCGGGTTAGGAGGCATCTCTCTGCCGGCACGACTTGGCGACAAATTGAATGATGCTCTCGGCAATCGCGGATCCAATGCTGCATCAGCTCGACGCTATACGGAGAGTTATTGCTACTGTCGATTTGCCCCAGAGCATGGTTGGTATCCGAGACGCGAAGTTCCTTCCTCCGCATCCGTGAGAATGTCGACGTCTGTTCGAAACCTTGACTGACCTGCTTCCGACTGCCGAGGAGGCGTATTCAAACGCGATTCCAACCTCTTGACGCCGACACTTCTAGCTCATTCAGCGTTTGACCGAGAGAATGTTGGTGGGGACCGCCGAGGTCCGAGACTTTGCGTGCACCGGACAAGATGTGACGGCACTGGTGGAACAGAGGAGACGATGTGGGCCCTTTTAGCCTCTCTAATGTCCATCGAAGTCCTTTCGAAATGAGACCTTGATTGAAGTTAATCTCTTGTCACCACCTACCTGGAGGTTTCGCCTGGCGGGAAGCCGGGTTCCGAGGCACGTCGTATTCTGGTGTCCATTCATACTGTTTGTGAGCTGAGCGTGGTGGAAGTTCCATTGAGGGGATTGTAAGAGGATGGCCAGGTGGGGATTGTACGAGGATGGCCTGGGGATTGGAAGAGGATGGCCAAGCGGGAAGAGCGAGAATAAATGCTTGAATAAAGCTTGGCGTGGGTTGTGGACCCCGCCATTTATCTACTCATCCTACAAGAGGACGAAGCCGAGAGCAAAGGAGCTGGACCGCACGATTCCAGACCGTTATGCCTGTCAGGATATTGTATCGCTGGGTTTGTTGCCAGGACCAAAAGTTTCCCGCCATCTCGGCAAAGCAGTGTGCGAGGCTGAATCACGTGATATGCGACGAGTTGCTGAAAATACTCATTCATCGGCATGTTACTTTTAAAAGTGGTTGGTTATGAAGGACTGGCCAGGATGCGATGTCTCCGAAATCTGCAACACCTTCCGAATATGGTATTCAACAGCGTAAGCATCGGAATTCATTCCGTGCAAATGAGGACGATTGGCTAAGCTGATGTCACTAATCAATATACCGTCATCGTCCTCATGATATTCTATCAGGAAATTTTGGCTTTCAAGTCTCTACCATCAGCGACACAAGATCTGCCACCCTTGACCGGTCATGATGGAATCGCAATTTTTAGAAACTTCACCAGATACAGTCATCCATTTCCGCATCACCAAGACGCCTTCCACATCTGACCAACAGATGAAGTCGCCCCTTGTCGTGTTCCTCCATTACTGGGGCGGCTCAAGTGCTACCTGGCACAAGCTGACCTCATCAGAATCTCCTCTATCTCTAAGCACCCGGTATCCTAGCGTCTCTATCGACCTTCGAGGATGGGGACAGTCAACCGAGCCTGTGCATGGCGCCACGGCCGGAGACTACTCCATCACTCCGATGGCCTCGGATGTTGTCTCGGTTTTGAACCATCTCAAAACCGGACTCACCACAACAACTCGATTTGAAAATGGGATTGTTCTTGTTGGCCATTCGATGGGAGCTAAAGTCGCGCTGGCGGCCCTCTGTAGTCTTCCAGATGATATGCTAGTGCTGATTAAAGGCCTCGTCCTCGTAGCACCGGCGCCGCCGACTCCCCTCGCCCTGCCACTGGAGATGAGCGAGCAACAGAGGCGGGCCTACGATACGGAGGAATCAGTTCGATGGACGGTGCAAAATGTTCTTTCAAATCAAGAACGTTTAACAGATGAGGATCTTTCCATGATCGTGAGGGATACTTTGGCGGGAAACACCCTTGCCAAAGACGGATGGATTTTACATGGAATGCAGGAGGATATATCCCCTGCTGTCGACGAGCTTTCCTCCCGGCCGAATGCGACAGGGATCAAAATTAGTGTTCTGGCCGGCGAGCTCGATATGGTTGAGCAGAAAGACCGGGTGGAGCATGAAGTTGTCCAGGCACTCACTGCAAGAGGATTTCCCGTTACTTTTACAGTTTTGAAGGATGTGAAGCATCTGATTCCCGTGGAGGATCCAGAGGCCATCTCTCGTGCCATTTCCACGTTGCTTGCCGATTAGTGTTTACCAGAGGCATCGGTATATCAAGACAACACAATATATGTCACCAAACCCACCATGGTACCATACAAAATGATACCAATGACTTGCTGAATGAGATTGTGGATTGTTGTGGGTTTCCCGTCCGCGGGGACGATGCTCGCCAGCTGAACGTCCGGTGGACAAAATAACCGGATGGCTTATCAAGGGGACGTACTGTCCGGGTCAGCATGCCTGCTCAGATGGAGTCCAATACCACGACCGCACCATGGGGATCATGCCAATGGCGGCATAACCGGCGTGGTCCCTTTGACGATTTGGAACCACTCTGACCGGTGTGAGAATCGATGTCATACCACCGCCGGCAAGAACAGCACGGTTCCCAGAGGTTCAAGTCGGACCAACTCTCGGACCATGTCTCCAGAGTCGTCTTCAGGAAGCCGGAGACACAAGGTGATGTCGCCAATGGAAGAGTGACCAACGCCAACCTTGGGACGTCAGAAAAGATATACCTGCGTGATAAAGAAACACTTTCTCCTGCTGACATTCGGCGTCAAGGTACCCCCAATAAATGCCTATAATGGACGAGATCCCAAAGGCTGAGCCCACAAATGGCCCATTTATAGAGGAATAATCTGTGTCATCATGACCGTGGTGCCCGAGAAGATTCCTGCCGATCCTGTCCCAGCAATTTCTCTGCCCACAATCACCGCCTTGGAATTGGGTGCTCCACCACACAACGCTGACACGGTTTCAAAGATGACGATGGCGACGGTAAACAGGACTTTTGTCTTGTAGAAGGTACCGCCGGCCCAAACCAACGGTGTCGCAGAACTCGTGATCAGGTAAGCCCCGGCATACCAGTCCTTTAACGAGTGGAATTCTTTGGCCATGGTCGGGAGCGCCGTACGGTCCTAAGAGCATCAGCACACATTTTCATGACGCAGGCATGTCTCCTACCAGCGCCACCAGGAACACAGTCGAGCCAGCCGGGATCTGTGATATGCCTCTTTTCGGATTATCGTTTGCCCTTTCTGGCTTCTTGGAAGACTGCCTGGCTTAAGAGAGGCATCCCTTTGGGTCGACTGGTCTGGATCACTGACTGTTGCGGATCAGCCGTAGTTACAGCCATTGTGACAGATTTTCACGATATGTGGTCTGACAAAGTGAAACTGCGCCATAAGTCATTTTGCAGCCTACATCTGATGGTCGGAAGGTATTCAGTCTCGACGCAACCTTGGATAGAGTCTGGGAATCTTCCGCCATCGAACGGGCATCAAGGAATCAGTGCCTTTGTCAGAGTGTCTGCAGACCTGAGGAGAACGCCTGGTATCAAAGTGACACAAACATGTCCGTCCACTTTGTGTTAGCATCGCTCAAACCCGGATACAGCTGGTTAGCACAGCAAGGCATTTCAACCCAGGCATCCTGGAGGAATGGTGGCAGACACTCAACCGGTGAATCAAGGGCTCTGACTAGCTGTGAGATTTGCCTCTCCAAGGCTGTGAATGGTGCAGCCAATCACAGCGCTGGACGGCTGTCTATTCACCAGCTGGGTGAATGACCTTGCCAAGCACTCATGTCACATCAAGTGCATTTATATCTGCTGCTCAGTCGCAGCACTCGATCTTTCATACATCCACCTCATCCATCCACCTGCTGCCACAGCATCAGCCTTTATCACGTGGCTATTCCAGGCACTTGCGAGACCATTCCGATCCTGCCATTCTCAACAGAGAGCCATTGACCAGTTCGAATCGACACCTTTGCCACCGCTCAGCGGAATGACTGCCGACGGATACCTCAAACTAATCTCTAGAGAATAAGGACAGGATGTCCGGACGAACCGCCTTATATGCGCCAGACTACCGCTGCTTCTTGGCCTCAGCCTTGTCCTCCTTGCACTCGCTGTGCCACTTCCCGGAATCCCTGCTGATATCACACAGTTGAGTGGTATTCTTTTTCCTGTGCCTCCTTGCACGTCAGATTAATCTTGTTCGCAGGGGCGCCATGTCGCGCCATCCTCACATGCCTCGACTGCAATATTCCTTCAGGTCAGCCGAGTGCAAGACAGCTCAGAAGCGCTATTGTCATGACGACAATCCGCGACCGCCGCGAGACAGGAGTAGTGTGTTTCAAGAGGAGAGCAAACCCGTGCATATACTCATCACCCATGCCCCTGGGTGCTGGAGGAAGCAAGCTTGGATGCTACACGCCAGATGGTTAGCTAAACACAGAGACCTCACCCTGCTTGATCGCACTCTGCTTGCCTCAGTTAGCAGTCTGACAGCTGTACGAGGAGCGATTGGACTTCCAGTTCTCTAATATCGAACTCGGCTTCGACGGCAGATTCATGCTCGGCGGGAACGAGTTATGCCCGTTCAGGAGTTGGCTCGGGGAAGATGGGATAATGGTTAGGACAGGTCGACTGGACAAAGCGATTTTGAACATGATTGGCAGAAGGGTGTGCACCAGATGCAGGTCGTACAGCAAAGCTCCTTATGTTCCTCAGAGCTTGACTTGGTAGACCTCATCTGTCATGACGACAATCCGCGACAGTCGCGGGACAGGAGTAGTGTGGTTCAGGAGGAAGGGCACGAGGCCAAACCATTCCATATACTCATCCCCCATGCTCCTAGATGCTGGAGAAGGCAAGCTTAGAGTCTTGTATGCTATACGCCAGATTGTTAGCCAAACACAGAGAGACCTCACCCTGCCTGATCGCGCACTGCTCGCCTCAGTTAGCAGTCTGATATCATCTTATTATGCATCAAAAGTGCTCCATCGCCATCTCCTCCCAACCATCACCCTACAACGCGTCATGACTCAACGAGTGCTTCTATACTCATTAAATGATCATAAGATGAACTTTGAGATGGAGAGAACCGTGAATACCGCTCAGAAGGCGTCGTGACAGAAACATGTCCATCCAGAATACCATTCCGATCCTGCCATTCTCAACAGAGAGCCATTGACAGTTCAAATCGACTTGTTTGCCAATGCGCACCAATCCTTCAAGATTGGGGTGAGGAAGTCCCGCGCCCAGGCTCGTTGGGGAGCAACAGAAGGTGACGTACTGCGCCATAAATAACAACAATTTCATTTCGCCTTCCCCAGCCTCTCAGTCCCCCAGTCTCTTAGTCGTACCCTTTCTGATAGCCTTGACCAACCAAGCCACACTCTAAATTGACACGCTCTGTCCCATCATGGCACAACCGCCAAACATGGCCGACTTACAAGCCGCGCTCAACGGAATGACCGTCGACAGAAACCTCTTGGCCCAGACAATCCAGACCTACAACAGTCATCAGCAGCAGTTCACTAATGAATTGACACGCTGTGCCAACTACCCAGTCGGTCAGATCCAGCAACAGCTTGCTCAGATCCAACAAACCCTCCAGCTGTCCATGGCCGTGAATAACGCTCAGTAAGTCGTTACGAGCTCTTGCTTGAGAGATTACTAACATTTACTCGTGCACAGATTTAGAAATTTGTACGCAAAAATTGAGAATGCAAAGGTGGTCCGCGCAACAGGAGCTCTGGTTCCCATGCTCAGCATCGATTCCGGCAACAATCCACAAGTTCCCGTTGGCCAGCCCATCCCGAACTTTCCGGGCACACCAAATGATATTTACCAGCTGAATGGTACTCTTCCCCTTGTTGTACTTTCCCTTGCTCGCCGAATTGATGAATGTTCTCCGCAGTCGTCCAATGTCGGAACATCCTGACATGTCTCAGCTGGCCTCTTCCTCCAGGTCAACCTAGGTTAAGAGAGCTCCGAACAGCTGTACGAGCCGCGATCGGACTTGCGGCAATCTAATCAGGAGTCTTATATCGGACTCAGCGCGACGGGTGAATACGGTCGAGAAAGGTTGTGCCAGCTCATGCGGTAGAGTTGAGTCATTTTGAGGGCAGGGAAGAGGCGGCTCTACACAGAACTGTCGACAAATGTGATTTTGAACATGATCGGCAGAAGGGTGCTTCTCCCACTTTCTCGCCATACTCGCAGATCCAAGGTCGACCGAGACCAGCAAGCAGCCAGAGGGATGCACCAGATGCAGGTAGCCAAGCAAAGGTCTATTTATATCCTTACGCTCCTCAGAACTTGACTTGGTAGACCTTATCTATTATGCCTCAAAAGCGCCCATCGCCATCTCTTCCCCACCGTCACACTACAACGCGTAATTACTGCTTCTTCCTCACCAACTGATCATAAGATGAACTTTGAGATCGAGAGATCCTCTCAATGGCCCTTGACGCTTTGAACGCGGTATGAGCGCACCGCTGCAAAGGCCTTTGTCAGCAAGGATACATGAAGGCGTCGTGCCTCGAGTGGAATCACCAAGCAAGACCAGCCAGAGCCAACAACTTCTGTCTCTGCGTTCGAAATACAGCGCAGACGCCTTACAAGGGTGGTTCTCGGTCTTGAATCCGTGTGGCGTCGCCACGGCCTCCCCTCTGAACCGGTCAAGCCTGACATATGGGACATAGATGAGACTGGACGAGGCCTCTGATTTGCAATAACCAGAGTCACGGGAACCTCTCGGAGTAAGAGCAACATCAAATCGCCAGAGAACCGTGAGAGTCACGGTGATTGAGGCCGTTTCAGCGGAAGGCCGTTCGATATCACCGCTGGTCCTGTTCAAGGGCAAATCGCAGGTTTTGAGCTGCACGGAGAATGATTATACATCAAATCGAATGAGATTTTTATTCCACCAACGGACAGTCAAGGCGAACCGAGAATGCTGGCATAATACCACGGTGTCATACGCAATATTCACCTTGTCTATCTGCCCGTTCATTCGACTCACGTCCTCCAACCCTTGATGTTGCCTCCGGTCATTGCTGACTTTGGCAGATACGATGATGCGGCACCGTACCACAACAAGATTCATTAGATACCACCACAAGGCTCGTCAAGAGACGCTGACACCGCCGGATATCAAATCAGGCTGGAGTGGGACAGGATTGGTGCCTTTTCTCCTCCAAGTCCAAGGAGCCCACCGCTCGCCTATCCAGAGCCTCAACAGAACGCACCTTCAAATGGGCTCCCGTTTGAGCGAGTCGTGACATTCTGGCGGCAGTCTCCGTTCCAAGACCACTCCGTCCACTCCTCTCAAAGACCGCTCCAGCATTCACGAATCACACTGCCACTCGCTCCAATGGATCCGAGAGGAAGGAACACGACCAAACCTACAAGAGTCGAGGTTGGCTTGAAGGTCTTTGCTGATATCGAACCAATCAAGGCTGCGCAGGACAAGGCGGCGAGGCAAGAGCAGTGGAACAGTATTCGCTGCACGGCTGAGTCTATGTCGAAGAGACCGCTAAGAGTGCCATATCGAGGTTCATTATGAATGGTCAAGTCAACGATGTTGTAGCCAATTGAAGGGGGTGGATCTTTACACGGTGATTGACTGGTGGTGTCACTCAGCAGGACATCCAGCTGAACAGGCAGTTTGCGACAAGCATGGTGGAATAATTTGTGGAATGGTTGGTGCAATGATTGGTGCAATAATTGGTGCAATGATTATATGCTGGTTGCTGGTGTCAGTCTGCTAAGACAGCAAGGCAAGCTCTCTGCTCCGTCTTCCATTCGCGACCAGCTGTTCCGTCTCCTGGCATTTTGCTCTTTTCCTTCGATAAAGACCTGGCCATTACCATCTTCGAATACCGAGTGGATCCGCATGAAAGTCCCGTCGCGCAATTCGACCTTGTTTTTTCCAGGGGCTGCTGGTTCAGTCGACGGTGGTCGCGGCCTCTGAGGAAACAACGCCACATGTCGTAATCTCATTCGAGAACGCTTACTGTCCACCGCACAATCTCGACACTGGTGCAGAGTGCTCTCCTTCTTGATGTTGTAGGCGGACAGGGTTCGCCCGTCCTCTCGCCGCTGTCCCGTAAAGATTAGTCTCTACTAGTCAGACGGGATGCCTTCCTTGTCCTGGTTCTTGGACTGATGATTCGACCTCCAAAGTGATGTTCTTGCCCGTTAAAGCCTTGACAAAGATCTGCACAACACCCTCACCCGGTGGAGCGTCGACTCCTGAATGTTGTCGTCCTGATAACGACATTCTAGATGAGCAGAATCTTCATGTGGGCAGATGTTTGGGCCTTTTTCGATGAAGGAGGTTCGCAGGCAGGAACCTTCAAGGTTACCAGCAATCTCGCTCTTTTGATCTTGGTCGGTGCCACGCTGGATACGACGATTCTGGACGTGATTCCGGAGGAGAAGATCTGCGAGGGAGGAGAGTGTTTCACACCGTCGCTGTCGTCACGGTTGACGCAAATTTCCCGTCACAGGTCAACACCAGCAGTAGACACCAGACAGCGGCATGAAGATGACAGGACAACCACGACCTCCCAGCCAAGCTGCCGCTGCAGCAACAAAGTTGCGCTCCCCCAGATGCCAGGCTTACCTACCCGGGCCATATTCCTGGGACGGGTAGGCAGGGCCAGCCAAAGAACCCGATTTTGTCTCTCCTCCCTCCTCGAGAGGCGATCTCCTTCCCGCCGCCTGTCGTTTACCAGTGAGAGCCAATTCCGGAGACATCTCGCCCGTGATCATCATACCTATGGCTCTGGTCCGCCCAGAGGCAGGCATGGCTACCCAGAAGGGATGAACTTGGTTTGCCACACAAAGCGAAGCTTTCTTGCCAGGTGGTAAGTTTCCATCACCCTAGGTAGATGGAACGAGCAGTCTTGAGCCGAACTGGACAAATTCCTGAACTGCCAGATACGCTTTCAATGCACTCCACAAACTCCATAAACAACTATTCGACAATTTCGCTGACTAAACGCCCTACACCCATCAATAATGTCACTGTCAAAGAATACACTGTCAAAGAATACCACTGTCAAAGAATACCGCTGTCAAAGAATACCGCTGTCAAAGAATACCGCTGTCAAAGAATACCACTCAAAGAATACCGCTGTCAAAGAATACCACTCAAAGAATACCGCTGTCAAAGAATACCACTCAAAGAATACCGCTGTCAAAGAATACCACTCAAAGAATACCAGTGTCAAACTTTGGAAGGTCACGTGACTCATTTGGCTGAACATTCAGTGAAATCAGCAACCTGGAAATTCCGTTCCCTTCCAGGAGAGCTTATATCTACCTTGCATGCGGTTGCGTGTATGAGCCAAGTGCACACATCTTCAATCTCGGACAATCGTGAAACAGAAAAGGAAATCAAGGGGCTCTCCTCCGGAGTCCCACAAAGTACGCTCTACATGTCGCAATAGAACTCCAAGCGAGACATCTCACCATTGACCTCCACACGTCGCAATAGGACTCCTAGCGAGACATCTCACCATTGACCTCTACATTAGGCGAACTGTCACCATAGAGATATGAGGAACTTTCGAGAACAAGACCACACACCAGATGTCATCAAGCCCCGGTCACGATGTCTCTCTGGCAGATACCTGACCCTTTGGCAACCAGCACAGCTTTGCGAATCACGGACTCGCACTCAGTCCATCAGACCTTACCGCAATGGGCGACACGAATGCTCCGGACCCGAACGCTCCGGACCCGAACGTGAAAGTGAAAGCGGAGAGACACTCCGGCCGCTCTTCTCATTGGCCCAATCCACCAGCAATGGGTAAAGGTGCTTGAGCTGGAGAACTTTGGGTTGAAGATTTCCAGTGATACAGAAATGATCATGGTACCAGATCATATCAACCTCCAAATGATCTGTCGCCGTCTTTGCTCCAATCATACTCCATCATGGCTCTTGATATGCTGGTATTTGTTGTGATACTCGGTACACTGACCTGTGCCTTTGCTTTTGTTGGTCGGAAGGGGAGGCATCTCCCACCTGGTGCGTACAATCCTCTCGTCCTCTAAACCATATCTTAGTCCCGCCGTTAGGGCCACCGACATTGCCTGTGATCGGCAATCTACATCAAATCCCCAAACAGAAAGCATACCTCAAGTAAAGTTGTCTTGGGCCCGCGGATGAACTCACTGATACTTGTAGGTTCGATCAGTGGGCCAAGAAATATGGGGGGATGTATTCGATCAAATTTGCGTCCAAGACGGCCATTGTCCTGACGGACCGACGGCTGGTGAAAGAACTCATGGACCGGAGAAGCGCCGTTTCAAGCAATCGGCCCCGACAATACATCGTGGACAGCTTGATCTATGAAGGAGACGACATCATCCTGATGCAGGCATCCAACCCTCACTGGAAGATTGCACGCAAATTCATCCATCAAAATTTTACTGGGTCGATGGTGGAGAAGCAGCACATGCCATTGCTCAATGCAGAGGCGGTTCAGATGATCAGAGATATGTGCGTGGCCCCAAAGGACTTTATGAAGCACCCGAAACGGTTTGCCAATAGTTTTATGATGAGTGTTGGTCAGTCGACTGGAGCTTCCGACGCCGTGATCATCCACTGACGTGGAGAGCCAGCTTACGGAATCCGAACACCCCATTCTGAGATATCGCACATGGTCCGGATCAACCAGGTATTGAGCAAGACCACCACTCTGCTCCAGCCCGGAACCTTGCCACCGGTGGATTTATTTCCTTTCCTTCGTCTGGTGCCAGAGAGGTTTCTCGGCAATTGGCTCACTCAAGTTCTCGAAGTGCGGACGTGGATGAACGAGCTCTATGCCAGCTACTTGGACATGGTGGTCCGCCGGCGGAAGGAAATCGGCCCCATGGAATCTTTTGCTGATCGGCTGATTGAGCAGCAGGAGCAGCTGGCTTGGACCTGGCATGGCCTGTATTTCATGGGCGGTTTGATGATGGAGGCCGGCTCCGATACGACGTCTGGCGCCATTAATTCTTTCCTTCTCCTGATGACGAAATTTCCGGGCGCCCTGAAGAGCGCACAAGCGCAGGTCGATGAGCATGTCGGGGAGGAGCGCTCGCCTGTCTGGGAAGACTTTGACCACTTGCCCTTGGTCAATGGCCTGGTGAAGGAAACCATGAGGATACGCCCGATCTCCCCGATTGGCTTTCCTCATGCATTATCGGAAGGTCTGTCATTGCCATCACTGTCACCACCATGTCCGCTGATACCGTGTAGATGTTTGGCTGGATGGAAAGCTGCTTCCCCAGGGCAGTGACATCATCGTGAATGTCTTTGGCCTTCATTTTGATCGCTCAAGATATCACGATCCGGAAGTCTTTGACGTGGAACACTTTGCGGGCAAACCAGCGCTTGCCTCGGAGTATGCCAATGCGGCCGACTACGAGGCAAGAGACCACTATGGGTGAGTCAATTTCTGACAACATGGGATGAAGTTGACGAGGACCAGCTACGGAACAGGACGCAGACTGTGCCCCGGCATCCACTTGGCGGAGCGTGCCCTCTTCGTGGCCATCGCAAAAATTGTATGGGCTTTTGATATCCACCCAGGACGTGACGAGGAAGGGAATGTGATCGAGCCTGACATTAGTCACGAGACTGGATACGAGGGTGGCATTATTGTGACCCCGCGACCCTTTTCTTGTGAGCTGCGACCTCGATCGGAAAAGAGGAAGGCGACTATTCTCCATGAGTTTGTCGAGGCCGAGAAGAATGTTTTTCCCAAGTACCAGACGCCAAGTGAGTGAATCAGCTATGAGAATTTCGGTCTTCACATACGGGTTTATTGGTGTCTCTAACCCGATGGGCCGCTCGTCGCGGTGGGCAGGGGGGACCACGATTGCATGGGCGGCGTGCTTTCTTTGTAAGTCGTCAGACGTCAGACCTTGTGGTTTGGATAGCAAGGTCGTATTTTCTGTGACAGAACCTATAATTGACAAGAGCTTTGCAAGTTCAAGGCCGAGGTCACTCTCGGATGTCGTTCTACGCTCTACCCGTTCCGTTCGGTCTGAAGATTGGAAAGAGTAGCCTAATTGCAGCGAGAAAAGAGAGGACGATGGAATCTTAGATTGTTAGGAACAGACACCATTTGACTCGTCATCCCAAACGGGATTCCACGGCGTGGAGCTTTCTATTGTTTCTGTGGTGGTGGAATTTTCCAGAAGCGAGGTTCATAGTCCGTGATCAACAGCGTCATACGAGGTGAGTCGCAGAACTCATCCATGTCCGGCATCGTCTCATTGATATGCTGCGGTTCAGAAGCAATCTCAAACCAATCCTCAATGGTCTTGACGTAGAACTCGGCATAGCCATCATAATCAGCCAGAGGCGCGGGCCCCAATTTCTCGCTCGATAACTCATCCCGATGGCACTGAATCAGGACATCAGATATATTTCTGCAACTATCCTGTGTGGCTTACCTGGACGTATCCCAGCAGCTTTGAAGCAGCTTTGGGGTTTCTCGTGAACTTCTCGACGTGAGTACCGCGCCAGTGTTTGAGGAAGTATTCCGTTGACACCCCGGGTTTCTTGTAGCAGAAGGCCGTGATCTTGACGATCTTGTCATTCGGGTCTGGGATTGGTAGGAACGACATGTTCAGAATGAAGGTATCTTTCGACGCGAATTGTAACGGTGATTGGGGAAAGAAACAAGAGAGACATTTAAAATATAAGAAAGATCTCGACTCATTCAAGCGCACATGGATCGCGAAATCAGAGCCGGTTCCGGAACAAGAATTGGTCATCCCTTGGTTTCCGGCTGGGAAATCCCATCAATTCGGGCCGCACCTTTGTTTGCGATTCTATTTCGTTTGGCGGAGCTTGTTCCGAGAACGTTCGGATGGGAGGCTCAACCGGCCATGTAGATTGGTCATCCCATTAGGCTTGGATCAAGTCTTTTGCTCCTGACTTGAACCATGGAATTCGTGACAGGTCAGGGTCAGCGGAGTACATCTGGTTTACCGCCTGGCTCCTCTTCTGTCCTGCTGTCCTGGTCCCGCCTATTCTGCCTGTCCTGCCTCTCTAGCCAGAGATCGCCGCAGGCTCTGGCTCCAGTCCGCTGCATGACGGGCTAAAGGAAACCGAGTCCTTTCTCTGGATGATCTGGCACTCCTTCTAACCCCCTGGGATACAGGAATGAGTTGAAACTGTCCCAGTCTTGGCCATGCCGCCGGTGGCTAGATAGGCTGCTCCTGGATCTACTGGCAACTATCATGACCCTCTAGAATGATATATTTGAGCAACTACTGCTGGCAGTCCTGAGGGCTGGTCCAGCAAACATGTAAATCCCTGCCTAGCTTCGTCCACACACCACACTGCAGAAGATATCTGCATTACTACCCTAGGTGCTTTGGATGCATCATAAAACGCGGCCTCAACGAGTAGCTGCATTTGGCAGGAGCACAACGTGCCTGTACTGCCGAAGCGGGGTCCTCTGGCGGGGTCTCCGGCGGGGTCCTCTGGTGGGGTCCTCCGGCGGGGTCCCGACTTGAAGCTAGATTCCGAGCAGGGTGCTCAGGCTTCAAAGCCAACAGAATCCATATCCTATGCCCAGTATGTCCAAGGCTGCTCAACTTCGTCGGAATTCCTGGTGAATTGTATGTCAAAGTATCTGACGAGGAAATTAGGCTTGAAGCTGACTGCCACGGTGGGGATGCTCCTGTGAGTTTTTTACGCGGTAAAGCATCCTAATTGAGGAGGCAATGAAGTAAAGCTGAGGGAATAGCCAGGCTGCGATCGATGTGTCCCGCGTATAGTTTGCAAGACAGATTCCACGACGAGAGGTGATCGGGCTTGATGCTTCAAATCAAGCTTAAAAGGAGCTTCATTACATTGATAATTAAAATCTATTTTATTCTCCGCCCATGCCTGGAAATAGATTTTAATAACGTCAAGGCCTGAGCACTTGGTTTCAAGCTTGTCAAGTGCGGAAAATATGTTCCTTTCAAGGAACCCGGGATTTACATGTCTGGTCGTCCGGTCGCCAAGTTTTGTTGCTCCAACCAGTCTCGTCGTGGTATCAATTTCCTCTTTGAGAACTACAAGGTTAGTCAGCAGGTGTCTCGCTTGGAGGAGGGATCGAGCTTACTTTCAATGCTGTTTAGCCCACGGGTGCCGTACGCCCCCGTTGCGTACAGAAACGGGCTCCCAAGACAAAGTGCCTTGACAACATCTGTTCCTCTCGTAACGCCTCCGTCAACATAAACTCCACACCGGCCGAAAACCTCGGGGGAATGTCATCGGAGCTCAAGAAGGGCAGAATCGAGTTGCCTTCCGCCGTGATTGCTCAAATAGATGGCTTCGACACCATTCACCACTGCCAGCCGGGCATCGTCCACGCACTGGATGCCCTTTATGGCAATCGGACCATCCCACACCTTTCTAATCCAGACCAGATCGTCCCAACTTGGAGACGTCGACAGCAATCCTGTGGAACGTCCCGCCTTCACAGGTCCGGGCAAGATTGGCCTGTGCTCTGAGCCGTTGGTCTGCTTCTCGTTTTCCAACAACTAGGGTATCGACAGTAATGAAAAGACTTTTGTATCCCAATGTCTTTGCTCTCGCGATGGTTTCAAGCGCTGTTGACTTTTGAGAATGAACACGAAGCTGGAAAAACAGTACCGAGGTGCTGTTCTGCTTCTTTGACTCTGTTGTTGACGTTGTACTGACACAATAATGTATGCCACTGGCTGCCGCAACCTCCCCAGCACACCTGTCGGAGCGATAAAGAGGGACAGCTTGATTTCTGGCCCAGCATTCTGCAAGAGGTATCGAGATTGGTGACGTCAGTTATCACTCCTGGCCGGGTTATCTTCGACCAGTCGGTCCGGTTATTGTGAAGACTGTGAAGGGATGCCGCAGCAGATGAAATGTATGCAATCGCCCTCTCCGAGATCTTGGGGTAGGCGGCGGCTGCAAAGTCATCAAGATTGATACAAGTACTGAGTGGCTTTTCAGGGTTATGGCTTTCAAACAGAAAATCCATTTTACTTCCATAGGGTTTGTCGCCGATACCGCGTTCGATGCCAGGACCTTTGAATTCGGCCTTTTGCCCGATACAGAATGTCATCATTTCAAAGGAACACGTCGTATCGGTCGACCGCTTTGCCATCCACCCAGTATGACCCGGTCTGCATACTCCTGAGGAAGCGAGGATTAGAGAGCTTTGATCCATGCCCTTTATTTCCAGAAACCTCATTGGAATTGCTCAGAAATTTACAAGAATAAAGGCCGAAGAGTAGGCCCTGTCAAAGGGATGAGAACGACCAGGGAGGAATTCGGTTGTAAATTCTTGTCCATCACTACCTCTTGGACCGCATGGATAAGGAAAGGGCGGATTGAGCATTTTCCAAAGATCCTTGGGGCCTTTCTGCGAGAAAGGATGAATCGCTTTGGTACATGATGAACTTGAAGCCAAGTTTGACGTGGCGGATCTGCAGGCCTGTGACAATGTTTTGCAGAGCCTGCTGAAACTCGGGCTCATCAACGTCGGCATCCATCAAGCCCATAGAGCGCCTGAGGTCCGTCGGTCTAACAAAGACAGCTCTCACACCGTCAGCACCAATCATTTGTTCAGCATTCTCCACTCCACTTGTGGACTCGATCATGGGGATGACGGCGATCCTGTCCGGACCTCAGCAAAGTACTCCGCTCTCGTGGTGCGATTTGGTTTCGATCGGCAAATGGAGCGTGGAGAGGGCCAAAGCTGCGTTGCCCAAGCGGAGGGTAGCAGGCACGGCTGATGAAGAGGTCGATTTCCGCCTTGGAATTCATCATAGGAACGACGCCATTGGCACCGCTATCAAGGGCCCATTTGATCCATTCCACTCCATGAGATGGCACCGACCGCGTGTACGATGTGAGTCGCCTGGAGGGCTGAAATCGGAGAATGCTCCATGTCGAGGAGGATACAATCATCACCGGAGCTTGCGACGAGCTGTGCGGAGCACCCTGAGAAAGATGCCAACAAGAGGACCATTTTGGTGAGCGTTTGCAGCAAAGGGTGCCATTGTACCCTTTCAGAAGTCAAAATGTCCTTGGAAAATTCGGCTCAACCATCGAGCTCCTGAAGACCGAGTCCTGCTTCCGACGCTTTCTGTATAAGTTTCGGATGTCAGCCAAGGGCATGTTTCGATCTCTGAGACATTTTATCTACGGGATTAAAGTTCCGCCCTGCTCGCTGAGGTTAGATCTATTCCGGCCGGCTTGGGCAGAGCCCTGGTCGAGACACGTTCCGAACGCGTGCGGACATCTGGTGGGCAGAGTGGTCAGCATATGAGGGACAACTAGGTAGGATGTCATGAGCCAACTGGCTGGGTCAACTGGTCAATTGGCTGGTCGGCATATCAATCTGGTCTGGCTGCGACAGCTGGGGGATGGTCGGCTGTCATGACGACAATCCGCGACAGTCGCGGGACACGAGGGCCAAACCCTTCCATATACTCATCGCCCATGCCTCTGGGTTGGGTGCTGGAGAAGGCAAGCTTAGAGTTTTGTATGCAGATTGTTAGCTAAACACAGAGACCCCTCACCCTGCCTGATCGCGCACTACTTGCCTCAGTTAGCAGTCTGACACACGGTCACATCGACGACGAGGGTCGGTCGAGAACGCATATCGAGAGACTCGACCTTCTTTACCTAAGAGTGACCAGCGTGTCATCTGCCTCAGCTTCGGACCAGGGGTCGTGGCAATGCTCATCACGTCCGAGCGGATTCGAATGGAAATGTACCCGAGACCACGTCCGCCAGTGCAGAATTTTCGTGTCTGCAAATCGATCCTGCTTTCACCATCCGTATCATCACCATCAGCATTCGGGAGTTGAAGTCACCAAATGTGGTAAACTTTTGTGTTTCTGCTTCTTCGGCTGCGACTGTGCCGATCTCGTGAACAGCCATGGGCAGAGTGTCAAATTTCGACGGTCAAATCGGATATCTTTAATCTGACGGTGTTGATCTTTTGTTTCCAGACATGGATGCTGGTCCGGTTGGTCTTGGAGTTTGGTGGCGGCGCTGGACGGAGGAGCAGGAGGAGGTTTCAGGAAGAGCTTTCAGAGGAGGTTTCAGGAAGAGTTTTCAGAGCCGGTTTCAGGAAAAGCTTTCAGGAAGTGTTTTCAGGAGTAGGTTTCAGGAAGAGCTTTCAGCAAATGCTTTCAGGCAGGAACCTTCAAGGTCGCCACTCTGTTGACCTTGGTCGGTGCCACGCTGGATACACGATTCGTGACTCTGGTCATCATTCTGGACATGAAAGTTCTGGACTTATTCTGGAGCAAAAGACCTCTGCGAGGAGGAGAGTGTTTCAATAAACACTCGCTGTCGTCACGGCTGACACAAATTTCCGTCACCAGACCGCGAGCACAAAGACGCCAGGACGGCGAGCACGGAGATCGCAGGACGACCACGACCTCAGCCAACTTACCACTACAGCAACACAGTCGCGCTCCTCCAGATGCCAGGCTTACCAACCTTTGCCGACCTCCCGGCCATGGTGCCACGCGAACCGACGGGCCACATTCCTAGAGGCAGGCCCAGCCAAGGAACCGAATCCATCTCTTCCTCCTCGACAGGCCGATCTCCTTCCCGCCGCCCGTTATTTACCAGTAAGAGTCCACCTGGGAGACATCCGTGATCATCAGATCTATGGCTCCGGACCGCCCCAGAGGCAGGCATGGCTGCCCAGAAGAGATGAACTTTCAGGATCACGTGATGTCGCTGCCAGCCACCAGAACTGACATACCCTGGGAGTGGAACACCTGTACCACCCAACTCATCCACCGCACCTCCACCAACATCAGCGCCCTACAAGCCTCCAAAATGGCTCACAGCTCGAGTCGATCATCCTGCTTGCCATCGATCACTATAAATCACGAGAAAACGCGTCTATACGCGCTACAGCACGAGCCTGGAGCATTTCCTTACAACACTGGCACGCGGTGTTTGCGCAGGCAGGCCAGTAGACTTTCAGTTGCTGAGCCCCAGCAGGAGGAGATGCTGGCTGAATGGATCCTTGAACAAGAGACTAGGACATGCTTGAACAAGAGACTAGGGCATGCTTGGACAAGACTACGACATGCTTGAACAAGACTAGGACATGCCTGAACAAGACTAGGACATGCTTGAACAAGACTAGGACATGCTTGAACGACACTAGGACATACTTGAACAAGAGACTAGGGCATGCTTGAACAAGAGACTAGGACATGCTTGAACAAGAGAAACTAGGACATGCAGATTTTAAACTCAGACAAACCAGCCACATTGGCAACAACTGGGTCAGCCGATTCTGCAGCGACATCCTGAGGTAGGAAGATTGAAGCTGTTCACATCGACAATACTCGTCCAGATTCTGGAGCCTTGGTTTGCTCAATTTAAACAGCTTCTAGCGGACCACAAGTCGATGCCAACATTTGGAACATGGATGAATCTGCCATCGGCATCGGCTGTTCTACAATGCTCGAGTGCTGGGATCATCAGAATGTCCGCAACTCTGAGAACGGTCAGCATTATCGAGACTGTCAACCACCTGCCGCTTCCGGCCAGAACCTCCAAATCGGCTGGTTCAAGAAGATGTACAGCAAGATTGGCCATGGACCTGCTCTGAGAATGGACGGACATCAAATGAGATCGGTCTTCCTGTCTACCACGCCAGTTCATCGAAGGAGCCCTCGGCCAGCGCGACTGTGGAGTGTCTTCCAGGCATTCCGGTTAAAGAAGCTCAATGCCGAAATTACAGCCGATGCACCCACATGAAGCGTCGAAGAGCTCGGCCTTGGCCAGGCGTGTCAACCAGACCGCATGCCAGCGATCCGCCAACAATGTCAGCCGCAGGTACCCGCTCAGGTCATGAATCCGCTCCGATTCGAGCCGAAGCTGTGGAAGGATGAAATGGCCCAGGTCGCCAGAAACGTGTCAACAAAGACAGAACAAGAGCTCATCTCGACTGCTGCATTCTGATTTGATCCACCTCTCTTATCTACAGACGCCGCATTGGTCTGGAACATGACTCCCTTTTTGGTCGACCATGAGCCTATGTCACGGTCATCTGTTCTCTTGACGAGATCAGCATCTCCCAGACAGCTCGGGCAGCACCACCACGCCCACGACACCAGGCATGAACTGGAGCAGAATGGCGATCAAGACACCCTCAGGCCTCACTGTGGGTCTATTCAACATTCATGGGATCTCTTGAGGCAGGACCAGCCTATTTTGTGGGGACGGCAATCAATGTCTCCTGCCTGTCTGTGGTCAACTCTTTACCAGTGAGATCTCAGTCCCGAAGCACCTGGCCGAGTCAACAAAATACTCCTTTGGTCATTGCTGGGTCCGGAGGCCAGCCAGCAGGCCAGCAGTCGACAGACCAGCCAACCGACAGCTCTCTCCAACTAACAACTCGCTCAGCAGTTCAAGCAAAGTATATCCAGCGGAGAGAGAAGCTCAGGTGTCACGACACGGACACAGATCGATTCCGGACAATCAATGTACCAGGACGAGCTCTGAGACACGGCCGAAGAACACGATACCCGAGCGATACGAAGCATCACTGTTTGACATGACATGATGCTTCTTGCTTGGGGAGCAGAGCATTGTTACTACCATATCGGCACAAAGACCTGGTTCAAGTTTATGGGACGAGGGATCAGGCTTCCAGCTTCACCAGCAGATCAATACCCAGTTTCTGCACAAAAGGAGGTTGAAGGAGTTGGAGGTCGTTCACTTTACCTGGAGCAGGATCACCAGAGTGAATTCGTTACGACCAAGCAAACGTGCTCGACGACGCCGGGGGAGATCAAACAGGGCCAATCAATAACATTAAGCGCCACCATACTCAACTTTGTCGGGTAATCTTCCGGGCGTCTTGTGCATCGAAACCGGCCTCGACAACAATCAGAGCGCGCTGGCGGGCTCCCTGCCCCTCGCCGACACGTTTGCGTTCAAGGACTTTATCCTGACGGGTGGATCAGGCGCGCCCTCCAGCAGTTCCTCGAGCTCCACGACGTAGCCTTTGGCCTCTGGCAGCAACAGGCCCGCCAGCCGAGCACCCTCGCTGACCGTGAGATGCATAAAGGACCGAATGCGCAGCGCCCGCTCGTCGGCAAGCACGTGAAAGACCTAAGGCTCAAGCTTTCGCCACAAGATCTGGAGTTTCTCAGCCAGGTGCATATACTCATCGCCCACGCTCCTGAGTGCTAGACGCCAGATTGTTAGCTGAACACAGAGAAGCCTCGCCCTGCTGATCGCCTATTGCTTGCCTGGGCCAACGGTCTGACAGATCACTTGCCGCGACAGGGGTCGCCTTTGCTGTCTGGATCTTTTTTGATACCTCGTTATTCTACTATTCTAAGGGATATGGGACTGCAAATTGGAGGAGAGGAAGCCAGGCCAAGATGATACGTTTCCATTCCACATTTACAGCCTGATTGAGGCCAGATTGGCTGGGAGAGGCCAAAAGTGAGCACACCTGTGAGCAAGTGCTGATCTTGCTGGCTGGGTCAACTGGTCGCGTCGCCTGGTCGGCAACTAGGTCATATCTCTGGGCCAACTGGCTGACTGAAGCGGCCCAAGTCGGAGGAGCACGTCAAGACTCTCGCAGCGGCCTTCAAAGACGGCATCTTCGCACCTTGCCCAGCGATGCTATCTTGATCGTTGCACGCCAGAGGAATTTGACGCACACGTCCGGCACACCGTGACCCTCACTGGAAGCCGCGAGGATGTCATCCGCAGAGGTGCTCCTACTTCGATGTTCTGCACCAACGACCATGCCGCGCTGATCGGTAAGCACGTGAAAGATTTGGGCCATAGTTTCAAACACAAAATCCGGCGGACCGATTACGGGCTTCATTCACGCGGGAGGAATTCGAGCGGTCCATGGCCTATACCGCGCAAAAGAACCGTGAATGGCACGAGACCGGCGACGTGGCCCGGTCCTACACGGTCGACGAGCTTCGGCGGGCCTATCACGATCACTGTGGCCATAACCTCCCGAACATTTGGTTGTTGACCGATGACATAGTAGATTGGATGGGGGACCGTTTCATCGACTGCCATGCCCTCGAGCAGGATGGCTCATTGATCAGCTCTCTTCGCACCGATCGGACTATCCCGTATATGCCGAATAAGGAAGGTGACCATTTGAAAACCATCCTGACCGTCTGGGAACCGCGACCAACAAGCAAATCCATGAATGGTCCGAGAAGTAGGTTTTTTTCCCTCTTTTCTTACCCTCGTTTTTTTTTTCTGTTTTCCTACCCCCAGGTCGACGCTAACCGATTGCCAGTTTCGAACATTTTTGTTTCACCAGCGTGGGCATAGCGGTCGAGGATCCGAGGCTAAGGCGGAAAAATTACTTGTCGGCCAAATCAAACGACTGGTCAAGTTTCCTTCATCTGCAATATGGCACACGTCCTCGTGGACATTGACTACTTCCACTCTCACTTTCAGGCGAGCCATTGGACCGCGTTGCCGGCGGCGTTGTCCCCAGGTATGCCTCCCTGTGCCCATCTCGCCGGGGACTGACATGTGGTAGTCTGCCGGAAAGGCCCTTTAGGACCTCTATTTAAACTATGTTGAAGTGTTTGGCGATTGGGTGCGGTCCGTCCAACCTCACGTCGAATTGGTGAATGGCTCAAGCCTATCGTTGAGCGGTTTTTGGAAACGGTCTCATCGAGGAAATTGAAAGGCCTCGGCGTGCTCTTTGACACGCACCTGACCAAGAGCGGCGTTAGCATCTGGGTACGTCTGCCGCCCTCCCGGGGGCTACATGGACTCACGTGGCCAGTTCGATCGGAAACCGGCTTTTCAACACATGGGCCATCGATATGAGAAATTGTACAAGTCGACCGAGCGCACGTCGTTTCCCAACGACGGGTGCCTGGCCAGACGGCTCATGAAATTATCTCGAGAACTTTTCAGCTCGCAACAGAGGTCAACAGTCAAAACACCCGGCAAGACCTCGCGAGGGTATCATGGACCTGCTCGAGAAAGCGAGCGCTTTATGAACCTCTATCATCGTACCGCGTCGCTGAAAATGGTGGACAGCGGCATTTTCCGTTTGGTGAAAAGGTCCGAACGGCGAGAGCACGAATGAGCAATACGATCAAGAAGCTGGTGGCATTCATGGGTTAGAGGTACTTTGATACGTATTTTCGCCCCATTTCCACGCCCACCCTGACAGACCGGGGATATTGGGGAAGAGAGAAAGATGGATGCCATCATTCGACGGCGGGTCACCTCTGGGAAACGGCACCGTCCAAATATCTCCGCGAGTACCCTGGCCACAAGCCTCTCGAAATCACAGGCTCGCAGACCATGCCAGCTATTCCCTAGGCATGCCCTCCTTCCCCGAGGCCGCCGTCTATTCCAGGTCACCTACGACGAGATCCGGCAGCTCCCGCACCACGCGATCCAGGACAACGGCCAGCCTTTTCCCCCGTGGGAGGTCTACGACGCCGGCGACCCGCTCGAAGCGTACGTGCAGCCGGCCGGGGTGGAGAAAAATTCTGCCCTGCTCAATGCCCGGGCCACGAAATCGGCCGTCCGCAAGGGCCAGCGCGCCGAACTGGCGGAACGCAAGAAGACGGACCCGACGTCGGTCAAGCGAGGCGGCTTTCGGGACCAAGCGCAAGAGTGCCCCATTGAGCGCCGAGGTGAAGACGAGGTCACTACCACGAACCAAGAGACGCCGAGTCCACGTGGGCACACTTAGGCAAATCAAGAGGAAAGACAAGACAGGAGCAACAAGACAAGAGCAACAAGACCGCAAGAAAAAAGGCAAAGATGCCGCACTGGAAAAAGGCGAAAAGTCCCCAAAGCCAGACAATCCCATGTCGCCGTTTCTCCTGTCCATTCCTTGTCAGCCGCTCTCCCGTTCCTGAAGCCGTCCATTCCTTGTCGATTTCGACATTCGGCTTAAAGAGTTTGAGAACATGAGACGCACGACCGCTGACACCAATTCAATCACACATCCGTGTCCGACTGCCATTTGAATACTGAAGGAGCCCGAACTCGACCAGGCTCCGATTATGTATACACAACAGGTCTTGGCCCACTTTGAGGACTCCACCAACCCTCTTCCCGACATGACGCCGCTCGGAGCGCTCCGTCAGGCAAGTCATGCTGAGAGAGGAAAGGCAGTGAGAAGAATCATGGCTGCCATTACACAACGTACGGAAGATCAGTCATTCAATTTCCTTCTGTCAGACCGGCGATTACCACATCGAGAGGTAGTCCGCCTGACGATGCTACCTGGAATGATATCAAAGGATGGCTGACTTTTTGGCCACCGATGGACTGCAACTTTCCGAAGACATCGACGACGAACCGTGGATCCGAGAAGGTCAGCCATCATTGCACCAGTCGAAACTGCTGTCGCCCCTCGAAATGAAGAAGCCGGCATGCTCCCCCGTGGTTCTTTTCCCTATTCATTGCATCAACCATTGGTCCTTGTCGTCGTCGACTTCTCGACCGGTTTCGTCTCCTGTTGAACAGCATTACTACGGGTATGAGGACCCCAAGCCGAGAGTTCGATCCTGGCTTGCAAATGACCTCGGTCTCCTGTCGAACAGGATAGACTTTTATCTTCACTGCCGCAGCCCAACAACAGTGACTGCAGGTTTGGACTGTGGGAAACGGAACGACCGCGGCTGATCCTGAATGGACCATTAAAAAAGACCAGATACCTCCGGCATTCCACCATTCCTGGGGATATAGCGCTGCAAATTGGAGGAGACGACAGCCAGGCGAGATTGATGGGTCTGCATATTTACAGCCTGATTGACACCAGATTGAAGTGCTGGCTGGGAGAGGTCAAAATTTGAGGTCCATCGTCGTCGTCCCGTCCCGGCGCGAACGTGACTGATCGGACCACAGGACCAGTTCAGCAGCTTCACCTCTCTTTACACGCAGGCACAGTGGCGGTACGGGCCGATTGGACTGTTACGTCTGTCGCACTAGGCGGTGAACGACCCTACTGGGATGATTAACCACCCATCTCTCATGAGATCCCCGCGACATCCAGGAACTGACGCCGGGCAATCGCCGGGTGGGTCGCGCCTCTAGTGTTCATGGCTCCCCTTGCTAGCCGTGGGCCAGATTCTCACCTGGGCCGTGGATTCCGCCGACATGGACCAGCTCACGGACCGGTACTACTTCTTGATCCGCGCCAACCAGCATGAGGTCTACGAGCCGGATTCAGAAGGCGACATCTTTTTGCAGCCAGACGCGATTTGGGACACCTTCGTCGCCCAAGAGGCGTGAGCCGGCCTCCGACTGCCCCGGACAAATCCCACGATCGGCGTGGCTGGTCGACTACGTCAACACGTGCCATAAATCGCAGGAACGCGTGTTGGTCTTTACGGTCTGGCCGATGTCCAGTGGGTCGTGGAGGGCGTCTTGCGTTTGATGGGTTTGCCGTGGGGCATCCTTTCAGCTTCGCAGGCCAGGGGGCGACGCGGCGGCGGTGACGACGACGACGAGTGCGACGACGGCGTCGCCGGTCCTCGACGACCGAAGCGGCGATACGAGCAGGTGCATTGCGAGGGGCGGGCAGCCAAGCGACAGCGCCGTGGTTTGGGAGACGACGAGACCCTCAAGGACGAGGTCGATGATGGGAACGAGGACGGGAATGAGGTCGACGATGGGAACGAGGTCGGGAGTGAGGTCGGCGGTGGGAACGAGGTCGGGAATGAGGTCGACGACGGTGACTCGACAACCCCTCGACGACGGATCATCTCTCTTCGGCTGCCGACAGCTAAGCCAGAATGATAGATGTCGACATAATAACTAGGTCAACTGGTTCATTGGGGGATTCAGAGTCAACTGGTCAACTGATCAACTGGTCACTGGTCAACTGGTCAATAACTGGGTCAACTGGTCGGCATGAGGGTCAACTGGTTCACTGGTTCAACTGGCCAGCATGGTCAACTGGGTCAACTGGTTCATTGGGTCAACTGGTTCACTGGGTCAACTGGTTCACTGGGTTAACTGGTTCATTGGGTCAACTGGTTCACTGGGTCAACTTGGGGGGTCAATTGGTCAACTGGGTCAACTGGTCAGCTTAAGGGTCAGCTGGCTGACGATCAAATATACTAAATGGCTAGGTCAACTGGTCAGCATATGGGGGTCAACTGGTCAGCATATGGGGGTCAACTGGTCAGCATATGGGGGTCAACTGGTCAGCATATGGGGGTCAACTGGTCAGCATATGAAGGTCAACTGGTTCACAGGGTCAACTGGTTCAATGGTTAACTGGTCAGCATCTGGGTCAACTGGTGAATAAGGGTCAACTGGTTCACTGGGTCAACTGGTTCACTAGGTCAACTGGTCAGCATCTGGGTCAACTGGTGCATATGAGGGTCAACTGGTTCACTGGGTCAACTGGTTCAGGGTCAACTGGGTCAACTGGTTCAGGGTCAACTGGTTCAGGGTCAACTGGTTCAGGGTCAACTGGTTCAGGGTCAACTAACTGGGTCAACTGGTTCACTGGTCAACTAATTTATTGGGTCAACTGGTTCATACTTAGGGCCAAAACGGCCGGGGGCGGTGGGGTTAGGCTTCCCCTGGGGGACGATCATCAGCGTCCCTCGAGGGATGAGCCTGACCCTGCACGACGGCGGCCGCGTCCCTGGGGGGACGACCTCGGGAATGTCCAAGACAGCCATCGCAGCCTCGTTGTCAGGCGCCAAGCTCGGCTTGGCGCGTGGCACGTGATTGTGAGCGGGACATGATTCTTGGCGCGGGGTGCCATTTATTCTGCGCGCGCCTTCCTTGACCTTCGTTGAAGCACAACACAGGCCATCAGGATGTCGACCCCAGCACTGTCGCATCCCTGGAGGGACGACTTCGCACTGTCGCATCCCTGGAGGGACGACTTCGCACTGTCGCATCCCTGGAGGGACGACTTCGCACTGTCGCGTCCCTTGGGGGACGACTCCAGCACGGCTGCATCCCTGGGGGACGACTTCAGCACGGCAGCATCCCTTGAGGGACGAACCAGCACGGCAGCATCCCTTGAGGGACGACCCAGCACGGCACCATCCCTTGAGGGACGACCCAGCACGGCAGCATCCGTTGAGGGACGACCCAGCACGGCAGCATCCGTTGAGGGACGACCCAGCACGGCACCATCCCTTGAGGGACGACCCAGCACGGCACCATCCGTTGAGGGACGAACCAGCACGGCAGCATCCCTTGAGGGACGACTTCAGCACGGCAGCATCCCTGGGGGACGGTGCCGGCCATGAACTGTTGCGGAGGTCAGCTCCAGGGTCCTTCTGATTGGCCCCCCTATTTCAGGGGGAGTCCAAGCTTCAGCCGTCCCGTGGGGGACAAACCTGCGCCCTCTCCCCTGATTTTAAACACCCACTGTCAACTCACCGGCCGCCTTTTTGGATCTCGTCTCTTCCCTTGTGACTTTGAGCACGAGTTTTTCACTCCTCCCCGTCGCCCATACCGTCGGGATGCCTGGTCCCGCCGTGAAGCGAGGGGCGGCATCGTCGTCCGACCAGAGGGGTCCCAACAAGAGGGGTTGTCGGTCGGAGACTGCGTCGGCCATCACCTCATCAGCCTCGCCGGACCACTTGTCCCTGCGTGACCGCGCCGAACCGTACCGGTTGGTGACGGCGATCTTTCCCATCGACGCGTTGACGCCGGTCTGGAAACGGGGCACGAATCGATCGCTCAACGTC
>Ga0255336_100443_pt1 | contig 66535 bp, 63 predicted proteins | sample MeOH1_35cm_T3_17_FD_189102 | JGI IMG/M metagenome (GOLD analysis project Ga0255336, IMG submission 189102) | Sandy soil microbial communities from University of British Columbia, Vancouver, Canada - MeOH1_35cm_T3_179 | ecosystem: Engineered > Artificial ecosystem > Sand microcosm > Unclassified ... | reverse complement strand
GGAGGCGGCGGCATGTGGGGGTTGGCGTGCCCATTGCTCCCCGGGGGCCCTTCGTAGCCGGGAGCGCCTGTGTTGGTCGAGGGCGGAGGGAGTGTCGAGGCAGGAATGTTTTCTGTCATGGTGATGACCGATCGACCGATCGGATCGCGGTGAGCGACGCAACAAGAAGAAAGGACAAATTGCGCGAGCGCCGGTGGTGCGCCCGGGATCGATTCGGTCGTTTGCTCTGCGGGGAAGTTGAAGCAGAGGCGAGGAGGACAAGGAAATTCGTTCAGAAGAAGTCGACACAACTCGCTATGAATATCACAAGACAACTCAGCAGTGGAGCGCCACACGTCGAAGCCGAAGACGTAGGAGATTCAACGAGGAGGACGGACGAGAAGGAAGAATGGCGTCGTCGCCGCTGGTCGTCGTGTCGAAAATGAGGTTGCGCGCGCTCGAACGGAGGGGGACAGGCGGGTGCTGAGACAGGCAGAAGGAAAAAGGAGAGTTAAGAAATCGCCTTGGATTCTTTTCCCAACGCCCAACTTGCAATGCACAAATTCCAAGCGACACGCAGGAGACGGAGAAAGAGAAGGAGAACGACAAGAAGAGAGGATGGATAGCAAGGGTGGTCAAGAATCGTTGGAGGCGCCCTTCTCCAGGATGAAAGCGGGCGGACGTTCAAGCCAAGTGTTCGGCGCTAAGGCGGCGCTAGCCCCAAACGCGCCGAAACGTGACAGGCACTGCCGATCTGGCGCTAGCCCTGACCTGTGACAAGGACCCTGCAGCTGTGGTGAAGCCCTGTTCTGCTTTTGTTGCTCTCTGGCCTGCTGGGTCGATCTCCGTTGTCCATCATAACCGCGCTCCCTCCCTGGCTGTTGCAAAGTGCACTTCAGACGATTTGGCCGCCATCACGGTGTATCGTCGACCGGCCATCACTCGTCCATGGCGACGGCTCCCAGGCCGCCATACGATCCGGTCAAGAGCGTGGCTGGCATGTTCCATGGCTCGGTGACGCGCATCAGCTACGCACTCAAGGATCCGGTCCACTACGCTCAAGGGACGGGAACGGTGCTGGCCCAAACGGCCAAACTGTTCCAAGATGCTTTGGATGACTGCGAGCTTCAGATCCTGGATGCGAAGTGGTATCTGGAGCACCAGCTCGCCGTGCACAGGGCGCGTCGAGAAGCCAAGGCCCGAGAGGAGAGTGCTTTGACCGCAAAGAGAAAACATGCCGAGATCCATGAGCGGGGTGATCTGAACAGTGGATACGAGCCGGAGGAGAAGGGAGCCAAAAAGAGGGTCAAGGTCTCAGGGGAGAAGGCGGAAGAGCAGAACACCAGCAAAGCGTCAGCCGAGCCTGCGGCACCGTTAGGTGCTCCAGCCACGGAAAAGAGTCCACAGGATACGTCGAGGCTGATCAAGACTGAAGAGAAGGCTTCCGAGGCCACGTCAAAGGAGACGAAAGAACCTGCCTCTGCCCAGGCACCGGTGTCGGGGCCAGGGCCAGAACCTACAGGACCTGAAAAGCCGGCCGAAGTTGCGCCGGCGCAGAATCAGACGAACCTGGAAGACTTCTCCAAGGCCGCACCCGAGATCAGCCGGAGAACCAGCGCCGAAGACTTCAGTTTCGTGTCCATGTTCGCCGATTCTTCAGCCGATCAAAACGATGAGAGCGGCGGTGGCGGCGGCGGCGGCGACGGCGGCAATGATGTGAGCTTCGACCTCAGCCTCATCCAGGGTGACAGTTTCCACAACAACCACCTCCAAGACCAAGACCCCTCATTGAACGCCCTGTTGCCCGGCCTGGATTCCTACACCCATCAGGGCGGCAACGACACCTCATTCAGCATGGGCGACACGGCCCCGACGACTGCGGCTCCTCCCGCCAACGACCACAACGCGCCGACAGCGATCAACCACTTCAACCTGCCCGATCTCCACCATAACGAGTTTGATGACCTGTTCAACGACGACAGCTTTTCGGGCACGAACTTTGACGAGAACATGAATCTCGACGATGATACGGTGATGAATATGGACATGGACTTTGACAGCATGTTTGAATAGAATATCGGGAAGCACGGCACGGGTCCACGGTTATCACGGGACGAAAGACCGGGATGGCTGGCATCTGGACCTGTGAACAGCCAATACATGCAATTTTGGGGGTGCCGTCCCGACGGCTGACCCGACGATCTATACGGAAAACTAATACCCAAATCCAGGCCGCTCCACCAAGACGAGGATTACTCTTCCTTTCCTTTGCTCGACGGATCTGGCCCGGTCCATATCGAGCTCTGAACCGAGCTCGAAGTCGAACTGGCGGTGGAGACGACGTGGAAAGAAAAGTCGACTTCTCCCACCAGGTCCTGCACCTTTTTCAATATCTGTGCCATTTCTTCCGCCACCAACGTGCTCGCCACTTCCAGCACGGCGAACGCCGCGTAGCATGGCTCGGCGACGTGCTGAATGCTGAGAATGTGCGGATCGATGAGTTCGAGCCGGTCGGCGATCGAATATGGTCTCGGCACCTGCAGATACGGCGGCAGAGGCTGCGCGTTCGACATGCTGGCAGACACCAGGCACAGCATGCTGGTCATCTCGTGGCTCGTCAGCTGCAGGTCGACGGTGAACTGGCGAAAGTCTCGTAGCCAGCCGCTCTCTTCGGCGTCAGGCTCCGTCGCGAACGCGTTGGCCGAATAGGCGATCAGCGAGATGTAGTTGAACATGCTCTGCATGTCCTGGATGACGGCGTCGTACGTCGGTTTGGGGAACTTGCCGCCAAACCGCGGTTCCCATTTGACAAATTCCGAGTGCTCACGCAGCCGGTTCAGCATGACGATGAGTTTGGCAAAGACTTTGCGCCACGCCTTGTCGAGACGGCTGGCCGGCGAGTTCTTCTGCCCACTGACCTTCTCGACGGGGGGCGATGGGACGCCCAGGCGGAGTTTGGTTTCCACAATCGTGTGCATGCACGAGTAGAAGTTGGCCATGAGGTAGAGCGTCGAACCCAGGTCTTTGCGCAGGGTGGAATGCGTCGTGACTGGGTAGGGGAAATAGGTCCAAATGAAGGCGACCCCGAGACCGGCGACGACGGAGGCGAGCCGATACGGCGCCAGGACGTATATCTTGTAGTACTCTTGGCCGTTTGTTGACAATAATCGAGTGCCGATCTTGAGATCTTGGAGCTCATAGCCGATGATCAAGACCACGGTGACCATGGAGATCATGATGGTGACGACCTGCTTGGGTTTCTTGAGGAGGAACCACGTGCCGATGACCAGGTAGAGGTAGAACAGCGGGAGAATCGCGCCCGGTTTCTGATCACCCATGTACCAAAGCGTGATCGAGGCCACCATGGCCACGGTGGTGCCTAAGATCCGCGCCAGGAAACTAAAGATGCCTTGTCCCGCGTGCGCGCCCATGCTGATGGCGATCATGATCAAGGCCCAGACTCCTCGCTGCGCCAGGAAGAAATGACTCGTCTGGTGAATGTATGCCGTGATGCCCAGGCTGAGTGTGGCGACCGCGGCGCGACACGCGAACGCAGACTCAGGTGAGGCGAAGAATTGGGGGATGGTGCGCAGCCGATTGGTGATCTGTTCATACAAATTGGACGGGGGGAGATGTTCGGGGTCCTTTTTGTGCTTCAATGCATCGCCGATCCAGATGAATTGATTCGGGGCGTCGCCATCGGCCATGACCTGCTCCGAGTCGGTCGGGTCGAAGGCAGATCGGGCGAGCTTCCTGAGGCGGCGCCAGCCCGGAAAGATGAACCGTTTCCTCTTCATCGTGCCGTCTTCCACCTTGGAATCGGCAAAGCGGACCATGGATAAAATGTTTTTGCCGACCGAATAGGTCAAATACTCCAGGTAGAGAATGAGATATAATTGCTGTTGGTTCTGCCGATGTCTGACCGATTCGGCCACGACATTGTCGTCTTTCCACGCGTACTGAGCTGAAGGGTCGTCCCAGAAGTGCGCGGGCACGTCAATGCCCTTGCTCTCGGTCCATCGTCGAATCGCGCTGTCCCGGTACTTGTGGAAGGTGTCGATCTCAGCCTGGAGGTAGTCCCCAAAGGTTGCCTCTCCGGCGGCGGGAACCACGGGCTCGGCCGCCGTCCGTTCTACATCCTCTCCCTGTGAAGGCCCTTTCGGCTTGGGAGACAGCTCCAACACGTACGAGATATGCGTCAGGCCCGCCATCAGCGCTTCTTTCAGCTTGAGAAATGGTTCGTGAGACATGGCGATGACCTCGTCCCACTCCTCGGCCTCCAGGTTGCGGATCGTCTGGACGGCCTCTTCGGATGAAAGGAATCCTTCTCCTTCTTCTTTGTGTCGCTTGACCGATTGCATGATGTCGATAAAGGTGGAGAATCCGATGGTGGGCTGAATAATTTGCTGCAAGTGACGGAAGATCTGAGAGAAGTCTTCGGGACGCAATTTTCCGATGGCCATTTCTTTCTTCGCAAACCCAATCTCGAGCCTTACCGTGCCATAAAGGCGGGCCACCTGGGCCAAGGTCTGTTTGAGCGCTTTGGCGTCGGCCTCGGCGCGAGCAGGAGCGTCCTCGCTCATCCAGCGCGGAGAGGACGCGGCCGGTTGGCCGCCCTCGCGGACGGGTGGTCCATCGACGGGGCCGTGGTATGACACGCTCATGCCGTGCATGTAGGCAGAATGCGATCCAAGGGCCGCTTTCAACAGCTCCAGGATGGTGGAGATTTGCTTCTTGGCGATCGTTCTGGACGACACCGGAATGATAAAAAGCGAGACTCCGGTGGCGATACCAAAGCCTGTCAGGAAGACCTTCAGGATTCGGTTCACAAAACTCATACCTGCTTCCATGGTGGGAAACGTCGGTGCGTACAACGAGGCGATGAGGGTAAAAATAATGTATTGAATCGTGGGCAACGTCAACAGTGGTCGTTTGGCTCGGACCACATTGGCAATATAGATGGTCATAAACATAAAGACGGCCGCGACGGCGCTGGCAGAGGAATTGTACTCGGCCGCCTGTGCGCTTCCTGATTCGCCCACCGACGTCGGTGCTGGCGTCGGTGTGGTGTGTTGACGAGCAGAAACAGCGCATCGGATTTGCAACAACGCGACCGCAGCGCCCAAGCATGTGAAGAAGATGCTGATGAGCATCGACTGAACGAACTTGGCCCGAGGCAGGATGCAACCCGACAAAAGGGCCATGATGCTGACCAGGTATCCAAGCGTGCTGTATTGTTGCACCCAGTGGTCCGACCAATACCTGAGACGGTGAGTCGGTCTGTCTATTGGTCAGTCGCCTGGAAAACTCACGCTGAGAGCGCTATGATGGGCGGGATGGGCGCTCTGTCTTTTGCGTCAGTAAGTTGGTCACCTCTGATACGAAATGGGCATCCCATACTTGAGCATCATCAAAACAGTGGGCACGTCGAGCGCGAGCGCCGTCCACACCCGTTTCATCATTCCGGCTTTCTTTGTCGGCGGATCAACATGACCGCGTTTGATTGCCGCCGCCGCCTCATCATCGTCCTGCTTGGACGCTGACTCGGGCATCGCTGGCGTGGCCGACATTAAGTGGAGGTGGCGAATTCCATGTATACCCAGAAACAACGACCAGCAGGGAAATTGATCCCGGCGTCATGGTTATATAATAGCACATTGACCCAAAGATCGGTCGGAGTGCAAATGGGGCGTCTCATGCAGGCTGACGCATGGTCCGGGGTTTTGCTTAGTGATGGACAGAACGGCCCGCCAAGCCTGCCAATTTTGAGCTCCTCAGGATCCTTTAGAGCGAACCCCATTCAGTGATTCATCCAGGAGCTAAAATGCCACCCTCGAGGGCGGCCGTACCGAGCACGCCGCTGTTGCGGTCTCTCAAATCATGGACACTTGAAACGCCTTCGTTCGGGTGGATCGCCCGTTCTTGGTCCAGCACGACTCAACGGAGCGAAGACGTGCCAGCACAGCGGGAGTCTTTCTCCAAGAACCCGGATCCTGCCACGGTATACAATCCCCGGCTGGAGCGCAAGCTGGTCAGGGCCGGCACGCCTCCGATCGGTTCTCGAAGACGACGGGCGGCCCTGGCGAATACGACTCGGATTCCGTTTGATCAATTACCGTACCAATGCTTTCAGGAAGCCCGCACAATCCTGATGGCCGATCGAGAAGAAAAGCTCAAGAAGATTGGAGTGGAACGAGCTCGGATCGCGAGACTCGAGGATGTTGACCCCCATACCTTCCCCGGCGGAGAGGCGTACAAGCAGAAACGGCTCAAGAGCATGCACGCGGAGCTGGAGCGGTTGAAAATCCTGGCGGACATCAATGACCCCCATGTCAAAAGGAGATTCGAAGATGGCAAGGGTACGGGGTCAATCCAAATATGCCTCGACGGCGGTCCGCTGACGATTTTACAGGCGACATGAACAAGCCGATCTATCGTTATTTGGCCGATCGAAAGTGGCGAGAATACCGGCGAAAGGTTCTCATGCAACGTATCACACAATTGAGGGTGGTGCCGGACGTCGTCCCTCATCTCGATCCGATTGTCGACATCACTCTCGCCTTTGGTCCCCGCAGTGTCCAACCAGGCGACTTTGTCGAATCACGAATCAGCGAACAGCCTTGCCGGCTCAAGGTGCAGAGTTTCGAGCGTGGAGAAAAGCTCGTCACCATTGCGGTGGTCGACCCGGATGTCCCTAATCTCGAGACCGACAGCTTTGACATCCGATGCCACTACCTCGCCTCCAACATCGCCCTCGCACCCACCGCTCCTCACATCGATCTGGCCAAACTTTCGACCGAATCTCAGATCATGCTCCCTTGGCTTCCACCCCATGCACAAAAGGGCAGTCCTTATCACCGACTGTCCGTTATCATCCTGCAGCAAAAAGACAACATTCCCATCGATCTCGGCGTGGCCATGAAAAAGGTCCAACGCGACGGATTCACCGTCCGCAGCCTCATGACACGGCACCTGTTGACCCCGATTGGAGCCACGCTCTTCCGGACGAAATGGGACGACAGCATGGCCGGCGTGATGGCGCGAGCCGGACTCGAAGGCGCCCATGTGGAATTGAAGCGGCGGAAGGTGGAGCCTTTGCCGTACAAGAGACGGAACCCGTCGACTTTTAGGTAGTCGCCCAATTACCATGTCTTGTACAATAATAGTCGTGTGTGATACCACAAAAGTGGCCAATCAGATTAATCCCGACACCAACGACACCAAGTTATCATGCGTGCGCCGTTTGGGTGTTTCTTGTGTGATCCAAACCGGACGTCTGTCAGACTATATTCCTGCTTCCGGTTGGCCACCGACTCATTCGGCATCGTCAAATGTCCCAACCGGGGTGAGTTGAGGGCCTCGAAATGACTTCCAGCTGAAAAGGCCATCCCCGTTAAACAAGACCTTTCCGGTGATAAGTGCCATCGGCAAGGGGCCATAAAATCGTGAATCACGACTGTACGCCATGTTGTCCCCGGCCACCCAGACATGGCCCTCGGGCACTTGAATCATCACCGGCTCTTCTCGTCCATGGCCCGCTTTCCCCATCGGCGGCACCGCCGCGCCACCGGCCGTGGGCGCTTGAGGAGGATCTCTGAGGACATAGTCCCCAGGCATGCCGATGATGCGCTTGCAGGCAGCCTGTCGTTTGAATATGGGGCTGTCAAACGTGATCAGGTCTCCGATTCGGACGTTCTTGCCTCGTCGGTGGCGCCGGGAGTAAATGGTGTACGAGTCCTCAGTCGGTACCGTCGGGAACATGGAGGGGCCATAGCTATACTGTCAAGTCGTGTGAGAGTCGCGCGGCGGGGAGTTACAACGGAGCACCATACCGTGATATCCGCGACGTAATATCGGAAAAGAGCACCGGCCGAGTAGAGAGCAGTAAGCCAGCTAAAGAAATAAATGACAGACCCAGCAGGAGTCCGTGGTTGAGGATCTCTGATTCCCCTGACCAAGGGTCGTAAAGGTGACATGACGGGAAGGAGGAGAAGGAATGTTCATCAGCATCCTACCTCATGCTCAATGCCGATCACCTTCAGGCTGACAGAGCCAACGCCAAGCGTGCCTCAAACTTGGCAGCGCCCGTCAGGTACTAGTGCAGCAGATCTATAGCTCGACAACCCCATAATGATCTTTCTACAACAGAATGGACCGCAGCCTGGCCCTGCTCGGATGGTGCCAGCATGGTTCTCGGATGGCTCCTATCGTCTTGCGGCGGCATACCTTGGGAGACCCATCGATGCAGATGCTGACAGGGAATGATCCTTCAGTGATAACAAGCAGGAACGGAAAGCCAATCATCTTGAGCCTTCGACTGCCCACCTTTCACACGTCCCGGGGCCCTGTTGCGTTATCTGCATGTGTGCATTTGCTCGCTAAGCCGCAGAGACCAAAGCTCAGAAGATAAGCGAATTTTTGATTATTTTCCAGTCAAGTGTGCTTGTGTCCTTGTCGCTGATGCTTGCTAGTCAATGCAACGTTCTCGGGCACCTCCGGCTCACCCGCCCGATATGTATGATATTTTAGCCTGCCTCGCGATTCACCCGCACCTAGCCCCGGGGTCCCCTCTTTCCACGCCGTCTCTAGGCGATGATAACCAACGGCAGAGGGGGAATGCTACAACCGCGGCAGCATCATTGTTGCTTTTGGAAGCATTTGGCTTGGTCCAAAGTTTAGAGCCCGCTCTTTTCGAACAGCTAGCATCAGAAAAGGGCAGGTCGACTCCTCCAGCCACAGTACCTCCGCGCCACCGCAGTAGGTCTCGTCAAGACCTTCTCTTCCGGGACACAGTTGATCCGCGCAGAGAGAGACAGCGGCAGGTTGCGAAGTGGAACAATCAGCCCATCATGCGACATATAGCAAGTGGCGTGCGCGGTCTCCAGTCCGTGGTAGCATGGTACAATGTGGCATCGATTTTTCACGCAAGGATATTCCGAAGTATCCAGCCGCACCGACCATTGCCACCCCCCCTTCCCGTGGCTTCTCGAAGCTGTGGCACCCGGTGATCAAGCTTTGGGCCGAAGCTTAGCGAGGCTTCACTGGAGCCCTGACCATGCGACGCACGATTTGAACCTTCTTTTCTTCCCCCATACGACTGCAGAAACCAATAATTCATCCTGGTGGCCCCGTGCACACAAGGACCTAGCCGCCACCATCACGCCAGCGGCGGCCACAGGATCATCGTCGTCGAGGGACGATCTTTGCCACTCCGAGATGTTCCCCCGTCAGGTCACGTCGCGACCTGCCTCATTGCGTTACTCGATGGAGGCTCGGATTGGCCCACGGCCAAGGATCTCAGGCCCCTCCCAGACAGCGCTGTCAACCAGTCGGGACCGACAGACGGTCGCGAAATCTCCTGAACCCAGAGGACCATGTGCGGAGCATTGGGACGGACGACCTCCATCGTCGCCTCCGCCACCCACGGTCACAGCTGCGGGCCCGCCTCCATGATTCAACGTGACCTCGCAATCTCCTAGCCAGGGCCAGTCTGCTCTCGCCAGCATGTTCAAATGCTGGATGGCAGCCCATGCCAGGGAGCTAATCAGCACGATCGACGACCAAATAGAGCCAATTGCGAGCCTGGCTCGTATCAGTTGTTGGCATGTCGCTTAGCGCAAACCATGTCCGTGCTGGCCTGGGTCACATCTTCAAGGCATGCCATGAAGCCATGGGTCTGGTGTAACCCTTTTATCCAGCCCTCGTGCACGATACCCACTCGGACGGCCGCCAGGCGAGCATAAAGGTGTGTGGGTGTCCCCGGTCCCAGGCTCAACGGCCCTCCTCTTATCATCTGTTTGAAGAGTTCCACCGCTCGAACAAAGTTCTTGTCCTACAGTGAGCAAGATGGCCGGTGTCACTTCCCTGTCGGCCATTGGCGCCGTCGAGGACCCACGCCTGGAAGATGAGTCGCGTATCCAGAGCGAATATCCCAAGGGGGTGTTGGAGAAGCTGCACGACACCAGCATTCCGTTTGAGGCATACTTGCACTATGCCAAGATATCCCGTGATGAAGAAGATCGTCTGTACGGTCCTGGGAGCGACTACCGAGCCACGCCCGGGCCGACCTCGAAATTCTTCAAAGAAAAGGTGCTCCGGAAGCATGTCGACACGCGTCGGGCCTCTGAAGCCCGTCTCTCCGTCAGTGCTCAAGGCGAGGCCCAGATGACGCCTTCCCCGGATGAGAAGTCGGGCAAGAACGCCTCGTTTGAGCCGATTCCCATCTCCGACGACGAATGGCTGCAGGCCTCTCGAGCTGCGAGAACGGCGACATGGTAAGGAGACGGCCGCCCTCCGTGGGGAGATGGACGCTGACTGGACGGCGCTAGGGGTGCTGTCTTCTATCTCATCACCACCGACATTCTGGGTCCCTTCTCGACCGGGTATGCCTACTCGCAGATGGGCATGGGACCCGGCGTCGCCCTGTTCACCGTCTTTGGTGCCCTTGCCGGCTACACGGGCTACCAGTTATGGCGGTTGTTCCTCCAACTCGACAGTGATCGCTACCCGCTGAAGGGCTATGGTGATGTTGCCTTCCGCGTCTATGGGCCGTGGTTCCGACACACCTGCAACATGCTTCAGTCGTTTCAATTCTTCCTCAACGTGGCCCTCATCATCATCAGCAGTGGTCAATCCGTGAGTCAGTTGTCCAAGGGCAACCTGTGCTTCATTGTGTGTGTCATCGTGTGCACCATCGCCGGTTGCATCATCGGCCAGATTCGCACCCTGCAACGATTCGGATGGCTGGCTTCCTGGGCCGTCTTCCTGAACCTGTTTGTCATCTTTGTCACGTGAGTTGTTGTTTTCCCTTCCTCCGACCGTGCTTGTCTCACTCGGATGCAGAATGGGTGTCATGGCACACAGCGAGCCCAATTACAAGATCTTTGCCGCCGCAGATCCCAGCTTCGACATCAACAATCCCCCGCCGATCAAGATCTCGGGGGGGACGCCACCGGGTTTGAACATTGTCGACAACGTCAACGGCCTCATGAACGCCGTCTTCTCCTTTGGAGGCGCCACTCTCTTTGTCGAGCTGATGGCCGAGATGCGACGACCGATGGATTTCTGGAAGGGCCTGCTTTTTGCCGACCTGCTCATCTACGTGTGCTACATGGTCTATGGGATTTACTGCTATGCCATGTGAGAAGCTGCCCGGCCCGATGTTTTGTGGTGCAAATCGCTGACTGATCACCTCCACAGGCAAGGGCAATATGTCTACAATCCTTCCTACCAGGGAGTCTCTCCCTACAATTGGCAAACCGTGGGCAACTCGATCGAGCTGGTCACGGGCGTCATCGCCGCGGTGCTCTATGGTAATATCGGCATCAAAGTCCTCTACAACAACCTCGGCCGAGATCTCCTCAGGTTCCCGATCCTGGAGAGCAAGGTGGGAAAATGGATATGGGTCTTCTTCGTTCCGGGATACTGGATCCTCGCCTTCATCATCGCGGCTTCGGTGCCCCAAATCACCACATGGATTGTCCTCGTCGGAGCAGGCGCCATTCTGCAGTTTACCTACACCTTCCCACCCTTCCTCATGCTCGGCTTCAAGGCTCAACGAGACGCCATCTTGCCCGAGGAGACCTTTGATCCCGCCACTGGCCAGGTGAACCGTCTCGATGGCGGTCTGAAGCGATGGATCCGTGGTTTGAAGAAGGAGCTGTGGTGGAACCTCTTCGATTTGATCTTTTATCTGGGATCCTGCGCCACCTGCGTCCTGGGTCTGTATGCCGGCTTCAAGACCATGGTTCTGTCATATGAGAATAACCCCAACCTTGCTGCCTGGCGCTGCTCCTCCCCGACCGGTTAGAGAAGAGATCCGGTGGTGCGGGCGGAGGGAGGCCCTCCGCCGAGATGGATCGTTGCGAGAGGTAGCAGTTAGGGCCGACCATAACCCTTGTTAATCTGGCTTTGATTTACTACATGTTCTGCTGTATGAATCGGACGTCGTCGGCGTTGTCGTCGATGCCCTCATCCAATCTCCGAAGTGAACGTTCCGTTTCGTGATGAAGAATCCTGTGTATTGCCAAGCCGTCGCATTTCCGATGTGGAAATGGAAAACATGACCTCAAGAGCAAATGCCACCAGCCCGCGTGACTGCGGAGCACGCAATATCCCCGGTTTCCACTATTTTATTTGATGCTGTCTCTTCTGATTTTCCCACCACCGCATCGACGCAGGTGCACGATGTACGACGCTCCCTCCTGCCATGTACCGTTCCTTCATTTGGTGGTATAGTCTCTTCGCCTTCCTTTCGGTGCTTTTCCCGACCCATACAGAGGGACAAGTCCCGGGTGCCCAGGAGCCTCTCAACCTCGGCCCGGGCGGGGGACATGCAGGTACAGACCGTTTCTCCCATGCAATCGTCACGCCTTTGCGGCTAACGCAGAACAGGCAGCAACCACCAGCATGCTCACGACGAAGGCGTGTTCAAAGCTCCGCAGTGGAACGTCCGGACACCGAGGGACGACCCTCAGAAACCGATCCAGGACCGTCGGCCTTATAACCGCACGTGTAAGTCGTCCCTTTCGGGGTTTGAAGATCGAGTCTGACGCGACAGTGCTGCCTTTGGTCTTTCCACCCCTGCCGTTAGGCTCGGTCCGGCCAGGTGGATGGCTTCGTCAACAGATGCAACTCATGGTGGACGGCCTACCTGGTCACATGCACGAATTCTACCGCTTGGTGAAAGACGCACCGTGGCTGGGAGGGGATCAAGAATACTCCCGTAAGTTTGCCTCCATCTTCTGCATGATGTCTTTTCGATGGTGGCACCGTATCCCCCATTGCCTGGTGATGATGAGCCGGCTAAGCTGTGACGGACACAAGGGCTCAATGAGGCGTGGCCCTACTCTTATAATGCCCTCGTGCCCTTGGCCTGGGGAATGGACGATTCGCGCCTCAAGTCTCACGTCCTCCAAGTGACGGATTGGATCATCAGCCACCAGCACGAAGATGGCTGGCTAGGGCCAGAAACAGACCAAGCTCGACGGAATTTCTGGGCGAGATATCCACTCTTCCTGGGACTGTTACAGCTGGTCGAGGCAGAGCCTGAATTGGGCCGCAGCATGATCCTTCCGGCGATGCACCGGTTCATCAATCTCATGCACGAGATGCTCTTGGATCGACACCGAGGTTACGTGTGGAAACCGGGCGATCTATTTGACGAGCAATGGGGCCGATCACGCGCGGCGGACATGATTTTGGCCTTGCAGTGGCTCTACGAGCATCATCCCATGGACAACGGGGACAAGATCCATGAATGCATGGCGCTGATGTACGAAATGGCCTACGACTGGTCTTACTGGTTCCAAGAGGATGTTTTCCTCAAGGACGATCTCGACCTCTTCCCGGTCGAGCTCACCCGGAGCGTGTTCCCTTACGTTCACGGGGTCAATGCTGGACAAGGACTCAAGTCCGGCGCCGTCATGCGAAGACTCGTTCACGACGACTCCCTGCTCAACAGCACCCGGAACGGGGTCGACTGGACGTTCAGGTATCATGGCACGCCCTCGGGGGCCATCATCGGAGACGAACGCGAGGCCGGTCTGAGCCCGGCGAGGGGCGTTGAACTCTGCAGTGTGGTTGAGACCATGTTTTCGTTGAACTATCTTTACCAAGCCTGGGGCTACCGAGACCACGCCGACAGGTCAGAAATGACCGCTTACAATGCGCTCCCCGTCATGTTGATGCCGCACTGGTGGGCGCACCAGTACGTCGCGCAGACCAACCAACCGATCAGCCATCCGTTGGAGAAGTCTCCCTTCTGGAATGTCGGTCCCGTCGGTCAAACATTCGGCACCGAACCCAATTATCCCTGCTGCACCGTCAACATGCAAGGCTATGCGAAGTTTGTGCCGGCATCGTATGTCAGAGACGGCGACATCGGGATTGCACACGCCTTGCTGGGACCCACCGAGGTGACCACGACCCTGGGGAAGAGAAACACGGTCCGGATTGTGTGCAAAACAAACTATCCCTTTAGCAACGATCTCGAATATGAGATCAGAGCAAGGCACTCATTTCGGTTCTCCTTCCGAGTACCTGCCTGGGCTATTCTAGATGAAAGCGCCATCTGGATTGATGGCGGGCGCCGACAAAACCTGCGACCGGACAATGTCACGGGCATGCATTCTCTGTTTGTGCCGGCCGGCCGCACACACGTGGAGGTCGCCTTTGGCGCAAAGGTTCGTGTGGAAGCGCGCCCCAACGACACCGTCGCCATCTATCACGGCGCCCTGCTCTATGCATTGCCGGTCGCTGGCGAGTATCATGCGTCACGACCGGCACGCTATCCCGGACTCACGGCGCCGCCGGAAGCCCAGGACTGGACGATATTGCCTCGATCGCTCTGGAATCTGGCCATTGACCCGTCGACGCTGCGATTTTATGAATATCCCAATCGGTATGACGAGTCATTGCCTGATCCTATCTGGCACGAAGATGCGCCGCCCGTCAGCATCTCCGCTCTTGCGTGTGAAATTGACTGGAACATCACCCAAGGGTACGCCCCGAATCCACCGTTGCTGGGAAAGCGCAACTGCACCAACAGGGCATTCCCCGTAGAACTGAGGCCTTACGGCAGTGCCAAGTTGCACATGGCTGAACTGCCGACCGTGGATCTGCGTCCAGGAAGTCCTGACTTGTGGGACCCTGGTGAAAACAAGGAGCAGGAGCTGGTGGATCAGACCGTATGACCAGGTCCGCGACGACACAGAATGAAACGCTTCTTGTATATCTCTCTTGCATGAGAATGAATACAGTCTGCTCCAGTGCTTAGGGCTTGTTCTGAGAAATTCGTGACGAGGGAGGGTGGGGTGTGGAGAGCAACCGGCACCTAAAATATAATATTAACAAATGGCCCGATGATATCACCTATGGGACCCTGTCGTGAAACCGCCAGCCAACCTCAGCACCATTCATTCCTGCAGCCATGCACTGATTTGCGATTCACAATGGCTTCAGAATTCATCGGCTACACGATCTTGGTCACTCTGCAAACCCCTCGCAACGCCCAGGTTCAAGGTGTCGTGGCTGACGTGGCTAACCACAAACTCCTCCTGCAAAATGGTATGTCTGATCCTTGGATTCTGTCCACCCCCTGACCGTGCTCAGTTCTCCTCCTTTGGAACGGTCAGCGGCTCCCTTCTTACGTGATCGAGTCCTCCGCGATCGCCGACCTTGAGGTCGCACCCTCCCAGCCGGCTGAAGTTGAAGTGGAAGATTTGACGACCCCGTTCGCGACGACGCAGCATGAGAAGGCACATGTGTCCCTACCATCGTATTCTCAGGACCCTTCAGTCGGCTTCGTGGATCCGGCCATCCTCAGCTACAGGAAGCCAGCCACGGTCCGAAATGCTGGCGCCCCGGCTCCCCGGCCCCATGTGCTCCCTGACTCCCCCGTGATGATTGCCAACGGGGCGGTGTCCAGCCCCTCAACCCGCCTTCCTCCTCGTACGGACGTGGGACACAGCTCTGGCTCGAGCATCGCCACCGCCGTGCCGAACCAGGTCCCCGATCATCAAAGGTCCTCCTCCGCCACGGCCACACTCTCGGAACCGTTTGATGCGCTCTCACTGAAGAAGGACACAAAGGAGGACGAGGCGGCCGAGCCAAAAGTCACGGATAATCGGCGCCAAAATCCCAATGCGACATCACAGACCGGGCCTGGCATCATTGACCTCAAAGATGTCCATCATGGCCCTTTGAAGGCGTCGAAGAAATCTGGCGGCAAGGGCAAGGGATGGCGTCAAACACCTTTGATTGAAGAAGTCCCTCGCCAGAACGGAAGGAAGACACAGAGAGGTCGGAGAGCGATTGGGGAAGCAAACGGTTGGGCCACCGAAGACGCCACCGATATCCAAGACATGGGAGACTTTGACTTTGAGTCCAACTTGTCTAAATTTGACAAGAGACGAGTTTTCGACGATATCCGCAAGGAGGACACGACGGCCCATGATGAACGCCTGGTGAGCTTCAACAGAAAACCCCGGCCGGGAACGAATGGCGGTCGCAACCTCCATTTCACCGAAAATGTCCTGGACGTGCCGGAGGTGAACGACAGGGACCGGTGGAAAAGCGAAGCGGGTGAGACCGAAGATGATCTGAACGGCGAGCACTACAGCAGCGGCAAGGGGTCTCGTCGTGCCGGATCTCGACGGCCGCTGCAGTCACGAAAGGGAAGCGCAATCCCGGGGCACATCGATCGCACGGAATCACCCCGGCCCGTGGTGGCACGAATGCAGACGGCATCACCGCTGAATGGGTCCGTCTCTGGCATCCGTGCCTCATTCCGATTGCCCAACAACAAACCGTGCCACTGTGTGTCGCCGCTCCAGATGCTGGAGATCGAGCAGCTCTGTACGTCTGAGCTCGGGTTGACCGAGGACATCCTGTCCGAAAACGCCGGTCGCAGCATCGCCATGGCTGTCCTGAAGATTCCCGAGGTGAAGAAGAGCGTTGTCTTCCTGGTGGGAAATCACAAGTCTGGCGCTCGTGCTGTGGCTGCGGCACGCCACCTGCGCAATCGTCGTTTACGCGTCACCATCGTGGTCCTGGGCGGTGAACGAGAAGAGTTACTTTTTGAGATCATGCGCAAGCAGCTTGCCATCTACAAGAAAGGTCAAGGATATGTTGATCGATGGGACGAGTACCAGACCGTATCTACCGCCGGGGGGCCACCGCCCGATGTGATTGTGGACGCCTTGCTCGGTGTCCACACGGTATTCGACGAGTTGCGAACTGACGACCAGGCGACCGTGCTCGAGATGATTCGGTGGGCGAACCGCACTGCGCCTGTCCTATCCGTCGATGTGCCCAGTGGTCTGTCTGCCACCTCCGGTTTATTGACCGAGGTCGATGGCCAGACGTTGGTCATGTCTTCCAAGCACGTCATTGCCTTGGGTGCGCCCAAGAGCGGCTTGCTTCATGGAATGGCGCGTGAGGCAGCAGAGCCGACGTCAACATGGCAAGTTTGGGTCGCAGATATCGGCATATCCACGGGGGCCTGGCACAAGCATGGATCCCGGCGCAAGCACGGCGTCGACTTTGGCACCGACTGGATTGTGCCTCTCAAGTTTGTGCTGGGTGGCCCGTCGTGACCAGGTCAGACTGAGGATGGCGAGTGATGAGTGTTGGATCTAGATTTCGTCTTTGTATTTGTACAGTCTTTTTTTTCTTTTGCTGCGTTTGAGCGAGCACATCAAAGAGGCGTTTATGATCAGGCAAGTCCGGTAAGGGGAACCATGGCCATCATGGCATGGCACGGCGGGTTTCAACAAAGGAAAAGGCGTCCGTGTTTTCCTCATGTGTGGATGTATCAGATACAACAGGAAAGGCTTGCCCTCTCAAGTCGCAAAGCAGCATCGCCAAAGTCAAGGTATTTTGGTCTTGTTTTCCGGGTTATTGCTCAAACACGGTGGCGAATTTTTGAAAGTAGAGAGCTGTTCCATGCTACCTGATGCAAAGATGGCTATTGCGACCTCAATCCCAGAATTCTCGAACTTGGCACCACCATCATCATCGTCGACGACAACATGAATGTACGTACATCTTTAGCAAAGTTGAATGTGGCTCCATTCGTCCCTCACACTGCTGGTCCCAGATTTACAGCTTTTTTGATACACAAGCACAGTATTGGCACAGCCACGGCAGTCAGTGGCCAGTAGTGAAGTTTCAGCGTCTGGCACAACTCACACCATGTCCAGGTTCAGGGGGATGGCCATTTTCATTTGAGGACTCTCGTGACCAACCCGGTGGCGACGGTTTTGCCGCCTTCTCTGATATTAAACCGCTGGCCGGCTTCCATGGCGATCGGGTGATGCGTTCTCAGCACCATTTCCACATTGTCGCCCGGCATGACCAACTTGGTCGGGTCGTCGGTGCCTTCGGGCCACTTGAGATCGGCGGCCTCGTCTGCGGTCCGGATGAAGATCTGTGGGCGATAGTTGGTGCCGAAGCCAGATTTTCTTCCACCTTCCTCTTCGGTCAAGACGTACATGGACACCAGTGCTTCCTTGTACGGCTTGCATGTGCCCGGGACCGCGATGACCATGCCACGTCTGATGTCTTCTCTCTTCACCCCGCGGAGCAGGAGGCCGGAATTGTCACCGGCACGCGACTCGTCGCAGGACTTCTTGAATGTCTCGATATCGGTGACTTTGGTCTTGATCGGCGTGTACGAGCCGCCGATCAGCTCGACTTCCGAGTCCTTCTTCAGAATACCACGCTCGACACGGCCAGAAGCCACGGTGCCGCGACCGGAGATGGAAAAGACCTCCTCGATCGACATCATGAAGGGCTTGTCGGTGTCACGTTCGGGCGTGGGGATCCAGGTATCGATGGCTTCCAAGAGTTCATCGATTTTCTGCACGCCGATCTCTGGCTGTGTCCCCTCGAGGGCGCAGAGGGCCGAGCCGAAAATGATGGGTGTATCGTCGCCCTCGAATCCGTAGCTGTTCAAGAGTTCTCTCATCTCCATCTCGACCAATTCCAACATTTCTTTGTCGGCGATCGTGTCCACCTTGTTGACGAACACCACGATCTTTTGCACCCCGACCTGGCGCGCGAGCAAGAGATGTTCTCGCGTTTGGGGCCTGTCCTGTGTCAGCGTCAATCGGCTGCGGTGGGTCCCCCTCTTACATCTGTCCATCACCGGCGGCGACAACCACAACGGCACCGTCCATGTTGGCCGCGCCAGTAATCATGTTTTTGATGTAATCGGCGTGACCGGGGCAGTCGACATGTGCGTAGTGCCGAGCATCCGTCTGATATTCAATGTGAGCGGTCGAGATGGTAATCCCGCGCTTCCTCTCTTCCGGTGCTTTGTCAATGGCGCCGTATTCCAAGAACCTGGCATAGCCTTTCTCTGCCTGTCGTTTGGTGATGGCAGCTGTGAGCGTGGTCTAGACGGGTCAGAATTCAGCGGGTCGAGGGAGCCGAACGCAGGCACACACCTTGCCATGGTCGACGTGGCCAATGGTACCTCGCGGAATCAGCTGAAGCTCATCAAAACGAGGGAATGGTCCATCGTACCAACGTTCACGTGCGGCTTCGTTCTCTCAAAGACAGTTGCATAAGTTCGAGCGGCGAATCTGTCATGGCCGAAGACCCGATTCACCGGATTCAATCCTCTGGTCGTCGACGACGCAGCAAACCGGGAGGTGCGCAAGAATGAAGTGACAGAGCGAGTGAAAGCCATCGCGACGCCAAAAAAGAGCAGGACAATTATAAACCGAGAAGAGAATCTACAGCCAGAAGATAAAGTGTAGGGTCATGGAAAATAATGTCGCGAAAGGGTTCGAGATCGAGCTTTGAGTTAGCGCTTTTTTTTTTGCGGAGTTCCCTTCGGCCTTGGCGTCTGCCACTTGTTGTTGCTACAAAGCCAACAGGCACTACCGACTCTTTCCGTCGACAAGGAACAAAGATGGGCAAAGGTCAGCATAGTGTCTCTCCTTTCGCTCGCTTCAGCGCGCTGACGAGCGTCTGCAGGCACGGACAAGCTTTACGTATGACGACGTTTCCCCAGACCAACCTCAACTAACCTCATGATTATTAGATCACGCACTCTGAATGGGCCTCTTCCGATGCCTATTCAGCGTCGGCAGGCGCGGGCGTGCGAGCTGACACGAGGAGTCATGGCTCCTTCAAGCGCTTACCATTCAACTTTTGTGCCCTCAGTCTGCAGCCATTCGATACACCCGTTTGTACGGCAGAGGGAGACATCTTTGACCACGAGAACATTATCAGATGGCTCATGAAGCATAACACGAATCCCATCAATGGACAGCCCTTGAAGCAATCTGACCTGATCAAGTTGAACTTTGTGAAGAACGACGCTGGAGAGTACGTCGACCCGGTGACTTTCAAAGTCTTCACGGACAACACACATATTGTCGCCATCCGGCATGGCGCTTCTGCCAATGTCTTTGCGTTCGACACGGTCGAACGATTGAACATTAAGGCCAAAATGTGGAAAGACCTGGTCTCGGACGAGGAATTTTCGAGAAAGGATATCCTCACGCTGCAGGATCCGCAGCACGTCGAATCGCGCAATCTCAGCACGTTCAAGTATCTCAGGGATGGACAAGACTCGGGCATTCAGAAGGAGGAGGCATCCATCAACACGGCCGCCATGGGAAGTGTGGCAGACTTGAAGATCATGAAAGCCAAGGAGGCCGTGGCGAGGGCACGAGCAGAACGCGCCACCGGACCGGCAGCACAGAAAGCGAGACCGCCGACAGCAAGTCCCGTCACCAAGGCGCGGGCCGTGGAACCGCCGAAGGCGAGATCTTACAACACGACCCGCCACACCACGGGCTTAGCGGCGGCATCGCTCACGTCAACGGGGGTGACACCGCATACTTCGGCCTCGCTGGCGTTGATGTCCGATGAGGAATACCTTTTGAAACGTGGCAGAGTCAAAGAAAAAGGGTATGTCCGACTTTCGACGACGTTAGGCGACCTCCATCTCGAACTTGAACCCGAGTACGCTCCGAAAGCGGTGTGGAACTTTGTTCGACTGGCCCAGAAAGGGTACTATAACGGGATCATCTTCCACCGGAACATCCGCAGCTTCATGATCCAGACGGGCGACCCCACGGGCACGGGCCGTGGAGGCACGAGCATCTGGAACAAGAATTTCGAAGACGAGTTCGAGGGGCCCTTGAAGCATGACAAACGAGGCGTGGTGAGCATGGCCAATAAAGGCAAGAACACGAACAGCAGTCAGTTCTTCATTACATATCGTGCCGCTAGTCACCTGGATCGAAAGCACACCATCTTTGGTCATGTCGTTGACGACGCCAGTATGGATGTGCTGAGAAAGCTGGAGGAAACGCCCGTGGACAGCAACGACCGTCCGAAACAAGACATCGTGATTATCGAGGCAGTCGTCCTGATCGACCCCTTTGACGAGTTCTGGAAGAAAATGCGGGAATCTGAGCGGGTCGAAAGCGAGAAAGAGGCCCGACGGCGTGAGGGCACGGCGGCTGACAAGACCACTTGGACCGGAAAGCGGATTCGAGACGACGGGACCGTCATCCAAGATGACGGCGGAGGCGTAGGCAAGTACCTGAAGGCCGCAATGGCCGGTCACGGTGGTGGGGACGAGGATGAGATTGTCGAGTTGGTCGATGAGGAGCCCGAAGAACCCCTCCGGAAGAAAGCAAAAGGGGGAGGAGGGGGCTTCGGCAATTTCGAAGGCTGGTGAACGGCCACGAGTCTCACCGAATGGTCCTGCAATGACACCCATTCCCATGTTCCCCATTTCAAGCCCACCGGCCCGACAAATCAATTAACTTGTCAGAGCGCTTTTCATCCTCTTCAACCACCGCTCTTTGATGCCCTGATGCAGGATCTGATGGCTCTTGTTTGTCGTGGCCTTGATGTACCAGCTCAAAAAGACATTCGACCTCGTCTCGGACATCTCCAGCAAGTGCAGCACACCGGTTTCGGATTCGGGCTGCTTGACCTCCCACCGGCCGTAGATCGTGACGCCACTCCCGGGATCCGTGAGCGACTCCATGCCAGTGGTCGTCGTGCGCATGGCGCTGTGATAGACCAGGTCCGTGCTATAGCCGGGCAGCACGGTCAATTTGTCCGTGATGGCGAATTGGCCCTGTTGGAAACTCGAGGTTGCGTACGGCGCGTCCAGGGGGACATGGAAGTCAGAAGCCATCTTGGTCACGTCGACCGCTTTCGGATCTGAGGCCAGAAGATGTTCGAGTTTCGTGACCAGCGGGTTCATGCGAATCATGGCGTCAAAGTCATGCACGATGTCGAGCGCGATGGACAGGCCCAGTTGGATGATTTCCTCCGCCGACTTGCCCCGCCAGTGCTCGCGGGGGGGGAGCATGAGGTCGGTGATGTAGCCGCTCTTCAGCGACGTGTTGAGAAACGACATGATGAGACGGAATATTGATGAAGATAAAGGTGAACAACTCAGCAGCAGGCTCTTGATGATTCGTTGTTCGCCTTGGGAACACCCAGCTGACTTCCCAACCAGTGTGCGATCGAGGCGTGGCCTAGCACAGGTCCCAGCAAGAAGTCATCGGAGCCAACGAATGTATAGCTTTTACAATCGACTGACCGCGCATGCCATCTTCGCAGAAGAACCAGCGGATCCGTGGGACGGTAGCAAGAATAGAGACTTTGGGGGCGCAATGCTTAGTTGAGCCTGCTCAGCCGCACGGTAAAATTCTAAGTGCTTATTCGGTGGTCGAAATGGGCAAGGACCAGCCAGACCATCTCCCCGCAGAGATTGTGTTGTGCTCAATGCGTGCATTCCAAATGTGGTAGGTACCTTCGCCTTTCCCAGTCAGAATCCGTGGCGGAGAATCAAATCGCATTGGCGTCATTGCACTTGCATTGTGCTATCTGGTGGGTCGAAGAGCCAAACAGCGCTTCTGTCAGTCTTTGATACCCTCGTTTTGGTGAGAAGCTCTCGGTAGTAGCAGGGTGTGAAGGATCAAAAAGTGGTCAAGATCCCGCGTAGTAAGACACAATATGAGTAGAGCCTGAAGGGTTGACAAAGGGTTACAGAACTGAGCAGGTGTTGGATGGTGATCGGGAAACAAAAAGCACAAAGATGGGCATCCTCAACTTTGTGGCCGTCTATTAAAGTGCATTCTAGCTCACTCAAAATCATCATCATCTCGTGACAGTGGATCCGGCCTGTTCATCTTGACTGGACTCAAGGACGCGGCCGCGTCCAACGGATTTGCGGTGCCGATGAGACTCCTTCTGTTCACCCTGCTGTCGAGCTTCTCAAGGGGCGTCATTTCCTCGACGTCCTCGTCCTCAACGTCGCGAGGGAGGGTGCTGGCGCCGCTCAAGGCTCTATGTCGAGGCTGGCCGAGCTTTATCCTCACCGCGAGACGCAATTGCTCCACGTAGTCGGCCATTTCCTTGAACGCTTTGGGCGACTCGCGCCCATTTTTCACCTCACTGTACAGTTCTTGTGCATCATCCAGCCTCTCTGCCGCCAACTCGGCACGGCCCAGCTTCATCCACTCGTCGGCGGCCATGGTGCACCATAGCGCCGCTTTCCGCTTCCTCGTGCCCCATCCCGTATTCCCAATGCCAATCCGGGCGGCAAAACAGCTGGCCGTGCGTTCACTGATCAGCACATGGCCAACGCTTCCCACTAGGCCGAGCTCGAGACTTCGCACGGCCCATTTGGCCGCCGTGTCGGTCGCCACCCTCCCTCGAACTTTCAGAAGCTCAACGGCGAGGAGAATGGCTCGGAGGGCAAGACCGGGAGCGGTACAACGGGTCAGGTACGAATAAGTGGCCGTCTCCACCATCTGATCAAAATTCTCCATTTTCATCTTGGAGCTGACGCTGCTCCCCAGTGGATTGAGCAGCGTGGCGACGCAGCACATCTCGTTGGCGCCCGCGAGATATTTCCATGCTTTGTCGTTCATATAGTCTGATCGCACAAGCTCGTACGTAGACGCGGCCAGCTTGTAGTCTCGAAGCATAAACGCGTAATCGGCGAGTTTCCGGAGCAGAGCCTCGGGCGTGTCAAACCGGTACGAAGCCTGGATACTGTCGTAATTCCCGCTGGCGCCAGAACTCACCAAGTTAGTCGCGGACGACGAATTTCGAGAGGAGCTGCCGATGCCGGCCCAACGTTTCGAGAGAGACATGAAACGGCCCGAAAGGCCTCGGCGCCGTGAGGCGACCTGCTCATTCCAAAGAGCAACGCGCTGTTCCATGTGGTAGATAATCGACTGAGTCACCAACTCCCGGACAAAGACTCGGAGAGCCGCGGCATCGGTAGAGAAGATGTAAGGAGAAGACGGCACGTTCAGCTCTATCAGATCGCTGTTGTTCTGAAAGTCGACGAGATCTTCAGAAGGAGAGAGCCATTCCGGCTTGGGCAACTCTTCGGTATCATCGTCGGACTGTGTACAGGCGGTCGACCTCAGCCGGAGCAGATGGCAGTGGAGGCCGAAGTGGCGCTTCATCTGGTCAAAGAGGGCTGAGGACTTGCCAAAGTCGTCTCGATCTTCGTCATGAACGAGAACGTAATATCGGAGATATTCCGCGTTGACGTAGGACGGGAGAGCCCGCGAGCCTTGCGTGGTCTGCTGGTAGAGGTGGCGTAGAGTCTCAATGGGCTGCGGCGTCGAGGAGCTGATGGCCATGACGGCCCCAACAGGATGCAGGAACGCTTCGTGTGGGCTGATCGTCGGTGAACAGAGCAATCGATTGAGAAAGACCTTGTACACGCCGGACACATCGTTGAGCCCCCCGACAATGTCGGCGAGAGGAATTGTTTGGCGGTGAATGTAGTTTTCCATCAGCTCTTCGAGCTGGTCCTGGGGGCTCTCCGTGGCCATGGTCGCCGCATCCTCCGCCAATCGACCCAAGTCGATAAAGCGGATGCCGAAGTCCTCCCAGGCTCGACTCGCGCCCGAACTATCTCTCACCACCACTTTGCCCATCACCCGATTGCCGTAGGGCCGGATCAAATCCGTAAACCCATTTTTTACCCCCTTGCGGCGAGCAAGGTCGTCGGCGTCCGCGGCGGCATAGATGGCCACCGTCGGAGAAAACGCTCGGACGATGAGAGATCGGATATCCTCAAACCCTTCTGAAGGCGTCCCGATCGTGCTCGCCGCCGCTGACCTTCCCAGTCTCGCGAACGAGAGCGAGAGTCTCTCACTCGGCGAGTCCGAGCGCGACAGGACGCTGGTGGCTCGAGAAGCTAAGGTCAGAGAACTGGATGTCTCGGGTGATTTGTCTGCCGTCGGCGATCTCGTCTTCCGCGCACCAGGCGCGATGAGGGTAGAGTGGTTCTGTGCTTGCTGAAGAGGGTCTCCATCACTGGGCGAGGTCATGGACAGTGCTGGATGGAGATGGCTGCGCTGGATATGCAGAAAGTCCGACTACGGCACATTGGATGTGAGTCATGCGAGTCAAGTATGGCTATTCGGACGACCATGTCCAGACGATGGTGGGTTTCTTTGCGCAGCGGACAGTTCAATGTGTCTTCAGAAAGTGATGCTTCAGCCAAATAAGGCGGAAGTCCCTTGCTGGCGCATCCTTGGCATTCCGATCCGCCCAAAAGTTGGAATTGCTTCGAATTGGCCATTTGCATTCCTAGCTCTGAGTGACAGTCATGGCGCATAGCCACATATCCAGAAGCCTTCTCGTCCTGGTGAAAAATTGCAGGACTCTCAACGCGGCAGACCCATTGACGGTATGGCCCCTGCGTGCTTGTGTCGTGCAGTCCATCTGATGTGTTCCATAGCAATGTCTCGCTCCGCGGTTACGTAGTGGCTTCGCTACTGAGGCACGACTCCCGGTGAGAGAGCTTGCTGAAGAGATCAAAGCGGAGCTGGACGTCCCCCCCAAAGATACTGGCACACCGGACGCAGCCGACCTAGTTCACCCCGTTCCCTCGGTCGCGACCAGAAACCCCACCGACCCGACGTCACGGATCCTGACCACGCTGTACTCCTGGCCGGAGCTCGAGCCTCAATCTTTTGCCTGGTATGACAAGAACCAGTTGGACCTGCCATTGCGGCGCGACATCCTTCACCGAGCCGTTGTGTTCGAGGCCGACGCGACCAGGCAAGGCACGGCGAGCACAAAGTGGCGGGACGAAGTTCACGGGAGCGGTCGGAAACTGCTTCCACAGAAAGGAACTGGCCGTGCCCGTGTCGGAGACCGGAAGTCGCCCATCCGACGTGGTGGAGGCGTGGCCTTTGGCCCTAAACCGAGAGACTTCTCGACAGAACTGCAGCGGAAGGTGTACGATATTGCGTGGAGGACGGCCCTGAGTTATCGATACCGAAGAGGGGAATTGATCGTGCTGAGTGGTCCTGTCACGCTGCCCCAATCTCGAGGACCTCAACGTCTCACCAATATTTTCGAGGGCAACCGATGGGGCAAGGCCGACGGGCGAAGTCTGCTGGTCACGCTGAATGTCCGGACGCACCTCTTCGAGAACATGCGCGAGGTGGGCCAACACGGCCTCGTCAAGGACATTGAAGACGTGGACGTCAAGGATCTCCTGGAGACTGGTCGAGTCGTCATCGAACAGAGAGCACTGGATACCCTGCTGAAGGCGCACTCCAGTGACCTGGGACTAAGACTGAGCCTGAAAGCCGCTATGAAGCGCATATGAATGTGCTAGAGAAGACGTGGGAGACCGTTGGATGCGGTAGCTGCTGGCACATGGCCGCCTGTTTTCAGGATTTAACGGTCGATCGATGCTCTGCAGATGCAGACAGCTGATGGAGAGGTCACCACATCCATCGAAATGCGGTTGATGTGCTTGACCGTTTCAGATAGAGTCATCTGCTGGCCCTGTCAAAGTCTACGTCGATCAACTTTGGCCGAGCAATGAAGGACGGGAAGTTTGAAAGTTATTCAGTGTTGCAGAGGACCGTGGCCTTGGGGTATGGATTAGCTTCCTCTGCAATGAATGGACTCGGGACTGAGGTGAGGCCTTGGTTTACATACCGTATTTTACACCACCGATCCTATAATTGGCAGAAACTGTGGCAAGGAAATGTAGAATACCTAGACAACCTTGGACGGACCATATTTTAGCTTGTCATGATCATTAAATATGAAACTAACCTGCAACCATTTTTACGACCAGCTAGTTTACTTGTTTCCTCGCTGCACGACCAGGCGAGCCTACATGGTATTGCCAAAAAGACACCGCAGGACAGACGCCATTCACACACTATGTCAACCACGTCAACTACATTGCTAGAGGTTGCGTGTTTGTCGAGTCGAGTGCTTGATGGACAATGTTCTATTACGTCGCGACTCTCTACCAAAGTCGATCGAAGATGGTCAAAATAAAGGAGGCCATCTACTCGACAAGATAGGGTTTACCTCCACTTCACCGAGACATGCTCCACTGGCCACCTTCAGCCACACAGTGCAAAGGATCTTCACCTCGTCCACATGATGGCGCCGCCGCCAATGCCCCTCACTCCTAAAGGATTCTTGTTCCCCTGGACATCAACACCCTCAGTGGCCCAGCCGACGAGCAGATCAAAGCCACAGCGGCGGTAAAACATTTCTCTCCCCTTGGCCGCGATGACCCCGGCCGGGAGCCCATCGGCGCGTGCTCGCTCCATGCCCCACGCCACCAACTCTCGACCGGCGCCGCGGTTCTGATAGGCCGGGTGGACGGCCAGGGTGTTGAGCGACCAGTGATTGCGCCGGTACGGGGGTTCCACGAAGTGATGGGTGATGAACGGGTACATTCTCTGCTCGAAGTTGGTCATGGTCAGTGGATCCGTGTCGGAGTCGCTGGGTCGAGCAGCGCTCTGGTCGCGGATGACCCAGTTACGAAGCCGGTGAACGAGTTTGATCAGTGGAAGCATCAGGCGTCCTGCAAGTTTGGTGAGCTCGGCATGGACGGTATGACTCTCTTTGTGCTTGTTGGTGCATGAAGATGTGTGAAAGGGCCGGACGACCCATGCGAAGGAGGATCCAAAGAACCAGGACGAGTTGAGGCGTGGTATGAGGTGAGAAGATAAGTGAAGAAGATATCAATGTGTCAATGGGTGGACGAGCAAAGGCAAAATGGAATCGATAAAGCTCACAAACACACAAGGCTTGGGTGGAGAAGCGGGCGAAGGCCAGCTTTCAAGAAAGTGATTGGGGGAACAAATCAAATGCTGTCTACTTACTTGGATCCCACCACCCAGCAAGGCCCCAAAGCCTCTCCCACCCTAATCCGACACGCTGCCATTCAGCCACGCCGATCAGAACCTCCTTGCTCTTGCTTTCGCCTCCCTTCTCGCCAATGCCGGCCGTCGGCACCGCAATCTCCTCGAACTCGTAGCTCACCATCCAAATGCGAGAATAGTCCCACCAGGTCTGCCAAACACGCCGTCGCCAAGCAGCCACATAGTCCTCTGCGTACTCCTCACGATACGGACACATCCTAGCCGTCAGCTCCTCGTCATAAAAGCCTGCTGCGAGGACTTCAGCAATACGAGGCACGTCTGAACGACGCGCCGGTCGGATCGGCATTTTGGTCTCGACGGCTGGGGCTGGTTTTTATCTCCTGACGTCGCGATCAGCGGGATGATGCTCACGGCTTGAAGATGGAGGAGTTGAGAGTAATGAACCATCTAATACAAAGACATTGAATGCCAAACGAAAGAGAAAGAAGATATTTGGAGCTTGTTCCAAGCAACGATGTCGTCCTTCTGTGCCTGGGAAGTTTGTGTGCAAATGGAAGCTAAACTCCTTTGGGAAAAACTGAGGACCCGGCCTGGGGGGACCAAAATAAATCAATGATAGAATAGGAGCATCAGTCGCTGCAAGCAGTCATCGGATCGAGGTGACCGACCGCGCACGACAGGGAGCTTTCGGACTGGTATTGATCGGTCTAGCTCTTGGTCCCGCTCTTGGTCCCCTTAGGACCAGCAGTCCTTTGAAAAATTTCACCGCCATCGGGCCAGCCAACTGTCCAGATCCGTGGTTTCGCTTTTTATTGTCAATAATCCGTCAACCGGGTTGCAACATGCAAAGGCGGATGGCGAATGTGGTAAAGCCGTTCGGATCTAGTCCATGGAACCGTCTTCATTCATCGGGCATCAAGGACAGCAGCAACACGGTCTGCTGAAACCGGTGGTCGTCAGGGCTGCAGGGCACAGACAAGGGCATCTCTCGTGGCCTTTGGCACCTCGTGGTGGATGCACAATAATGGGAGACACAGGCAAGGTCATGCATCCGACCTCACACCATGACCGAGTGTGGATCCTGAAAATCCTGTGGAGCTTGTGGATCTGCGGATCGGCGGTACGTTAGTGCAAACTTTGGCCACGGCTCCACAAAAGGACCCTGGCACCCCGTCCTGGCGCAATACATTCAGTCCTCTTGTCCAAGGTGGCGTCCAACGCAGCTAACGAGACGTGGACCGCGGCCTTGATTACTAGAGCCGCGACGGCGAGTCGTTGACAAGAGCCATGTGCCAAGTCTGGCTGGCGTCCACGCAATCAAGGAGATCCGGGCTGAGGACGTTTGTCAAGAGGCCGGGGATCACTGACTCGCCCGATTTGACAGGCAGTCAGGGGTCCTAAAGGATACAGCAACTATAGTACCACTCCCTATCAACTTCCAGGATCGTCCTTGCTTCAGGGTCAATCTTGGTGATCCGGTTTCCGCCATTTCGTGTTTCGGAAGGAACCGTGTGATGAAAACCGTTGCTTGCCAGCATTACCATGAATGGTGTTTGGCGGCTATCGAGCTGGTCGGACTCGACCCGCGTGAGGAGGTGCAATAATTGCCAAAAAGAGGGCATGTTGCTTGATCCAACCGCCAGCGACTCTCTCGGATGATGTATTATTCACACTGAGATCGTGGTGCTGCATTTGACTGGGTCGCGCGGCCCCGTTTGATCGAGGGAACCGGCCAGCTATCTCACTGCCACATCTACTGTGTATTCCTGTTCGTATTCCTGCGTGTGGTATGTGTGGAGGTCTCGACAATGGAGGAAATTTCGGCCCAAGTTCAAACAGAATGGTCGTCAGGGCCCGTGCTATCTTCATATCGCACTTGCCAGCCCACGTCTTTTCGGATAATCATGTCTTCGCTGCTCATGCTCCTGTTTGAATGTCCCTCCTGGGAATTGCTGGAGCCCGCATATGGATTGGTTTGGCGCTCACAGGACGCAGTGTATTGATTGTTTCCCGGGGTCAGCGAGGGGCCGTTTAATGGAATATGGCGCCGATCTTTCGACCTCGACTGCGGATTGTTCACCGCACTCAGTCGATAGCTCTGGCGACTATTTTTCTTTGTCTCCTGGTCGGTGCTGCGCTGCTGAGAGCCAACCGCGGTGGCCCAGGTAGTCCCCATAGACGTATCAAATTTGCGCAGCCATCGATTGAGGGCCGGGATTGCGCAGGACACGAGAGCATAGAGAAGCTCCACTTGCAGATACACGGTCGGGTAGGTGATGGCGACGCCCCGATTGTGCGAAGTTGTCGAGTCGGACAGAGAGGTGATGTGTAGAACAGCAAAGACGACGATGCTACGGTCCAAGTTAGCCCAGGCGAGGGAAGATAGGATGCGCGGCGCTAATGAAAAGTGACGCACATCAGTCTCAAGAAGAAAGCAGCAAGGGCTTGGACTCTGCGCATGACGCTCATCTGCAGAGGCCATATGACAAAGGTGGACAGTATGACCATCAGAAATTCTGTGACACAGTCCAATGCACCGATGGCTTTCCATCGAATAACCTGTTCAGGTCAGAGACAATCGAGACCACACGGAGCGCGGTACTGACGAGATTTGAGCAGAAGGAAGGCTGAAACCCGATCAGTGCTAGAGGTGGACAGTCGATGGCCACGGCGAGGAGGGACCCTATGCACCACAGCCCACACACTGCCATGGCGACGTCGCAAAGGATCAGCCGGCTCCGCATGCTGGAGCTAAACAGGCGTCGACAGAGCAAGATGATTGAGCACTTGGCCAGGCCCAGCGAGAGGAGGAAGAGGATCTCGCTGGCAAGGACCGACTGTGACATGTTCAGTGGGCAAACTCAAGGGGCTCGAGTTGATCGCCCTGGGACCTACCTTTCCAACAACGTGGGCATCCGAGGCGTTGACATCTGCAAACGACCTCCCCAAGCCATGTGAAGTCGCAACAAAAGTGGCGATGTACTGCGGGATTCCAAAAGCCTGGGGATTTCGTCAATAGGGTGTCCCCAGCTTGAAAGGATCATCACCCTACAGTAGCGGCCGTGGCCAGCCAGTCATCCATGCCAAAATTCTGGCGTTTTGCTTCCGTTCGAATAACGAAAATCATGATGGTATAGATCAGGCACAGTATCGACACGACCCATATAACGCCTCGGTGGTCATTGTCGGTTACGACGGCGAATCGAAAGCCTGTGGCAGGAGGAATGTCGGACATTCTGACATGGACAGCGCTTGTTTTCTCTTCCCCTTTCCCTTTTGGAATACGACAAAAGCAGGAAGCAGAATGGTCAGCTCGACGACGAGATGGAATAGATATGATAACCAAAACAACAATCCCAGTCAATCAACAAATCACTTCACTGACCTGCTTTCGAGGCCGGTAAAGAGATTAAAAGGACGGTAGGCATCTCAAGAATCTCTTCCCACCAGACCTGTCATTCTGTACAGCTCTTGGCCGTCAGTTGCTTCGACACAATGCGCCACCGCCAAGGTTCAGCTGGTTCGAAGCTGCAAGCTGGGAGACCTCCCTCGCCTCTATGTCAAGCTCCGAGTGCTCCGAGCGGGGCATGCGTCAGGCCTGCCTTGTCATCCGCTCCCTACTCGGGTTCCTGGAAAGGAGTGAAGAGGGGATGGATTGCCAGGATACTCTTGAAGAAGCGTTGATCGCCCAAATCAATCACAACTCTGACAAGGGCCTTGCGGGATATGTGGTCGGCCATAAACAGCACCTCGCTGGGCGGGAGGTGTGGGGAGCACATTCTGTGACCTTGCATCCTGTCCATTGCCCCAAGGTTGCTGTCTCATTTAGGCCACCTAAGAAGCACAGACGGCATTTGAGTGGTTGAACTACTAATTAGCGGCCGGGGGATTCGCGCCACCAGCCCCCACCGTATGTAAGTGCCCTGAAATCCGTGACTTGGATCCCCCGGATCGCAGGAGTGGCTTCTCATCTTCACCACCTTTTTGGAAGTGGAAATGTCTCTAGAGTCGGCGCGGCCCGCGCGTGGTGGGAGATCCCAATGGAAATAGTCATGACCGTGGCAACGATGAGCTGGAGGACGTCCGAACGAAGTGTGGGAGCTCCTGCAACGCGGGATGAGTGTGGTGTGAGGTGAATCGCGCTCGGTCGACGTCGATCGTTGCTGGATGCGAGACATGAGTGCGCTGCCAACCTGGCAGGCGAATGTCACCAAGGCATCTGCAGCGGCTAGCAGCCTCTTCTCCCCTTCTTCCGCAGCCGCAGACTGGTCGCCCGCCCTCCGCCGTGGATCTCGCCGCGTTCCACAATAGTCGGCTCACAGCTCGACTTGAAGGATGACCAGTATTTCCGTTGGCTGGCTGGGTCTTACCCTCCCCCTGCCGCGTTCCTCTGCTCAGGCTCGAGACAGGTAGGCATTGACAGCACGGCAGGACGCCAGCCCTTGCCTCCGACCCTTGGTTCGACAGCCTCCAGTCGGACCTCCTGCTCCAAGAGGACAAGCGCCGTGCATGATGCAGATAGAAAGAGACCTCAAATAATTGGCCGCCACTCGAAACGAGTGTACAAAGATTTGACCTCCCCATCCCAACCACGTGTGAGAGGATCGTCGCTCACGCGTTCAACCCAGAGGGGCAGGAGCTAAGACTTCAGTGCGAACTTGTCATCTTTCCAGAAGTCTTTGATTGATCTCTTGTCCTCGAGAATCTGCTTCTCTGTCGCGCCTGAAGAAAGCGAAGAGCAGTTTGTGAGTGAGTGTGTATATCGCCGCAGAAATGGACAAAGGATTGGATCCCATGACTTCGGTCATTGAAGATGGCGAGATCGGGGGCGACAAAGTCGTGGGAGAGAAGTCGGGCACGCTCCACGATGTCGAGGACATGAAGCGAATGGGCAAGGAGCAACTGTTCAAGGTGTGTGCTGTCATCCCGAGCGATTTCAACCCATCAACGAGGCATCTGCTGACGGGCCACGTGCACCGTAGCGAAACTTTGGCTTCTTGTCCATTTTCGGTTTCGCGATGATTCTGATGAGTACATGGGAAGCTCTCCTTGGGTAAGTCGGTGCGATTTGCCTCTGCTCGGGCAGGAGACCTGACGAGATTGTCACGAACAGAACGGTCGCATTCGGATTGGCCAACGGAGGCACGGCCGGCATTATTTACATGTACTTGGTGGTCGCCGTCGGCTTCTTTATAGTCATCGTCTCCATGGCGGAGATGGCATCAATGGCTCCCACAGCTGGTAAGTTCCATCATATATCTCTTTTGTGCCTTCTTTCTCCATCTTTGTAGGCGTTACCGGGAGCCATATTCCCTTCACCCCTTGGCCACTTACCACGCGAAAATAATTCCCAACGACCAAAACCCTGTTGATCTCCGCCTGTCTTTGGTGTGTGCTCACTCTTCTCTCCCTAGGTGGCCAATATCACTGGGTGTCAGAATTCGCCCCTCGCAGCGTGCAAAAACCGCTTTCGTTCTTTGTCGGCTGGCTGTGCGTCCTCGGGTGGCAAACTGGATGCGCCATTGGTTGCTTCCTGGCCGCGACCGAGATCCAAGGTCTCGTCGTTCTGAACGTGGACAGCTACCAGTATGAGCGGTGGCATGGAAGTTTGATGACCATCGCCCTGGTCATCTTTGTCGCCATCTTCAACACCTTTTTCGCCAGACATCTCCCTCTCGTGGAAGGACTGGTCCTCTTCTTGCACCTGGCCGGCTTTTTCGCCATCATTGTTCCGCTGTGGGTTCTTGGATCTCGCAGTCCCTCTCATGAAGTCTGGACCGTCTTCAGCGACCAGGGTGGCTGGGGAAGCAGTAAGTGTTTCTCGCAGCGCCATGGTCCAGGTCGTCGCTGATATCGTCCCAGCTGGCCTAGCCTGCCTCGTGGGCTGGTTGGGCCCCATCACTTCCCTCCTCGGAGCGGACGCCGCCACGCACATGTCGGAGGAGTTGAAGAACGCCTCCAAGACCCTTCCTCGAGCGATGATTTCCACGGCCATCTTTAACGGCATCCTGGGTTTTATCATGGCCATGTAAGATCGCCTGCCCCACTGTTTAACAATGTGGTCTGAGACCAAGGTTAACGAAATATCAGCACCTTCTGCTGTAAGCCCGTTCGCCCACGTCCCTTTTCTCTCCATGTGCGCCGGAGCTTCATCCGACATGACACCTCCAATTCCCCGTCACCTGGTGAAGGAACAGTCCTCTCCGCTTCTGTTCCTAGGACTCACAATCAGGACCCTTTTTTCTCCTCCCTTCCCTCTCTATCCGTAGTCCATTCCTTGTTGAATTGCTCATCTAACCAGCTCTTGCCTACAGACACGGTCGGCGATGTCGAAAGCGCCCTTTCCACCCCCACGGGCTACCCCTTTATCCAGGTATTCTACAACGCGACCGGTTCCAAGGGCGGCGCGACCGCAATGACATCGATCATGATTTGCCTGTCCACCGCAAACGGCATGACCAACATGGCCACGGCCTCGCGACAGCTCTTTGCGTTTGCTCGTGACAGAGGTGTGCCGTTCAATACGTGGTTCCAGAAGGTGCCCCGTGGCTGGGATATTCCATTGAACGGTGAGTCAACACTCTGCTCGCGCTCTCGTTTCATACCGCGTGTGATCGGGGGTGGCCCTGAGAATCCCAACAATCAGAGTTGGGCCGCCATCGAATCGTGCCTGAAGTCTCGCGGGTGGTTGGTTGGCCCCCCCAGCTTGGACCTGCCGAGTCGGCCGTACGTGACTTCATACTAATGTGACGACTGTCTGTAGCCATTATTTTTACCGTCCTCTTCTCGGCCATCCTGCCGCTCATCAACATCGGCTCGTTGATTGCCTTCAATCAGCTGACGTCCCTCGGCGTCTGCGCATTACTCTCGTCCTACATTGTTTCTATTGGCTGTGTCGCAGCCCGGAGAATTCGTGGTGAGCCGTTGCTCGACTGTCGATTCGCACTAGGCCGCTGGGGTCTACCGATCAACATCCTGTCGCTGGCATTTATCTCGCTCGGCTTCGTCATGACTTTCTTCCCACCCGTGGCCAATCCACCGCTGAACACGATGAACTGGTCCTGTGTCGTGTACGGTGGTGTCCTTTTCATTGCCTTGATTTACTATATCTTCTGGGCCAGACACTCCTATGTCGGTCCAGTGGAGTACGTCAGGAAGAGCACCTGAGGCTGGGAAACCTGTTGCGAAGGTGCTGTTGAGGTCGGTGGGGGCAAGAGAAGCGGTGTGGAAGTGAAGGTGGATTGAGTGATAGTAAATAATTCCCAGCAGGGAGTCCAGACGACTGATTCTGGAATAATGAGGGTGGATGTCTGCTCTGGAGGCTGCAATATCTTTTGCATTGGGCTTTGAATGCAGATTCACCTACCTGGGCGGTCAGGGCTTACCCTACAGTTGAAAATGGGATTGTTTGTGACAAGCTCCGAGTTAAGAATGAGATAGTCACATTGGCCACGTTTCGATAAGAGTTTTGAAATATCAAGCAGTTTGTTGGACATGGCATGTAAGCCCATAGATTTTATTAGTACTTCTGCATATCCCTTGATTGTCTGCTAATAGAACATGTCTATTAACCTGGCAGAATAATCTTGCACCTTGGATATCCAAATATCTAATGGGTGTCCAGACGTCGAACGTATTCCTGTGGCCATCCTTCTCTGATGCCATGACCGCACTCATGCGCAGGTTAAAGTAACACACAGCTCGTTGTAGTATCACGAGCCTCGCCTCAAGGACTGCAAAGGTGGGAGAGTCCATTCCTTGTCACCGAGTGGAAGTCATGCCAGAGATTCATCAAAGCCTCTCAATAGAAGGGAAAGACAGGCCAGTCGGCTGCCAACAGCTCGCTCTATTATCTGGCCCTCAAATGCTCTAATACTTTCAAAAGATATAACCTGACCCTGTTGAGTCTTTTATGACAATATGACGAGGACTGAGGACAGATCAATAGGTGTCCCACCACTCATCCAGGTGCAGTCCTGCCTAATCGAATGAACTCGACACTGACACTGTGTCATGCACACTACTCGGTTGGGCGGAACTGTTTTGGTCGATATCCAGGTTTATGTCAATGTAAGAAGGCCACCAAAGAGCTGTTCATTCACCGGGGATGTGATATCAATGAAACCTACTCCTTTCGTGATAAATCTCTAGGCAGAAACCAAAGGAGAATCACCTACAGAGACTACACCTCTGGTACTTCTGATCTGTCCCTGATAGGCCTGCAATATCTCCACGGCTGGGATTGTACTGATTGGCGTCGCTAAAGTTGGCTTGGTGAACATGGCTCGGTCTGTTTCGGAGAAGTCAGCATTTGTCTTTGTGGTGGTTGGTCTCCTGCAATATGGCCCGACTTGCTCAGTGCAGACTTTCACCTGGCTGCAGGGCACAGCGGGCCCTGTGCGACATTCTCGGGCATGAAGGGGTGGGCCGTGTTGTCAAGCTGGGATCGGCCGTTTCTCCCTCCCAGGTGGAACTGGGCGCAGGGTTGGTATTGGTTGGGTGGGCGATGTTGTGAAAGATGCTTCTGTTGCCTCAGTGACGGCGGCGAAACCCGTTGTCTTGCCACGCTCAACTCAGGTCTGAGGATCGACGGAACGTTCGGAATATGCAATCATTCCATGCGGTATACTATACGACTGCCAGAGGGTGTGCCAGATGCTTGAGCGCGATCACGAAGAATTTTGGACAGGTTGGTCATATTGACATCGAGTGGGCAAGACTGACAATGCTAGGCCTCTGGACAATATGTCATACGTTTCTGCGACGAGGTTGAATTGATTCAATAGGCGTTCGACTTGACCATATCAATGATTCTGACAGGAGCGGTGTAATCGTGGACTCTGCGGTGCCAGTCATCAGAACGGCATTCCTATACGCTGTTAGATCCAAGAATGGAGAGACAACACCAGGAACATAGAATAACTGATGCATGTCCATTTGATGCTTGACCCCAGTCACGCACGCACGTGACTGACTTGAGCTGTCCTATCCCAAAGCGATTCCAGACTGACCTTCAACTGCAATCCAGATCGCATCCGACTCCGCATCTGAAGCTTTTTCATCATGTGAAATTGCTATGCTCTAGGTGAAATGGACAAAAGCTCATGATTTAGCGTTGATTTGCTCCTTGATAATTGGCTCGATCAGTGAGGGGGGCTGACATCATACCGATGCCATAAGGACTGACCACCTCCCAGCTGTTCTCGTATAGGATCCCCTTGTCAAAGCTATAAGCTGTGCACGAGTGCAGGGATGAAATCAGGTGATCCATCAAACCCCTCTTCCCTGTTTTCAGGTGTCTGGACTCCTCCGAAAGCTGCCATGTTTGAGTTGAGGTGAAGTTGACTTGACAAGTGATCCAAGCTAATTGCACCTACCTTTCCTTACCAAACACCCATACGTTCACCAGCGTACAGCTCAGGAATGGCAGCTCGCCCGGTTCTGGTTCGGCTGGCCCTCGCCAGATCAACGGCAGGACCTAGGCCAAAATGGTCCCTCCACGCAGCAGCAGCAGCATCTGTCCCGCTTGCCCACCGAGCACGACCACTGCACACCTCTACCAGCCGTTCCGTAGACCTAGCGACATCATCCGCTGCATCCGCCCGCGGCCACCCCCCTGTGGCACCATCGATCGAAGCCCAGACCGATGAGACCAAGCACGCCGCCTTTCTGGGCGAGGCGGATAGCAACGACGGCTTCGAGGCGTTCCGTGATGCTTACGGCGCTCCCCCTCCATCTCTCGACACCACGAACGCAGCGTACCTGGGCGAAGCAGACTCGGACGACGGGTTTGAAAGCCAGATAGAAGTGCAGGGGAAAAAGCTGGAGCCGCTGGATGCCTCACAGGCGGCCTACTTAGGAGAGGCCGACAGCGATGATGGGTTTGAGGCGGCAAAAGTCTTGGACCCGGAGGCGGTCGAGAAGAGGCATAGGGTCGACGATCCCAGTCCCAGCGGGCTGCATGGGCAAGTCGGAGAACAGGACCAGTGAGGGCCCATCGAGCTCTGTGTCCACACTGGACGATGTGTGTTGTTGAAATGTAGGCCTGGATATTTGACTGTCGTGGGGAATGATCGCACATGGGCCTGAGGGCCAACGATGCTCAAACCAAAAATAATCTGCAAAATTCGGCAAGGGAAGCTTTCTTTAGGGCGGAAGGGGATCGCTGCGCGTGCCATGTATATTACCTACCACATTAATCTTCCGCTGATATCAACTCTTGGAAACCTGCGGTGCAATGGCAAATTTCATCAGGCCCCTGGCCCAAGTTCTGACTGCACCGACAGAAACTGTGAGCTCACGTCCAGCACCACGCGAGTGAAGATCTGAGGAGGCCAAAGCAGGATACGAGCTGTCCAAGAGTATGTTACTCTTTCTCGAAGCTATCGTACTCCTCTTTCGACATTAGCGAATCCAGCTCCGAGACATCGCTGACCTCAATTTTGGCCATCCATCCTTCATCTTCAGGACTCTTGTTGACCGTGCCCGGCTTCTCCTCCAGTACCGTATTGTGTTCGGTGATCTTGCCCGATACAGGCGTCATGATGTCCGAGGCGGATTTGACTGACTCGACCGCTCCCATCGTGTCCCCCTTTGCGACTTCTAGTCCGATCTCGGGCAGTTCGACGTAGACGACATCGCCCAAGGCGTTGGCGGCGTATTCCGTGATTCCTATCGTACCTGTGTCATGGCTGTGAGCTCGAGCGACGAATGGGAAGGTGGGTAAGCGATGAGCAGACGTACCGATCTTTCCGTCGGCGTCGAGTTCAATCCATTCATGGTCCTCTGTATATTTCTTCACATTGACTAGAGTCGCCGTCAGCTCGGTATCAAGTGCGCGTGTGTTGAACGTACAGGCCGACCTGGCGGAGAATGGTCTTCTGGCACCCGCCTTCCATTGGCAGGTTTGCGCCTTAATTGACGGCCGCCCTGCGGAGAAGATTTGTCTCGCTGCGAAGCGTGACGTTGCTGGCACAAGCCGGAGAAAGATTGGACTGCTCATCATGTCTACAATTATACTGGCAGGTGCGTCGAGAGATATTCTGACAGAAACTTGACTGGAAGGACCTCGGAACGCGGCTTGGCGGTTTGAGCTTGTCAAAATGCACTTTTTGAGCCCTGTTGACTTGACCACACTCCATTATTCCACACCAATTGATGACAGTGTGAAGTGGCGGATATGTTATACGAGCTGGTCGCCGTTGTATGTTTGCGTCTGGCGTCCTTTTCTCCCGCCGTCTTCTGACGTTAGCAGGTCCGTCCGGGCAACCTGTCCCATATTAAAGAGTACTCAATCCTGCCCGCCCTCCCACCCATACCCTCCTTCCCATACCCTCCTTCCTTAGGCTAACAGATGAAAGGATCGCTCGGACGGCGGGCCAACAAATCCTACACAACAAAGGCGTCATCCGGAGCATCACGAATTGGGGTCAATTCGATCTGCCCAAGCCGACGACCAAGCATCAAACGCAACACCACCAGGGCCACTACTTTATCATGCAGTTCGACAGCTCGGCGGAGGCGCAACAGCAGGTGCGCAGATCGCTCAGTCTTGATCCGCGCATGGTTCGGTTCTCCGTCGTCAAGATCGGCGACAAACTGGGTGGGAAGAAAGGGTCGATTGAAACGGTATCGGGAGAGATTTCCTGGAGAGCGCCACGATCGGACGTGGCGGCTTCGGCCTTCAACAAGAGACACATCAACAACAAGTACGCGACAGGGCGCTAGGATTACAAGTGGAGCAAGAAGTTGGTAGACCCTGACATCTCTATCTCTCTCCCCAAACGCCGGGCTGTGTGGTACGTATCGTCAGAACAAACTCCATCGACCTCGCTCTTTCGAAGGCGACACGGCGCCATGCGGCTTCGTCCGGCCCTCCAGTTGTCGCAAGCTTTCGATCTTCTCCAGCACCAGCTCGAGCATCTCTTTCTTCCGGATGACATCCAGGTGGCGTCGAATTTTGGGATCCTCGCGCGCAAACCGTTCGATCTCGGCCGCGTCCAGATGGCGGCCCAGCCGAATGTCCAACTCGCGGGGAAAGTTGTAGTAGAATTCGGACAACAGCTCCACATTGAGGAAGAGGACGGCGGTCGAGGTCAGCTTGTCCGCCACGACGTCGAGGAAGACTTCGGGGCAGTAGTATTTATTCTTCGAACTGGCGCACTGTTTGGATTTGACGGCCATGAGCCGCATGTTGATGATGTCGGCCCGCTCGCGGAGGAAAACGGCCTCTCGACCTGTACTATGTGAGAAAAGGAACCCGTGATCGGCAACAAACCATCATTACCTTTCTGCAAAAGCGCGGATGAGAAGCCGCCTGCTCCGCCACTGCCGTCTCCTTCGAGAACGACTTCTCCCTTTCTGACCCGGTCCACAAATCCCATCACATCCTTGAGCTTTCTCCTGCCGATGACTTCCTCGAGCCGCTTTCGTGCCGCCTCACAGGCTCGAAGCTCGCTCTTGAGGACCTGACCGACGTTTTCCCGTCCCTTGTGCCATTCATTCTGGTCCACTTCGATCTCAAACTTGAACGGTTTAATGCAGTTTTCGACTTGATCGCTGGTGCTGTAGAACCGATCGTTGAGAATGCTGGATGATGCGTCGGTGATGGCTGCTTGGGCGTAGGGATGTGTCGCGAATGTGGACTTTGCTATCAGCTGGTCGACTTGACTCTGCAGCTCGTTAGCCACCACCGTGGTCGCCAGTCGGCCGATGCCCAGCTTGGTCAGCTCCGACGTCGACGCATCCAGCTTGCGCTGCCAATACAGCGATCCTGGATCGGACTTGGGCAACTCCGACAGCGGGTTGACTTCGTTCAGAATCGGGGACAGATCATCGATCGGCTTGTTCCAGTATCTCTTGGCCAAAAGATCCATGACTTTCTGGTCGAGGACGTCCTTCAACATTTGTCGAACCTGAGGTCGTCCAAAGTGATCGCTGAACTCTTTGAAAGAGTGCTTGAAGCCGTCCAGGCTCTCGGCCATATATGATTCCGGACTCAGGGGGCGGTCGTTGTATTGCACTTTAAACTCGTACGTCGCCTCCTCGAGCTCCTGAACGATGGCATCCCTCGTTCCAGCCAGGCTGGCCGCCATGGTTTGCTCCAAGACATGCATGAGCTTTTGCCGCAGCGTCGTCGTGCCGACCGCGAGATCCGACTGCGGTCCGAATTCAAGAGGGTGCTTCGAGAAATACGCCTGCTCATTCTTGACAATCGCGCTCGTGACATTCCCTCCCGCGCGAGCAAAGAGTCCCCCTGGTGTCTGCGGCAACTTGCACACGACACCGACGTAGCCCAGTCGGAGGGGATACTTTTTGTCCGACAAAATTTCGGCGCCCCGGTTGGCGTCGACCAGATCCATCTTTGTAATCACCCCGATCGTCCTCTCCCCGCGAGGATCCACCCGTCGACTCGCTCGCAGGGCCGTCGAATTGGCCAGGTCGACATCCGCGGCCGAAATGGCCAAGATGACGTTGGGCGGTTGGATATACTTGTCACACAAATCCGAAATCTTTTGCTTCAGCTCCGTGGGTTGGCCTCGTCCCGACACCTGGATGTAGCCGGGCAAGTCGATCAACGAAAGGTCCGGGACGTTTGGGGAGTATATGGACAACTGGATCGGGTCATCCGACACGCACTGTTCCGCCGGGACGGCCAGGTTGAGGTCGGTGAGGGTCCGCTGGATCTGTGAGAAATCCGTGATCTTGCCTAGGCCGAGCGCGGGGAACTCTCCATATTCCGCCTTCGCATCCGGCGTATTGACCAGAGTCAGCTCGATCGGCCGTCGGGTCACCATGTTGGAGCCTTTGGGGAGGAACTCGTGACCGACGAGAGCCTCCAAGACAGAACTCTTGCCCGATGACTGTGATCCAATGACGACAATCGAGGGCAACGTCAACGCTCCCGACTGACCGATGTTGTTCAGCATCGTCCGGATCTCGATCATCTTCCTCGTCAGGATCATCATCTGGTCATCTCGCGCCGTTTGCTTATTGGCTCGGGGCTCGTCGTCATCGCCCGGTTCCAGGGCCAGGCCAGTCCCCGTGGCGGCGGCGACCGCAGCGGCTGCTGCTTTTGACTGATGGGGGGGCTCGGGCCCAGAGTCTTGCCCGGAGCCCTCATCCTTCTCGAGCAGCTTCTGCAGCCATTCTGGCAAGTGCGCATCCTCTTTTGTCCTCTCCCATCCCAACGCGATTTGGTCGGCAATGCTCTTCCCTCCTTCAAACATGCTCGATGCCGTGTCCGTCACCGTGTCACTGGCGCGCTTGTAGATATCCATCACATAGGTCCCCGCCTGTGCGGCCTGATACTGGACGTATGCCAGTCCGGCCACGATGCTGGCTCCAAACATGGCCGGGACTCGCGCCATCTTGAGCGCCAGACGCGGTAGCACCCTGGCGAAGGATATGTTTCGAACCGCCGGCACGTTGTGGATGGCATTCGTGCCCGGAGGCCATCGTCGTCTCGCCAGTCTGGCGTTCGGCCTCAACAGGCCGCCGCTCCTCGTTATCGCATTGCGGTGATAATGCCGTGCACCCTGCCGCAGCAAAGGTGCGACCCTCGCGGAGAGGAGCCTACCATTCATCACAGGTCCGGATCCAGCATGAAGACAGGATATAGTTGGAGAGAGACTGGTCGCTTTCGACCACTCGCATGTTGTTTGGCGGACGAATGACATCGGGTCGCCGGGACTTGCCCGCCGCCACCACGTCAATCACGCCAAGAATCACGCTTCAGCCTCAGAGAAGACAGGTCGTGTGCAACAGATGGCGGTGTGGCCAGATCTGCAGGCGGCCTTGACTCATTTTTCTTTTTTCCCAGAGTCTTCACTGCATCTGGGCGTTGGGGTTTCAAGGAGTTGGAACCGGTTGACTTTCCACCTCATGTCTCGGACGGCGACTTCTGAAGAGTGAGGTATATGACATGGCCAGAGGCATTTCTGACTGAGTCATTATCATCCGCACTGTCTGCGGCTGGATTCTATGTTTACTTCGTCCACCATCCCTCATGTGTCGGTTTCTGGTGCGTCTTCTTTTCCCTTCAACCGCTCCTCTGACTCGATCGATCAGGTCTACAAAGGCTCCCAGCCCATCATTCTCTCCAAACTCATCACTGAGCCATCACATTCCATTCTGACTCAGTCGTACGACTCTCGGCTGCGGCTCGACACTCGCCGGCCGGTCAATGGAGATGGCTTCGGCGTCGGCTGGTACACCGATCCTGAACTGGGACCAGATCCCTGCATTTTCACGTCGACTCTCCCGGCATGGAATTGTGTCAACCTGGAACGCTTAGCGCCCAAGACGGCGTCGAGGTTGATATTTGCTCACGTGCGCGCGACCACGGAAGGCTCGCTGGCGGAGAACAACTGCCACCCGTTCCAGCACAACACGCTCATGTGGATGCACAACGGCAACATCGGGGCGTGGAAGTATGTCAAACGGCCTCTCGCCGACTCCCTGTCGGATCGATGGTTCCTTGGCGTCAAGGGAGGGACCGATTCCGAATGGGCGTTTGCCCTGTTTCTCGACACACTGGAACGCGAAGGGGTCGATCCCAGCTCAGAACCCGAAGGAGGCTTTGACACCAAAGTGCTCCGTCGAGCCATGAAGAAGACGATCGCCAAAATCAACGCTTTCGTCAAGGCCGTGCCTGCCGACCACCAGTTGCCCGACGTCGAGAGGAGAAGTTTACTCAATTTCGCCGTCACCGATGGCCACTCGGTCATCGTCACGAGATATGTCAGCAGCAAGACCGACGCGGCCGCCAGTTTGTACTACTCCTCCGGCACCGCCTGGGTCGAGGGGAAAATTAAGGGCCAGTTCCGGATGGAGCGCCGGGACAAGGCTTCGGATGTGGTGCTCGTTGCGAGCGAGCCGCTCACATTCGAGAGACACAACTGGCTCGCCGTGCCGACCAACGCCATTCTGACCATATCGAAACAGACTGTCTTTGTTCGACCCATCAAGGACGAATTTTACGACGACGATCCTTCCACAGAGCGCTCAACCGGGTTTGCTCGGTCCAAAGGCCTGGTCACGAAAGCTCCAGGGGGTGGGACCGCGACTCCTTCGACGGTCGCCGATACTCCCACACACACTCCGCTCCCCAAAGCCGGTGCGGACTACATGATGAAAGAGAGCAACCTTGAGGAGTTCACAGTCAGGGTGGCAGAACTCCGAAATGGCGTGTAGGAGCACGACGGATTCCGGGGATCGGTTCATTTTCATTCTTCATCTTTTCATGAAGGAAAATCCAGACTGTAGAGCCGATGTATGCATCTAGCGCGGGCGTTGGCATGAAACGATGAGTCTATTCTTCATGACGTATAGGATCATCAATCATCTCCTCGAAAGTCGGCATGCCGGAAATATTTCATCCCCACCCAAGCAGCCACCACCCAGACCCAGGCCATGACACAAGTCAAGACCAGCAGAGCAGGATAATACCCCACGATGGGTAAAGTAGGGTCATCTTCCAGTTCCGGTGGCGCATACGGCGTCTCACCCACATCCCAAGCCCACGACCAGACGCCAAAGCAGGAGCCCATGCCCACGACAAAGACGATCCACGTCACGATCAAGATGACATAGCCCCAGAACGCGGTCTCGGAATAATCCCAGCCGTCGTCCTCTGCTGGTGCCACGGGAATGGATGGAGGTTGCTTCGCCAAAGGAGATCGAGTTTGACCGGTCGTAAATATGCGGCGCACAGGCTCCTGGATGGCAAAGTACGAGTCCGTGGTGCTGCTGGTCGAAGGGAGTTTCCTCAACGCGGGCATTCGGGGGAAGGCCAAGTCCTCATCGTCCGTCGAAGGATCGGTCGGCATGGTGGGGCTGGTGATGGAAGCGGTCGAAGGCGGGTCGATCGAGGCGACACTCGACCGAATGGATGGGATTGACACCTTCGACAGCGTGCGGAACGGCCAGGGTGGCGGAGATTCCGGAGAGAGAGGACTCGAGAGGTCATGGCTCGGTCTGGGAGTGTAGTCGTGCTCTGGTGTCGGCACGGGAGTGGCGTTGGCCGTGGACAGAGGGGATTTCTTCGCATCAGAGCCTTTGCGGTCTCGTCCCTTTCCAAGCACCGTCTTTCGTAAAGAACCCTTTCTCTTGCGCTTGCCCTGTACTTCGGCCATCGCGCCCCTGCTCGGGTGCAGACGATCACTGTCGGTGCCATCGCTCTTCTCTGGATCGCCGTTGGTCCGCAGAAATGTCAATCGAGAAAGGATGTTGCCCGATCCCGAGCGTTTGTGCCCGGGGGCAGTGCCACTGGCTCGTTTCCTCACCCTGTTCTCCTTTTCTTTCTCCTGACTCCCATCGTCTTCCACGATCTTGGGAAACGGGGTTGGCAGTTCGGCCAGGTCAGACGTGCCATGGGAGCGACCGTTCATGGCAGGCAGGCCGTCAATCGTGCCGATGGCATGATGGACGTGACAGTGACGTCCACGAAAGCCAAATAGGTGACCGGAATTGACGTCGTCCTGAAGGACTTGGAGGCACTGTTACTCTGCCCTGTGTCTCGAGATTCGAGAATCACGCAGGTACGAGCACGGGCCAAGATGGCCAGGGTCTGCTAGCGCCGCCATTGGTCAGACCCTGGACCATGCAGACCTCCCGAAATGCGCATTGCTACATTTTCTTTTGAAATGGCCCTTTTCTCCTCCGTCCTCAGAAGGGCGGACGGCGCCGAATATCCGTTCGACTGGGAGTCGCGACCAGATCTCATGTCCCGTTAAGACAACGCTCTGCCCATTACGATGGGACGGATCGAGCTCAACAAACGCCGGATTCTCTCCCTGGTGGTCGCAATCGCCGTCTTTCTCGTCCTCTACAACGCCCTGTCCCTGTCGGGGAGCAGTGTTTCGGACCGGTTGGCGCATATTCCAGTCCCCGGCCGGCTGACCCCCTCGAAACACACAGGCGAAGTCTCAGAGGCTGATGGATCATGGGATTACCCCCCGCCGTCGGAGCCAGCGAGCCCAGGCGATGCGGCTCCCGTCCCGGTCGACCGGCACCCGATCGGGCGTTTGATGCAAGAAGCCGATAAGAAGTGGAGGATCTATGAGGGCAGCCGATCCATGACCTTCAGACAAACAGTCGAGAAGTACAGGAGCAACTATGGCCGGCATCCTCCCCCCGGCTTCACAGAATGGTATAAATTTGCTCGCCGCAAGAACGTGTTCAACGTCGACGATTTTGACCAGATCATGGACGATCTCCGTCCATTTTGGGCCATCGATCCGGCCACCATTCGGACCTACGCCGCGCACCTGTGGGAGAACCCGAACGATGGAGTGGCCGGGATACACATACGTAACAAGGAAATCGTTCGCGTGGACAACGGCAGCTGGAGATCTGAAACCATGGAGGAGGTAATTAAAAAGTTTGTCGAACACCTGCCCGACATGGACATTGCCATGAACCGGCTGGATCAACCGCGACTGGTGGTGCCGTGGGAGGAGATGCAGGCCTTGCTTCAGAAAGAGTCCGAGACCCGCGTGATGCTGCCAGATGCATCCGACAGCTTCACCACGGGGCAGGCGGGCCTGTTCGATGTGACGATCGAGGAAGGCGATTCAGACAACTCCACGAGACTGGACGCCGAGTGGTTCAGCGCCCCCGGCCAGCAATATATGATCATTGCGTCTCAAGCCTGTCCGCCGGAGTCACCAGCCCGATCGAACATGAGCGTGGAGGAGGCTGACATGCGATATAAAGAGCCGGTCGGTGGATTCATCAACAACTTCAACCTTTCGTCGGATCTGTGTACCGTGGGACCGGCGATCCAAGACCTCCACGGCATGCTCTATTCGGCCAGCAGCATCATCGCCTCGCACAAGCTGGTGCCGATCTTTGGGGAGTGCAAAGTCAATGTCAATAACGACATTCTCTTTCCGGCGAACATGTATTACAGACATGACGAACGGTACGACTACAACGCCGACGAAGATGTGGACTGGCGGGAGAAGATGGACAGCATGATCTGGCGCGGGGTGACATCTGGTGGAGTTCAAATTGCCGAAAATTGGCAACGGATGCACCGTCAGCGTCTCGTCCAGCTCTTCAACGGAACCTGGATGTCGAAGGCGGCCAACGTGGTCACCGTGCTCACGCAGGACAGGGAACAATCGGCGTCCCAGGGAAACATTACTTACGATCTTTATGACCAGTTCCAGCCTTCACAAGTGGCCGACCTGCACAGCGATGTCGGATTCGTGGAGGCTTGGGGCTGCGTTCCCGACTGCTCCTTCTATGACACGGTCTTCTCGTGGAAGGCACAAACCGCGCTGACGTCGCAATTCAAATATAAATATCTCATCGACGTGGATGGCCACTCGTTTTCTGGCCGGTGGCATGCCTTTCTTCAAAGCAAAAGTTTGGGTTTGAAAGCGACCATCTTCCGAGAATGGCACGATAGCCGACTTTTTGCCTGGCGGCATTTTGTTCCCGTCGACAACCGATATGACGATTTGTACGCCCTGCTCACGTACTTTATCGGCTACGGAAAGCCCAACATGGAGCACGCTCTCGAGAGCGAAGACTTGAACCCTCAGGTGTACATTGCGGCCCACCAGAAGGAAGCGCAGACGATTGCGAGACAGAGCCGAGAGTGGGCAAACAAGGTGTTGAGACGGGACGACATTGAGGTGTACATGTTCAGACTCTTATTAGAATATGGAAGGGTCATCGATGACAATCGAGACCACATTGGCTATTCCGGTGACGGCAGCGAATTGGACAAGTTTGATGCCGGCGAAGAAGGCCTTGGTGGGTGGGGAATACCGTCCTCGTGGTGGAGTGGTGATAGCGCCACTGTGTGAAGTATCATACTTGGATCATTGATTCAAGAGTTTAGTGTTTTGACAAAAAATTACCTTTCCAACAGAGTCCCCTTGCATCATATCATCAGCCAACACGTTCTCCAAGAGCAGCGGGCGAGCGAACCCAAGATTTAAAAAGGCGTGGCAGAGCAGGGGGGGTCAGTGGAGAGCGTTGACTTGTGAAGAGTAGACGAATGAGGCGGAGAAGTTGGGTTATCCTCCTGGCGCTAGATAGAGCTGGATGTACTGTCATCTAACTATGCGCCTCTCAGTTATAGTGTAGTCAGTCTAGTCTGAAGCAGCAAGCAACAGAAGGTTTGGCAATGATTTGTTCTGAGCCCGTGGATCACACAGCTTCAGTCGTGGTGTTATTCCCCACATGCTGGATCGAAGCAGGGTGGGAGGAAATGACACCTTGCTTGTCGCAATGGTAGTAGCAAGGCCACAAGAGAAGTATGGATGAGGGAGAAAGGGGATGCGAGGCGGGAAGAACGAGACAGAAACATCTTCAATCATCAGGTCGTCGGTCACCCCTACCATCTTATCGCTTTAGCTTCTTCTTTAACCTCTTCTCCGCTCGGACATCCTTCTTCAACCTCGCGTCCACAAGCTTATACTTGCCCTTGACGCCTTTCGGCCGTCCACTGATGCCCTTGTTCCCTCCCCTCGCCACCACGACCTTGACCCGCTGCTTCGGCGGCTTCCTCTTGGCTGCGCGCCCCATCATCTTCGCGATCGCGGTGGCCTTGTCCTTCTCACTCATGCCCTCGTCATCCAGCAGGAGGGCCGACTTCTTGCGCAGTTTCTCCAGTTTCTGCGCCGCCCGCATCTTCTTGCGGCCCTTGGCCTCGAGCACCTTTTTGATCGGCCGCGCATTCAGTGCACGCATTTTTTCCTTGATGGCGGCGGCGCCGGCCGCGGTGATGGGCCGTTGTGGACGCGAGTGCGTCCTCTCATCGTCCAGAAACCAGTCCGGCAGTCCGTCGGTGTCGCGGAACGAGTACTTATTGAAGCCATCGTCGATGAGGTCAACCTTTTTCTTGCTGCCGGTCGCCAAGGATTGGGCCAGAGTCATGGCCTCGGCGGTGATGATGTCGATATCCAGTTGACCATTTGGCTTGACCGGGTCTCCCGGTCGGTCGACGCCGGTAGATACGGACGACTTGGCCACGGCTTCTGATTCCGACTCCGAATCTGTGTCTCCCAGATCGTGGCGTACGGCTGCGGCTCTGGTGGCCGTCTGGGCCGGTTTGCCCAACTTCGAATCCTTCTCGTCTGACTCATCCTGTAACTCGATGGCACTGTCGTTGTCTTCTGGCTCTTCAGAGATATCAAGACCGTGAAAAATGTCCTGGTCGAAGAACATGGCTGCTTTGGTAGATAAGCCGTCGGCTTTCGGAAGTCGCCCGAGGGGCACCGAATCTTCAGCGTCAGTCTCAGCGTCGGTACTGGCATCTCCCGCGTCGCCGTCTTGGTCCGAGAGACCTTGCCAATCATCCGTCTCTTTCTCGCTTCGTGCTCGTTTGGCACGCTGTTTGCTGTCCCTTTCCTCCCGCGTGCGAAGATAACTTTCATACATGACATCCAGTTCCTGTTCCAGTCGATCTCCGTCCTCGTCAGACTCTGATTCGTCATCATCGTCGTCTTCCTCTTCCTCGGAGCTGAGGGTCTCGTCTTCCATGTCTTCCATTCGTCCGTTGGTAGCCTGGACCGCATGCTGAGCTCTGTCGGCCGATTTAATGCTGAACATGGCGTCGTCGCCTCTGGGACCACTTTGTTCGAGTCCGATGTCGTACGGAGTAGTCATGTGCATTTGCATTCTCACAATCTCCTTCCGTTTCCGCTCGTTCTCTCTTCGTCTCTCCTTCTTTTTCTCTTTGTTGTCCCGATCCTTCAACCTCTGCAGCTCTTCTTGAATCTGGAGTTCTTCATCCATTGATTCAACTTTGGCCACTTCCTCGCCTTCTTTGTCTTCTGCTTCCTTGTCCGCTTCCTCTTGGTGGCTCTTCGCTTTGGTGGACATGCCGAACTTGTCCCGCACTTTGAGTCGCCACCGAAGCAAGGTCCGGAACTCCTTCTTGCCCAGCACCCTGAGATCTGCGCAACACTGTCTGATTTCGGCTGTCGTTTCGGGAAGTCTGTCTAGAGTGGCGAGTGCGAGATCGCCATTGGCAGACTGTTCGAAACTGAGCGTGTTGACCGTGCCCAGGATCGCGATCGGATCTGTCGTGTGGATGAATTCGCTGACTGGCACTTCTTTGTGTTGAGTATAATCGCCCTCCTCGTAGCCTTCTCGCTTTCTCTTCTTCTTCTCCGGGTTGAATACCTTGGCCTCGTTGTTGGGTGTTGCATCTTGTAGCTCGGCGAAAACGTGCTTGGGGTCCAGGAACTTGGGGTCAATCCGCTTCGGGGCTTTAAAACCTCGACAGACGACGAAAATCTCGGCAGAGACATTCCTCGACGATGGCGGCTTCGTGGCTTCGACCGAGGTAAATAATTGCTTGAAAACCCAGAGCAGCGCATTGTAGTCCTTGGACCGGAAGACTTTCGTCACAAAGGTACCGCCTTCTTTCAAGAACTCGGTCGCCAATTTCATCGATTGTAAAGCCAATTCGGCCTGTGTGAAAGCATCCTGAACCCAGGCGACACCCACATTGGGCGCACCGTCATGCAACACGGTGTCGGCCTTGAGGTGTTTAATGTGCTGCCGAATCGTCGCTCGGCATTTGTCGGTGGTGATATCACTCTGAAAAGAGATGACCCGAGGAATAGGCTTGATGGGAGCAAGGTCGACCGCGATGATCAGACTGCCGGTGGGCATGGTCTCGGCCGCAACCTGGGACCAGGAACCCGGGGCGGCGCAGAGATCCAGCACAACTCTGCTCTTTTGGAGGAAGCCATATTTTTTGTTCAACTGGATCAGTTTGAAAGCCGCGCGAGCCCGATACCCTTTCTCCTTTGCAAGCTTGTACCATTTGTCTGCGACCGGTCAGCGAATTGATCTCCATCCCGTCTGGCGTCCGATCGAGACATACCAAGTCGGCCTTTGCCATATTTCTTCTGGATCGCCATGGTCCTGCAAAGGACTAGGCACCCGACACACCGCGCAAGTCCCGAGCCGAACGAAGAGAGAGTTGAGACAAAATCCCCAGTCGACCGTCCAGTACGACATTTTGTGCAGCACAGACAAATTTCAGCGAGCTGCCAAGCCAACCTTCTATCTTATGACCGTTAACCCCGATCACAAGGCTGAGGTCCGGCGGGACAGCTCCTGCTGACTGACCGATCACAGACAGCAGAACGCTATTCAAAATGGTGGGATACAGGAGCTGATCGTCCTAAGCATGAATCAGTTGGCCTCCGCTCATCGCTCTACGACTCTTCAGATTCGATACGTAGCAATAGCGCCGACTGCAGAAGATCATCGTCATCCATTCATTTCAAGCCAGGCCATGTCACGATCTTTTTTGTGGCTGTGTCTCACTCATCAAATGGTAAATGGCACGCTACTTGGTACCATGGGGGTTACTTCCCCTCTTGATAACAAAAACCGCGAGGGAAATTCCAAAGCGCTACCTCTGCAAACTATACCGACTGTCCAAGCCCTTATCTAAACTGTGCTGCTTGATGGCCTGGCTGACCACCAAACCAATTCCGCACAGTGCCGTCATGGCTTCAAACACACTTCTGAAGCCGTGCTCGTATGCCTTGAGGATGCCAACTCGGACGCTGTCAGCGGGGGACAACTGCCTCAGCTGCTGCACAAATCCCTCAGCATTGGCGGCGATGGCGACGGGAAGGTCCAGTTCTATGAGTCTGGCTCTCATCCGATTCTGAAATATGGTTCCGCCGATGGCAACGCCGACGGCCATGCCGGTGCTGCGCATGAATGTGTACATGGCAGCGGCGGCGCCTGCAATTTCGGCCGGCACCCCTGCTTGAATGGCGAAGTTGGTACTGGACAACACCATACCCATGCCGACGCCGAAGATCGACGACGCCGTCGCCCACACAGCTGTCTTGGTGCCGATGCCGAGCAAAATCAGAACGCCAGCACCGACGACGGAGATGGCCCAGCCAGACCAGAGGGCCCAGCGAAAGGTACCGAAGCGAGTCATGAGCTGTGACACGACGGCCGAGCCGGGAAGGAGAAAGAACGTGGTGGGGAAAAGATTGACGCCTGCTTCGATCGGGTGACTCAGTCGAACGGCGATGAAGTAGAAGGGGAAATAATAGAGCCCCATGTACAGCTAACAGGTTGTCAGAATTCCGTCCGTCATCCATCTGCCGGTGGTTGTGGGGATGCATACCACCACACCCTGCAGAAAGGCACACGTGTAAGCCGCAACCGAGGAGAGGCTGGAAAACAGCGATTTGATCAGGAATGGCTCCTTGGCGAAGTGACGTTCCCAGGCAATGGAGATCATGACGCCGCCGACGCCGACGATCAACGGAACCAGCGTGTGCCAGCTGGTCCATGCAAACTGCACACCACCCCAGGAAATGGCGACCAAAAGGCTCGTCAAGCCGGAGATGAAGAGAAATCCGCCGGCCCAATCGACTCGGCCGAGTTTCGAGCGCAGCGAGGACCGGTGAGTGGAAAGCTTGACGAGAAGGGCCGCCATCACCACGGCCACACCACCAATGGGCAGGTTGATGTAGAAACTTGATGGGGTCAGTTATCCAGGACAAGCAAGCTGCCGGACGGAAGACCAGAGAGATGCCTTACCACCAACGCCATGTGACCTTCTGGACGAAACAGCCTCCAATGAAAGGACCCAATACCGAACCGGCCGCCCAGGCACCGAGCACGAGTGAAAAGTACTTGGGCCGCTGACGGAGAGGAACGATATCGGCATAAATCACCTGTGCCAGGGTGATAATGCCCGCCCCCCCGACGCCCTGGACGACTCGCCCCGCCAGCAAGGCCGTGAAGCTGTGAGCAACGGCGCACACAATGGAACCCACCAGGAAAAATACAATCGACGGCACCAAGAGTTCTCTCCGGCCAAAGATGTCCGATAGGGCGGCGATGAAAGGCTGGAGGACGGCATGGGTGAGAAGGTAGGATGTCCCTGCCCAAAAGGCGTCGGTCGCCGTGCCATCGAGGTCGATGGCGAGCGTCTCGACGACGTCAGTCTTGGTCTTTCCCACCGTCGACAGAGAGAGAGCACGCACCGGAAGAACGGGGACAAGAATGGTGGCGTCTAGGGCGACGAGCAAAGAGCTCACGGCCAGTGTTGTCATGATCTGCCATTCTGCCCGCTGGGGCTTCCACGGTAATTCCTGCACTGGTCCCTGCTTCACGACCTTCAGCTCCCTGCTGGGGTTGCCCTCTGGTTCGTGACCATCGACCATGCGGGGCTTGCCACATATGGGCCTCAACAGGCTCTTCAGCAATTGTACCATGCTGACCTCTGACGACCAGGAGGAGCCTGGGGAAGAATTGGAAGAATTCAGGAATAGGTTATCTGCGTCCTGGCCGCTAGTTGGTGCCGCGCTTGGGCAGCCTCACATGTGTGGTGATCAGAGTATACGCGAGCCGGAGAAAGAGTGGGAGATAGACAACACGGAGGGGGCGTGCAAGAAAGAAATGTGGCAAGGTTGAAGTCGGAGACGCCGTTCATGTTGGCCTTCTATGAGTATCGTGTTTGCTTTTGCTCTCCTGGACCGTGGGTTCGTGACGGGGAATCCTGGTGGAATAAGAGGCGAATGACATATTCACATCTGAAGATCGGACGTAGCATCACCGCCAACGTTAACGGAGGCCGCCACGCTGAAGCATGCCACGGCCCGGAGGGGGACCAGCAAGATGGCGAGGATCCAAGATGGAGGGCGACGCGGCCAAAGCGTAGCAAATAGCAACGGCCATTCTGATCTATATCAGTCCAGCCCCAACTGAGATGGACGTCCTTGCTCACGCCACGTTGGATAACCAGATTGACCACCCTCTGTTAGGGATGTGGAGCTCATTACGCTTCGCCAGCTGCGTAAATGGCAGACTCACGGGGTCGCCGGGCTTGCGCTTAGCCTTTTCACGGTGCGGACAAGGCTGTGGGCAACGGGCTGACGGACATGTACCCACCCAGAGCCGAGACCACCAGGTGTAGTCGATTGCCGGTGGCTAGCGCCATACAGGGCGAGCCGTCCAACACCTGCAGCGTTAAAGGGCGACATCTAGAAAGAGGACCGCCATCCTAGAGGAGGAATAGACTGGAAGGCTAACAGGCGAGTAAGCGAGAAATTGACGCGGCTGCTCAATTCTCCATCCACCACCCGCTCTCTCGAGGAAGCTGATTAAGTTCATGGCTCGATTCAGCCTCAAAAGCCATCTTCCCTTGTTTATGCTGTGGCTGCCAACTTGGCCCCTGGGTTGGGCCGTTGGTCCACACGCACCCCTGCTTCTTGGATACATGACCAGGACGTCCTGCTGCAATAAGGCCATGGACTGCAGAGTGCAGTATGTCGTTCTCCATCGCTGGCCAAATGACTAAGTCATGCTAGGACGTAGACCGGGAGGGACAAGATGACAGGTGCCTGAAATATCCCGGGATCCATCAACGTGCAGCCGGGCGCCTCAGCCTGATGAACCGGTTGTCGGGGGACACGCCATGTACTGTCTCGTGTCAACTCGAGTGATCGTTTGAAAAGTATGGCAAGACCACAAATATCGTGGAGAGATCTGTTTTCTGTGTCACTTGCTGCTCGGCGTCATGGTGATTCATAACGAGACTTTGTTTGAGATGCCGAATTAGACGGACGCATAGACGGACGCATAGACAAACGCATAGATAGACACACTCTTCTCCCCATGTTAGTTCGTTGGCAGCTGTATGTCGCAGCTCAGATCGGGTGATTCAGCGCTACGCCTGACATGTCCGCACCTTGCGTTCTTGCTCACGCCGTCCACGGACTGGATGTCGCGGGTTCCGACTGCCCCATACCGATGTCCTGGTTGATACGATCCGTCCACCTTCTCGATGGTCAAATCAGGAGATTGCTGCGAGCACAGGCTGCCGAGCAACCGTGTTGACCTTTCAATCAGTCCAGGTCAGGAACATGTGCTTCCGACAGTCTCTTCCAACAGGCCAATAAATGCCTCTACCGATCTGATAAACACCGGAATTACCTCGCAAGGCAGCACCGGCATCACCGGCTTCATATGCATCTTTGTCGCATTTCCCGACCCCAATGCCTCGAGCCGCATCAGCTTGAGAGAAAGCAAGGCTGGGCTTCTCAAGTCGTCAACCCCACCCTGCTCTGCCTTTGCGTATCAAGAGCCAGGAATGGCGATCAATGAACGAGCTGTCCATGGTTGACAGCCGATGCCCGGCTTCAGAAGTGAGGGAGCACGATGCAGTCGAGAACAGGATGGACTAGCCGTCGGGGGCCACATCCGTCTGGTGGCACTGCTGAAGCGACTGATGGTTCTTGACACGTCCGACCGCCAATCAACGCTGAAGACGATAGCGGCGACGCATACAAGATGACGCTGCCTCAGGCACGGTGCCGGAAGTTAGGACCTTAGCCCGAGACGTATTAATAGTGCGTGATCGGGCTTTCTATGGGCCCACCGATGAGAGCGTCTAACAGAACTGGACGAGAAATGGCTGCGAAATGCGGCACGAGGGGCGGGCTAGTTAGACGTGTGTCCACAGCCTAGATCTGGACGGAAATAATAACGCGTGCAATGGTGGCTGAAGTGGCTGGGTCGGCGGTGTGCATGTCCGAGTGTAGTTGGAACGACAGAAAACGGCTAGGGACAAAGTCAGTGCCATGTCAAAGAATATATCTCGCCGACAGCGTCGTCTCATTTACTCGCTGGTTGCGACAATCAGAGGCTCTCACCTTGTCGACCTGAAATGGAGGTTCAAATTCAGCCTCACTCGTGTTGTGCACCTCCAGTGTCTCTGACAACGCCCTCAACCGGTCCTCAATTGCCTTGGGCTGTCTGCTTTGGCGAAGCGGCTTGTGCCCTCGACCCTTCACTACGAGGTCAGTCATGCTCGGACCGCTGCCATCGCAAGTTATTGAGAGAAACTCCCAATGCGGTCGACAAGAGAAACCTTTGTGAAGATCTCCATCGCCGGCGTTCCCATCAGTAATCACTCACTCTTTCACTCAAACTCCTCTTTAACTTGTTCAGCGACGGAGAGGTAAGGGCAGAGGCTCAGCGGCCTGTCCACGTCCACCTATCCGGAAATTGGCACCCGGAGTTCCTCCACCTTGTCTTCGCCAAATGTCGTCGTTCTCCACGAACTCGACGTCACCGTTATTTCATCGACTACGCGGCTATCACCACGACCGGGTACGCTCAAACTCGTCAAGTCCCAACAGTCACGCTGAGGGCGATAGCACGTCGAGCAGTTTGCTGGTCGAGACCACGACTTGAACCTGGATCTGAAGTCGAATGGAAGGAGACTTGACGCTAATAAATGTCGGTGACGATATAACAATCCGCACTCTATTAGGCTGTCAATCAATATGCGCAACTATCTGCTGTTTGGACCGGTCTTGAAGACATTTATGTATACATGCATCCATCTGGCCCCGGATCAAAACGGCTCGGAACTCTTTGGTAAAGCAGTTACCAACCGACTAATGGGACAACAGCCTGATATTTTGGGGAGACATGGCCCGCTTTGCTCTTGTCCTTTCTGAACAAAGGTCACATCCGACTCACCGTTAGCCTGGCTGCTCGGGATGATCACAGCTATTCTTAGGTTGTTGATCAATCATCAATCCGTCGAATACAAGGCACAGTCAAAGAATATGAGGTCATATCTTTCTGGTCGACCGTTTTGTCTCCCTTACGATGGCTCCTTTCCTCTGGCTGAGCATCGTCATTAGAGCTCGGGACGGCCAAAAGGGGATGAAAATCCCCCAAGAAACTTCGACTGTTCTTCTGCCGCTGCCTGGCCGGGCCTGGTCTGGCCTTCAGCCTGTTCAGAACGCTGTGCAGTGCCTCGACGGCGGAGTTGCCTGGCGCACAAGGTGTTGGATTTCAATTAAGCCAAAGGCATTATTCCCCTGATTCGGGGATCGACGGGTTGCAATACCTTCTTACCATTGTGTAGATCAGAATAAAGGTACAGCGGTGATTGTGTGACTTTGGCCCCCAATCCCAAAAAAGTTGCGAACACATCGAGGACGAATACCCACCAACCAAACCTGGTGAAGAGGAGGGAAAAAAGGCCTGACGATGACAATGCAAGAATACAGGACGTTGCAGCTCTGGCGGCTCCCAGAGGCCACTGGCGTCAATGTTGGGTCGGACGGCCCTGTCAGTACCGTCGTTTTGACCTTGGATCGTCGTACCCGTCGCCGTCGTGGTATCGTTTTCTCGAACTGTAGTCGTCGTCTCGCCTGCCCCCGCCATACCGGTTGTCCCTGTCCCGATCTCTGTCTCGGTCCCTGTCTCTGTCTCTCTCGTCATATCCTCGATCCCGGCCGCCGACAGGTTCGCGATTGCTACCAGTGATACCGCGTTGGTCTCTGCCTCCACCATAGCCGTTCCTCCTGTCGTCGTAGCCATTGGGAGGGCCGGTGCCGTACCCGCCCCGACCACCCGGTCCACTGGGCGCATTCGGAGGCGGCGCACCATTTTGATATCCTCCTCCTTGCCTGCCACCGAAACCTCCGCCACCTTGGTATCCGATCCCTCCTCTTCCACCGTAGCCTCCACCTCTATCACCGCGGTAGCCGCCTCTGAAGCCACCACCACGCCCGCCATAACCGCCTCGGAAACCACCGCCATAGGTTCCGGGGCCTCCGGGGCCGCCAAATGTGGGTTTGGCAGGCGCTTGTTTGGTATATCCTCGACCGCCGAGTCCTCCTCCCAATCTTCTCGGTCTCCAGCCAGGAACCATACGGCCTCGCTCCACGTCGACAATGACGCGTCGGTCTTTGATCCGAATGCCATCTGTCTCTTTGTACGCCGCTGTATGGAAGCGATACGAGGTCGATATTAGTTCAAATTCCATCTTACCTGGACAGGGAATGGGGATCGGAGAAACAGTGGGATCAATTTACCTCTCATGTCCTTCTCGCGTTCGTAGACAATAAACGCGTACCCCCGATGAGGTTTCTTCGGCTTCTCCAACACCTCATCCTTCACAATTCGTATTCTTTCAACGGGGCCAAATCGACCAAACTCTCGCTCCAGGTCTGATTCTTTGACATCGTAGCTCAACCGACCCACAAACAGCGTCTTGGCCGCATCGCCCTTGATCTTCGGATCCTCCTCAGGCTTGAACCCTTGGAAGTCGTCTTTTTGGATCTCTGCGATACGCAGCCGCTTTTCGTGTCGCTTTCGGTCGCGCTGCTGAAGCCATGATTCTGTCGCGTGATACCCGTCCTTCTCTTTGTAGTCTTGGACCTGGGACAAAAAGCCTGCGATGCCGGAGAGCTCTGACCCCTTGGTCGCTTTGACTTCGGGCGCGCTGTCTTGGGGAGGAATGTAGCGCAGAGGAGGTCGAGGCTGGAAGAGCGCGAGAAGTTGTGGGGGCAATTTATCCGTCATTTCGATCTTGCTTCTTGCCGAGTTGAGTCAGGCTTGGTTGCCCCAAGCATAAAGGACAGACTCCCGAAGTGAGCTGACGGTGACAAGGCAAGAACAAAATTAATGATCTGTGGTCTGTCTCATTCTCAAGTCGGCTAGAGGAGTTGTGCATTCAGCGAGATGCGCGTCCTCCTTGCCCAGGCTGAGGGCTTGGCGGCAAAAGCGAGAATATCTCACATCAAGACCACCTTTGAACCACCGCTTCTCGCGGTCGCGCGAGCAGTCACCTCACTCTTCCACCATTGGCGACGGTGCACCTTTGGCCTGTGAGGTCGCGTCCCAACCTAGATCTAAAAATGGCCGACCTCGACTTGGTCGTTATCCTTTCCGATCCACCCTTTGACCCGTCCCTACCTCCCTCATCTCAATCCACGAGCCTCCATGTACAAAAGAGCCTCCCCGGTGGGCCGGCGGCCGACAAGCTTTCGCGTTTTTCCTCACGCCACCGAGTTCTCCTGGCAGCCAGCCCTGCACTCTATCCCTCTGAAGGAGGCCTCTCACGCTTGCCATGTCAAAAACTCAGAGGACCATCTTTGTCGGTGACGACCATGCTGGTGGCTCAGCTGACTGCTCTTGATCTGGCTCCGGCAAATGAGGTGCATATAACTCCCTGACTATCACCTTCTCACCTATGCGACTTTGGTGACTGTCCATTATTCCACATACCCCCCCTTCTGGTGCTCTCGAGCCTTGACCACCATACATCAGAATTGAACTTCTGGGATACAGGACATGGTTGTTGCCATTTCTACCCGCACACGTTCTCACAAGGCGGAACGACCCAGATCAAGGATTCACTAGACAGCCCCAATCCAAGAAGCCAGATCGGAGTGTTCCAGACAAAATCTAAGGGGTACCGAGATTATAATAAGATTATATGCCCTGCTACAAATAGCTTTTGCGGCCGTAACCCTAGGGGGCGCTACCTATAGAACTGATGGCTACAGACCAAGCATCTTTGCTTTCTAACTGCACAGTTATTAGGGCATCCCTCCACGCCCGTCTTTATGCCCAGACCTGTCGGCCAGTGTGCGATCAATGATCATCGGTGGTTGGTGCCGGCGGCGAGTGATTCCGTGATGAAAATGTATTGACCGAAGGCGAGGGATCAGAGATGGCCAGGAATTACTGGTACTGGTGGCAAGCAACTTGCATCACCTGGCGAGTGAAGTTGTGAGAGAAGATCTTCCCATCACCCGACACATCAGCCAAACACTACTTGAGCCCCATGAACAAATCTTCATGCTCCTCGCCTACACCTCAGATGGTTAGATTAACTAGAACAGAGAAGTGTCGTCATCTCTGATCATTCATTGCTTGCCTCCAGCTAGCCATCTGACAGGAACCATTTTGAAGAAGGAACATTTGTGGCAAATTCACGTTATTTGTTGCCGCCTTCCCTGGACCCTCTGTGAATGAGACAAAAACTATATTATAGGTTCAGAAGCATTCTCACAGTATTAGCTTTATATGCTCCGGACTCCGGGCCTTCTTATGCCCTGTGTAAGAAGCAGTCTAGCCTTGAGCGTTGAGATCCGCACCTCTGTCCAGCAGCATTTGTACGACCTTCTCATGCCCTTTGTAAGAAGCAACACAGAGGGCATTGCCATATTCTCTGCCTTGAGCGTTGACATCTGCACCACTGTCCAGCAGCCTCTGTACGACCTTCTCATGCCCTCCGAAGGAAGCCGCCTGGAGGGCATTTCCGTATTCTCCGCCTTGAGCGTTGAGATCCGCACCTCTGTCCAGCAGCATTTGTACGACCTTCTCATGCCCTTTGTAAGAAGCAACACAGAGGGCATTGCCGTATTCTCTGCCTTGAGCGTTGACATCTGCGCCACTGTCCAGCAGCCTCTGTACGACCTTCTCATGCCCTCCGAAAGAAGCCGCCTGGAGGGCCTTGCCGTATTCTCTGCCTTGAGCGTTGACATCTGCACCACTGTCCAGCAGCCTCTGTACGACCTTCTCATGCCCTCCGAAAGAAGCCGCCTGGAGGGCCTTGCCGTATTCTCCGCCTTGAGCGTTGACATCTGCACCACTGTCCAGCAGCATCCATACGACTTTTTCATGCCCTTCAGAAGAAGCAGCACAGAGGGCATTGCCGTAGTATCCGCCTTGGGCGTTGACATCTGCACCTCTGTCCAGGAGCGTCTGTACGACCTCCTCATGCCCTTTGTAAGAAGCAACACAGAGGGCATTGCCGTATTCTCTGCCTTGAGCGTTGACATCTGCGCCACTGTCCAGCAGCCTCCACACGACATTCTGATGCCCTTTGTAAGAAGCAACACAGAGGGCATTGCCGTAGTATCCGCCTTGAGCATTGACATCTGCACCTGTGTCCAGCAGCGTCTGTATGACCTTCTGATGCCCTCCGGAAGAAGCAGCATAGATGGCATTGCCGTACCTTCCTCCTTGAGCGTTGACATCTGCGTGATGGTCCAGCAACATCTGTACGACCTCCTCATGCCCTCCGGAGGAAGCAGTATAGAGGGCATTGCCGTAGTATCCGCCTTGGGCGTTGACATTTGCCCCTCTGTCCAGCAGCGTCTGTACGACCTTCTGATGCCCTCCGGAAGAAGCAGCATAGAGGGCATTGCCGTGCCTTCCGCTTTGAGCGTTGACATCTGCGTGATGATCCAGCAGCATCTGTACGACCTTCTCATACCCCTTGTAAGAAGCAACACAGAGGGCATTACCGTAGTATCCGCCTTGAGCGTTGACATCGGCACCACGGTCCAGCAGCCTCCATACGACCTTCTCATGCCCTTTATAAGAAGCAACACAGAGGGCATTGCCGTATTCTCCGCCTCGAGCGTTGACATCTGCACCACTGTCCAGCAGCATCCGTACGATGTCCTCATGCCCTTTGGAAGAAGCAACGCAGAGGGCGTTGCCGTACTCTCCGCCTTGGGCGTCGACATCTGCATGATGGTCCAACAGCATCTGCAAGACCTCCTCATGCCCTCCGGAAGAAGCAGCATAGAGGGCATTCCCGTACTTTCCGCCTTGGTCGTTGACATCTGCACCACTGTGTAGGAGCATCAACACAACCTCCTCATGCCCTTCGGCAGAAGCAGCACAGAGGGCATTGCCGTAGTATCCGCCTTGGGCGTTGACATCTGCACCACTGTCCAGCAGCATCCATACGACCTCCTTGTGCCCTTTGGAAGAAGCCGCACAAAGGGCATTGCCGTACCTTCCGCCTTGGGCGTTGACATATGCACCACTGTCCAGCAGCATCCGTACGACCTTCTCATGCCCTCCAGAAGAAGCATCACAGAGGGCGTTGCCGTAGTATCCGCCTTGAGCGTTGACATCTGCGTGATGGTCCAGCAGCATCTGCACGACCTTCTCATGCCCTTTGTAAGAAGCGACGCAAAGGGTATTGCCGTAGTACCTGCCTTGAGCGTTGACATCTGCACCACGGTCCAGCAGCATCCGGACGATCTGCTCATGCCCTCCGAAAGAAGCAGCATAGAGGGCATTGCCGTAGTATCCGCCTTGGGCGTTGACATCCGCACCACTGTCCAGCAGCATCCGTACGATTTTCTCATGCCCTTCGGAAGAAGCAGCTCGAAGAGCACTGCCTTGAGCGTTGACATCTGCACCACGGTCCAGCAGCATCCGTACGATCTTTTCAAGCCCTCCGGAAGACGCAGCCCGAAGAGCACCGCCGTATTCTCCGCCTTGAGCGTTGGCATCTGCACCACGGTCCAGCAGCATCCGTACGATCTTTTCATGTCCTTCAGAAGAAGCAGCCAGGAGAGTACTTCTGTACTCGTGGTCCTGGTTCTCAGGGCTGAATTGTACTTCGCAGCTGAGGCGGCGTTGTATATCCTCAAACACCATCATTCCGGGCACAATGAAAGCCACGCCTGTTCCGGGACTGCCGGCCACAATGTGGCCGTAAAAGTCACCGGTTTGCCTGTCAATGACACCGGAACCGCAATCGCCCGCTGTGACCGTACCCTCCAAATGTACAGTATACACCTTTTGAAAGCTCTCCCTGTGCGGCAGACGCATATAGGAATGGGTTGGGTAGAGTGTTCCGTTCAAGAACCCTGAAGAGGGGGTGACGGTGAGAATCTCGACAGGTGAGTTGCAGGTTTTCGCGATATTCGTTATGCATAGAGACGAAGCAGTTTGTGTTGTATTTGATGGGCCTATGTGGACGACATTAGGAGCAGGCACTGTCCCGTTGGTGACCTCAATCAGCGCGTAATCGAGACTGGTATGCGAGTCCATCAGTTTCAAGGCTGCAACGACCTTCAAGGTTGCGTTGGAGTCATCTGGACTTGGAAAGGTATTTTCGTCGTGAGGTAACGTTTCCGCCTGCTGGACGGCATTAAGTGAAGGCACGCTGCCTGCAAGTGAATCTGGCGTTGCTGACACAGTCAAAATCTGCGAGTCGCCCTGTAATGAAGAGGTAGACGAAGGGCTTCCCGCGTCCAGGGGCTCATCGCCTGATGTCTGACTCCCTTTGCTTGTGATTTCGGGGTCATCCTCCTCGCCGGATTCATCGTCGTCGCTTAAACCGTCGATGTCGCACTCCAGATCCTCAGATGTTGAAGATTCTGATCCCGTAGAAGAGCTCACATTGTGGTCAAAGACATGTGCCACCGTTAGAATGTACATCTCATTATTGCAGTAGATTATGGGGCCAGCGGTGGCCTTTCTCAGAGAATCAGAAGAGCCGGTGTGTTCGGAGATGAAAAGGCGGCTACCAAACCCAATGGTACACGACGTGGAGAGAACAGAAGCCGTCGAATCGGACTCATGGGGGCGTGTCAAGTTCGAGCCGTCCGTCCCAGATTCCTCGATCGCTAGTGGCTTTGGGTTGTCATGTTCAGGCGGCACCGAGCTGTATCCCAACCTAATTCCGGCGTATTTGTCTGTTTGCATAATTTGACTTTCCTGAAAGAGTCCCTTTAGTTTTGTGCGAACATTCTTGTCGATACAGCTGAATATGACTTTCGGTTCCGCATTATCCTGGGCCCGGCCGATCATGCAAAATGTGATGAAGACAGTGGATGACGTTTCAAAACTATTACAGCTGTTTAGATAGGCTTCGATTGCGGGACCGAGTTCTTTTTCGAATAGATCTCGTGCCGGTCCGATTGCCCTCCAGCATATGTATCCTTTCTTCAAGCCGTTGAAGGAGATTCTTTCGCCAATAGAGTCCCACGGACGCGGCCACTGGCAGCAGCCTTGTTCATGTCTTGGCGACTTGAAGAGGTTACTCAAAGGCATGGCGCCGTGTGAGCCCAGATCGTGATAGGAGGACGAGCCATTTGATCCGAAAGAGAGAGGCTCCAAGACCGATATTACCTGGGATGAGGCTGGGAAGGATGAAATATAAAGGGTTGGAGCGCTTGAACTGCGGTCGGCTGAACCTTGAAATGAGCCTGACGGAGTAAGACACGTTCTTGCTTCTGATTCGCTGTGGTTCAGGTATGGCGCTATATTGGCGTGGCTGTGTTCTATGTGCTAGCTCTGCCTCATAACCATGCCAGGAGGGTCTTTGAGAGTTTGGTCTTCCAAACTCGATGCCCCCGGACCACGCCGTTAAGCAAATCACGACAAATGGCATCCCTCGAAGATTCTCTTCGAAATAACTCCTATCTTTCCGCCCAATTGCAGGATACCATTGCCATCCGCCTTTGGGGGAAGCCGCCGGAAAGGCTATCCAATGGCGAGCCTATCTCGGAGCTGGATTTGGGCCCTTACTTTGCTTACTACAGCGCCCAGTGTAACCAGGCCTTGCACGATGGCGGCAGATCGACTTCTGCCACCGTTCACCGACACATCTTGGAAATAGTCGACCGCCTCAAGATGCCCATGACGCGAGATGCGATAAGACAATACGTCCCAGGTTCGTGTCCTACAAACGACAGTGAGAAACGAGACGGCTCAATCAACCTTGCCGCCCGGATCTTACTCATGATGAACTTTGGCAAATATCGGTACGCGGTGAGTGGCCGGAAAGAGTTGCGGTGGGAGGACGGCTCTTTGAGAGAATTCCTTGAGAGCCACTTTGGTGCACCTCCTGCACTCGGTCATGAGCGCATCAAACTGGCGAAAGCTTTCAACGCTCAAAACTTGAGTCGCATCGCGGGCGTGGAAATTATCCCTACCGACAACTTGGCCGATCATCTGCGGCTGAGCAATGATGATAAGGCTGTAGAAATATTCCATCATGTCTCCTTCCTGGAGTATCAGCGAGGCAAGTACGTAGCTTTGATCCCGACGAAAATTTGAGGATATTGCTAATGATTCTCCGTCTCGACAGCTCCATTTTCCCCGATGGATTAATCAATGAGACCCTCCGCACACTGGCCCTCCTCTTCCCGCAGTCGGATAACCTTACCCAGAAATGGTTCCAAAGGTTGTGCTCATCCCAGTCGGTTCCTGTGGATCGAAGACTTCGCAAATGTGGCCAATTGCGCGCCGACGACCGGCAAATTGAGAACTTTATTTTCTGGCATGACCGCCTGGTCATGCTCAAGCAGGTCTACGATGAGGCCTGCCCGAGCAACGTCTCACAGTGGTGGTACGATAGACGGAATGGAGTGCAGTGGTACACCTTCTGGATTGCTGTCCTGATCTTAATCCTGACCATCTTTTTCGGAATGGTGCAGTGCATTGAAGGAGCGATCCAGGTCTATAAGGCATATCATCCTACGAGATGATGTCATGTTTCTTTTTGCGCATTCCCGTTTGACATTGAGCAAACAAGCCCTTGATTACTTGACAATAATGTCCTGGCTTCCTTCTTTCTGCGGGATATGATGACTGCTGACGACTGAAGCTTGAACTCTGTGCTTGGTCTCCGGCACACCTACAACACCACCGTACACCATCTTGGATAGTATCAATCAACCATCTCATGGTACTTAGTTCATCAAGCTCATCGGTTATCATTATCCACCTTTCTCTGTACCTACACCCAGACGGTGTATTATCAGCCTTCCTCCATGCCATTCTGTCGGATTCCACAGAGTCTGGTGTCTCTACCTCTTCATTGCTCTCAATTCTTTGACCCTTCTAAATGTGGTAGGTGATGGGAAGCGGTAAGGGCATCGACCACGGAAACTGGAGTGCTATCCGGCTCTTGTGGACCGGAATAGTGAGGTCCGATCCATTGATATCTCGATTGAGCCAAGCCTGATTCGTCAGGGGGTGAGGCCAATGTATCGCACCACAGGTGTAGGCCGACCTTACGGTGAGGTTGTTGAGGTAGAAAACTCAAATCTAGGAGCATCTATTAGACCCTGAATACACCCACGACTTCTAGAGGGCGACGTGAGGGGTGCCTTTTCACCTTAGACCAGGTTCGGTTCGATGGACCTGCTCAGTGTCGCCTATACCCTTCTTTGGCGCCTGTCCGCGATTCAGCAGGCGCCTCTGTCCCTTCCAGAGCTCGTGTGGTACTGGAGGCAGGGAGTGGATGGAAGGACTCGTGAAGATTGAGTCTATGGAGGGAGGAAGATTGCCTTGGGTATACAACGTTGACTAGCTCACAGCAGGGTTCCAGGCTGACAGCTCAAGTGTTTGACCACCATAGAATTATATGGGCACTGGAAGGATGCAGGACATACTTGATATCATTTCTGGCCACACAGAATCTCACAACCCAGCTTCACGCCAGCACAATCTTTTTGAGGCTGGCAAGGCTGAAGCCAGGCAGCCATCAGCCATCACGTGACATAGCGTGCCCAGTGGGCCTGGGCCCCCTATATCGTCCGTAGTTGCTGCCCAGTAGATAGCTAGAACCCCTGTTGTTCTTCTCAAATCATTTCCTCAGGCCGGGATAGCCAGAAGTCAGCTCAGCAACCGCCGTCAGTGATGTAGCGACACTCTCCATGTGTCTGATCACACGGCGGGGATTGCCTCTGAAGTCGTTGAAGATGGTGGTGAAGAGACCGGACCCCGTCCAAAGATCTGACTTTGGCAGTAAATGAGGCCACAGAGGTCTGCGCCGCTGACAAATTACCTGCACACGCTGCAGCTCAAGGCTGGCAACTTCTTGCTGGTGTTGTGCTGCGGCCGCGACGGCTGAGAGCGGTAACCTCTCCCTTTTCCTGCCGCATCGGGCTCTTTTATCGACCTGAACAGTGAGGTCCGATCCCTGTTGAAATCTCGATCGAACTACGCCTGACTTGTCCGCAGCGAGGCAAATGTGTCGCATTATAGAAAAGAGGCCGTGCACAATCTCGTTGAATATCTGGGATTGGTTTCTAGAAGAATAATCTTCCGATTCTGTCAGTCTGCTAGTGCCTTCTCGCGTCCCTGATCTGAGTAGAGGATGCTCAAGTTCTTGACCGTCATGAGCGTGTCAGGATGCTCCGAGCCCAGGGCCTTCTCCCGTCCTTGCAGCGCCCGCCGGTACATGGCCTCCGCCTGGTCCAGCTTGGCCTGGTCGCGGTAGAGGGTGCCCAAGTTGTCGACCGTCCGGAGCGTCGATGGATGCTCCGGGCCCAGGGCCTGCTCGAGCCCTTGCAGCGCGCGCTCGT